>ERZ894183.611-NODE-611-length-26327-cov-8.601667_pt1 | contig 26327 bp, 25 predicted proteins | sample MGYA00380279_ERZ894183 | MGnify/ENA primary metagenome ERZ894183 (study PRJEB32331, sample SAMN06328422) | human gut metagenome | biome: human gut microbiome; feature: stool | host: Homo sapiens | collected 2013-06-26 ... | reverse complement strand
GTCTCATCGTAATCTTTGTCAAAGCTTTCCATCTTTTCTTCCGGTACGCCGCTGGCGGTGAAGAGGCGTTTGACTTCCTGCTTGCCAAGAGTCAGTGGTTCCGGTGCATCCTTGGTCTCCTCAATCATTTCATTTAGATTTTCGTGAATCGTGCGGACAACCGAATAATCACAGTCATCCTTTAAGGTGCTGACGAGAATATCCTGGAAAGATTCTTTCTGCGTGCCGGCACTTATGGCTTCGCTGCAGCCTAAGACATTTGCCACAAAGTAATCCTGCAGTTCTTCCGGCTTCTTAGAATAGAACATCAGGTGATGCAGGTCGGTGCTGCGGTCATTAAACGCCGGGAAGAGGAATGCATTGGCAGGCATGCCCACTACCCAGTCGCGGATACGGTCTTCAATACTGTTATTGACAGCGTTGTAGCAGAGCCCAGGCTTAGACATGGCTACCGGACAGATGCAGCAGAGAATGTGCTCATAGACCTCATCGGAAGCGTCAAACATTTCCATGCCGTCAGTAGACTTGCCAGGAATATCATATACCGCATGGATCAGCAGGATCAGATAATGTTCGCCAAAATCATAGAATTCAATGACCTTATCATAGAATTCTTCCAACAGAATATCATCTTGTAATTTACTTTCTTTCAGGCGAAGCAGAGACTCCTGTGTACCGCCTGCAAGCTCCTGCTCCAGGGGAAATTCCATGTGGATCAGGTTCTTGCCGATCGTGCCGGACAGGGCCTTTTTGAAAATGTCAAAGTATTTGAAGGATTCTTCTTCCGGAAGTGACAGGAACGCTTCTTTGAATTCCATTTTTTTCTCCTTGTCACCATCTACATAACAGCCGCAGATGCGGGTGATCGCACAGTTCTCCGGGGAAAACTGTTTGCGTATTTCAAGTATTTCTTTCTTATTCATATTGATCTCTCCATTCCGCCGCAGAGTACGGCACAAAGTAAAATCTATTTTAGCACAAAAGAAGAGAAGAGTGCAAATGATATTGGGAGTGAAAACTTGTGGTGATGAAGTATTTATGATAATCTATAAACAAATAATTACAATTCATATTGAAGAAATTATGAAATATCTGAGGTTGGTCATGAGCGAAATATATAAAACAATGCTATAGACACAAAATAATCTGCAAGCTGAGCTGATAGAATATATTACGGTCAGATGTATGAAGAGGGCGGAGAAACAACAAGAATATGAGAAATGAAGAGGAGTAGAAATGGCTTTTTTGAAATTTTTAACTGATAAGGAAGTAGTAGAGAAATTCATAAATGGGAAAATTCGCTTTGGAAGAGTAATGAACTACAAGAAGAATGAAAATAATGTGATAATTGGTAAACAGGATGAAAAAGAGGGAGACTTTTTTACAACAAAATACGAGTTACTAAATCATATACCAATCAAATTTACTATAAGCTTTGAACGAGAACATGATTATGCATTGTGTTTGTATCGTATGAGGGATGTGATGGATAAAGAGAGTATAGAAAGGATGAAAACTTTTGGTAAATATATTGTTTATATTGAAGACGAAGGAATATTTTCTAAAAGGTTATATGAAAATGTGGAAAAAGAAAAATTATTGATAAAAGGAAATGATGTGTTTTACTATTATGATTTGAGCATAGAAGATGAGATGAAAGTGATGGAATTGGTATCCCAAGATGCAATCAATGAATCATTTCTGAAAAGAAGAGAATTCTTTGCTTATCAATATGAATATAGATTTGTAATAGTTGATAATAAATCAGAAGGAGAATATATAGAGTGTTCTGTTGGAGATATATCAGATATTGCCAAAGTGATATCTGTAGATGATATATTAAAAATGCATGAACATGAGGGGATACGTATTGCAAGGTGAAATGTGATATATGACGAATTATAAAGCTAAAGAGTATGTGGAAATAATAAGATTTCAATCAATTGTGTGTCTGCTTCTGATCTTATGTATGGAATGTGCGGATCGTATTGCATAGATAAAAGCAAAAGCACCATTAGGTATCCTCGGTCTGCATATATCAGAAGATATGGGCCAGGCTGTTAAAAGTGCAGTAACAGATGCGGGCGCAGTTTGTATTGTATGATGTATGCCCGAACGATGCATATGTGGCAGATCCATATACTGGATATTCGAATCACAGCCGGGGAATACTGTAGATTTGACTGTGTGGTACATAGACGGCGGACTGTTCACGGTGCCAATGGGATTTGATGATTTTTCATTGAAAGTAGACAGAGATTACAATGATTGTACGGATGACGAGCGGAATAACGGGAAACATTGTTGTAGGATTTGTACCGTATTCTAGGGAATAGTGGCATTTCGCAGATGTGCAGGAATACAATGTGGCAACAGATATTACAATGGATGAGCTGATATAGTTCTATTTACGACATCTATGACTTACAATAGTAATAAATACTCAGGGTGTGGTATATAATGCGTAAGATTCTGATTTATCCACTAACTATATTATTACTATTGTCAGGAGTAATGTTGCAGCTGGCAAACGTATTTACGTTACAGGCAGAAGGACAGCAGACATCCGGACCGGAGATTACTTCTCCCTCTGCGATATTAATGGAAGCTGCTGGTGGTAATGTGATCTGGGAGAAAGATGCGGATACCAGACGTGCGCCTGCAAGTGTGACGAAAGTTATGACGTTACTGTTGATCTTTGATGCACTGGAGGAAGGGAAGATTGCATTAGAGGATGACGTGCAGACGTCGGATTATGCGGCGTCCATGGGTGGATCACAGGTGTTTTTAGAGCCGGGTGAGACACAGACGGTAGATACGTTGATCAAATGCATTGCTGTGGCAAGTGCGAATGACGCTTGTGTTGCCATGGCTGAGTATATCAGTGGCAGTGAGGAAGCATTTGTGGAGCAGATGAATCAGCGGGCTGAGGGACTTGGTATGGTGAATACGCATTTTGTAAATTGTAATGGTCTGGACACAGACGGACATGAGACGACAGCCAGAGACATTGCACTGATGTCAAGAGAACTGATCACTTATTATCCGAAGATTCATGAGTATTCCATGATATGGATGGATACAATCACACATATGACCAGAAAAGGGACATCAGAATTCGGGCTTACAAATACCAACAAGCTGATCAGACAGTATGCTTATGCAACCGGACTTAAGACAGGATCTACAAGCAATGCGGGATTCTGCGTGTCGGCTACGGCTGAAAAGGATGGTGTGGAATTGATTGCAGTGATCATGGGGGCGGACAATTCCAAAGACCGCTTTCAGGATGCTGTGAAGCTTCTGGATTATGGATTTGGGAAATGTACTTTTTACGTGGATGATGCGGTAAAAAATGTGGCGGAAGTTCCAGTGACAGGGGGTATACAGGAGGAAGTGTCCGCACATATGGCTGGGGAGTTCCGTTACGTGGATATCACAGGAGCAGATTTGAGTCAGATACGCCGGAAGGTGGAAGTCAGGAAAGGACTTCGGGCGCCGGTGGAAAAAGGTGATCCGGCAGGAGAGATGGTCTACTATCTGAACGGCAAGGAGATTGGCAGGCAGAAGCTTGTAGCATCAGAAAATGTGGGACGTATGCGGTATACCGATGCACTGGAACGGGCCATGGATCGGTTTTTCCTTGAAAATGCAAAACATCAATGATAAGCTGAAAGTATCTGTAATAAACATATCGGAGGAATATCAGTGAAAAAGTTGAAGAGGAAATCTTTGAAAATACGAAAGAATATCAAAGAGGCTGCTCTTGCTGCAATTACAGCGGGCAGTCTTTCTGTTGTTATGGAACTTCGCCGGGAGTTGAGTGAATTTTTAATAAGGAGATATCGGATCTGTGTGCCTGACCCAAGAGGGATAGGGCAGGATAGCCAGACGACAGTGAAACTTGTCTTTTTATCAGACCTTCATGGCAAACGCTATGGAACAGGTAATCAGGAGCTGATTCGCGCAGTGAAGCATGAGAAGCCTGATTATATCCTGGTCGGCGGTGATCTGGTGACTAGGTCGAACCCGAAGACAGATGCGATAGCACTGGAACTCATCAGGCAACTGGTAAAGATCTGCCCAGTCTATCTCGCTAATGGCAACCATGAACAGAAGATGCGCATTTGCACAGAAGAATACGGAGACCGGTATGAGAAATATATGGCTGCAGTGCAGGAAGCAGGTGTCCATGTGCTGGAAAGTGCATCCGAAGAAGTGTCTATGAAGGGCGTGCCGGTGCAGATAAGCGGACTGGAGCTCCCAGTCAAATGTTACGCCCGATTCTTTGCACAGAAATTGCAGATTCAGGATGTGAGAGATGCAATCGGAGAACCGAAAGAAGGATGTTATCAGATCCTGCTTGCACACACGCCGGTATTTATGCCGGTATATCAGCAGTGGGGGGCGGATATGACATTATCCGGGCATCTGCATGGAGGGATAATCGGACTTCCCGGAATCGGCGGACTGATTACACCGCAGGCAGTACTATTTCCTAAATATGCGGGCGGTATTTACAGAGAAGGAAAGCATATTGGTATTGTCAGCCGTGGACTTGGAACCCATACGGTGAATCTCAGATTCTGTAATCCGGCAGAACTGGTGTCTGTATCATTAGAATTCCACTCTTGTGAAAATGTGGATAATCCAGTATAATAGTAGAGTTAATGACTATGAAGAGAGGATAAGCTATGGGAATACCGGTAAAGCTTCAGGTGTTTGAGGGACCGCTGGATCTGCTCTTGCATCTGATTGATAAAAATAAAATAGATATCTACGATATTCCTATTGTGGAGATCACCAGCCAGTATATGGATTATATCCGGGCAATGGAAGAGGAAGATCTGAACATTATGAGTGAATTTCTCCTGATGGCGGCTACACTGTTGGATATTAAGTGCCGGATGCTTCTTCCGAAAGAAGTGAATGAAGATGGCGAGGAAGAAGACCCAAGACAGGAACTGGTGGAACAGCTACTTCAATATAAGATGTACAAGTATATGTCTTATGAACTGAAGGACCGTCAGCTTGATGGGGAACGCTATCTGTACCGCGGGCCAGACATTCCGGATGAAGTGGCAGATTACGTGGAGCCAGTGAACCTGGACGAGCTTCTTGGCGATCTGACACTTGGCAAGCTTCATAGTATTTTTAAAGAAGTAATGAAACGGCAGACAGATAAGATCGATCCTGTGCGAAGTAAGTTTGGTAAGATCGAGAAGGAAGAGATAACGGTCGAGGCGAAGATGACCGAAGTAGAGGCATATGCGCTGATGCATGAGAGATTCAGCTTCCGGGATCTTCTGACCAGCCAGAGCTCCAAGACACAGATCGTGGTGACATTTCTGGTAATCCTGGAAATGATGAAAGCAGGTAAGATTTCAATCGAACAGGAACAGCCGTTTGACGATATTGTTATTACATCGCAGATGTAATGCAGGAGGATATATAGTGGAAATCAACAGATTAGAAGGAATTATTGAGTCCATTTTATTTACCATGGGTGATTCAGTGGAACTGTCTAAGATCGCACTGGCGATAGGACATGATGAGGACACCACAAGAAGGATCATCCATTGTATGATGGATAAGATCAATGGCGCAGAAGAGCGTGGCGTGAAGATCATCGAACTGGAAGACTCCTTTCAAATGTGTACCAAGGCAGAAAGTTATGAATATCTGATACGCATTGCAAAACAGCCTCGCAAATACACGCTGACAGACGTACAGCTAGAGACACTTTCGATTATTGCATACAAACAACCGGTAACAAAGCTTGAGATTGAGAAGATCCGTGGTGTGAAGTCTGACCACGCAGTGAACCGCCTTGTGGAGTATAATCTGGTCTGTGAGGTTGGCAGGATGAATGTGCCGGGAAAGCCAATTCTGTTTGGTACGACAGAAGAATTCCTGCGCAGATTTGGCATCCAGTCGCTGGATGATCTGCCGAGCATGAATCCAGAGCAGATTGAGAACTTCAAAACAGAAGCGGAAGAAGAAGCACAGTTAAAGCTGGATATTTAAAGCAGTCAGGTATTTCATGGAATGGATATCGCAGTAGATACATACATATAGATTGAGAATCGGCTGCGGAGGAACATATGAAGCGTTTCTGGGAGAACAGATATAAGAGACATATCGCAGTGATGGTAATGTTCATAAACAGTGCTGTATTTTTAATAGCTGGAATAGTAACGCATGGAGCAGAATCAGCGAAAGCAGAGCAGACTGTGGAATTGTCAGAGCCTGAGAAAGAGGAACAAAATGTGCTTGCAGGACTTCATGCGGGATATGCGGTATTGCTGGATGGCGATAGTGGAAGAGTATTGCTTGAAAAGGATGGAGATGTAAAACGCCCTATGGCAAGCACTACGAAGATCATGACATGTATTCTGGCTTTGGAACATATGAAGAGTGAACAGGAAATAGTGACAGCGTCAGCCGAAGCTGCATCGCAGCCAAAGGTCAGACTGGGAGTCAGGGAAGGACAGCAGTTTTATCTGCGAGATCTTCTCTATTCCCTAATGCTGGAATCACACAATGACAGTGCAGTTATGATAGCGGAGCATATCGGAGGAAGTGTCCGGGGCTTCGCTTCTCTTATGAATAAAAAAGCGGCAGAGATTGGTTGTGAAGATACTTATTATATTACGCCTAATGGACTGGATGCATCGGATGAACAGGGAACACATTCGACTACGGCAAGAGAATTGGCGCTTGTGATGAGGTATTGTCTGATGGAGTCGCCGAAGAGTCGGGAGTTTCGGGAGATTACCGGCGCAACAACGCAACATTTCCGGGATGTGGAGGACAGACAGTCATTTTCCTGCACCAATCATAATGCATTTCTGACTATGATGAATGGGGCGGTGTCGGGGAAAACCGGATTTACCGCAGATGCCGGATACTGCTATGTGGGTGCACTTCAGCGGGATAACAGAACATTTATCGTTGCACTTCTGGCATGTGGCTGGCCGAATCACAAGACATATAAATGGCAGGACACCAGAGCACTAATGGAATATGGTCTGAAGTATTATAAGAAACAGAGATTTGATGGCAATGTGGGTCTGCCACAGCTAAGTGTGGCAGACGGTATTCCGGAAAATGGTGCACTGAGCGGTGTGTCTACGGTGAAGCTTCAGATCAGAGACAGAGAGGAAGCAGATATTCTTCTTCGAGAGGATGAAGAGCCGGCATACCGCACTCTATTGGCAGATACATTAAAAGCAGCAGTAAAGGCGGGAACAGATGCCGGGACAGTGCAGCTTGTACTGGATAATCAGGTTCTGGCAGAATGGAAAGTGGAGACAGCAAAGAGTATTGCAAAACGAGATTACATATGGTGTTTGTATCAATTGATGATGCAATTCGTACATATGGATAAAATAAATCAATTAAAATGATTAAAAACGTCACTATTATTTTGTGTAAACCTGTGCTAGACTAGGTGATAGTTAAAAAAGGACAAAGAAATTGATGATTATTTATCTGGGTCCTGCGAAATACAATATGATTTTCTAAGCGATCAGATTGCTTTGGATTACATAGAAGGGAAGGATATTATGAAGAACAGCAGTAAATATGAGAGACAGTATTTTATGCCGTCAGAGGTCACCTATGACTGGGTAAAGAAGGAGTATATTCAGGCACCGCCAGTATGGTGCAGTGTAGACTTGCGTGATGGTAATCAGTCACTGATCGAGCCTATGAGTCTGGATGAGAAGCTGGAGTTCTTTCAGTTGTTAGTAGATGTTGGATTCAAGGAGATTGAGGTTGGATTCCCGGCTGCTTCTGAGACAGAGTATCAGTTTATGCGTACATTGATCGAGAAGGATATGATACCGGACGATGTAACCGTTCAGGTGCTGACACAGGCCAGAGAGCATATCATTAAGAAGACATTTGAAGCTGTAAAGGGCGCTCCGCATGCAGTTGTTCATCTGTACAACTCAACATCTGTTGCGCAGAGAGAACAGGTGTTTAAGAAAGATAAAGAGCAGATCCTGAAGATTGCTGTAGATGGTGCGAAGCTGTTGAAGACACTGGCAGATGAGACGGAAGGTAATTTTACATTTGAATACAGTCCGGAGAGCTTCTCAGGAACTGAAGTAGAATACGCAGTAGAGGTATGTAATGCAGTCTTAAATGTGTGGGAGCCAACCGCTGACAATAAGGCAATCATCAATATCCCTACAACGGTTGAAAATGCAATGCCGCATGTATTTGCCACACAGCTTGAATATGTACATAAGCATCTGGCACACAGAGACAATGTAGTATTAAGCCTTCACCCGCATAATGACCGTGGATGTGGCGTAGCTACAGCAGAGCTTGGTATGCTGGCAGGAGCAGACCGTATCGAAGGTACATTGTTCGGTAACGGTGAGCGTACCGGTAACGTAGATATTATTACACTTGCTATGAACATGTTCTCTCATGGCGTAGATCCGAAGCTTGACTTTTCTGATATGAAGAAGATTCGTGAGACATACGAGCGCCTTACAAGAATGCATGTATATGAAAGACAGCCATATTCAGGAGATTTGGTATTTACTGCATTCTCCGGTTCTCATCAGGATGCGATCGCCAAAGGTATGGCATGGAGAGACGCAGGTAAGAGCGAGAAATGGACCGTTCCGTATCTGCCGATCGATCCGCAGGATGTGGGAAGACAGTATGATTCGGATGTTATCCGTATCAACAGCCAGTCTGGTAAGGGCGGCGTGAACTACATTCTGAAACAGAGCTATGGTATTAACCTTCCAGAGAAGATGCGTGAGGAAGTAGGATACCTAGTTAAAGGTGTATCTGACAGAGCACACAAAGAGCTGACACCGGAGTGGGTATATCAGATCTTTAACGATAACTATGTCAATGCAAAGAGCGTATTTGCTATTGATGAGTGCCATTTCAAACAGACTGACGGTATTATCGCAGACGCAACGATCCAGCATGGCAGTGACACAAGAATTGTGACAGCTTCCGGTAACGGACGTCTGGATGCAGTAAGTAATGCGATCAAGCAGTATTTCAATATCAGCTATGAGTTGAGATATTACGAGGAGCATTCATTGACACGCGGTTCTTCCTCTAAGGCAGTTGCATACGTAGGTATCGTATGCCAGGGTAAGACCTACTGGGGTGTTGGTATCGATGCTGATATTATCAAAGCTTCTATCGAGGCATTGATCGTAGCGGTTAATAAACTGGATCAGATTAATACAGCAGATACAGTAAATGATCCGCGTATGATTGAAATCATGAATTACATTCAGGCTAATTACATTGATGTGACACTGGATGACCTGGCAGAGAAGTTCTACCTTTCTAAGCCGTATCTGTCCAAGTACATCAAGGAGAAATCCGGAGTAACATTTGGGGAACTGGTTAAAAAAGTACGTATGAAAAAAGCACGTGCAATGCTGAAGAGCAGCAGTATGACTGTTGAAAATATTGCATTGACCGTAGGATATCAGAACGTGGAACACTTCAACCGTCTGTTTAAGAAAGCATACAATATGACGCCGGTTCAGTTCCGTAATCAGAAATAATATAAAAGCAGGGGTGTTATCTGTAAAAAAAGCAGATAATACCTCTTTTTTTTATCCAAAGATTGAAATCAGGAAAAATAACGGATATACTGTAGGATGTTAAAGCATTAAAATAAGGAAAAGAATGGAGGGCTGTTTTATGAATAGTGTTACAGCAGATAGCACAGCCGTAATGAGAATAGCTGCGTTGCTGGATGAAGGCAGTTTTGTGGAGATTGGTGGAGCAATCACGGCAAGATCTACAGATTTTAATCTACAGGATGCCCCGACTCCGGGAGATGGTGTCCTTACAGGATATGGTCTGATTGATGGTAATCTGGTTTATGTGTACTGTCAGAATCCGGAAGTGCTGCATGGAACGATCGGTGAGATGCATGCGAAAAAGATAGCTAATGTATATGATATGGCAATGAAAATGGGAGCACCGGTGATTGGATTGATCGATTGCGCAGGTATGCGTCTGCAAGAGGCTACGGATGCATTGTATGGATTTGGTAATCTTTACCTGAAACAGACTATGGCATCAGGAGTGATTCCACAGATTACAGCTGTGTTTGGTGCATGTGGTGGCGGACTTTCTGTAGCAGCAGGTTTGTCTGATTTTACATTTATGGAAGCAGAGAAGGCAAAATTGTTTGTGAATTCTCCAAATGCGATTCCTGGAAATTGTGAAAGCAAGTGTGACACAGCTTCTGCAGAGTACCAGAGCAGTCAGTCTGGGTTAGTCGATGGAACCGGAAGTGAAGCAGAGATTCTTGGGAAGATCCGAGAACTGATCTGTATGCTCCCGGCTAATAATGAAGACGAATCACCTTATGCAGAGTGTGCAGATGATCTGAACCGCATTTGTGCTGATCTTGCAGGAACTGTTGCAGATACGGGACTTCTTCTTGAGAAGATTGCAGATCAGCAGTATTTTCTGGAATTAAAAGAAGATTATGCGAAAGATATGGTGACAGGTTTCCTTCATTTGAATGGTCAGACGGTGGGAGCGGTTGCAAACCGTTCTGTTATCTATGACATAGAAGGTAATGCAGAGAATGTATCAGATGGAGGACTCAGTGTAGAAGGAGCAGAGAAAGCAGCAAGATTTGTGGAATTCTGTGACGCATTTCATATCCCGGTGCTGACAGTGACCAATGTAAATGGATTCAAAGCATCGGAAGAAAGTGAACGGAGACTTGCAAAAGCTTCTGCAAGACTGGTATATACATTTGCCAATGCAACTGTACCGAAGGTCAATGTGATTGCCGGAAAAGCATATGGAAGTGCAGGGGTTGTGATGAACAGCAAGTCGGTCGGCGCAGATATGGTATATGCATGGCCGGAGGCTGAGATTGGTATGATGGATGCGGAGCTTGCAGCAAAGATCATGTATGCAGACGAGACAGCACAGGTGCAGAGAAAAAAGGCAGAAGAATACAGGGAGCTTCAGTCAAGTCCTGTATCAGCAGCCAGAAGGGGCTATGTGGATACCTTGATCCAGCCGGAGAATACAAGAAAATATGTGATCGGAGCGTTTGAAATGCTTGCTACTAAGCGGGAAGAGCGTCCGTTTAAGAAGCATGGAACAGTATAGAGAGGTGAAGCAGAGTGAAGAATAAGATTCGTGTTTTAACAGGAATGTTGATTATGATCCTTCTGCTTACAGCGGGTTGTGGTAAGAAGGAGACGCTTGCTTATGATCAGCAGACTATCACGCAGATTACGGAATTTATGATCGATTACAGTTCCAGTGCGGATGAGCAGACGGTAGAACAGCTTAAGGCAATGAGGGAGTCCATTTTTGAAGATCAGCTTGCCAATATGAGCTTATCCATTACTCCGGATAATTTTGTAAGCGTGGTCGAGGCATGGAAGGCCGGTGAAAAAGAATGTGGTGCGTATGTGGATCACGGTGCTTATACAATCGAAGCAACTGCGGATGAACTGCATGTGACTACAGAAGCGAAGTTCCAGAATCGTGATGCGGAATTGGAATTTGTGTTTGATAAGAACCTGTATCTGGAAAGCCTGACTGTAGGTGCTCATTATTCAATGGGAGAGATTCTGAAAAAAGCCGGAATGAATACACTTCTGGGAATGGGAACGGTATTTGTGGTACTGATACTGATCTCCGTGATTATTTCATTATTCAAATATATACCGGCAATGCAGGAGCGTATGAAGAATAAGAAGTCTAAAAAGAAAGATGTTACAGCCGGTGCAGAAGAGTCCGCTCAGGCAGATATGACAGAAGTTACAGACAATGTGACGGATGATGAAGAGCTTGTAGCAGTTATTGCAGCAGCAATTGCAGCGGCAGAGGGCACTACAACAGATGGCTTTGTGGTAAGAAGTATTCGAAGAAGACCATCAAACAAATGGAATCGATAATGGAGGAATAAGGATGAAAAGCTATACAATTACAGTAAATGGAAATGTATATGATGTAACAGTAGAAGAAAAGGGTGGTGTGACACCGGCAGCAGCACCGGCATCTCAGGCAGCACCTGTAATGGCACAGGCTCCACAGGCAGCAACGGCACCGGCTGCAAAATCCACAGGGGCAGGATCTGTTCAGGTGAAGGCAGGAGCAGCAGGCAAGGTATTTAAGATTGAAGCCAGTGTGGGACAGACAGTAAAGCGCGGAGATGCGGTGGTAATTATTGAGGCAATGAAGATGGAGATCCCGGTTGTGGCACCAGAAGACGGAACAGTAGCAAGCGTTGATGTGGCAGTAGGAGATGCTGTAGAAGCAGGCCATGTACTTGCAACCATGAATTAATATGACAGGAAATGGCATAACAGATGTTATGTAATAGACACAACTGGAGGTTATAAAATGGAATATATTTCAACAACATTACAGAACCTCGTGCATCAGACAGCGTTTATGAATCTGACGGGAGGCAATCTGGTCATGATCGGAGTCGCCTGCTTTTTCCTGTATCTTGCTATCCGGCACGAGTTTGAGCCGTTACTTCTGCTTCCGATTGCATTTGGTATGCTGCTTGTTAATATCTATCCGGATATTATGCTGCATGCGGAAGATTCTGCAAACGGAACCGGAGGACTGCTCTATTATTTCTATATTCTGGATGAATGGGCAATTCTGCCGTCGCTGATCTTCATGGGCGTAGGTGCGATGACAGACTTTGGACCGCTGATCGCTAATCCTAAGAGCTTTCTTCTTGGAGCAGCAGCGCAGTTTGGTATCTTTGCGGCATATCTGGGAGCAATGGCAATGGGATTCTCAGATAAAGCAGCAGCTGCTGTATCTATTATCGGTGGAGCTGATGGACCGACATCCATTTTCCTGGCAGGTAAATTACAACAGACAGGTATTTTGGGACCAATCGCGGTAGCAGCGTATTCTTATATGTCACTGGTACCGATTATCCAGCCACCGATCATGAAGCTTCTGACAACGGAGGAAGAGCGCAAGATCAAGATGGAGCAGCTGAGGCCGGTATCGAAGCTAGAGAGAATCCTGTTCCCGATCATTGTAACAATCGTGGTATGTATGATTCTCCCGACAACAGCACCGTTGGTTGGTATGCTGATGCTTGGTAATCTGTTCCGCGAGTCGGGTGTGGTAAGACAGTTACAAGAGACAGCTTCCAATGCGATGATGTATATTGTAGTTATTCTTCTTGGAACTTCGGTAGGAGCAACTACCAGTGCAGAGGCATTTCTGAACTGGGATACATTGAAGATTGTGGCACTGGGACTGGTCGCATTTGCATTTGGTACAGCAGCCGGAGTCCTTTTCGGTAAACTTATGTGCAAAGTAACGCATGGTAAGGTGAATCCACTCATAGGATCGGCAGGAGTATCAGCAGTACCAATGGCAGCCAGAGTATCACAGAAAGTAGGAGCGGAGGCGGATCCGACCAACTTCCTGCTGATGCATGCCATGGGACCGAATGTGGCAGGTGTAATCGGAACTGCGGTAGCAGCCGGAACATTTATGGCGATATTCGGAGTATTCTAAGATGTCCCGGACATCAGAATCATTAGGAAGAAATGGACGTTAGGAGGAATAACGAATGGCAGAGATAGAAAAGAAACCGGTAAAAATAACAGAAACCATCCTGCGCGATGCGCATCAGTCTCTGATTGCAACCCGTATGACAACAGAGCAGATGCTGCCGATCGTAGAGAAGATGGATCAGGTGGGATATCATTCCGTAGAATGCTGGGGAGGTGCAACGTTTGATGCATCCCTCAGATTCTTGAAGGAAGACCCATGGGACAGACTTCGTAAATTCCGTGACGGATTTAAGCATACCAAGCTTCAGATGCTGTTCCGTGGACAGAATATTCTGGGATACCGCCCTTATGCGGACGATGTGGTAGAGTATTTTGTAGAGAAATCCGTGGCCAATGGTATCGATATTATACGTATATTTGACTGCCTCAATGACCTGCGTAATCTGCAGACAGCAGTATCAGCAGCGAATAAAGAAAAAGCAGAGGCACAGGTGGCACTTTCCTACACATTGGGAGATGCCTATACGTTGGATTACTGGGTAGACATTGCAAAGCGGATTGAAGATATGGGTGCAAATTCTATCTGTATCAAGGATATGGCAGGACTTCTGCTTCCTTATCAGGCAACCGAACTGATCGGAGCATTGAAAGATGCTGTGGATCTTCCGATTCAGCTGCATACACATTATACATCGGGAGTAGCCTCTATGACTTATCTGAAAGCAGTGGAAGCAGGCGTAGATGTTATCGATACAGCAATTTCACCATTTGCGCTTGGTACTTCGCAGCCAGCAACAGAAGTTATGGTAGAGACATTTAAGGGAACTCCGTACGATACCGGACTGGATCAGAAATTGTTGGCGGAGATTGCAGATTATTTCCGTCCGATCCGCGATGAGGCACTGGCAAGTGGACTGTTAAATCCGAAGAATCTTGGTGTCAATATCAAGACACTTCTGTATCAGGTACCAGGCGGCATGCTGTCTAACCTGACTTCTCAGTTAAAAGAGCAGAATGCAGAAGATAAGTACTATGAAGTGTTGGAAGAAGTTCCGAGAGTACGAAAGGATCTGGGTGAACCGCCGCTTGTTACACCGTCTTCACAGATCGTGGGTACACAAGCTGTATTCAATGTGCTGATGGGTGAGCGCTATAAGGTTGCAACCAAAGAGACGAAAGATATTTTGCGCGGTAAATACGGAGCAACGGTAAAACCTTTTAATGAAGAAGTAAAGAAAAAAGTCTTGGGAGATGATCCGGATACCATTACCTGCAGACCTGCAGATCTGATTCCGGATGAATTAGATACCCTGCGTAAGGAATGTGAACAGTGGATCCAGCAGGATGAAGATGTACTGACATATGCGTTGTTCCCGCAGGTTGCAGTGGATTTCTTTAAATACCGGGAAGCACAGCAGACGAAGATAGATCCGGATAAGGCTGATAAAGAAACAGGCAGCTATCCGGTGTAGTGAGAGGTATTAATGATTAAAAATGTGATATTTGACGTGGGTCGTGTATTGGCGGCCTACGATTATCAGAGCTATCTGAATCGTAAAAATTATAGTGAGGAAGAACAGCAGATCATTAAAAAAGCCATGTTTGAGAGTCAGACATGGCTTTTGGCAGATCGCGGCGAGGTACCGGAAGGGAAACTCTTGGAATTGTTTGTAAATAATGATCCGGAGCATGAAGAACTGATCCGGGATGCTTATGAGCATATGGAGGAAGTGATTTGGTTATTTCCGTATACTATGCAGTGGGTTAAGGATCTCAAAGAGCAAGAGTACAAGATCTATGTGTTGTCTAATTATGGAGAGGAATTACTTACGCGGACAAAAAGTAAACTTGAATTTCTTCCATATATGGACGGAGTTGTATTTTCATATGAGAGTCATTTTCTGAAACCGGAGGCAGACAGCTATCATTATCTGTGCCGCAAATATAATATTTTCCCGGCAGACAGTGTATTCTTAGATGACCGTCCGGAAAATGTGGAAGGTGCCAGAGCATACGGCATACATGGCATTTTATTTGAAAGCTATGGACAGGCAGATCAGAAACTAAAGGAATTGATTCGTTTGTATGAGGAAGATGACCGCATGTCATATTGTGTGGAGTAATCTTGCATAAACTCTGCTTCTAAATGTCCCATTTTCTGCATATACTCTAACAGCACATACGGAGAGGGGCAGAAAGCAGATGGATGCGAATCATTTATACAAGGACATACAGGCAAGGACGAATGGTGAGATCTACATAGGAGTGGTGGGACCGGTACGCACCGGCAAATCCACCTTTATCAAGAGATTTATGGAGATTCTTGTGCTGCCGCATATGACAGATGAACCGGATATGGCGAGAACCAGAGATGAACTTCCGCAATCAGCGTCGGGGAAGACGATTATGACCACAGAACCCAAATTCATCCCTAAGGAGGCTGCAGAGATCCGTCTGATGGATGACGTGGCAGTGAAGGTGCGGTTAATTGACTGCGTAGGCTATATGGTGGATGGCGCTTCCGGACATATTGAAGAAGGGGAAGAACGTCAGGTAAAGACGCCCTGGTTTGATCAGGAGATTCCGTTTACCAAAGCAGCCAGCATTGGTACTCGTAAGGTGATCCATGAACATGCGACAATAGGTGTTGTGGTAACAACCGACGGAAGCATCGGCGAACTGGGGAGAGAACAGTATCTGGAAGCAGAAGAGAAGACAATCCGGGAACTGCAGAGTATCGGGAAACCATTTGTGGTGGTAGTGAATTCAGAGAAACCTTACAGTCCGGAAGCAAGAAAGATTGCGGAAGAAATTGAAAAAACCTGGCAGGTACATGCAATTCCGGTTAACTGTGAACAATTGAAAGAAGAGGATATTCAGAGAATACTGGAAGCAGTACTTGCTACATTTCCGATATCTGAGATTGCGTTTTATATTCCCAAATGGGTGGAAATGCTGCCGATGGATCATAAAATCCGGCAGGATATGACGACACATATCCGCAATCTGATGGATCAGGTTGGTGAAATGGGTGATGCATCTACAGGAATCAGCAAACCTGACAGTCCGTACATTACTGATCTTAAGGTAGAGAAGATTGCCATGGACAGCGGACGGATCCAGATTCGGATTGATGTAGACGAAGCATTTTATTATGAGATGCTCAGTGAAATGACAGGATCACAGATTGACGGAGAATACAGTCTGATCGCAGAATTGAAAGAATTGTCAAAGCTTAAAAACGAGTATGAGAGCGTGCGCGATGCATTTACCAGTGTGAAAATGAAAGGCTATGGCGTAGTCAGCCCGACCAGAGATGAGATAACACTGGATGAACCGGTGGTCATCCGTCAAGGCAACAAATACGGTGTGAAGATTCATTCGTCGGCACCGTCAATTCATCTAATTAGGGCAAATATTGAGACTGAGATCGCACCGATTGTAGGAGATGAAAAGCAGGCAGAGGACCTGATCACTTATATTCATCAGATGGCGAGTGAGGAAGATGGTATTTGGAATACCAATATCTTTGGTAAATCGGTGGAAGATCTGGTGATGGATGGTATGCGGAATAAAATGGCAGTGATCAATGATGAGAGCCAGACCAAGCTGCAGGATACGATGCAGAAGATTGTCAATGACAGTAATGGAGGACTGGTGTGTATAATTATCTGAAATTCGGGTTGCTTTTTTAAAGCGTAGGTGTATAATAAACACAGAAAAAGATGACAAAGATGTCAGAATCGTACGGATAGTGCGTATTCTGGCATCTTTTTTGCGCAAAGAGCGTTTTAAAAGTGGCTCTGAAGAAAAGAAAAAGGAGAAGAGGTTATGAAAGAATTTTCGTTTAAGGTACCGCAGAATATTGTGTTTGGGGAGGGAAGCATCCGTAAGCTTCCGGAACTTCTGAAGGAAAGCGGCTGTACAAATGTATTAATCATTTCAGGCCCGCGTCTTCGAAAGATGGGAAAGGTAGATGAAGTCGCAGGATACGTAAACGAATCAGGAATTGGCTGTGATATGTTCACTGATGTAGAAGGTAATCCGTCCGTAGATACTGTAGATAAGGCAGCAGCAAAATACTGTGAAATGAAAGCAGATGGAATCGTGGCATTCGGTGGTGGAAGTCCGATGGATGTGGCTAAGGCTGTAGCTCTTGTGGCGAAATATGGCGGTTCTATCACAGAATACGAAGGCGGCGATAAAGTACCTGGACCGGTAGATACGATTATTGCTATTCCAACTACTGCAGGAACAGGAAGTGAAGTGACAACATTCTCTGTAATTACAGATCATACCAGAAAGTATAAACTGTCTGTATTCAGTTTTGATCTGCTTCCAAAATATGCGATCCTGGATCCGGAATTACTTACATCTATGCCGGCATCTGTTGCTGCATCCTGTGGAATTGATGCGATGATCCATGCACTGGAGTCTTATTTGTCAAGAGCAGCATCTCCGTTCTCAGATGCGATGGCAGAAAAGGCACTGGAACTGATCGGAGGATATATCAGACGTTTTGTTGCTAACAGAGAAGACATTGAGGCAGCAAGTGCAATGCTGACAGGAAGTATGTTCGCAGGAATTGCATTTTCGTGGGCAAGACTGGGAAATGTACATGCCATGTCTCACCCAGTCAGTGCATTTTTTGATGTGCCGCATGGAGTTGCGAATGCCATTTTGCTGCCGGTTATCGTAGAGTACAATGAATTGGCTGATCAGGGACGTTACGCAAAGTTATATCAGTTCATTTCAGAAGATCATAAGATTCCGGAAGACTTCCATGCTTCTATGCTGACAGAAGAAATCCGCAGGCTGAACAAATCTCTTGGTATTCCTGCAGGTCTTGCTGAGGCAGGTGTGACAGAAGATAAGATTCCGGAAATGGCTGCAGATGCCATGAAGAGTGGTAATATTCTTGTTAATCCACGTCAGAGTACATTAAAAGATATTGAAATGCTCTATCACAAAGCAATGTAAGATATTGCGCGTGTAAGGTGATATGCGTGTGGCAGATGGTAAAATGTGAGAATGCTGTGATGTGGTGAAAAGCTTGCAAATACAGTGAATAGTTGTTATTATTATGGATAGGAACAAATGAAGATATTTGGAGGTACATCATGAGAGTTGCAGTTATTACGGCAAGTACGCCGATTTACAGAGGACAGGAAGAGGATGCCAGCGGCAAGGTGATCCGCCATATTTTAGAGGAAGCCGGACACGATATCGTATTTCAAAAAGCACTTCCATGTGATAAGACTGTACTTTCTACAGTAATGCAGAGAATGGTAGATGGGGAACTCGCAGATCTGATCCTTACAACAGGAGGAGCAGGATGCGCAGCCGGTGATTGTATGCCGGAAGCTACCATGGAGATTGTGGACAGACCGGTACCGGGTATTCCGGAGGCTATGCGTGCATATACATCTCAGATGACAAAACGTGCAATGCTGAACAGAAGCGCAGCAGGTATCAGAGGAAATGTACTGATTGTGAATCTTCCGGGTAAGCCAGGGGCAGCAAAGCATTGTCTGGAGTATATTCTTCCGGAGATCACCCATGCAGTTAAGCTGATCCAGAAGCAGGTATAAGTGGGAGAGACTACATATGAACGTTACCTATATACAGCACAGTGGATTTTCCGTGGATTTGGCAGATATGATGCTTGTGTTTGATTACTGGATGGGAGAGATTACGATTCCGGAGGACAAGCCGGTTTATGTATTTGTAAGTCACGCACATCATGATCATTTTAATGAAGAGATCTTTGAGTGGGAAAGAAGCGGTGTGGATATTCGTTACATTCTGTCGGATGATATCAACGCAGATCCGGCAGAGAACAGGATCTTGTTAGGTCCGGATGAGTTCTGTGACCTGGGTAATATAAAGATAAAGACGCTTCGCTCTACGGATGAGGGCGTAGCGTTCTTTGTTTCTATACAGACATCAGAATCATCCCGAGAGATTCATATCTATCATGCAGGGGATCTGAACTGGTGGCATTGGGAAGAAGAGGGCACAGAGTATAATCAGCAGATGAAAGAAGATTATCAGAATGCCCTGCGGTTAATGGAAGGGGAACATGTTGACGTGGCGTTTGTCCCGGTAGATCCAAGACTCGAGGATGCATATTACTGGGGAATTGACTGGTATATGCGCCACACGGATACGGAACGAGTGTATCCGATGCATATGTGGGGGCAGTATGAGATTCAGGATCGTCTGCTGTGCCAGCCGGAGACAGCACCGTATCGTGAACGGATTGTGAAAGTGATGGCATCATGATATTGGATGAATCAGCAGATGATGCAACGGATTATAAAAGCGAGAGGTTAAAGTAATGAAAGTTAAGATTTATACAGATGGAGCGGCACGGGGGAATCCGGATGGTCCGGGAGGGTATGGTACCGTTCTGGAGTATGTGGATACAAAGGGAGAACTCCATACCCGGGAACTGTCTCAGGGATATGTTAAGACGACCAATAACAGAATGGAACTTATGGCAGTCATTGCGGGGTTTGAAGCTTTAAACCGTCCATGTGAGATTGAATTGTATTCAGATTCCCAGTATGTGGTAAATGCATTTAATCAGCACTGGATTGACGGATGGATCAAAAAGGGCTGGAAACGTGGTAAGAATGAGCCGGTGAAGAATGTAGATCTCTGGAAGAGATTGCTGCAGGCAAAAGAACCGCACAGGGTGACATTTAACTGGGTCAAAGGCCATGCAGGACATCCGCAGAATGAGCGATGCGATGAGCTCGCTACAACAGCGGCAGATGGCAAGGATCTGATTGCAGATGAAGGAATCACATCTTGCATGGAAATGTAAGATGTGATAAAATAAAAAATCGTGAGATTCAAGTATGACAAGTAATCGCGGCTGCGAATGCCGAAAGGCTGCAGGTGAGGAAAGTCCGGGCTTCACAGGGCAGGATGCCGGATAACGTCCGGTGGAGGCGACTCCAAGGCCAGTGCAACAGAAATATACCGCCTGATCTTTGGATCAGGTAAGGGTGGAAAGGCAGCGTAAGAGACTACCGCCCTGCTGGTAACAGCAGGGGCACATGTAAACCCCATCCGAAGCAAGACCGAAAAGAGAAGATACGGCGGCCCGTCGGTTCTCAGGTAGGTTGCTTGAACCTGCTGGCAACGGCAGGTCTAGATAGATGATTACTCAACGACATAACCCGGCTTATCGTTGTGCTTGAACCCACTTGAATGTAAAAAAGATTGCGCATTTCGCGCAATCTTTTTAGTTACATCAGGTCAGCCCCGGTCTTTATTTTGCTTTTATTTTCTTAGAACGGAGGCGACCGTCATACTTTTCTTCGCAGTATTTACAACGATAAGTTTCCGTCTCAGGATCTGTCAGCACAAAAATATGAGACAGTCCATGTTCGATGGAAGTAATACATCTCGGATTCTTGCAGCGGATCACATTGCAGATCTGTTTAGGCAGATGCAGAGCTTTTTTCTCAACAATCTTCTGATCTTTGATGATGTTGACTGTAATATTGTGATCAATGAAGCCAAGGATATCAAGATCCATAAAGTCAATCGGGCATTCAATCTTCATAATGTCTTTTTTACCCATTTTACCGCTTCGTGCATTCTTAATAATAGCAACACAGCAGTCTAATTTGTCCAGATTCAGATATTTATAAATTTCCATGCTTTTACCGGCCTCAATATGATCCAGTACGAAACCTTCCGAGATACGACCGACGCTTAATGTATTTTCTACCATAATGAGCCTCCTATACTTCAATATTTAACAGTGTCAGAATCAGAGCCATACGTGCATATACACCGTATTGAACCTGCTTGAAATATGCAGCACGCGGATCTTTGTCTACCTCTACTGCAATTTCATTAACACGAGGAAGCGGATGGAGAACCAACATATCTGATTTGGCAAGTTCCATCTTCTGGGCATCCAGAATGTAGAAGTCTTTCATACGTACATAATCTTCCTCATTGAAGAAACGCTCCTTCTGTACGCGGGTCATATAGAGAAGATCCAGTTCCGGCAGAGCGTCTTCCATGCGGACTACTTCTTCATATGGAATGTTGTTCTTATCCAGTACATCCTGTCGCATGTAACTTGGAAGACGAAGTTCTTCCGGAGAAATAAGGACGAATTCGATTCCCGGATAGCGCACCAGTGCATGGATCAGTGAATGTACGGTACGTCCGAATTTCAAGTCGCCGCAGAGACCGATCTTCATGTGGTCCAGTCTGCCTTTCAGAGAGCGGATTGTCATAAGGTCTGTCAGCGTCTGGGTAGGATGCTGATGACCACCGTCTCCGGCATTGATTACAGGAATGGAAGAATATTCACTGGCTACGAGCGCTGCACCTTCCTTAGGATGACGCATTGCACAGATGTCGGCGAAGCAGCTGATCATGCGAATCGTATCGGCTACCGTCTCACCCTTTGTAGCAGAGCTTGATGCGGCAGAAGAAAAGCCAAGTACGCTGCCTCCCAGATTCAGCATTGCTGCTTCATGACTGAGGCGGGTGCGGGTGCTCGGCTCGTAAAATAAGGTGGCTAACTTCTTACCTTCACATGCATGTGCGTATTTTTCTGGATGTGCCTCAATATCACTGGCAAGATCCAACAATTTGTCAATTTCTTCCACTGTGAAATCCAGCGGACTCATCAAATGTCTCATAATAACCTCCTTGGTAAAATTAAAAAAAAGAAGTCCTTCGGGAAAGTATCTGTGTGCGGTTAGCCTCCTTCCTGAACAACTTCTTGCATTTAATGATCTCTAGTTCTTTAATATAATATACTAATCCAAATCAATTTTCAATGAAAAGATATATATTTTTTAAAAGGCGTCGTCTGGATTTTGAAAAAAAGCTGTTGTATAATAGTCGATAATATGTGTTTATTACACGAGATAATAGAGTTTCAAGAACTTTGAATAAGTAGGATAAAGGAGAACGATATGAGATCGTTAGAGGAACTGAGAAATGAACTGGATCGTATTGATCCACAGATCATACAGCTGTACGAAGAAAGAATGTCGATCTGCGAAGAAGTAGGCGAGATTAAGATAGAAGAAGGAAGGAAGGTCTTTGACCGGAACCGGGAGCAACAGAAGTTAGCGCAGGTGACAAGGGAGGCTAAGGATCCATTTTATAAAAAAGGACTGACCGAGCTGTTTGAACAGTTGATGAGTCAGAGCCGGAAGTTACAGTATCAGTTGCTGACCAAGAAGGGAGCACTCGGAAGACTTCCATTTATCGGAGTGGAAGAGTTGGATTGGAAGAATTCCCGGGTGGTATTCCAGGGGACAGATGGAGCATATTCACAGGCTGCAATGCATAAGTTCTTTTCCAAGGATGTGAACAGTTTTCATGTGCAGACATTCCGGGATGCCATGGAAGCAATCGAGGAAGGATCCGCAGATTTTGCAGTTCTTCCGATTGAAAATTCATCTGCGGGTATGGTCAGTGAGATGTATGACCTGTTGGAGGAATTTGAAAATTATATCGTTGGTGAAGTGATCCTGCCGATCAATCATTATCTGGTGGGTACAGAGAATACGACACTGGAAAGCATCGAGCGTGTGTATTCACATCCGCAGGCACTGATGCAGTGCTCCAAATTCCTGGACCGTCATGGAAGCTGGCAGCAGATCGGTGCGGCCAATACAGCAGTAGCAGCAAAGAAGATCCTGAATGAAAATGATCCGACACAGGCGGCAATCTGCAGTGAACACGCAGCGGAGATCTATGGACTTAAGATTCTGGAAGAGAAGATCAATCACAATCACAATAATTCTACCAGATTTATTGTGGTAACCAATCAGAAGATTTTCCTGAAGAAGGCACAGAAGATCAGTATCTGCTTTGAAGTGGCTCACGAAAGCGGATCTCTGTATCATCTATTGTCCCATTTTATTTATAATGATCTGAACATGACCAAGATTGAGTCACGTCCGATCGAGGGAAAGACCTGGGAATATCGTTTCTTTGTAGATTTTGAAGGGAATATGGGTGATGCGGCAGTCAAGAATGCGATCCGTGGACTGCGGGAAGAGTCTAAGAGTTTGAAGATACTTGGCAACTATTAGAGAAAGTATAGAAAGAAGTGTAGAATATGAGAGTAAATGAACTGATGTTGTATCGTCATATGGAGCAAGGGCAGGTACTGAATGATATGGCTTTCCTGATGGAAAACTATGACAATGAATATTATAACAAAGAGGACTTAAGAGGCCTGTTATTTGACAGTGTGAATGAGATCCTGGAGCTTGCCGTAAGCCACGGACTTACCGGTAATCTCTGGCATGATTATCTGACTTATCTGCTGGCAAGTGATGAGAATGCATACAGCACTTCCTGTGAGATCGTGGGAGCGATTGACGGCAGTATGAATCAGGTAGCAATGCATGATTTTGCGATTTTTAAGGAACTGTATGATTATGATTTTACAGAACTTGAAAAAGCTCTTGGCGTAGACTGTATGTCTATGCTGAAGGGATTTGAAGCAGATGGCGCACATGGCAGCGTATTTAACAAGCGAATCCGTGACCGTATCTGTGAATTGAGTATTCATCTGGCAGAGTCAGAGAATATCGAGGAATTTAAGGCAGTTCTTACCCAGTTTTATAAAGAATTCGGTGTGGGTAAATTCGGTCTGCACAAAGCATTCCGTATTGAACATACAGATCTTGGTGCAGAGATCGTACCGATCACCAAGATCGCACATGTACATCTGGATGATCTGGTGGGATATGAGATGGCAAAGAAGAAGCTGATCGAGAATACAGAGGCATTTGTGAAAGGCAAGAAAGCCAATAACTGCCTTCTGTTTGGAGATGCCGGAACAGGCAAATCCACTTCCATTAAGGCAATCCTGAATCAGTATTATGATCAGGGACTGCGTATGATCGAAGTCTATAAGCATCAGTTCCAGGATTTGAATGATGTGATTGCACAGATTAAGAACCGTAATTATAAGTTTATTATCTATATGGACGACCTGTCATTTGAAGAATTTGAGATCGAGTATAAATATCTAAAAGCCGTAATCGAAGGCGGATTGGAGAAGAAGCCGGACAATGTGCTGATCTATGCGACATCTAACCGCAGACATCTGATCAAAGAGACATTCAAGGACAAGGAAGACAGAGACGAAGAACTGCACACCAATGACACCGTACAGGAGAAGCTGTCGCTGGTAGCAAGATTCGGCGTGACGATCTTCTTTGGCAAACCGGATAAAAAGCAGTTCCAGGAGATCGTGCGTCAGCTTGCGTCAAGAACAGAGCTTGAGATTACAGAAGAAGAACTGATGTTAGAAGCCAATAAATGGGAACTGTCACATGGCGGTATGTCCGGAAGGGCAGCACAACAGTTCGTGGATTATCTGCTGGGAACAAGATTATAAAAAATATTATTAAGAAGAAGGTGAATTATATCCGGAGGAGCATTGCCTGAAAGCGCCGGAACTGCTGAGAGAAGCAGGTGTGGGCGAGGATAGCAGCAGTGATTGCCAATAAGGCAACGCCGAAAGCCTTGAACAGAATGACTGGTGTAATCCTGGTGGTACTTGGAATTGTCATTATGCTGTTCAATGTTCTGACGTAAAAGAATTTATACAAAGACGAAATGAAGCAGGAGCAAGTAACATATCGTGCCTCCTGCGATGGATATCAGCATGTTGCGTTTCCAACAATGAAGCACGCTTGTGACGAGGATAGCGATTCCTTCCGGGAGTCCGTGGGTTCCGTGGAACAGACTTACATTCTTCAGACAATAGATAACGAGCATGCCGAATACGGCTGATGGGAGGAATTTTCCGAGATATTGTACGAATTCGGGAGTCCTCCTTTTTTCATTAAATATTATAAACGGAAGAAAGCGGGTGGCCATGGTTCCGAGTACGCACATGGCAATGGTGATAATCTGTTGTGTGAGTGTCATGGTGAATCCTCCTGTTCTTTCTTATCGAGTCGCGGCTTTAACAGTGCCAGCAGCACAACGATCAGAATCATAGTTGGGATAAGAAATGCGTCAGCACCGCAGCAAATCAGACAAATAACGGAAATCAGTAGCCCAAGAATGGAGGTTGTGTGATTCGTTTCTTTCATCCATTGCTCCAGAAAGATTACAACAAACATGGCTGTCATGACGAAGCTGATTCCTTCAGTATTTATATGAAGAAGCGATCCGGCAAGGGCTCCAAGTGTTGCGGAACCGGCCCAGTAGAGTTGATTTAACAGTGTGACGAAGAACATGAACCATCCGCTGTCGACATCCTCAGGGATGTCGACCGAGCAGTTGATGGAAAATGTCTCATCGCACATACCGAAGATCAGGTAGTATTTCTTCCAGCCGAGCCCTTTGAATTTATCCAACATAGAAAGACCATAGAACAGATGCCTTGCCTGGATCAACAGAGCCATAATCAGTACCTGTACCGGTGCGAATGGACTTAAGAGCATCTCTACAGTTACAAATTCCAGAGAACCACCATAGATCAGCAGACTCATGAACATCGGATATAAAAATGAAAAGCCGGAAGCATTGGCGTAAATGCCGTATGCCATGCCTAAGAACCAGAATCCGGTAAAGATCGGGAGAGTATAGGGAAATGCGGCTTTTAAAGCTTTGTATCTCATAGCTTAGTCTCCTTCACATTATGATTCCAGCAGAGTCAGTCCTGAGATGTCTGAGTCGATGACCAGCGAATAGTTGGTGTGATAGATGACGAAGCCCGGTCTGGCACCGTTTACTTTATTTACATGTTTCTTTTCGATATAATCAATCTCGACC
>ERZ894183.602-NODE-602-length-26640-cov-8.905134_pt1 | contig 26640 bp, 25 predicted proteins | sample MGYA00380279_ERZ894183 | MGnify/ENA primary metagenome ERZ894183 (study PRJEB32331, sample SAMN06328422) | human gut metagenome | biome: human gut microbiome; feature: stool | host: Homo sapiens | collected 2013-06-26 ... | reverse complement strand
CTCCGGTACTGATCGGAAGTACACCGGAAGGAGCCAGAGATTATCTGGTGCCAAGCCGTATCCATCAGGGACATTTTTATGCGCTGCCACAGTCACCACAGCTGTTTAAACAGCTTCTGATGTGCTCAGGCTGTGACCGTTATTTCCAGCTTGCCAAATGTTTCCGTGACGAAGACCTTCGTGCGGACAGACAGCCGGAATTTACACAGATCGATATGGAGCTGTCTTTCGTAGATGTTGACGATGTAATTGAAGTCAATGAGAGACTGCTTGCCAAACTGTTCAAAGAAGTGCTTGGCGTAGAGGTATCTCTGCCAATTCAGCGTATGACATGGCAGGAAGCGATGGATCGCTTCGGTTCTGACAAGCCGGATATCCGTTTTGGTATGGAACTGAATGACGTTACAGACGTTGTACGTGACTGCGAGTTTGTCGTATTTAAGAATGCGATTGAAAATGGCGGAACTGTTCGCGGTATCAATGCCAAAGGACAGGGCGGTATGCCGAGAAAGAAAATCGATAAGCTGGTTGCATTTGCCAAAGATTATGGTGCAAAGGGATTGGCATACATTGCAATTCAGGAAGATGGAACAGTCAAGTCTTCATTTGCCAAATTTATGACAGACGAGCAGATGAAAGCCCTGATCGATGCAATGGGAGGAGAGAACGGAGACCTGCTTCTCTTTGCGGCAGATAAGAATAAAGTCGTATGGGCAGTACTTGGCGCACTGCGTCTGGAACTGGCTGCACAGATGGATCTGTTAGATAAGAATGAATACAAATTCCTGTGGGTAACAGAGTTTCCACTGCTTGAGTGGAATGATGAGCAGAACCGTTTCACGGCAATGCATCATCCATTTACCATGCCGATGGAAGAAGACCTGCAGTACATCGACAGTGATCCGGGACGCGTTCGTGCAAAAGCATACGATATCGTGCTGAACGGTAACGAAATTGGCGGAGGAAGTGTGCGTATCTTCAATCCTGAGATCCAGAGCAAGATGTTCGAGGTACTTGGATTTACACCGGAACAGGCACAGGAACAGTTCGGATTCCTGCTGACAGCATTCAAGTACGGAGTACCGCCGCACGCAGGACTTGCATATGGTCTGGATCGTCTGGTAATGCTGATGGCAAAAGAAGACAGCATCCGTGACGTGATCGCATTCCCGAAGGTAAAGGATGCATCTGACCTGATGACAGAAGCTCCGACAAGAGTTGCACAGGAGCAGTTGGATGAACTGGGGCTTGCAATTACCGCAGAGACAGAAGAATAAGAAAATTATGAGATACCCGTTTGGAGAAGATCTGAACGGGTATTTTTAGTTTGCAGTGTAATGTTGTACAAAAATATTGGTTATGTAATTTCGAACTTGATATTGCGTAATGTACATGATAATATGAATTCACTTTGAAGGAGCTCGTTCGTAGTCCTTTGTATTTCTAAGCCATCTGGCATCTCATTTCGGTATTTCAGATTCGAAATAATATCCGACATGATAGAACGTATGAATTGTTTTACAGTGGTAATTTACCAGGAGGAAGTGTCTATGACCAACAAATTACAACAGTATTTTCCAATGATCCGAACGGAAGAAGAGGTTTTGAGTGAAATTAACAGTCGTTCACACCTTGAACAAATGTATGAAGAGTGGGAAAAGGAAGAACAGAAGGAATTTCTGGATTTCGTGACGGGAGCAAAGGGCGTCAAAATGATGTATGATTTTATCAGTAAAGAGATTTTAGATCCGGAAATATACGAAGAAAGAGTGGAAGAGTTTCTATCACTTCTTCTTGGGCAGAGTGTGAAAATACTGGAAGTACTGCCAAATGATGAAACAGATCTTTCGGATGGATATTCGATTCTGATCATGGATATCGTTGTGGAATTAGAAAACGGAAGTATCGTGAATTTGGAAATCCAAAAGAATGGCTATATGTTTCCGGGGGAGAGAAGTGCCTGTTATTCTGCGGATCTGTTGTTGAGACAATACAGGCGTGTACGTATGAAGAACAAAGAAGAGGGTCAGAAAAAGAAATCCTGTTACCGGGATATTAAAGATGTGTATACAATTGTATTGTTTGAGACAAGCCCATCTGAGTTACATAGATTTAGGGACAGATATCTTCACCACTTTGAACAGACATCTGACAGTGGAGCAAAAATGAATCTTTTGCAGAAATATCTCTTTGTGGCGCTTGACAATTTCCGAAGCATTAAGCACAATGAAGGTAGTGAAATGGTGATAAATAATCGGTTAGAAGCATGGCTTGCTTTTATGTGTATGGATGATCCGGATGATATACTGAGAATTATAGAGAGTTGTCCGGACTTTAAGGAAATGTACGAGCAAATTTATGATATCTGCCGGAATCTGGATGGAGTGATGAGAATGTTTTCAAAAGAATTGCAGGAACTGGATCGCAACAGTGTAGAGCTGATGGTAGATGAGATGCAGAAAGATCTGGATAAGACCAGAGAGAAACTGGTTGAGACGAGAAAGAAGATGGAGACAAAGGACCAGCAGCTGACAGAGAAGGATAAAGAAATAGAGTTGTTAAAGAAAGAATTGGAAAACATGAAGAAGTTGTACGAGGAGAATAAGTAAGATGCTGGAAGTGAAGTTTTATGATTCAGTTGCGGATGGATTGCTAAAGTTCGCAGTGATTGTTTCAAGATATGATGGAAAGTGGGTGTTTTGCAAACATAAAGAAAGAGATACTTATGAAGCACCAGGCGGACACAGAGAAGAGGGCGAAGCTATCTTTGATACTGCAAAGAGAGAACTGCAGGAAGAGACGGGAGCAGTTAAGTTTTCTGTAGAACCTGTATGCGTGTATTCTGTGACCGGTAAGAACTGGGTCAATGATACCGGAGAAGAAACATTTGGATTATTGTGCTATGCAGATATAGAAGAATTTTCCGGAACATTGGACAGTGAGATAGAAAAGGTTGTGTTATTGGAGGAGCTTCCAGATAATTGGACTTATCCACAGATACAACCGAAGCTGATTGCGAAAGTCATAGAATGTAAATTGTAAGAATATGGGGAATTATGAGAGAGTCCGATGAATATCGGATTCTCTTTTTTTGTACAATAAGCCGTTATGTAGAAAGCGTGCTTGCATGAATTTCTATATGATGGCTGTGTACAATTTCATATGTGTCTGTTGGTAATTTTACTGATTGATGTTTGTAAAAGGTTTAAAACAATCAAATCCGATCAAACTCGTGCAAACTACACAAAAACAGTAGTGGATATTTGTGAATTAGTTTGATTGACTTTGACTGACTTTGGTGATATATTGATATCAGAAAGAGAACAGGAGGAAAAACGATGATTTACACAGTTACATTTAATCCGTCTCTGGACTATATCGTATCGGTAGAAAATTTCCAACTGGGGATTACCAATCGTACCAGTTCGGAACTGATGCTTCCGGGAGGAAAGGGTATTAATGTATCGACCGTTCTTATGAATCTGGGGATTGAGAATAAAGCGCTTGGATTTGTGGCAGGCTTTGTTGGAGATGAGATCATCAGACGTCTGGAAGAGATGGGTGTACAGAATGGATTCATCCGAATTGAGGAAGGCGTGTCCAGAATCAATCTGAAATTGAAATCAATTGACGGAACAGAGATTAACGGACAGGGGCCTGTGATCAGTCCAGAACATGTAGAAGAACTGATGAAGCAGCTTGACAGACTGGGAGAAGGGGATGTGTTATTCCTTTCGGGAAGTATTCCGTCATCGATGCCAGATGATGCATATCAGAAGATCATGGAACGGCTGGATGGCAGAGGAGTACAGATTGTCGTGGACGCAACAAAAGATTTGTTGCTGAATGTACTGGAATATCATCCATTTTTGATCAAACCGAATAACCATGAACTGGGAGAACTCTTTGGCGTGGAACTTAAGACCAGAGAAGAGGTTATTCCGTATGCGAAGAAGCTGCAGGAAAAAGGCGCAGTCAATGTGTTGGTTTCTATGGCTGGCGAAGGGGCAGTACTTATTGATGCAAATGAAGACGTGTACATGGCACCGGCACCGAAGGGAACGCTGGTTAATGGCGTGGGCGCAGGAGATTCTATGGTGGCAGGATTTATGGCCGGATGGCTGGAAAAGCAGGATTATGAACATGCATTCTGTATGGGTGTGTCTGCAGGAAGCGCCAGTGCATTTTCAGAACATCTGGCAACAAAGGCTGAGATTGAAGCAGTGTATCAGCAGGTAACGGGTAATAAGTAGTCTATAAGAGGTATAAGAGTAGTCAGGAGGAAGGAAGAATGAGAATCACAGATTTGCTGGATAAGAGAAGCATTTCTCTGGATGGAGCCCCGAAGAATAAGCAGGAAGCCCTGGATATGGCAATTGATTTGATGAAGGGCAGTGATAAGATCAATGATCAGGAAGCTTATCGAAAACAGGTATATAAGCGAGAAGAAGAAGGAACAACCGGAATTGGTATGGGAATTGCAATTCCTCATGGTAAGTGCAATGCTGTAGACAGACCGGGACTTGCAGCTATGGTTATTAAGGATGGGGTAGACTTTGATTCACTGGACGGTGAGCCGGTACACTTGCTGTTTTTGATCGCAGCACCGGATACAGAAGACAATATTCATCTGGAAGTGCTCAGTAAGCTGTCTATGATGTTGATGGATGACAACTTTACACAGTCGTTGAAAAATGCTTCATCCGTGGATGAATTTATGGAGATTATTAATAAAGCAGATGAAGAAAGACCGGACTTGAGTGAACAGTTTGGTGGCAGTGAGGAAGCACCGGCAGAAGAGAAGCAGGCGAAGATTCTTGCAGTTACCGGATGCCCGACGGGTATCGCGCACACTTACATGGCAGCAGAAGGCATTGAGAAAGCAGCGAAAGCAAGAGGTTGCTTTGTAAAGGTAGAGACCAGAGGTTCCGGAGGAGCGAAGAATGTGCTGACTGCACAGGAGATTGCAGATGCGGATGGTATTATTGTAGCGGCTGATACACAGGTTTCGATGGATCGCTTCAATGGCAGAAAAGTAATTGTATGTCAGGTATCTGACGGTATCAGTAAGGCAGATGAACTGGTAGACCGCGTGATCCGCGGAGATGTGCCGGTATATCACAGTGAACATGCCGCAGAGCAGCAGGCTTCTTCAGGTAAAGCATCCGGAGGGATCGGTCATCAGATTTATACACAACTGATGAATGGTGTGTCCCATATGCTTCCGTTCGTAGTAGGTGGCGGTATTCTGATTGCACTGGCATTCCTGATTGACGGACTCTGTGTAGATATGAATGCACTGGCACCGGCTGACCGTGCAAACTTCGGTACCATTACACCGGTAGCGGCAATGCTTAAGAATATTGGTGGTATTGCATTTGGATTCATGCTTCCTGTACTCGCAGGATTTATTGCAATGGCAATCGGAGACAGACCGGCACTTGCAGTTGGTTTTGTGGGCGGTATGATGGCAGCAAATGGTAATTCTGGGTTCCTGGGAGCGCTGGTTGCAGGATTTGCCGCAGGATACATTATCAAAGGACTGATCTGTATCTGCGAGAAGCTTCCGGAAGCACTGGAGAAGATCGCACCGGTACTGCTGTATCCATTATTCGGTATTTTGATTATCGGACTTTTAATGAATTTTGTTATCGAGCCTGTCATGGGAGCAATTAACGGAGCAATGAACAGCGGACTTATGAGTATGAGCGGTTCCAGCAAGATCATCTTGGGAATGATCCTCGGCGGTATGATGGCAATCGATATGGGTGGTCCGTTCAATAAAGCAGCATACGTATTCGGCACAGCAGCAACCGCAGCAGGTAACTATGACATTATGGCAGCGGTTATGATCGGTGGTATGGTACCTCCTTGTGCTATCGCACTTGCAACACTGTTGTTCAAAGATAAATTTACCAAAGAAGAGCGCAATGCAGGACCGACCAACTTTATTATGGGTCTAGCATTCATTACAGAGGGTGCAATACCATTTGCGGCAGCAGATCCGATTCATGTACTTCCGGCATGTATCATCGGTTCGGCAGCAGCAGGAGCATTATCTATGGCATTCCAGTGTACATTGATGGCGCCGCATGGCGGAATCTTCGTATTTCCGGTAGTTGGTAATCCGCTGATGTATCTGCTGGCACTGGTAGTTGGAACGGTTGTAAGCGCAATCCTTCTCGGTGTTCTGAAGAAAAAGGTTGCATAATTAAGGGTGACGTACTATTGACTGGCAAATGTGAATGCGGTATGCTAATTACAGGACATGTAAGGAGAACGCATATGCTTACAGAACAGAGATATGAACTGATATTACGGTTATTAGAAGATAAAAAAAGTATAACAGTAGCTGAGGTCCGGGATCTTCTCCGGACCTCAGAGTCTACCGTGCGAAGAGACATTACGGCACTGGACAAGGCGGGTAAGCTGACCAAGGTATTCGGTGGAGCAGTGGCAAAGAATTATCAGACATTTACTCCGGCAGAGCCTACAGTGGCTCAGAAGCAGGATGTGAATCTGGAAGAGAAAAGACGGATTGCCAAGTACGCAGCGTCTTTGATCGAACCGGGTGATTTTGTATATCTGGATGCTGGAACAACAACGGCGATGATGTTAGATTATCTGCTGGATGACAGTGTGACATACGTGACAGATGGTGTGGCGCATGCCCAGCGTCTGGTAAAGAAAGGCATGAAAGTTATCCTGCTCGGTGGTGAATTAAAAGCCAGCACCGAGGCAGTAATTGGAACGCAGGCAGTTCAGATGCTGATGAATTACCATTTTACGAAAGGTTTTTTCGGAACGAACGGCATTACCAAGAAGACGGGATTTACCACTCCGGATATCAATGAGGCGGCAGTGAAGAGTATGGCGATGGAGCAGTGCAAGGAATGTTACATCGTGACAGATGCTTCTAAGTTTGATCTGATCAGTCCGGTAAGCTTCTCAACATTCTATGGTGGAACGATTCTGACTGACCAAATTGTAAGCGGCTATGAAGGCATGCAGCATATTGTAAAAGTTCCTTAAAAAAGTTGTTGACAAATCGCAAATGCCGTAGTAGAATAATTATTGTTCTGATGCGGAACAATTCAATATGCGACAGTGGCTCAGTTGGTAGAGTACAACCTTGCCAAGGTTGGGGTCGCGGGTTCGAACCCCGTCTGTCGCTCTTGATAAAGAGATTTTCGATTTGCTTCGGAGATCTCTTATTTTTTGTACTGCAACAATTCAAGGAGAGGAGAACTGCATGGAGCTTCAGATTTATCATTCGGTAAATGAAGGTTTATACCTGTGGAATGGGACGAGTGGGCTGTTGATTGACGGACTGCATCGGGGAAGGGAAATAGGATTTTCTGATACATCGGAGCAGTATATTTGTATGATGCGTCAGGGAAGGAGTTTTTTTGCCAAACCTAATGACCTGCTTTTTACCCATATTCATGAGGATCATTATGATCAGGCACTGGTGGACGAGTTTCAGCAAAGGTATCCGGGACGTATTGTCTATGCTCCGGGACTTGACAAAGATAATATTCAGCCAGTAGTATTAGAACATGGCATTGCCAGAATGCAGATTGAAGAATATGAGGTTTATGCATTTGCTACGGTACATGACGGGAAGATTTATGAAGACGAACCGCATTGTTCGTATCTGATCCGTTGGAAGAACCGCTGGATCTGGGTCAGTGGAGATGCGATCCTTGTACCAGAGCTTGCAGACAGGATACGAACATATACGGGGCAGGACAATGTCTGGAAAGCGTTTGTAATGGTCTATCAGATCAGCAGTGAAAGTGGAAAAGCTTTCCTGAAAAAACTTGCACCGGAACAGATCTGTCTGTACCATCTTCCTTATCCGGAGGATGACAGATATCATTTTTGTAATCTTGCAGAGCAGAAATGCAGACGGTGCAAAGCAGAAGGGCTTCCGGTGAAGATGATCGCATCGGACAGCTTTATAGATAGTTAATACAGAGGATAAGATAAAAGGAGACAAGATATGAAGACGGTGAAAATTGGACTACTTGGACTTGGAACAGTAGGCGGAGGTGTCTACAAATTGATTGAGAGACAAAAGAGTGAGATGGTCAGCAAGACCGGAGCAGATGTGGAGATTGCTAAGATTCTGGTTCACAACCGGAATAAAAAGCGTGAAGGCATTGATGAAAGTTTATTGACAGATCAGTGGAAAGATATTATAGAAGATAAAGAGATTGATATTGTAGTTGAAGTGATGGGCGGTATTGAACCCGCAAAGACAATCATCACAGAAGCACTGAAAGCCGGCAAGAATGTAGTAACTGCTAATAAGGATCTGCTGGCAGTATGTGGTGAAGATCTGTTGGAGATTGCAGCAGCACATCGTGTGGATCTGATGTTTGAGGCAGCAGTAGCTGGCGGAATCCCGATTATGCGTCCGCTTCGCCAGTGTCTGGCCGGTAATGAGATTACAGAGGTTACCGGTATTGTCAATGGTACGACGAACTATATTCTGACGAAAATGTTTGAGCTGGGGATGAGTTTTGAGGAAGCCCTTGCCAAAGCAACGGAGCTTGGTTATGCGGAAGCGGATCCGACAGCGGATATTGAAGGTCTGGATGCCGGACGTAAAGTGGCAATTATGGCTACTTCCGCATTTCACAGCAAGGTCGTATTTGATGATGTGCATATCGAGGGTATTACTAAAATTACAGCACAGGATATTAAGTATGCAAAAGAATTTGACAGTGTGATCAAGTTGATCGGTATTGCCCGTAATACGGAGAGTGGTATTGAGGCATGCGTATATCCGATGTTGCTTTCATCTGAGCATCCATTAGCATCTGTGCGTAATTCCTTTAATGCGGTATTTGTACATGGTGATGCAGTGGACGATGTTATGTTTTACGGTCGAGGTGCGGGAGAATTTCCGACAGCCAGTGCTGTGATGGGAGATATTATCGATGTGATCCGTGATATGGTAAATGGATGTACCGGACGTATCAGTAATACCTGCTACAGAGAACTCCCGGTGAAAAAGTGCAGAGATATCAGAAGCAAATTCTTCCTTCGTATGCAGGTGGAGAACCGTCCTGGCGTACTGGCTTCGATTGCAAGTGTATTTGGGGAGCATAAGGTCAGCATCAACAAGGTGGTTCAGAAGATTATTACAGACGGTATGGCAGAGGTCGTAATCGTTACGGATGCTGTTAAGGAATATCATATGCAGGATGCGCAGGAAGAACTCCTTCGTATGCCTATAGTGAAGGAGATCAGCAGTGTCATCAGAGAATATTAAACAGGGGAATCCTCTTGCGGAGGAAAAGATCGGGCGTTTGATCGCCCGGTTTGCTGTGCCGGCGATCATCAGTATGCTGGTCAGTTCGCTATATAATATTGTAGACCAGATATTTATCGGACAGGGTGTAGGAATGCTTGGCAATGCGGCGACCAATATTGCTTTTCCGGTATCTATTATATGTACAGCTACGGCACTTCTGCTGGGAATCGGAAGTGCATCGAATTATAACCTGGAAGCAGGGGCGGGAAGAAATGACCGTGCAGCAGAGATCGCAGGCAATGGACTTGCTATGCTGGTAATCTGTGGTGTGGTAATCGGTGCAGTTGTATTGATTTTTCTGAATCCATTGCTGCACCTGTTTGGTGTGACGAAAGAGATCCTGTCATATGCGCAGGATTATACAGGAATTACGGCAATTGGTATTCCGTTTCTGATCCTCACTACCGGTGGTAATCATCTGATCCGTGCGGACAGAAGTCCGACGTATTCTATGACCTGTATGTTAACAGGAGCGATCCTGAATACAATACTGGATCCGCTATTTATCTTTGTGTGTCACTGGGGCATCAAAGGTGCAGCAGCGGCAACTGTGATCGGTCAGGTGGTATCCGGCCTGATGGTAATCTATTATTTTAGCAAAAAACGGAAGATGGATCTGAAACGAAGTATGTTTGTACCAAAGGCGGGGTATCTGAAGATGATCGTATCACTTGGGATGGCGTCCTGCATTAATCAGATTGCCATGGCAATTGTGCAGATTACCATGAATAATACTTTGCGGTATTATGGAGCACAGTCCATGTATGGATCGGAGATCCCGCTTGCCTGCGTGGGAGTTATTTCCAAGGTGAATATGGTCTTTATGGCAATCGCAATCGGCATTGCCCAGGGGTGTCAACCGATTTGGGGATTTAATTACGGAGCCCATAATTATGATAGGGTAAGGGAAGCTTATAAGAAGGCATTTGCCATCTGTATTGTGCTTGGCGTAGTGTTTTTTGGATGTTTTCAGTTGTTTCCAAGACAGATTGTCAGTATTTTCGGTTCGGGGAGCGAGGCGTATTTCCATTTTGCGGAACGGTATTTCCGAATTTTTATGTTTGTTACGTTCTTGAATGGCATTCAACCGATGTCTTCAGCATTCTTTACATCCATCGGAAAATCGAAGCTTGGTATCGTAGTATCCATGACCAGGCAGATCATTTTCCTGTTGCCATTGATTCTGATTTTTCCGTTATTCATGGGAATCGATGGAGTAATGTATGCGGGACCGATTGCGGACGGTGCAGCAGCTCTTGTAGCAATTATATTTGCAGAACGAGAAATGAAGGCTTTACAGCAGGGTAACGTTGTGCTAGAATGATACCCGAAACAAAATAAAATTAAGAAACGCAGAGTAGGAATATGCGCGTCAAGTGCCAGCCGGACGGGGAGTTGTCGGTAGGACGAAAAGTGAAAGAATCACTTGCGGTGCACATTCCGCATCCCGCTGCTACACATAACGGTAAATACCTGCTATGAGTAGTTTTACGGGCTACTGCAAAGGAGGTATTTTTTTATGAGCAATTTGACCAAATCATTTCGAGACTCCTTTCATGAGCTGAAAGACGTAAAGGCGTTGGCAACGACAGCAATGCTTCTTGCAATTGCTGTCGTGTTAGGGTTCTACACCCTTCAGGTGACGGATTTCATTAAGATTGGTTTTGCATTTATTGCAGATGAGATGACCGGCATGATGTTTGGACCTGTAGTCGGTGGACTGATGGGAGCCGCAGCGGATATCGTGAAATATCTGGTACGTCCGACGGGAGCATTTTTCCCTGGCTTTACCATCAGCGGAGCACTGAGTGGTGTGATCTACGGAGTGATTCTGTACAAGAAACCACTTAGCATTAAGCGAATCGCATTGGCGAATGGACTGGTAATGATCTTTGTAAATATCTGCCTGAATACATACTGGCTGACATTATTATACGGTCAGGCATTTATGGCAATTCTTCCGGCGCGCGTGATTAAGCAGATTGTATTATTCCCAATCTATGTGGCATTATTCTATGGTGTAAGTAAGATTATGGGAAAAGCGCATCTCTTTACTATGGTAAAAGGAGAACGTGCATAAAGTTTTTACAGATGCATAAAATTGCAGGTGTGAAGAATTCTGAAAGATGTTCTTGATTTTCAGAAAAAAATATAGCATACTATCTATAGGGTGTATAATTTTTAATTAAGAAAGGGTGATAGTATGCAGGAGAGATTACCTGTAGGCTTCCTTTTCAAGCAGATTAATACCGTATACGAGAAAGATATCAATAACCAGCTTAAGGGAATTGGAATTACATCTTCTCAGTGTGAGGTATTGGATTATCTGTTCCATTGTGATAAGGAAGAAGTGAATCAAAGAGACATTGAGAAAGCGTTGAACCTGAAGAATCCTACCGTGACCGGACTCTTACAGAGGCTGGATGAGAAGGGGTATGTACTGATCGTACCGAATGCTAAGGATAAGAGAAAGAAGAACGTGTATCTCACAGAAAAGGCATATGATATTCAGCGAAGAATGGAAGCAGACCGGAGACGGATCGATAAGAACCTGACACTGGGAATGACCAGAAGAGAAGTACAGGCACTTCAGAAGATGCTGAATCGTGTATTATATAATGTAAGTGATGTGTAATGACAAGAGGTTTTGTCCAAGAGGGCGAAGCCTCTTTTTTATGATGCCAGAACAATCCGTTGGCATCATATGGAAGCAACAGTTCTATCCACATGAGCTTGCAAATTAATCATGTTAAAGTACAGAAGTGAGAAAACACTATCATTAATCATATTGCAATACATGCATTCCTATGATAAACTTTTAAATGTAAATGAGAATCGATTTCAAAATTAAAGAATAGAGGTTGATATATGAGCGTTGTAATTATTGGTGGAAATGAATGTATGGAAAGACAGTATAAGAAGATCTGCGAAAAGCACAAATGTAAGGCAAAAGTATTTACCAGAATGAAAGGTAATCTGAAGACGCAGATTGGACAGCCGGATCTTGTGATACTGTTCACAGCGACCGCGGCGCACAAAATGGTAAAATGCGCGATCAAAGAAGCACAGCGTTCCGGATCAAGAATTGAGAGAATCCACAGCAGCAGTGCAAGTGCACTGGAAGGTGTGCTGGCAGAATGTGTAGCAGCTAATTAATTACTCCTTTGTGATAAATCATTATGAAAAGGACATATCCGCTTTTGGATGTGTTCTTTTTATGTTACAATAATTAAAATGCCAGTGGGAGTGTGCAGCACAAAGTGATCTGCAGGCATCATAGTTGGGGCTTTTGCCTCAAACGTTATATTAATATTCAAGGAGGACATAGATACATGAGTTATGCTGATAGAGTGTTTATAGATATGTGCCGTGACATTATTGACAACGGCACCAGTACGGAAGGTGAAAAGGTGCGTCCGGTGTGGGAGGATGGCACCAGTGCTTATACGGTTAAGAAGTTTGGAGTGGTGAACCGTTATGATCTGTCTAAGGAATTTCCGGCGCTGACACTTCGAAGAACTGCGATTAAGAGCTGTACGGATGAGATGCTCTGGATCTGGCAGCAGAAGTCGAACAATATCCATGATCTGCATTCGCATGTCTGGGACAGCTGGGCAGATGAGAATGGTTCTATTGGCAAAGCGTACGGATATCAGCTTGGTGTGAAGCATCAGTACAAGGAAGGTATGATGGATCAGGTTGACCGTGTAATCTATGATCTGAAGAATAATCCATACAGCCGTCGTATTATGACCAATATGTATGTACATCAGGATCTGCATGAGATGGCGCTCTATCCATGCGCTTACAGTATGACATTTAATGTAACCAAGGATAAAGACAGCGATAAGCTGACGCTGAATGCGGTGCTAAACCAGCGCTCCAGTGACGTGCTGACTGCCAATAACTGGAATGTATGCCAGTATGCGGTATTGGTGCATATGCTGGCGCAGGTATGTGATATGAAGGCTGGCGAACTGGTGCACATGATTGCTGATGCGCATATTTATGACAGACACATTCCGATGGTTGAGGAACTAATCAACAGAGAGCCGCTGCCGGCACCGAAGTTTTGGCTGAACCCGGAGATTAAAGACTTTTATCAGTTTACAAGGGATGATGTGGCATTGATCGATTATGAGACGCATGAACAAATCAAGAATATTCCGGTAGCAGTATAAGATGCAACATAGAATAGGTAAGAAAGGATGACGAGAAATGAATTTGATCGTAGCAGTAGATAAGAACTGGGCAATTGGATATGGTAACAAGCTGTTGGTAAGCATTCCGCAGGATATGAAGTTTTTCCGTGAGACCACAAGCGGTAAAGTGGTTGTAATGGGAAGAAAGACTCTGGAAAGTTTCCCGGGAGGACAGCCGCTTAAGAAACGCACCAATATTGTACTGACTGGGAATCCAAATTATGAGGTGAAAGATGCAGTGGTAGTGCATGATATTGATTCCCTTCTGGAGGAATTAAAGCAGTATCCGGCAGAAGATGTTTACGTGATCGGCGGCGAGAGTGTGTATCGGGCCTTGCTTCCATATTGCGATAAGGCATATGTGACAAGGATCGATCATGCATATCTTGCAGATACTTATTTTCCAAATCTGGATGAAGATCCGGAATGGAAAATGACTAAAGTAAGCGATGAGCAGACCTATTTTGATCTGGAATATGTATTTACAATTTACGAACGGGTATAGAGAATATGAAGATTTTGACGATTACGGCACAGAAACCACATAGCACGGGTAGCGGTTTTTACCTTACAGAAATGGTAAAAGGTTTTGCAGCTCTCGGACATGAGCAGGCGGTACTGGCAGGTGTATACAGGGAGGATACGGTGGATTTTCCGACCGGAACAGTGTTTTATCCGGTACATTTTAAAACAGAAGAACTCCCATTTCCTATTGCGGGAATGTCGGATGAGATGCCTTATGAAAGCACCATATATGGTCAGATGAACGAAGAAATGTTGGAACGGTTCAAAGCTTCTTTTGCATCTTCAATTCGAAAGGCGGCAGAGGAGTTCCGACCGGATCTGGTGATTTGTCATCACCTGTATCTGGTAACATCCATTGCCAGAGAGGTGTTGCCGGAATGCCGGGTATGTGGATTCTGCCATAATACGGATCTCAGACAGATGAAAAAGATTCCACTGGAACGGGAATATATCCGAACACAGATTCCGAAACTGGATGCGGTCTATGCACTGCATGAGGAGCAGAAGAAAGAGATCATGGAGATATATCCAGTAGAGGAAACGAAGATTACAGTTGTGGGCAGTGGGTATAATGCATCCGTATTTCACAGGCTCAGTCAGCCGGAAGTTTCGGAAGAAAAGAACGACAAGCATTTATATCGCATTATTTATGTTGGTAAGATCGCAGAAAAGAAAGGCGTGGAAAGTCTGGTGCGAAGTCTTCAGTATCTGCATATGAATACAGACGAACTGGAAGTAGATCTGGTGGGAGGCACCGGCAATCATGAAGAGTATCAACGGATATTGAGGCTCGCGGAGGAATCCAGGTATCCTGTGCATTTGCTGGGAAGACTTTCGCAGGCTGATCTGGTAGCGTCTTATAATCGAAGTGATCTGTTTGTACTGGCATCCTACAGCGAAGGACTGCCGCTTACTATAATAGAAGCAATGGCGTGTGGCTGTAAGGTGATCGTAACGGATCTTCCGGGCATCCGTCCCTGGGTAAGTGCAAATGTGGAGAATGCTCCGATATTATATTTGGAGCCGCCGGAGATGGTGAATACCGATGATCCGGTTTCGGACAGCCTGGAAAAGTTTGAAAAACGACTGGCGCAGTTGATTGAAGAGAGCAGAAAGATGCCATATCAGGGAGTTCCGGATCTGAGTCGGATTTCATGGGAGAATATTTGTCGCAAGGTGTTGTGTTATTAATAAAACGAAGGTTGACAATACAGAGGGCATCGAGATATAATAATTTCAATAACAGTTCGGAGCGATTAAGGTTCTGAATCATTGATAAATGCTATGACAGGGAGGAGTACATAAGTAGCCAGAAGCCAAGAGAGAAGATGGGTGGTGTGAATCTTCAAGATGGACTTATGGAAGTAGCCCTTGAGCAGTGGATTGAACGCTGTCATAATTATAATAAGACGGTTAGTAGGTTTCAACGCAGTTCCAGCGTTATGGGGAGCGGTATCGGATGCCGGGGGCATTCTGTACTGACAGAGAGCAGAGATGATATCTCTGAATTTAGGTGGTAACACGGATAGTATATTCGCCCTAAGCGTTAGCTTAGGGCGTTTCTTTTTCGTAATATTTACCGGTTATGAGAGGCAGGATACAGAGACAAGGAGGTATACATATATGAGAAAAATCAGTGGAAATAAGCTGCTTGTAAAGGCACTGAGAGAAGAGGGTGTGGATACATTATTTGGATATCCGGGAGCCTGTACCATTGATATCAGTGATGAATTATATAAGCAGGATTACACGAAAGTGATTCTTCCAAGACAGGAGGTAGCACTGGTTCATGAGGCAGATGCTTATGCAAGATCGACAGGAAAGGTGGGCGTGTGTCTGGTGACCAGCGGACCTGGCGCAACGAATCTGGTGACAGGACTTGCTACCGCTTATTATGACAGTGTACCGTTGGTATGTTTTACCGGACAGGTATCAAGACCTTTGATCGGTAATGATGCATTTCAGGAAGTAGATATTGTTGGTATAACCAGAAGTATTACCAAGTATGGAGTCATGGTTAAGAATCGTGATGATCTGGGACGGATTATCAAAGAGGCATTTTACATTGCGAGATCCGGAAGACCGGGACCGGTTGTTATTGATCTTCCAAAGGATGTAATGGCTGAACTTGGTGATCCGGAGTATCCGTCAGAAGTTAATATCCGCGGTTATAAGCCGAATACGATGGCGCATGTGGGACAGTTAAAACGTGCGATGAAGATGTTGAATAAAGCGAAACGCCCATTATTCCTGGTAGGTGGCGGTGTGAAGATTTCACATGCTTCCGAAGAATTTACGGAACTGGTGAATATTACCAATGTTCCGGTTGTTACAACGGTCATGGGAAGAGGTGCGATTCCGACAAATCATCCATTATATATAGGAAATCTTGGTATGCACGGTGCGTATGCCTGTAACATGGCGGTCAGTGAATGTGATCTGTTGTTTTCAATCGGAACCAGATTCAATGACCGAATTACCGGTAAACTGCATTCTTTTGCGCCGAAAGCGCAGATCATTCATATTGATATTGACACAGCAGCAATTTCTAAGAACGTAAAAGTCGATGTACCGATCGTTGCAGATGCGAGAGATGCACTGACCAGAATGCTGGAATATGTAGAACCTTGTGAGACAAAACAGTGGATAGAGCAGATTGGGGCATGGAAGGAAGAACATCCGCTGGCTGCAAAAGAGAAGCCGATCATGACTCCGAAGGATATTATCGAGACTATTAACCGGGTATTTGATGAGCTGATCCTGGTAACGGATGTGGGACAGCATCAGATGTTTACAGCGCAGTTTGCGGAGATTACAGAAAAGAAACAGCTCTTGATGTCCGGTGGACTTGGAACTATGGGATACGGTCTCCCAGGTGCTATTGGAGCAAAAATCGGTAATCCTGATACTCCGGTCGTATCCATTTCCGGAGACGGTGGTATGCAGATGAATATCCAGGAGTTAGCAACAGCTGTACTGGAAGAATTACCGATTATTTCCTGCATTTTCAATAATAATAATCTGGGCATGGTACGCCAGTGGCAGAAGTTATTCTATGGAAAGAGATATTCCATGACCTGTCTTCATTCCGGAGCAGCCTGCCGCGGTAAATGCGGAGAGGTGGAATGCCCACCGTATACACCTGATTTTATCAGGCTGGCAGAGAGCTATGGTGCAAAGGGAATCCGTGTAACGAAGAAAGAGGATATTGAACCGGCGTTCCGCGAAGCAATGAAGAGTAAAAAGACACCATATATTATCGAATTTGAGATTGATCCGGAAGATCTGGTGTATCCGATGGTAGAGCCGGGCGGTACACTTCGCGACCTGATTATGGATTGCTAATGTATGACGGTAAATCAGTAGTGGAAGGGAGATAAACGGTATGACACATAATACAATGAAGAAAAGATGGATATCCCTGTTCGTAGAGAATCAGGCAGGTGTACTTTCCAAGATTTCCGGACTGTTTTCAGGTAAAGCCTATAACTTGGACAGTCTGACTGTAGGTACAACGGAAGACCCTACGGTATCGCGTATGACCATCGTGACCATTGCAGACGATGAGACTTACGAACAGATTAAAAAACAGCTCAATCGTATGATCGAAGTAATCAAGGTGATTGATTTTACAGATACATTCGTATGGATGAAAGAGATCATGTACGTCAAGGTGCGCAGATGTGACACTGCCGATAAGGCAGAATTGTTTCAGATCGCTGAGACTTTCAAGGGCAGAGTGGTAGACTATGGAAAAGACAGTGTATTGCTGGAATTTGTTCAGAGCTTTACGAAGAATGATGCAGTAGTGAATCTGATGAAAGAAGAGTTTAACAGTATCGAAGTCGTACGCGGTGGAAGTGTCGGAATCGAGTCTATCAGTATGATGGAGAAATAGTGTGGTGAGGAAATTCAGAACTCGCCACGCCAATTCGCAAAATCTGTCATCGTTGATGCCAGACGCAACAGAGTTGCTTGCTATTTTGCTCATTTTATACCAGTAGTTCTGAATAGCTGACCTGTTATAAATAAAACCGAGCGCACTCTTGAATTTTGCTATTAATGGTATTATAATGACTTTATTAAATGAAATGACTAGTTACAGAACGGAGGAATGATAATCATGGAAAAGAAGAATATTGACTGGTCTAATATTGGTTTTGGTTATGTGCAGACAGATAAGAGATATGTTGCAAATTATAAAGATGGAGCATGGGACAAAGGTGCTCTTACAGATGATCCTAACATTGTAATGAATGAATGTGCCGGTGTACTTCAGTACGCACAGACATGTTTTGAAGGTCTGAAGGCATATACGACAGAGGATGGACACATTGTTACATTCCGTCCGGATCTGAATGCTGAGCGTCTGATGGATTCTGCAGCACGTCTTGAGATGCCGCAGCTTCCAAAAGAGCAGTTTATTGATGCTGTTGATCAGGTGGTTAAGGCTAATGCAGGATATGTACCACCGTATGGATCAGGAGCTACATTGTATATTCGTCCATATATGTTTGGTATTAACCCTGTTATCGGTGTGAAGCCGGCAGATGAGTATCAGTTCCGTATGTTCTGTACTCCGGTAGGTCCATACTTCAAGGGTGGCGCTAAGCCGATCACAATCAGAGTAAGTGATTTTGACCGTGCAGCACCGCATGGTACCGGACATGTTAAGGCCGGGCTTAACTATGCAATGAGCCTTCATGCTATTGTAGATGCACATCAGCAGGGATATGATGAGAATGTATACCTGGATGCTGCTACAAGAACTAAGATTGAAGAGACGGGAGGAGCTAATATTATCTTCGTAACAAAAGATAATAAAGTAGTTACACCGAAGTCTGATTCTATTCTTCCATCCATTACGAGACGTTCTCTGATGTATGTCGCAGAGCACTATCTTGGTTTGGAAGTAGAGCAGCGAGAAGTATATCTGGATGAAGTAAAAGACTTCGCAGAATGCGGACTGTGTGGTACAGCAGCAGTTATCTCACCGGTAGGCAAGATCGTAGATCACGGTAAAGAGATCTGTTTCCCAAGCGGTATGGAAGAGATGGGACCTGTTACCAAGAAGCTGTATGAGACACTGACAGGTATCCAGATGGGCAGAATCGAAGCTCCGGAAGGATGGATTCACAGAATTCTGTAAGATATATGAGTTAATTGCTAATAAGAAGAAAGTACAGAAATGTATTTTCTTCTTATTTTTTCCTGAAAATAAACAGCACATAACAGTTGACAACAGTCGGTTACTGTTATATACTGTTTGTACAAGGAGGCGATACAGTGAAGTTGATTATAAATAATTCCTCCATGCAGCCTATTTATGAACAGATCGTTTCGCAGATCAAGGCAGAGATCATGAAGGGAGCACTGAAGGAAGATACAGCACTTCCATCAGTCCGTGCATTGGCGAGAGAACTGAAAGTCAGTGCGTTGACGGTGAAGAAAGCATACGATGAACTGGAAGCAGAAGGCTTTGTCGTTACTGTTCATGGGAAAGGAAGCTATGTGTCCTGCGCAGGGCAGGAGATTATGCTGGAGGAACGACGCAAAGAAGTGGAGAGTGATCTGGAACAGGCAATTCGCAAGGGAAGAAGCTGTGGCATGAGTAACCGGGAGATTACGGAAGTATTTCAGATTATATTGGAGGATCAGGGATAATGATAGAGATTAGACAGTTGCAGAAGAATTATCAGGATTTTCACCTGGATTGCTCGTTGCGGGTGGAAGATGGCATGATCACCGGATTAGCAGGGAAAAATGGTGCAGGGAAGAGTACGACATTTAAAGCAATACTGGGATTAATCCGTGCAGATGGCGGTGAAGTAGAAGTGTTTGGAAAGAAAGCAGCGGATCTCAGAAAGGAGGACCGGGAACAGATGGGCGTTGTCCTTTCGGATTCTGGAATCAGTGAATATCTGGCAGTGGAAGATTTGATACCGGTTATGAAGAATTTGTATACAAAGTTTGACGAGAAATCATTTCGTGAACGATGTGAGCGTTTTGATCTTCCATATCATAAAAAGATTAAGGAATTTTCGACCGGAATGAAGCGGAAGCTGCAGATTAATCTGGCACTTTCCCATGAAGCAAAATTATTGATTCTGGATGAACCGACAGCTGGGTTGGATGTGAGTGCCAGGGAAGAACTTCTGGATATGCTGCGCGAATATATGGAGCCAGGAGATCGTTCGATTTTGATCAGTTCTCATATTGCAACAGATCTGGAAGGATTCTGTGATGATATTTATCTGATTAATGATGGCAAGATTGTACTTCATGAAGATACGGATGTATTACTTGGTAAATATGGGGTATTGAAAGTGACGGAAGAACAATATTGGAAAATTGATCGGAAATATATGATTGCGGTCAGAAAGGAAGAATACGGATATCGATGCCTCACCAATGAAAAACAGTTTTATCTTGAAAATTATCCGGACATTGTTATAGAAAAAAGTGGTATTGATGAATTGATTCTTATGGAAAAGAAGGAGAAATAGATATGAAAGCAATGCTGATTAAAGATTGGAAGTTAATGAAAGGGCAGAAGCAGTTTATATTTATCTTATTTATATTTCTGGCTGTGTTTGGAGCAACCAGTAATAATCTCGGATTTCTGATTTCTTATATGACATTGATGGCTACGATATTTAGTATATCAACAATTAGCTATGATGAATATAATAATGGGATGGTATATTTATTAGCACTTCCGATCAGCCGCAGGAAATATGTAGAGGAGAAATACTTATTTTGTTTACTGACATCTTTGATAGTGTCAGCAGTGTCTCTGATTGTTACTCTGGGCATTGGAATTGTCCGGTCAACCAATGCAACATCAGAAGATCTGGTGATCAGTGCGGCAGCAGCCCTGGGAATGGGTGCTTTGATATGTGGCTTTATGCTTCCAATACAACTCAAATTCGGATCGGAGAAAAGTCGAATTGCTATGGCAGTAATGGGAGCTGCAATTTTTGCAATCGTATATGTCATGGTGTGGATTGGTAAAAGAATGGGTACAGATATGGAAAATGTTCTTCAGAACTTTAACAATCTGTCAGAAGGGGTGGTAGCGGTCGGTGCAGTCGTGATATGTCTGGCAGTACTGCTAATATCAATATTTATCTCTGTTCATGTGATGGAAAAACGAGAATTTTAGATATGTTTGATTTAACAATGTACAACGAAAGAGGAAGCTGGTCAGGATACAGCTTCCTCTTTCGTTGTTATTCTGTGACTTTCAATAATCAATCGCACAGTTCGATAAAGGAAAGTCTTATATTCTTCAATTGGCAATGGCTCCTGATACAGAATAGAGTTGTATCCGGCAGAACCGGCAAGCTCAACAATGGTAAAGAGCATAACATCTACATTGTCATAACTGTAATCATCCTCTTCCACCAGTTCTATAAATTCGTCATAAATCTCGCTGTTATCGGACTCTCCGGTGAGGAGAGTATTACGCAGAGCACCCATAACCAGATTCTTAGATATGAAGTTCATAAGTGGCAGATCCTTTACCAATGTATTGATAATGTGATCAATGATAAAGATCAGCTGATTCTCCAGACCATTTACCTGAGCTTCTCGCATGGATCTGCCTGCCTTTTGAAATAAATCGCTGGTCTTATGTGCTACTAATTTGTTCTTGATATCGTATTTGTCTTTAAAATACAGATAAAATGTCCCCTTTGCCACGCCTGCCTGTCTGACAATATCAGAGATGGCAGTTGCATTGGTGCCCTTTGTGGTAAAGAGCTCATATGCAGTGTTCAAAAGAGCTTCTCTTTTGTGTTTCTTGTTCTCATCCACTTTTCCCATAATAAATTACCTCTTAACGATAATTATAACCAATCAGATTCGGATTGCAAGTGGTTTTGGATAAAAATGACCAAAAGTCATATTTTTTTGAAGAAAGTATTGACTGATGGTCATTTTTAAGATATAGTGCTACTTAAATAAATGACTGATGGTCATAAAACGAAAGGAAGTCAGAGAATGGTTAAAGTTGGGAAGAAAATTGTTAAGTACAGAGTCGTTATTCTGATCCTGTCTGTTCTCCTGCTTATCCCATCTGCAATGGGATATTTTGGAACAAGGATTAATTACGATGTACTTACCTATCTGCCTGAGAATATTGAGACGATGAAAGGGCAGGACATTATGGTTAATGACTTTGGAACAGGTGCATTTTCCATGTTGATCGTGGATGGCATGGAAGATAAGGATGTTGCAAAGTTAAAAGAGAAGGTTGAAGATGTCGACCATGTAACAAAAGTATTGTGGTACGATTCCGTATCGGATATATCAATCCCAGAGAGCATGCTGCCGGATAAGTTCTATAAGGCATTTAATTCCGAGACAGGTACGATGATGGCAGTGTTCTTTGATGAATCCACATCAGCGGACAGTACGATGGATGCCATTACACAGATCCGCAAGATTGCGGGTAAGCAGTGCTTTATCAGTGGTATGTCAGCAATCGTTACAGATACCAGAGACTTAGCTGAGAAAGAGACACCGCTGTATGTATTGATTGCGGTAGTTCTGTCAATTATTGTCCTCAGTATTACAATGGATTCTTTTGTAATCCCGGTGTTATTCCTTTTGAGTATCGGAATGGCGATTGTGTATAACCTGGGAAGTAACTATTTCTTTGGAGAAATATCATATATTACAAAGGCACTTGCAGCGGTTTTGCAGTTGGGTGTTACGATGGATTATTCCATCTTCCTGATGCACAGTTATCAGGAACAGCAGGTGAGATATAATGGCGATAAAGAGCGTGCGATGGCACATGCTATTTCACAGACATTTTCATCTGTAATCGGTAGTTCCGTTACCACTATTGCAGGATTTTTCGCATTATGCTTTATGAGCTTTACTTTGGGAAAAGATATTGGTATTGTAATGGCAAAAGGCGTTGTACTTGGAGTGCTTGCATGTGTAACGATTCTTCCGTCTATGATCCTGTGCTGTGACAAACTGATCGAGAAGACCAGCCATAAGCCGCTGATCCCGAACATTAACCGGCTGTCAGATAAGGTGACAAAGCACTATAAAGTATATGTATTATTATTCCTCATATTGTTACTCCCTGCTATTTATGGCAATAACCACACGGGCGTATACTACAATCTGGATGAGACACTGCCTAAGAATCTGCCGAGTATCGTTGCTAATGAGAAATTGAAAGACGATTATGATATGAACTCTACCCATATCCTTCTGGTAGACAGTTCTGTAGATTCAACAAGTGTTAATAAGATGCTGAAAGAGATTGATAAAGTTGACGGTGTAAAGTGGAGTCTTGGACTTGACAATATCGTTGGACCTGGTATCCCATCAGATATGATTCCAAGCAAATTGACCAGTATGCTGAAGACGGATAAATATCAGATGATCATGATTAATTCTGTATATAAGACAGCATCGGATGAAGTTAATAACCAGGTAGATGAGATCAATAAGATCGTAAAGAAATACGATAAGGGAGCACTGCTGGTAGGTGAGGCACCTTTGACGAAGGACCTGATTGATATTACAGATACAGACTTTAAGATGGTAAGTGCAGTATCTATTGGTGTGATTTTTGTGATTATCCTGTTACTGTTTAAGTCCATCAGCCTTCCGATTATTCTGGTAGGTGTTATCGAATTTGCAATATTCGTAAATATGGGTATTCCTTATTACACAGGCACACAGCTTCCATTTGTGGCTTCCATTGTAATCGGTACCATTCAGCTGGGAGCAACCGTTGACTACGCGATCCTGATGACGACCAGATATCGCAGAGAGCGAAGCCGCGGCGCAAGCAAACATGATGCGATCACTACAGCACATAAGGTATCGGCACAGTCTATTATCGTCAGTGCGCTGAGTTTCTTCGCAGCAACGTTTGGTGTAGGTATGTACTCTAACATTGATATGATCAGTTCATTGTGTGTATTGATGGCACGAGGCGCAATCATCAGTATGATCGTAGTAGTATTCATCTTGCCATCTATGTTCATGGTATTTGATAAAGTCATCGTAAAGACCAGTAAGGGATTTCTTCCACAGTCTGGCGATGATAATAAGAAGAATCAGAATAATAATGATAACAGTAATGATGCTCTTACAGATGGAGCACAGGCATAACAGGAGGTTACGGATATGAACAAGAAGAAAAATATGAGAAGAATGGCTGGAGCCATGGCAGTTGTAGTAGCTGCCGGTGCAGCTGGAACTTGTGGATATCAGAGAAGTGCGATTACTGCAAAGGCAGCTGAGGTAGATACTGAAAAGCTGGAACAGGTAGCAGAAAACGCACTGTCCACCAAGAGTGATGATACAGAAGAAACAGGAACAACAAAGGAAGAATCTGTATATGTAAAAGCCGATCCATCCGGTAAAGTAAAGAAGACAACCGTAACAGAATGGCTGAAGAATACAGGAAATGGTGAATTGTCAGATACTTCTGATCTGAGTGATATCAAGAATATCAAAGGTGATGAGGAATACAAAGAGTCTGGCGACGAACTGAGCTGGGAAGCAGTCGGCGATGACATTTACTATCAGGGAACTACAGACAAGGAACTCCCGGTAGGTGTGAAGATCAGCTACAAGCTGGATGGAAAAGACATCAGCGCCGAGGATCTGCAGGGCAAAGATGGTAAGGTAGAGATCCATATCAAGTACTCTAACACATCCAAGTCTACACAGGATGTAAATGGAGCAAGTGAGGAAGTATTTACACCATTTACCATGATCACAGCAATGTTGCTGCCAGCAGATCAGTACGAGAATGTACAGATCGACAATGGTAAAGTCATCTCTGATGCAGAACGTCAGATTGTAGTAGGACTGGGATTCCCGGGACTGAATGATAACCTGAAACTGGAAGACAGTGATCTGGAGCTTCCGGAAGAAGTAACGATTACAGCAGATGTTAAGAATGCAACGGTAGAGCCATCTATCACAGTCGCTACTACAGACTTCTTACAGGATCTGGATACAGATAATATTGATGATTTCAGCGACCTGAGCAATTCTATCGATGAGCTGAAAGATGCAACTAATCAGCTGGTAGATGGATCGAAAGAGGCTGCAGATGGTGCAAGCCAGCTGGCAGACGGAGCCGGAACACTGAAGAGCGGTACAGCAGCACTTGCAACAGGTGCTAATACATTGGTAGCAAAAGTCCCAACACTGGTACAGGGCGTGACAGCACTGGATAATGGTGCAAGCGATATCCAGGGAGGTCTGAAGACATTACAGGCATCTGTAGATCATAAGAAAGATGTAACCAATCCGAAAGATCAGTCTGGACTGGTAGAAGGTGCAGCAGATTTGAGCACAGGTGTGAATGATTATACGAATAATGTAGCAGCGCTGAAAGCTGGAATGGAAGCAACCAGCGAGACACAGCCGAAGTCATTGATGCAGGGTGGAAGTGAACTGGCAGCAGGTGCTTCAGGACTGGCTTCCGGTGTTCAGACATTAAGCAAAACATTGGAGACATTGGTTGATTATGCAGATAAGGCTAATACGAATGCTCAGGCAGCGGCAACAGATTCGAAGACACTTGCACAAACTGTAGCAGGACTTACTGCAACAGCAAATGTGGCAGATATTAATGTGACCAAGACAGCAACGTTCGATGACGGTAAGTTGAGAACAGCGTTGAAAAATGTGGGAGTTGCAGAGGAGAATCTTGACGCAGCAGTGAATGCTGTAAAGAATGCGGGAGCAACGGTTACTGTTACAAAAGCTGATTTGGATGGTAAAGTAACAGCATCCGTGAATGGACTTTCAGATGTAACTAAATTAGCCGGAACAGTTGCGACAGAAGCCGGAACAGCTGCAGGATATGCATCAGGAGCAGATCAGTATGCACAGGGTGTTCAGAAATCTGTAAATGTGGGAGATGGAACAGCGGAGAACCCGGGACTTATAAATGTTTCAAAAGCAGTGGCAGATGGAGCGGCAACAGTTAATGGTGGGCTTCAGAGTGTAAATACAAATCTGGGATTATTAACATCTAATAATACAAAGCTTCAGACCGGAGCAGCAGCATTATCTGTAGGATCACAGAAAGTATCCGCAGGTGTTGCTGAGTTGGCAGCTGGATCTGATGAGCTGAAAGCCGGAACAAGTACTCTTGCAGCCGGAGCAAGCGTTCTTGCAAGCGGAGCTACACAGCTTGGCTCAGGAGCAACAGCACTGGATGAGGGAACAGGCACATTGAAGACTGGTGCAGACGCACTTGCAGCTGGCAATGAGACATTGGCAGAAGGTATGGCTGAGTATAAGGCAGAGGCGATTGATAAGCTGACATCACTCTTTGATGGAGATATTGCAAATGTGACAACCAGACTGAAAGCTATTACAGATGCAGGTAAGGATTACAAATCATTCGCAGGAATTAAGTCTGATATGAGCGGACGCACAAAGTTCATCATCGAGACAGAGGGAATTGACGACTAATATCATCGAAAATATATGGCACATGGAGATGTCGGGAAATCAGCAATGGTTTCCCGATGTTTTTACTTTACAGGAAATTGCTTTCCTGTAAAGTAAAAACCGCTCCGCGAGGAT
>ERZ894183.589-NODE-589-length-27210-cov-11.330952_pt1 | contig 27210 bp, 22 predicted proteins | sample MGYA00380279_ERZ894183 | MGnify/ENA primary metagenome ERZ894183 (study PRJEB32331, sample SAMN06328422) | human gut metagenome | biome: human gut microbiome; feature: stool | host: Homo sapiens | collected 2013-06-26 ... | reverse complement strand
GGTTCGAACCCTGGACACCCTGATTAAGAGTCAGGTGCTCTGCCAGCTGAGCTAATCGCGCTTATTTCGTTTTCCGTTCCTCGCGAACGCAAGATTTATTATAGAGTAACTTTCCAAAAAAAGCAAGTACTTTTTTGAAATTTTTTCAAAAAATTTGTCGGGGTAGTTTTTCAAGGTAAAAAACAGATGATTTCCCGTACTTTGTCTTCTAATTGTTATTCATATTCCCCCTTTCCGCCGAATATATATACTCTATAGCTACATATCCAGGAGGTTTTTATGATCCGCATTATTCCACACCAGTCTTTCCCATATATGATCGTCACGATGATCCTTGGTACGCTGAATCATTTTCTCTATGACTGGTCTGGCAAGAATCCTGTCATCGCTCTTTTCACTCCTGTCAACGAATCTGTCTGGGAGCACATGAAACTGCTCTTCTTCCCATTTCTATTGCTGTCTTTGATCGAATATATCATCCGCAGGCCGGACAGGGCTCGCTTCTTCGGTTCCAGACTGTTCGCTGTCTGGTGCGGTATGCTTTTCATTATCATGCTTTTCTATGGATACAGCGGCGCCATCGGCAGATCTTTCGTCCTGATTGATATTCTTCTGTATTATCTTGGCGTTATAATCACATACAGCCTCTCCGCAAACACAGAGAGGCTGTTCCATGGCACTTCCATACTCACGATCTTTTTATGGTGGACCGGAAGTACCCTTTTATTATTCCTTTTTACTTGTTTTCCACCGGAGATACCACTGTTTATCAGTGCTTAATCCTATTTTGATGCATCTACATTATCGTCATGATTATAATCAGATTCATTTGCTGTTACTACATTTTTATACAAATCGTCTAACGTCTGATATCCATAATATTTCCAAAGCATATCCGTCATCGACTGATCCTTCACGTCGGTTCTAATCGTAAATTTATTTTTTGGAGTACGATAATCTGAAATATCAACAATCAAATTCCCCTCTCCATCAGCCAACACATCCTGATAGCAGATAAACCAGTAAACGTCATTGACCTGGTCATACGATTCGCTTCCGTTACTGTAGGCATCTCTTACTTTTACATGATATACAAGATATAATGCATTGCCATTTTTCTCCTTTGAGCTCAGCAGATAATCTCCCATATAGGTAAGACTCTCTAAAGATTCATAGTTTCCCCAGTGCTGATCCATATGGTTATGATATTCTTCCTCCGCCTGCTCCTGCATTTCTTTCAGAGTTTCATCATCCAGTTCACTGCTCTTCGTGATATAATAATTCAGTCCCTTAACTGTATACTCCTTTTCCCATTTCTCCGGAATCTTTCCAAAATTTGCTGAATATTCATCTGCTTTGCTCTTGTCCAGATATATCTTGATCTTATCTCCATTCTTCAGAGTCTCATAGTCCTCACATTGAAAATCTGCCGCTGTTAGACCTGAACCTTTATAATCCCATGTAACATAGCCACTCGGTTCTGTTCCGTTAAATTTAACGTCAAGGTCTTTAAATGCGTCAAACGATTTAACCTCTTCCAGTCCCTTCACCTTATATGAACCATCTTTATACTTTAATCTGCATTTCACATACTGCGAATACTCTTTATTGATATTCCATTTATATTTCACTTTATCATTATTAGACAGATTACTATCTGATTCGACTTCCACACTTATGAACGACTGTAAGACATCCACCGGTGATACAGAATCCGCACCGATTCCGTATTGTTCCTTGAATTCCTTAGTAAGCGATAATCTGGAACCATATTTTTTCTCAACCTTCTGCCAGTCAATCTGCGCATATACATCTCCTGAGCCTTCATATCCTGTCGACTCAAAACTCACATACTTATCAAGATCGATCGTCTTCCTGGCTCGCATGATCATAAATCCAGCCAAAAATATAATTACTGCTGCCACACAGATTAGAATTATCATCAGTTTCGTTTTGCGATTCCCACTATTCTTTTTCTTCTGAGTTTTCTCATTTGTTTCCGGCTTTTCTGCTGTTTCTGGAGTCTCCGCTGCTTCTGCTGCAACCTCTGTCTCGTCATTCGCTTCTTCCTGCCCGGTTACAGGCTTTCCACACGCTGCACAGAATTTTGCATCATCCGCATTTTCAGTTCCGCAATATTGACACTTCATCTCTACACCTTCCTATCGTCTGACCTCACGTTGTCTTTGCATCGTAATAATCATACACCTTTTTTTCTATTAATCAAATATGATATGAAAGTTTTTGTTTTTTCAAAAAGTAAAAGGCCGGGCAGTCTCTCGACCGTCCGGCTTGTTACCTGTCTGTATTATTCACCTTTAAAGAAATTAATGATTCTTGTCAGCAGACCATCTTTGAAGCCACTTACGTCTACATTGCTGTCTGTAATGATATTGCTTCCCAGTGCAGAATCATCGGTATCATTCAGAATGCCATCTCCGGATCCCACAAAGAAACTCTTAACAGAGTTCCATACACCTTCCAGGGCACCCACTTTACCGCTCAGATTATTCAATGTGTCCTTAATAGAATCCAGATCATAATCATACTGGGAAATCTTCTCCATCAACGATACCAACTGCTGTTTCTGATCATCTGTCAGTGTTACATCATGTTTCTCCGCGATCTTATCTACCGCATCTCCGATTTCATCCGGATCTGTCAGACCCTTGTCCAGAATCTCTTCCTTCACTTCACCAACTACCTGGGTGGCTTCCTCAGAACCGATAGAATCAGCCAGATCACCGGTTGTGATCAGTTCTTCCATAGCAGCTTCCTTCTTGCCCTCGTCCAGCTTCTCTCCGCTGGCAGTCTCATATGCCATAATAATACCAGTCAATGCGCCTGTTCCTGATACTTCAAACGGGCAGGCTGCGATAACATTGCAGTTCTCCATACCGGCGGTTGTCAGTGTACTTGCGATCATTGCACTTGTTACAAAATTCAGGTTCGCTGTCTTTACCTTGATTCCACCGGAATTGGTCGGTTCTACGTATGCACAGCTGTTTGTTGTGTTGCCGATCTGTTCAGCTGTTGCGATACCTTCCATATATTTTACTTCATCAGAATGTGTTACAATAATGGTTCTTACCTTGTCCGCAGAAGTACCAAAATACTTGTACATTGCATCTCTCTGCTCTGTAGTAAGATTCTCACCTAATGTAACTACATTATCTGTATCTACCTGATCTCCCTCGATCACTTCTGTCTCATCTGTACTGTCCTCAGTATCCGCATCTGTAGTATCAGTTGTTGTGTCCTTTGTATTCTCTGAATTGTCTCCTGTTGTATCCTCATCCTGTGTATCGGAAGTCACATTCTCCGCTTCTGATTCCGATGAAGAAGACTTTTCGGAATTACTGCTGTCCTCCGTGCTTTCTGATGACTCTGTGCTGCTCTCTGTCTGTGATGACGCATCTGACGCATTTGCCATCATCGGCAGACTTGCTGTAGTCAAAACTGCTGCCATAAGAATCGGCAGTACCTTTTTCATTTTCATATACTTCTCCCTCCTGCATCCTGATGATGCTCCCCATTATTATGAATCATTATTTCCAAGAGGCGAAGAAGATCACTCTCCTATTCATGTAATCCACTTCACCTCCACATAATATAGCACAATCTTTTCCGATTGTACACGAAACTTTTCTTATAATTTTGTAAAGACTTTTATAAGTTTTATAAGAGTTCCTTTATCCTCTCTGCAAATATCTTCTCATCGACAACTCCCTGCATGATACTGTACACTTCGCCATCCCGAAATGTCACAAAGGTCGGCACTATATCTGCGCCGTATTCCGCAGCCAGCACCGCCGATTCTTCAATCTCTACTTCACAGAAGCGGATACGCTCCGCATATCTCTGCTCCAGCTTCTCCAGCACAGGTTTCATCATGGCGCATTTGCCACACCATACTGCATAAAACATCACTACCACAGGTCCCGGGTAGTGTTTTGCTTCCATCGCGAAATTCTTAGCTGTCAAATGAATCATCTTGTTATCACCTCTCGCTATAGTATACTCTTTACAGCTTATCTCGTTGCAATCCACTTATCTCCCTGCGATCAGCTTATGGATCGGATTGCCCATGGATGAGAATTTCGCTTCGTATTCTGTCATCACGTTCCCCTGATTCATCGTCTCATCATGATGCAGATCCCAGGTACTCGCCTCAAGTGTCCACCCTGCCTCAGTCACCTCTTCCAGTGAAAATGCGAACAGATCCCTGTTATCCGTCTTAAATTCTACTCTTCCATCTTTTGCCAGTATCTGATCGTATCTCTTCAAAAATTCTTTCGAAGTAAGACGTCTTCTTGCATGCCGTTTCTTCGGCCATGGATCCGAAAAATTCAGATAAATCCTTGCTACCTCTCCCGGCGCAAATGCATCCGTGATAAGATCTGCATCCATGCAGACAAACCGGATATTCGACAACTCCGGATCTACGGTCAGCTCCGGCAGTTCCATTCCTTCCTTGCCCGGCACAATGTCCCTTCCACAGAATTCTTCGTATTTCTCCACAGCACGCAGTAACACACTGGAATACCGTTCAATACCGATATAATTAATATCCGGATTCTGCTTTGCAAGTGTCATCAGAAACTGACCTTTCCCCATACCAATCTCAATGTAAATCGGATGATCATTGCCAAAAATCTGATTCCATTTTCCTTTTTGATTATTTTCCTCTTTGATTACAATAGGGTGTGCCTGAAGCACACCCTCTGCACGCGGTATATTTCTAAGTCGCATGTCATCTCCCTTTCCGTTGCACTCACATGCATTCGTCTTTGTACGCTCCGAACGCCAAGTTCGCGTGCAAACACGCTCACTTTCCGTTGCACTCACATACCACTTTCGTCATGAACTCTTGGCTGCCAGCAGCCGGAGTTCCTTCCTCCGTGGTGCGTTCGTCGCTATCGCTAAAATTCAAAAATCGCTACTCCATATGCCGGAAGCGGATAAGCAAATGAATATGGTCTTCCGTCACATTCGGATTTCTCTGCTTTGTATACAGCCGGCCTCTTCTTACCGGTTCCGCCATATTTTTCTTCATCACTGTTCAGAATCAGGCGGTACTGTTTGCGCTTCGGCACACCAACACGGTAATCTTCTCTTGCCACCGGAGTGAAACTAATCACAAAGAGCAGATTCTGCTTGCCGCCTTTTGCATGGCGTACAAAGCTGTAAATGCTTCTGTCTCTGTCATCCGCATTGATCCATTCGAATCCTTCCCAGGTGTTATCCTGCTCATAGAATGCCTTTCTGCGGCGGTACAGATGAAGCAGATCACGTACCCAGCTCTGCATCTGCTGATGCTCTTTCTCAGCCAACAGATACCAATCAAGTTCCCGCTTCTCACTCCACTCTCTGAGCTGTGCAAAATCCTGACCCATGAATAGAAGCTTTTTGCCGGAATGTCCCATCATAAATGCATAAGCCGCTTTCAGATTCTCGAACTTCTCCCAGCCAAGCCCAGGCATCTTATTGATCATCGAGCACTTCAGATGTACCACTTCATCGTGTGACAATACCAAAATATACTTCTCACTGTACGCATAACTCATGGCAAATGTCATATTGTAATGAGCCCCCTTACGGAATAACGGATCCAGCTTCATATACTCGGTAAAATCATGCATCCATCCCATGTTCCATTTCAGGCTGAATCCAAGACCGTCATCTTCCACCTCTCCGGTCACCTTTGGCCACGCTGTAGACTCTTCTGCAATCATCACTGCGCCTGGATTACGGCCAAGCACCACTGAATTCAGATGCTTAAAGAATTCCACTGCCTGCAGGTTCTTATTGCCGCCGAATTCATTCGGTACCCATTCGCCGTCCTTTTTACCATAATCAAGATACAGGATCGATGCCACCGCATCCACGCGGAGTCCATCGATATGGAAATGCTCGATCCAGAATAATGCGTTGGATATGAGGAAGTTCTTTACCTCGTTCTTGCCAAAATCAAAGATCTTGGTTCCCCAGTCCGGATGCTCGCCCATTCTCGGATCTGCATATTCATACTCCGGTGCACCATCAAAGTCTGCCAGACCATGTGCATCCTTCGGAAAATGTGCCGGTACCCAGTCCAAAATAACTCCAATCTTGTTCTTATGCAGGTAATTAATCATCCACGCAAAATCTTCCGGCGTACCATAGCGTGATGTCGGTGCAAAATATCCGGTCACCTGATAGCCCCAGGAGCCATCAAACGGATGCTCTGCGATACCCATTAACTCTATGTGTGTATATCCCATATCATGGACATACTTGACAATCTCTTTTGCAAATTCACGGTAATTATAGAAACCATCCTCGTCTTCCGGATGCTTCCTCCACGAACCGATATGCACCTCATAAATGGACATCGGCTTCTCTTTGTGATCCCATTTCAAACGTTGATCCATCCACGCCTTATCTGTCCATTTAATCTTCGATATATCCGTAATACGAGACGCTGTTCCCGGTCTCAATTCTGCATAATTCGCATATGGATCTGCTTTGTAGAGCAGCTCTCCTTTTTTTGTCTCAATGCAGAACTTGTACATCTCATTCTCTTTTGCGCCTTCCACAAAACAGGTATAGATTCCTACCGGATCATTCCTCTCCATCACATCCGCAGTCAGATCCCAATCATTAAACTCGCCAATGACAGATACTTTCTGTGCATTCGGTGCCCACACTGCAAAATATGTACCCTTTTTATCTCCATCTTCAACCAGGTGTGCACCCAGTTTTTTATAAATCTCATAATGATTGCCCTGCCCCAGCAGATACTGATCCAGTTCGCCAATCTCGTATGGTTTCACTCTCCTCTTTCCCTCCATAACTTCACCCTCTTCTGGTCATATTTCTTTACATATAATTATACTTGATACCCCCGTAAAAAGAAAGAGTTTTGAACAGCAATCTGTCCAAAACTCTCTTTTGTACTATCTTCTTTTTATTAGATTCGGAAGTCATCCTCTTTCAGAATGATACGGTCTCTGTCATCGGTTCCTTTACCGAATACTCGTCTTGCAAAATGCTTTACATTTGCTTTCTGCGAATGGTCAATGGCATCATCCATAATCTCTTTTACTTCTGCGACCGTCACTGCGTGATCCTCTCTCTGCATTACATCGATTCGGCTGTACAGTGCCAGAATACCCATTTCATCCAGTTTATAACCATTTTCCTTCGCATAGGTCTGTCCGAATGTTACCAGCTCATCGTTGATAAATACCGGAAGTTCCAGTTTAGAAGTGAACTTCTTCTTGAAAGATGGATTAGCAGTAAAGAGCTTCTCCAATGGTTTTCTCTGATCCTCCAGAACTACCAGAAGTTCTCCTGTTTTCTTCTCCATCAGGCGATTCAGATCACGAACGGTTCTGGTATTCAGCTGGCCGGCCTTCTCAATGATGATCGCACCGCCGCGCAGCTTCTGTACGATACCTCCAAGTTCTTTCTTGTTCAGAGACTCTCCTGTAACAATTGCTACCTTGCCTTGTTTCAGATTTCTCTGCTTCTGAATTGCCTTTACAATATCTACTGCAAGAACGGTCTTACCAGATCCCTTATGTCCGATAACCACGATATTACCGGTACGTGATGTTCCTTCTCTCCGCTCTCTGCGGTCATTGTCCAGAACTTCTACGATCTGTTCGCTCATGCCTCGTACCGGTACGAAATAAGAGAATAACTGTTTCTGCTCCTCTGTCAGACCGGCGCGAAGACCGATCTCACTGGTAGCACTCAGATCATAACGTCCGGTTACTACGAATCCTGTGTCAAATGGTACGCCTCCGCGTCCTTTCTTGATACGTCTCTGGATCTCTTCCTCACTAGGTTCTTCAATCGTCAGATCATCGATGTTGCTAAGATCCGGTTCCGGCTCTTCTTCCTCGAACTCATCCTCAAAGTCACCCTCTTCAAATTCGCCTTCCTCGAATTCATCATCGTCGTATGCTTCTTCACCGTTCGGCTCTTCCTCATACTCATCATATTCTGCGTCGAGATCATCATCCAGGAAGTCGTCATTCACATCGTCTTCTTCAAATTCATCATCGAAGAATCCCTGATCATCGTTTTCTTTTTCTGCATCAGTCTCTTCCAGTTCACGGAGCAGATCTGCCAGATCATCCGTTTTATCCGGAACTTCTTCATATTCAGCTTCCTCGAACTCGTCCTCTTCGAATTCGTCCTCATCTGCTTCTACTTCTTCCAGTTCAGCTTCCTCGAAATCGTCCTCTTCGAATTCATCTTCATCTGCTTCTACTTCTTCCAGTTCAGCTTCTTCGAATTCGTCTTCCTCTGCCTCTACTTCCTCCAGAGCTTCTTCAATTTCCTGAGTTTCCTCTTCTTCCTGCTTTCTGCGGGCTTCCGCTTCAGCCTTAGCCTTCTCAGCTGCCTCCTGCTCCAGGCGTCTCTCTTCTGCTTCTGCTTCTTCAATCGCACGTCTGCGCTCTTCTTCTGCTCTCTGCTCTGCCAGCAACCGTTCTTCTTCTGCTCGCCGTGCCGCTGCTCTTCTGGCTTCTTCTGCTGCCTTCTGTTCAGCAATACGACGTGCTTCCTCGGCCGCTCTCTGCTGTTCTTCGATGCGTCGCGCTTCTTCCTCACGACGTTTCTCTGCTTCCAGCTTCTTCTGCGCAAGGATCTCTTCATCTTTCTTCTTCTGGATCTCAATCGCTTCCGCATTATCCTTCTGCTTAGCTTCCCATGCCTGCAGGATATCGTCAATCTTCATCTGACCGGTTACACGCAGATCTTCATCTGATTTATTCAATGCTTTGCTTTCCGGATTCTCTCCATTCGCAACCGCCATTCCCTTTTTCAGTGCCTCTGCAAGGGTTGCGCCCTTTACAGACTGGCGCAGACCGGATCTCTTATGTGGCTTTTCTGCCGGTTCTTCTGACGCCTCAGCTTCTTTCTTCTCAGCCGTCAGCGGAACTTCCTCTGTCTCAGCTACTGCCGCAAGAGCCTTTGCTGCGATATCTTCTGTAGATACCTCTTTTGGTTCTTCTCTAAGAATCGATGTCTCCGCTTCTTTATCCTCACCTTTATCTGTGTCTTTTTCAGGGGATTCTGCCACAGCATTCTCCGGTGCTTCTTCAACCGTCTTAGCTTCCTCTTCCTGCTGTTCCTCTGCTTCTTCAGACTCAACCACCGGATGCTCATATGCTTTCTTCTGGCTGTTGTATTTCTCCTGCTGAAGCGGTGTCAACGGCTTATACTTCATCTTAAGCTCCATCGCTTTATAAACGTATTTACCTTCGCTGAACCACAGAATCAGATCATCACATTCCTCCAGACACTCTGCCGTCATACCGGTCTGATCATACAGACATGCTAACTCGTATGCCCATTTTTCAATATATTCTGCTTTCTTAAATTCTTCCAGCGCATCAATCTGCTCCGACAGCGGTGCACGACGCGCCTTCAGAATCTTATATTTTAAAATGTACTGATTCGGATCTTTCGGTGCCAGCTTCACAAATTCTTCATAGCAATCGGAAGCTTCATCCACATCATTCAGCCTGAGTGCCAATGTTCCCAGACGATAGATCGTCTTTCTGCTGTTTGGTGCACGATCATATGCTACAAACAACACATCCCTGCTCTTCTGATATTCTCCGTTAAATTCATATATCTCACTGACGCTGTTCAGCATCGCCGGATTCTTCACCCGACGCCAGTCTATGGTATCCGCAATCTCCATCGCTTTTTTATAACGCTTGCGCTCCATATGCTCCAGCATCTGCTCTGTTTTTACCCGATATTCATATTTATCCAATGTTCTCACCTCAAAATGTTTCAGTAATACTGCAAACTATGTTTTTATATAGCTTATTTCAGTTTAACATACGGTGTATTCATTGTCAAAATTTTCGCGGTAAGTTGTTAAAAATCTGTTACAATTTCATTACTATTCCAAACGACATTTTTTTACAAGATCAAGTCGTCTATTTTCTGATAATCTGCCATATCGTAGGCTTCGATAATGTTTCCCTTAACCACATACAACGTATTATCCACGTAGACTCCTCGCGCCGACTGGTAGCCATTTCCATTAACCGTCTCACTCATCAGACATTCAAATCCATTCGTATTATTATAGGAAAATACATAATAATTCTCACCGTTGTTTCCATCTGCCGCAAATCCGATCACATTTTTCTCCGGATCAATCAGTACTGCCTTGTAATCATACATCACAGCTGCGCTGTAGACATTTTCCAGTGTGTACTTCTGTATCTCTTTCACATCACTACTGTCACTGATATCAAACATGGACAGCTTCACGCCATTCGTGGTAAATCCATCCTCATCCACATCCATACCGATGCCAAGCAGCTGATTTTCTCCATAGAAATGCAGATATTCGGAAAATCCTGGTATCTTTAGTTTCCCGATGATCTTCGGATTCTTCGGGTCCGACAGATCTACGGAAAACAACGGATCTGTCTTCTCATATGTCACAAAATACCCCGTATCTCCCAACAGCCTCGCAGAATATACCTGTTCTCCCTCTGCAAGCCCGGTGATCGATCCAACTTCCTTCATATTTGAATCCAGAATATATAATCCATTCGTCTCGTCATCGGTAGTGACCACCCGCAGATAGCCATCATATTCATCAATGCTGAACGAATCATTGATATATCCATCCACCTTGCCGGATGCCTCTGCTTTCAGTTTCCCACCTTTATAAGAAATACGCTTTATCACGGTCTCCGTTTTATCTGACCATTGAGTCTCATACCAATAGATGTTGTCGTTGCTCACATAAAGTTCTCCACCATCACTGAAAATGGCTTTGGTGTCCTGAATTTCTCCTGGCTTCGCAACATCTACCGAACTTACCACTTCGTACATATATGCCCGAGAAAACGGCGGCAGGTAAATGTCATCTGCCTCCAGCATCTGTTGATTCACATACGGAATATAATCTTTCTTATCCTTTGGTGTGATTCCGCTCGTTACATCGACCGAATACTGAGTAAACAGATACAGATGTCCGTCCGTCAAACGAGAGGATGTGTAAGATCCACTCTGTGTCACTTCCCCTGCCTTCTCTGGCTTCTCCGGATCTGTAATATCATAAGTTGTCACCCTTGTATCTGTCGAAGCATACGTCCAGGTACCATCCTCTCTCTCCTGATTAAATTCGCTGACGAGAATCAGATGACCATCATTGACATAGAATTCTCTGGCTTGATCATCATCTTCAACCGGTATAGAAATAACCATCTGCAATTCTCCATTTGAAGTATCCACAATTGCCACAGACCTGCCATTATCTTTTAATGTATACAGATAACGTCCATCTGTCTTAACCACATCTGCTTCGTCTACACCTTCCTGACGTACATTGGTTTCTGAATACACTGCATTTTCTGAGGATTTGCTGTTCTGCGCCACTCCTGTATCCACGGCCGCCGCTGAGTTCGTGCTCGATGAATCTTCTGCTGATTCCGTCACAACGCCCCGTTCCAGCATTCCGGTATCTGTGCCATATTGGTTATCCTGATTCGCCTGCAGATATTCATAGATCTGATCATAGCTTTTCGCTGTCTGAATGTCGGAACTCTCAGCCTGATCGGTTGCTGTATCTTGTTTTTCTACAGGTGATACTCTCTGTGGGCTTTTCTGAATCCCCCACACTGCGCCGCATACCAACAGACAACAAGCTGCCGCGAGTCCTGCCGTATACCCCTTCTTCCAATGATACTTTTTCGGTCGCTCTGACAACCGCTTTTCTATCTGATCCGGCCGCAGACTGTCTGGAATCTGGATATCTTCTGATTCCTTACGAATCTGTTCTATCATATCTTCTTCCCATTTATTCATAACCTGCGCCTCCCTTCTTCAACACCATACTCATCTTACCGATTGCTCTGCTTCTCTTAGAACGTACTGTCCCATCTTTTATATGGAGAATCTTACTGATTTCCTGACTTTGATATCCACCATACACCGACAGACCGATGATCATCCGCTCCTCTTCAGAAAGCACCGCAAGTGCACGCCTGAGATCAAGGCGTAGATTCATCACATCCTCTCCCACCGCCTCGTCCGATAATTGCTCCCACACATTTTCATTCTCCACCAGACTCTGCTTCGCCATTGCCTTTAATTTGTGCTTGCACACATTTGACAATATCGTAAACATCCAGCTTTTGAACGCATCTTCACTGCGCAGCGTATGTATCCTCTCATACCCTTTTATAACGGTCTCGCTCACTACATCCTCCGCATCATGGGGATTCCTCATCATACACAATGCATAGCGGTACAGGTCTTTATAGATAGTCTCATACATTCCGGCAAATGCTGCCGCATCACATTTCATGCTGTACCTCCTTCGAATTCCAACTCCTTGTTTACTCATTGATACCATACGGGGTGTTCCGCACTATGCGTTCAATCCTTGATTACGGTATCTATATATAAGATTACTGGAATTCACGATTTGTTGCATTAAATTTTAGATTTTATTTTATATTTTAATTTTTCAGATTCTATTTGAGTTCTTTTAAGAATCTAAAAAAGGAACTCAAATTTTTCCCCAAATTTGAGTTCCTCATTTCATTTTCTCAACAAATTTAATTTTTTATTCACTATAATATAACTGCTTTGGACTTTTCGGTTTTTCCGGAATACTCATTTTTATCTTTCCATCCTCCACCAACGGCATTACATACTTTTGAATCGCATAAGTAATAGACGATAATCCCAAATATTCTGCTATCTCTTTTCTTGTACGCGGTGTTTTACAAAATAGCAATAGGTTTTGAATTTCATCATCTTCCATAGTTTCTATTTCATTCTTCGCTGCCATTTTATAAAACTTAACAATAAAACTTCCGCGTTCATCTGAAAATTCCGGTTCTTTCAAATTATATTTTTTCATTTCTCTTCGAATCGTTGGTATACCGGAATAACGATTCTCGGTAATACCAAGCACTTCTAATTCTGATGCTAATACCGGATTTCTCGTATCTGGCTGTACTTTACCTAACTGATCTATACGGATGCGTCCATATATTCCTCCTGGATTATGAATTTCCAGACGATCATCATACATAATAATCTGAATTGGCATTCCTTCCGTATGAATACTGTAATCCCTGTGCACCAATGCATTTATCACTGCTTCTCTGACTGCCATAATCGGATAGTCTGTTCGATCTTCCCGTTTACCGGTTTCTACATCTATAATGCTTTTCACCCGCATATTGCGTTTAACAAATTGCAATGCCTCACTCAACATATCCGGAATATTTCCTTCAATCCGCTGATTATCCAAAAAGCGCTCTCCGGCTTCTCCAGTTTCTCCCATTTCATTTCCTGGTACTACAACTGCCACAATACATAATTGTGGAAAATATGCTTGTGGATAGGGACTAAACATCATCGTAGCACTGAGTGTGACCTCATTATTTCTCTTTATACTCATCAATTCATATATAGCCTGATTTTCAACTGCCGCTAAACGAGGTTTTCCTTTTTTTAATTGATTGATATACTCATCCAACAATGTCTGATCCAGCGATGCCATTGTCACACGAGATACTTCTCTGATATCATCCTGGTATTTTTTCCGATAAGCTTCGTAACTATATACTTCGTATTCTGTCATTGGCTCATCACTATCACCAATGCGTGTATACGATCCTTTCAAACGTCCACGTCCTTGATAATAACACGGTCTTTCAGTAATATCGATTCCTGGTATTTCTGCCGAGACAAAAAACTTTCCATTCTTTTCAACGACAGTCAATAACGGTCTGACAACTGGCTGCATTTGCAGACATTGCTCGTTAATTTTCTTTTGGATATCCTGCGCATCATAAACTCCGGTTTCTTTATAATCCTTTTTTTCATCAATACCAAAGATTATCGTTCCGCCGTCATCCTGATTCGAGAAACTCGACAACGTATCATATAATCTCTTAGGGTATCCATCTTTCGCGGTTTTAAGTTCCAATGTTTGAGATTCGCATTTCATTTTCTGAATTTTTTTCAGTTTCTCATATAGTTCTTCCGCTGTCATTTCAGTTCCTCCATATCTTTTTTTAGATTCTATCACTTTTTTTAGTTTGTTCAAGAATCTAAAGTAATATTCACAGGATCTAAAAAAGGAACTCAAATTTTTCTTTAAATTTAAGTTCCTCATTTCACTTTCTCAATTATCCTCTATAGTAATTGATCAGACATCCTTTCAGGATAATCTCTCTTTCTACGTCTGTCAGCTCGCCGAGCTTCCATGACAATTCTGTAATTTCATCTCCGATCACATATGCATGGATCACTTCATCTTTATCCTCTACCGCTTTTCGGATATCCGGTACAAAGATATAATCTCCGTTCTTGAAGCTCAGATGCTCATGATCTTCTTCTGTAATAAATGGCAGCATACCCCAGTTGATCAGATTCGAACGATATCTCTTGGTCGCATACTCGTTGGCAATATTAGCCCAGCCGCCAAGTACCTTCTGACAGGATGCTGCCTGTTCTCTTGCCGAACCATCTCCTGGTTTTACCGCAAATATCGTGCTTCCGATTCCCAGATTGCTCCGGTTTACACCTTCAAAGTTATCATGCACCTTACTCATGATTGTCTGCAATTCTGGCAGTGCTGTCTTCGGGCAGGTGTCTGCCTCGATTGCTTTCTGTGCCTTCTGTACTTCTTTTGCCCGTCCTACATATCCCGGATCTTTTCTTGACAGCGCAAATTCCGCGAGTCCGAGTGGATTAGAACGGTAAGAAGATGTCTCGCCTGACGGAATCAGCTCATCTGTTGTCGTTACCGGATCATGGATCTCCGATACTACTTTCAGTAACAAATTCTGTGGCAGCGGCTGCATTTCCGGCCAATCCTTGATATTCGGTCCAAATTTAATCTCCACAGACGGATCTGCCACGCCATGACTGTCAAACACACGGTTCGCATAGATCTTACTGTCGAAGTGATACTTCTGTCCCTTGTACTGTACGTCCAGATCCGTTGCAGGTGTCAGAAAGCCTTTATTCGCTGCAGTTGCTGCAATGGAACGCGCATCCATCAATGCTACTGACGCGATCTGTCCACTCTGAAGTTTCGATCCTTCTCTGTTCGGGAAGTTACGGGTAGAGTGACGGATTGAGAATGCGTTGTTCGCCGGAGTATCTCCCGCACCAAAGCATGGTCCGCAGAACGCTGTCTTCACAATCGCTCCGGATTCGATCAAATCAGCCACTGCTCCATTTTTCACCAGCTCCATATAAATCGGCGTACTTGCCGGATATACGCTGAATGTAAATTCGTCCGCACCGATATATTTGCCCTTGATAATGTCTGCTGCCGCGCAGATATTTTCAAATCCACCGCCGGCACATCCCGCGATCAGTCCCTGATCCACATAGAGCTTGCCGTCTACAATCTTGCTCTGCAACGAATAATCTACCGCGCCATCCAGACTTACCAACGCCTTCTTCTCTACTTCATGAAGAATATCTTCCAAATTCGCATTAACTTCATCGATCGTGTATACATTGGACGGATGGAACGGCATTGCGATCATCGGTTTGATCTCACTCAGATTTACATATACCATACCGTCATAGTACGTCATTGCTCCCGGATTCAGTTCTTTATAATCATCCTCACGTCCGTGAATCTCATAGAACTCGCGGATCTTCTCATCCGTCTTCCAGATAGAAGACAGACAGGTGGTCTCTGTGGTCATAACATCGATACCGATACGGAAATCTGCACTCAGCTTATCCACACCGGGACCGACAAATTCCATAACCTTATTATTCACATATCCATTACCAAACGTCGCACCGATAATCGCCAGTGCTACATCCTGAGGACCGACACCCTTACTCGGCTCGCCGTCCAGATAGATTGCAATGACTTCCGGCATGCGGATATCGTAAGTCTTATTCAACAACTGCTTTACAAGCTCCGGTCCTCCCTCGCCCATTGCCATAGTACCCAATGCACCATAACGAGTGTGGCTGTCAGAACCAAGAATCATCTTTCCGCCACCTGCCAGCATCTCTCTGGCAAACTGATGGATAACAGCCTGATGAGGCGGTACATACACACCGCCATATTTCTTTGCACATGTCAGTCCAAACATATGATCATCTTCATTGATCGTACCGCCAACTGCACACAGTGAATTGTGGCAATTAGTCAGGACATAAGGAATCGGAAATTTTTCCAGTCCGGATGCTCTCGCAGTCTGTATAATACCGACAAATGTAATGTCGTGAGATGTCAGCTTATCAAACTTAATCTGCAACCGTTCCATATTGCCAGATGTATTGTGCGATTCCAGAATGCGGTAAGCCATCGTCTGCTTTACGGCTTCCTCTCTGGATATCTTCTGTCCGGTCTTCTGCTCCACTTGACGCGCATCTTCTGCAATCTCTGTTCCATTCAGAAGATATACGCCTTTATCGTAAAGTTTTACCATATTCTTCTCCTCCTTCCAGCCCCTCTTAACGGACTGACTTCGTTTGTTTAGTGTAACACAAAAAGCGGTTGCCATACAATAAGCAACCGCCCTTTATTATTGGTTATTCAGATATTTTAAATGCTTTTCTACCATAACCGCAATCTTAAATGTCAGTGCGTCCTCAAAGACTCGGACATCCAGACCTGTCTTCCGCTGAATCTTCTCCAGGCGATACACCAGCGTATTCCGGTGTATAAATAACTTACGGGCTGTCTCAGAAATATTAAGATTATTATCGAAAAATGCATATACCGTGACCAGTTCTTCATCATCGAACATCTCCGTTGCATTTACAGCCAGCACTTCTTTCAGAAACATTTCGCACAGAGATCTTGGTAACTGATGAACAAGACGTCCGATGCCAAGTTCATTATATGCCAGTACACCGCGCTCTCCATAAAATACCCGTCCCACTTCCAGTGCCATGTTCGCTTCTTTATATGAACGAGATACCTCTTTCAGCTCCTGCACGATCGTTCCGTAGGATACTCTCACATTCACCATTGCTTCCATACTCAGAGTATCTACGATTACTTTCGCCATCTGCAGGATCTCCGGGTAATCCTCTTTATTTTCCAGTTCTTTTACTAATATAATATGTCCTTCGTCTACCGCTGTAACAAAATCCCTGGTTCCCATACCATAAAGTCCACGCATTGTTTCAAGTACCAGATTGTCATTCTCATCCTTCGGTTCTACGATAAACACGACTCTCCGTCGCTCATTTGCAATGTACAGTTTTCTTGCACGATTGTAAATGTCCACCACAAGCAGATTGTCTAACAGCAGATTCTGAATAAAGCGATCTTTATCCATCTGTTCCCCACATGCTTTCATCAGCCCGACCACCTGAATAACGCCCATACGCCCTGCCAGCATACGGTCATCACCAGTCCCGGTCAGTGCCATCACATACTCCAGTGCACGATCTGCATATATGGCAAATAACGCTGTCTCTTCATCCGCTCTCTCCGATATATCTTCCATTTCACTGTCTTCTATAAAGCATTTTACTTTGTCCTTCAGAGTCTCAGACTCCGATGCGGATGACGCCATACTCTCTCCATCCGCTCCCCACAGTGAAATCTCATATCCCGATACTCTCTTGATATCCTGTATTGTTTTCTGAATCACCTGATTCGTCAGCAAACAATCCCCTCCCATTCTGCATCCTGCAGCTTTCTTCTTTCATCACCCGCATGCGATAATCAAAGCGTGCAATCTCAACTTCTGTTTTCTGATATTTAATATAACTGCACACCGCCACAGTTGCAACTATAATTGGGAGAATTACCTTTATTTTCATACGCACCTTCTTTCTGATTCCCCTGCCCACACAACATATGTCTATTATACATAATTCGTGTTAATTTGTGAGAAATTGTGTCGTTCCGCCCTGTCGCCTATACTATTTCGGTAAAGTCTGTAATCCATAATATGGTAATGCAGTTTATGAATACAAATGGAGACGATGAATCCTCATCGTCTCCTGTGTCTCTTTATAATTTTTCCAATATTCTAGTTTGTAATCGTCAATTCGGTCTCTTTATCGAATACATGGATCTTCTCCGGATCAAGTGCAAAATCGATCATATCATTCGTTCTTGCCTTGGTATCCGGTTTTACTCTTGCAGTCATATTCGCTCCATCGTAATCGAAGTACAGGAATACTTCCGCTCCCAGCATCTCGTATACACGGATCTTCGCTGTGATCACTGTATCACGGTGTGTTGCCAGGTATTCCGGATCATCATGAATATCTTCCGGACGAATACCAAGAACAACTCTCTTGCCATCATATCCGCCATCGATCAGCTTCTTAGCTTTGTCCTTCGGCAAACGGATATCTGCATCCTGCAAAGACAGGATCACGCCGTCCCCTTCTACGCAGCAAAGCGCATCTACAAAGTTCATCTGTGGAGATCCGATAAATCCTGCTACGAACAGGTTATTCGGCTTATCATACAATACCTGTGGTGTATCTACCTGCTGTACGATACCACCATTCATAACTACGATTCTGGTTCCCAGTGTCATGGCCTCTGTCTGGTCATGTGTTACATAGATAATGGTAGTTCCCAGTCTCTGATGCAGTCTGGAAATCTCTACTCGCATCTGTCCACGAAGCTTGGCATCCAGATTAGACAGTGGCTCATCCATCAGGAATACCTTTGGATCACGTACGATCGCACGTCCCATCGCTACTCGCTGACGCTGACCACCTGACAATGCCTTCGGCTTACGATCCAGCAATGGCTCCAGATCCAGGATCTTAGCAGCTTCACGAACCATCTTATCAATCTGGTCTTTCGGCACTTTACGGAGCTTCAGTCCAAATGCCATATTGTCATATACCGTCATATGAGGATACAGGGCATAGTTCTGGAATACCATCGCAATATCACGATCCTTAGGATCTACATCATTCATCTTGGTGTCGCCAATGTATAACTCTCCACCTGTAATATCTTCCAGACCTGCGATCATACGAAGTGTTGTAGACTTACCACATCCTGATGGTCCGACAAAGATAATAAACTCTTTATCTTCAATCTCAAGATTAAAATCTTTTACTGCTTCATATCCGTTTGGATATGTTTTATTAATATGTTTTAATGATAAACTTGCCATGTTCGTTCCTCCTGAGTAAACAGTCTTTTTCTACTGTCATCCATTATACCGAATCCATTCTTTGGTTACTATGACCAGGTTGAACAATCTTTTTACCGATTCTTAGTCAGATTGTCCAAGTTCAAGTAGCATTCTGTATATATCGCGTTTGCTGACTCCACGATCTTTCGCTACCTGCTTCATTGCCGACTTGTGATCCATGCCCTGAGACTCATAATGTTCCATATGTGCTTCTAACGGCATTTGTTCCCACTGCTCCTGCTCTTCTGCCTTCAGTTCCTCCCGGCTTCTGCCCTCGATCACCAGTACACATTCCCCTTTTGGTGCATTTTCCTGATAATACTCACAGGCTTCCGCAATATGTGTCTGCCATGCAGTCTCATGCTTCTTCGTCAGTTCCCGGCAGATAGTAATCCGACGGTTGCCAAGCGCTTCCAGTAGTTCCTTTAACGTCTTCACCAATCGATGCGGTGCTTCGTAGCAGATAACCGTGCGAGTATCATTTTTCAGCTCTTCCAGTACCTGCTGCCGTTCTTTTTTGTCCGAAGGGAGAAATGCTTCAAATGCAAATCTTCTGGTAGACAATCCTGATAATGTGAGCGCGGTAATACATGCTGCAGCTCCCGGCAACGATGTTACCGGCACTCCGGCCTCATAACACATCTGCACCAGTTCTTCTCCCGGATCAGAAATACCCGGTGTACCCGCATCTGTGATCAGTGCCAGATTCTTTCCCTCCAGAAGCATCTGTACTAACTTATGTCCTTTTTCAATTTTGTTATATTCATGGTAACTGGTCATCGGTGTCTTAATCTCAAAATGATTCAGCAGCTTGATACTGTTACGGGTATCTTCTGCTGCGATCATATCCACTTCTTTCAATGTCCGAATTACCCGAAATGTCATATCTTCCAGATTACCGATTGGTGTCGCACACAAATATAATGTTCCCGGATTCATAATTATCCTCCTGTAACTGTGCTTTATTTCTTATCTTTTACTCTGCCGTTCTGCTATCTCTCTTCCCGGCTCTTCTTCATATCGCCGTACATAGCCAGTACTTCTTCTGTATAACTTCCATCCTGTTCATATACGATCAGCGGTGCTTCCACCTGCATCCGTGGTCTGCCATTCTTCATGCCTTCGATCAACACCATACTCGGTTCCTTATCGACTCTGGAATATACGAGACGCATCCGCTTCGGTTCCAGCTTTGCCCTGCACATCTCACACATGATTTCCGGCAGCCGGAATGGACGATGAACCATATAGAATCTGCCCTTGTCTTTCAATAACTTCGCACTCTGTTCTACCACATCCTGCAGTGTGCAGTACACTTCATGTCTGGCAATGTACTTGGCTTCGTTGTCATTTTTCAGACCATGCTCTCCGATCATATACGGAGGATTTACCGTAATAACTTCAAAAGAGGCTGCGCCATACAGGGCTGCCGCCTCTTTGATATCTCCGGTCTTTATCTCGATTTTCTGTTCCAGATCATTATACTGCACACTCCGTCTCGCCATATCCGCGCTGGCTTCTTGAATCTCCAGTCCGCCGTAAAATGCGCCCTGATTCTTGGATTCCAGCAGAATCGGAATCACACCGGTTCCGGTTCCAAGATCCAATGCTTTCTCGCCACGCTTCACACGGGCAAAAGACGACAGCAACACTGCATCAATACCAAAACAGAATCTGGACGGATCCTGGATCAGATAATATCCGCCCGTCTGCAGATCATCCAGACGCTCGCCCGGATGGATCAGCTCATTCTTATCGTATTCTCTACTCATCGTTTAATTTGGATGCTCCGTTCTTCTCTTCCAGACCTCTGAGTTCCTTCATTTCTTCTTTAGAAACACGATTATTCTTTCTGCGGCGCGGTTTGAATCGAAGTTCATCCATTTTATAATCACGAACTTCCTTTTCGTCATTATCCAGTGATACAATAACCTTAACCGTCTGACGCAGTACATTTACCGACTGTACTTCTCCCTTCAGCTTCTCCGGTGTGGTCACATAGTCGCCGATAGATGGTAAATGACTGTTCAACTCTTCGTATGTCTCTTCCTCATTGGTCAGACAGCACATCAATCGTCCACACACACCTGAAATCTTAGTCGGATTCAATGACAGATTCTGCTCCTTTGCCATCTTGATCGATACCGGTGCAAATTCTGTCAGATAAGTATGACAGCACAGCGGTCTTCCGCAAATGCCAATGCCTCCGCGGATCTTTGTCTCATCGCGGACGCCAATCTGCCGCAATTCGATTCTGGTACGGAATACACTTGCCAGATCCTTTACCAGTTCACGGAAGTCGATACGTCCATCCGCGGTAAAATAAAACAGTACTTTGTTATTATCAAATGTATATTCTGCATCGATCAGTTTCATTTCCAATCCGTGCTTGCGGATCTTTTCCTGACAGATCTTAAATGCCTCTTTTTCCTTTTCCCGGTTCTTTGCCTCTCTCCGCACATCATCCTGTGTGGCAATTCGGATAACCGGTTTCAATGGCTGGGATATCTGATCATCCGGCACCTCTTTTATACCGGTCACCACTGAACCAAACTCCACGCCACGCGCAGTCTCTACGATTACTTTATCTCCCGCTTTCAGTTCCAGTCCTCCTGGCGAGAAGAAATAGATTTTTCCTGCCGTGCGGAATCTTACTCCAATTACTTTTATCATTTAGCCGTTCTCCTTTATTGTAAGACACAGAAGCTCCATAACCAGCTCGAAATTAACATTCGCATCCAGTCTGGTCTTCGCCTTTTCAAGACTTTCCAGTATCAGCTCGATACCTTCATATGAACTTCTGGTCGCCTGCTCCTTGATGCTGGATACCTGATCCTTAAATACAATCTCATTCACATCTTTGGTCGCCTTATATAATAACACATCTCGATACCATATCATAATAATATCCAGATAATCATTGATTTCTAATTTATATGCCTGACATCTCTTAATCGCTTTTTCGATCTCGCTGATTTCCATATCATGGATATATTTCAAAAGCTGTACTACTTCATCACGGATCTCCCCGAAATGTTCGGACTGTGCCAGCATGATTGCTTTGCCCATATTGCCCTGTGCAAATGCTGTACAGATATCAGCCTTGTAATCCGGTACTTCCAGCTTCTCCATCAGGTATTTGCGGATCAGCTTATCGCGGATATTGCGCAGCTTCAACATGACACATCTGGAAGTAATGGTCGGAAGAAGCTTCTCTGCATTCTCAGTCAGGAGAAAGATCACCGCATACTCCGGTGGCTCTTCCAATGTCTTCAGCAATGCATTCTGCGCCTGCGTCGTCATCAGATCTGCCTCCGGCACAATATAAATCTTATATGGTCCCTGATACGGCTTGATCTCAATATCGTTATTCAGCTGTGTACGAATGTCATCCACACTGATCGTATTCGGCTTCTCATGCTGCACCCAGATTACATCCGGATGATTGCCACTATCTGTCTGTTTGCAAGAATGACACTTGTTACAAGGCGAACTTCCCTGTTCCTCACAAAGCAGCGTCTCTGCAAAAAGCGTTGCCAGCATCTTCTTACCCGAACCACGTTCTCCGTTTAGAATGTACGCATGAGAAACCTTATTGGCGTTCACTGCGTTCTGAATATATTCGATAATGTTTTTATGTCCTACTACGTCCTTAAAGCTTCCCATTGCACATCACTCCTGTTATCTCATTTAGACATGTCTCCATGTCCGTATTTCTATATCTTTTATCTATCCCGAGACGCTTCAGATTCTCCTCGCAGAAATCTTCTTCATCCGCAAGAAATCTCCGACACATCTCTTTATACTTTGGAACCGCCTGTCTACGCTCCCGTTCCAGTGCTCTTGCAAGCCGTTCCCCATCTTCCACTTCTATATAGATCGGAACCAGATGCTCTGCACCATAATATTCCCGGATCTTCTCATAGGTCTCCAGTGTGCCGATCAACAGATAATCACCTTGCTCCAGGTCAATCTGACCGTCATCTACGGTAAAATATTTCCAGATACCATGTACCGTGTTATATGCCCGAAGCTCCACGATCTTACCGTTTGTTTCCAGCTCGGCAAGCTGCTTATCATCCACGAAATGATATTCCACTCCGTCCTGCTCGCCTTCCCGGATCGGTCTGGTCGTATACGGCACTACCCTGTGTATCTGCGGCAGTCGCTCCAGAACCTTCTGATACAGCGTATCCTTTCCTGATGAACTTTTCCCCATCATGCAATATATCTTCCCCATGTCTGATCCTCATTCTCTTGTGTATCTTACTATATCTACGGTCATTTTACCAGTTTTTTTGCACTCGCAGATAATCGTCTTTTTCTAATCCCTCTATGGAAAATCCTACTTTTCGGTAATCTTGCAGCAACCTTACCGCCTCTTCTGTCACCTGTTCACCCGGCACGATCAACGGACTTCCCGGCGGATAAAGATAGGCATATTCCACTGATATTCTGCCCACACTCTCTTCCCATAATACCATCTCGGTCTCTTCCAATGGAATTTCCAGAGCCCTGGCACTGTTCATGACCTGCGGATTCTTAGGGAGTCTTCCCATAGCATCCTCCATAGCTTCCACCACATCATTCAGCGCCATCTGTTTGCCCACGTTCATCTGCTCATTTTTCAATCCAATCTCGCTGTCTATCTCCAGAAATGCCTTTACTAATCTCTGAAAACCTTCATCCGTATCACTGATCGACGTCATTGCAATCACATAAGTCCCTGCCGCCATCTCCATCTGCAAATGGTATTTCACACGCAAAATGCGATACAGTTCTCTTCCACTAAGGCCAACTCCCTTCGCCGATACGACAATCTTAGACCCGTCATAATGCTCTGTCTCCAAAAGCTTCAGGTACTTCATCTGCTTCAGCTGTACCCGGGCTTCCTGTAATCTCTTCACATACGGCACGAACATCTCGTCTCGTTTTTCTGCCAGCAGATGCACACAGTTATCAATCGACGCCATCAACACATACGAAGGGCTGCTGGACTGCAGCATATCCAGATAACGGAAGATCCGTCTGCGATCTGCAAGTTCACCCTGTACATGCAAAATAGCTGTCTGTGTAAGCGACGGCAGTGTCTTGTGAACGCTGTGAATTACCACATCAGCTCCTTTTGCCAGTGCATTTTTATCAAAATACGGATGAAATCCCAGATGTGCTCCATGTGCCTCATCCACGATCAGTGGAATACCATATGCATGCACCACTGCGGCAATTCCTTCCACATCAGAAATCACGCCATCATATGTCGGAGACACGATTACCACAGCGCGTATGTCCGAATGCTCCATAAGCGCAGTCTTCACTGCGCTTACAGAAATATAAGTATTCAGATGTAAATCCTCATCAAATTCCGGATACAGATAGACCGGATTCAATTCATTCAGATAGACTGCGTGATAGACTGATTTGTGGCATTGTCTGGCAAATAGTATCTTATCGCCCTTCTTCGTGCAGCCAAGTATCGCACTCAGGATTCCTACTGTACTTCCATTCACCAGAAAACGGCTTTCTTCCGCGCCGTACACTCTGGCTGTCAGCTCCTGCGCATCTTTCAGAATTCCACTTGCGTGATGAAGATCGTCAAACCCTTCAATCTCCGTGATATCGATTCCAAATGGAAGATTGTCGCCCCAGGATGCCTGTCTCTTATGCCCCGGCATATGGAATCCATAATAATCCGATGCCTGGTAAGCACTCAATCTGTCATATAATCTCTCCATATTACCATCCTTATTCTTATGATGAACTTTTTATCTATTTTACCAGTTTACATACCTTATATCAAGATATGCAGTCTAATTTGTCTCGCATTTGACTCTCCACTTTCAAGAAGACCTTCTTCTCATTATCATGCCAGATATTCTTCCAAAATTTCCCGAATCAACACTTCCTTAGATACATTTTTATCCTGCCTTTCAGGTGCCGGCTTTGTCACAGGCTCCCTTGCAGGCTCTCTTGCAGAAACTTTCTCTGCTTCTCTTTTAGGGACTTTCTCTGCTTCTCTTTCAGGGATTTTCTCCGCTTCTCTTATGGTTTCCCTTATGGATTCTCTTGGCGGTTCCTTGACCGGTATATTTTCAGGCATCAGTTCCGGAACAGGCTCCTGTTTCATTTCCTGCTTCTCCTCTGGCATAATCTCCGGTACTGATTCTTCTTCGTATTTTGGCATACTCTTTTCCCGGCTCTTTTCGTATTTGCGCGCACAGAAATTATCCAGATAATCTACCATATATGTGCGTATTGCCTGCAGACGATAATTCTCATCTACTGACACCCGCAGTGCAAATAAAATAACACCTGCGGCCAGTCCAAATGCGCCATTACGCAGTACCTGATCATTCATTCCATGAAGCACGTATTCTCCAAGTGCTGCCAACACACCGATTGCCGCACAGATCCACGCCGTCCCCTTTTCTAATCTTCGCCAGCTGTGAAGTGACAATCCTGCAATCCGGTATTCATATATGTATTTCTCCACAAACACTTCCACATTCTGCACGCGATCACTTACCATACACGCATGCTCATATTTTGCCCGGATCAGACGCATCAACGGATGCGTGCTTTTCCCCATATTTGCTGCCGCCCATACCAGTTTCTTAAGCGTCACCCCTGTAATAATTTTACTGATCAGCCCGATCGATGCCACAGCCCCCAGCAGCACAAACTGCAAATGCCTGTCCATTATCATTTCCAACATAATAAATGCCCTCCTTCTTTGTTTCGATTATACTCGAAACGCCGAACGAGGGCGGAAAAACCGTTCTTCATATTTCGCATAGAGTTCTGCGAGTTTTCTCATATTCTGTCAGGCTTGTCCATCTCTGTCAGATCTGGTCACCTCGCATTCAACCATAACGCTACGCAAGCTTTGTCATTAATTTCTCCACAAGGCGTACACTGTGGGCAATTGCTTTCTTCTCAAAGGTCGGATAGTCCTCAGATGCACTGCCATCCGCCTTGTCCGAAATAGCACGAATAATGACATACGAAATGTCATTGAGGTATGCGGTATGAGCAATTGCAGCTCCCTCCATCTCCGTACACAGTCCGCCAAAATTACTGCGGATCTTCTCTTTCACTTCATCAGAAGCCACAAACTGATCTCCGCTTACCACTCTTCCGGTAAATGTGTGAATATCCGGATTCGCTTCCTCATTCGCCTCTACTGCCAGACGGATCAGCTTCTCATCAGCCGGAAACGCCAGAATACCCATTCTCGGAACTTCTCCCAACGGATAACCAAAGGCAGTCGCATCCATATCATGATGAAGTGCATCGGTAGAAATCACCATATCTCCAATATCAATCTTTGCATCCAGCGAACCTGCGATTCCTGTGTTAATTAATGTATCTACATGAAATTCCGATGCCAGAATCTGTGCACACACTGCCGCATTGACCTTACCAATACCGCTGCGCACTACTGTCACCTCTTTACCTTCCAGCTTACCTGCCACAAATTGCATAGAAGCCCGGTCTGTTACCTTCTCCACTTCCATCTTCTCTTTTAATGCTGCTACTTCTTCATCCATAGCTCCGATAATACCGATCATATCTCATCCTCCTTTTCTACCTCCGATAGTATACCATGTTTTTCATGACGACTCTATAATTCTGTGCACATTTTTACTCTGGTATTTTCTATCTGCTTCTGTTATAATGCCGATAGTCTTTAATCAAGACTCAATATTAATTATGATAGGAGGATTTAAGATATGCAGTATAAAACACGCGGCACCTGTTCACAGCTGATCAATCTGGAGCTGGACGGTGATGTAATAAAATCAGTAGAATTCATTGGTGGATGTGACGGCAATCTGCAGGGCATCTCAAAACTGGTAACCGGCATGAAGGCCGAAGATGCTATCAATCGTCTGGAAGGAATCCAGTGCGGATTCAAGCCAACATCCTGTCCGGACCAGCTCGCAAAAGCACTTCGTCAGGCATTGGCACAGTAAGCATTCATAAATACGTGTAACCTGATTTAGAACAAAGAATGTGCCTTGGCACATTCTCGCGCCTGCGGCGGTCGCTTGCGACA
>ERZ894183.588-NODE-588-length-27265-cov-32.004814_pt1 | contig 27265 bp, 21 predicted proteins | sample MGYA00380279_ERZ894183 | MGnify/ENA primary metagenome ERZ894183 (study PRJEB32331, sample SAMN06328422) | human gut metagenome | biome: human gut microbiome; feature: stool | host: Homo sapiens | collected 2013-06-26 ... | reverse complement strand
TCCGAATGATTGAATATGATTTTGCAATCAGTCTGGAACAGGTACAGAAGGAAAACGGCAGATATCGGATGTATTTTCCGCAGTCCTGCGTACTGTATTTACGGGGCATAAAAAAGAGGGATGCGATATCTGTGGAGATTGTGATGCCAAATGGTGGTACAGTGGAATACACAGTCCCTGTTGTACAGGTACAGGAGTTTACCTGTGATGATATGCTTCGGAAGCGTTTGCTGTTTTTACTGCCGTATCATGTAATAAAATACGAACAGGAAAAAGATCTGGATACAGACAGCGAGAAATGGAAGGAATTTCTGGATGAGTGTAAGAAAATCGAAAGCTATCTGGAGGAGAACTTTCTTGAGAAAGGAAACGAAAAATCATACAGGGATATGATTGAACTGATCATCCGCATCGCAGATCATGTGTTCAGAGACAATGAAAAAGTAAGGAAAGGATTTGGTGATGTAATGGGCGGAAAGGTATTGGAACTGGAATCAGATAAACTGATTCAGCGGGGAATTGAACAGGGCATTGCCATGGAACGAAAAAACACGGAACTTGTGCGTCGCAAAGCGGAGGAGGCAGAAGCGGAGATTCAACGTTTAAGGAAGCTTTTGGAAGAACGAAATAATAAACAGTGACTGTGAGAGTCAAGGTGGTTGAAAGTACAAATAAAAACGGCCGGAGCGTTAGCTCCGGTCATTTTTATGATAGGTCACATATCCGCTTACCAGCATGGCCAGTTTAAAGGTCAGGGCATCTTCAAAGGTACGCAGATCAAGTCCGAATTTTTTCTGTATTTTCTCGAAGCGGTACACAAGGGTGTTGCGGTGGACATAAAGCTGTCTGGAGGTTTCGGAAAGATTCAGGTTGTTTTCAAAGAAGGTGCGGATAATGGCAAGGGTTTCGTTGTCCAGGGAATCCAGAGATTCGCTGCCAAACACCTCCTGGATAAACATTTCGCACACAGATACAGGAAGCTGATAGATCAGTCTTCCGATTCCAAGTTTGCGGTAGCTGAAAACATTTTTTTCTGAGTAAAAGATCTTGCCAATCTCCATGGCTGTTTTGGCTTCTTTATAAGCATTGGAAAGCTGGAGGAGATCATCGGCTGTGTTGCTGTAGGAAACCCAGGCCTGGGTCATGGCTTCGGTTCCCAGCATGTCTACCAGCATAAAAGCGATATCCTCCATATCCTCGTCTGATTCTGTGGAAGAAAGCTCCCGGATCACGATGATTCCTGAATCATCTACGGAGGTAATAAAATCTCTTGTACGGGCGGAAAAGATATTCCGGATAGTGGCAAGAGCGTGTTCGTCTCTGGCCTGGCGGGTTTCCACCAGAAAAACAGCACGTCTGGCTGTAGAAGAGATATGGAGCTTTTTGGCGCGGTTAAAGGCTTCTACTTCCTGATAATTTCCAAGAAGAAGCTTTTGCATAAAAGTGTTTTTGTCATTTTTTTCCGCATAGGCTTCCAGAAGGCTCTGTACCTGGCAGACAGCCAGTTCTCCGATGGTGGGAACGCTGTCACCGCTTCCCCACACAATAAGAATATAGGCAGGCTCTTCTTTATACAGAACTTTATAAAGGCAGCGGCTGGTGTTTGCCATAATAAGAGCGTTGCTTTCTCTGAATTCACTGAGCTTTTTTTCTGAAGGAAGTGAACGGGAGCAGGTAGTCACAAAAACTTCGTTTTCATCAGTGATAAGACAAAAATCAAGACTGCTAATGGTTTTCCAGTCATCCATATATTTCTGTAAGGTTCGCTGTATTGACATGAGATCATCCCTCTTTCTACTGTAGTTATAAATGAAACAAAGCCGGCTCCTATATTTTATCTGCCGGGAAAGTAGTAAATTCTGTACTGGACTTTCTGGTAAAGAATATTGCAGCCTGTATCATAGCTGAAATTTCCTGTAATATAAAATGCTTTGCACAGGATTCAGTGACAAAGCAGGTTACTGTAAACAGAGTGAACAGTAACCAAAGCTGCGGATTATCTTGAAAATCCGGAAGATTCATCCTCTGTCGGGCTATGAGGCGCTGGTCCGGTGGAATTTCGTTCAATCAGCTGAGCGTGAAGATAAATGGTTCCGATAGAAACCTTGTTCATAATACTGTCTATGGCGTAAAAACCACATTTGCCAAGTTCGATACGGTCCTGGCGGATGGTAGTCAGAGGCGGAGAGGTATAGGCGCACAAAGGCAGATCGTCAAAACCGATAATGCTGATATCGCCCGGAACCCTGTAGCCCAGCTGCTGACACTGAACCATAGCGGCGTTGGCAATCTGATCGTGGCTGCAGATAATGGCTGTCATTCCCATGTTCAGAAGCCGGGGCAGATGCTTTTCAATACATTTGGTCACATAGTAAGAAGCGCCTGCATAATCAGGATCAGCCTTCAGTCCGTTTTGCTTCAGCGCGTGGAAAAACGCCTTATGACGCACCTGCATAATATAAGCTCCCAGTGCGCTGCTTAAATACCCGATCTTCCGGTGTCCCAGCTTTTTTAAATGAGACACGGCAAGAGCCATTCCCTCATTATTGTCAATTCCGATAGAGGCAATATAGGGATTGGCGGGAATATAGTTGTCATAAAGAACGGTTGGAGTGTGGCTTGTTTTAAAATCCTCCATCCAGGGATCGTTGAGAGAAAAGCCCAGGACAAAAGCGCCTGCATAATCATTCTGGAGCATAAAAACATCATAGGAGATTTTTTTCTGGAGCTGGAATGTTACAGGAACTACATTTACCACGTATCCTGCCGGTTCTGCCATTTGCCGGAAGCCGATCACAAAATCATAGCCGAACTGATGAGGTTCTTCATATTCCATATTTTCAATCAGGATGCAGAAGCGTTTTGCATCATTTTTTAGCCGCCGCAGTCTGGTATATCCCATTTCTACTGCAGTATCAAGCACTGTTTTTCGTAAAGTTTCGCTTATATCGGGAGCATTGTTGATTGCTTTGGACACAGTTCCCTTGGAAACGCCAAGTCTGTCAGCGATATCCTGTATTGTTGCCATATGTGTACCTTCCTTTTGCCAGACATATCTGAGATAAAAGAGCAGCTGTGTAAAACCGAAAAGACAGAGCCTTAAAGTGGGAAGAGCAGAGTTTTTTACTGTGCGAAATCCGTTTGTTTTCAATCATGCTCTTTTATCCGGAAATAACTGCTTGATACAGAAAAAGTATCTGGGATGTCTGGATTCTTTGATTCTTATTATATCGAAAATAAAGAAAAATGCAATTCTTTTGACTTCTTTTGTTTCGTAATAAATACCTGTACAGATATAAAGTATAAAAAATGCACAAAAATAATATTGAAAAAATGTGGAAAACAGAGAAAAACATCTGATATATTGACGTTTTTTTCAGGTTGTTGTATATTACAGATAACGAAACATAACGAAACACAAGGAGAAAAGAAAAATGGGAAAGAGAAGAACAGCGCTTCTGATGGCCGGAGTTCTTGCTGCAGTCAGTCTTGCAGGCTGTGGCGGAGCTTCAGGAGAAAAGACCGGAGCAAAGGAAAAGGTACGTCTTATGGTATGGTCTCCTTCTGAGAATCAGTCCAAAGACAGTGGCCAGTGGCTCCAGAACAGCTGTGAGGACTTTGCAGAGCTTCATCCGGAATGGGACATTACGTTTGTGTATGGAATTGCTGACGAGGCAACAGCGGCAAATCAGGTGGCACAGGATCCGGAGGCAAGCGCAGATGTATTTATGTATGCCAACGATACACTGACAATTATGACAGATGCCAATGCACTGGCGAAATTTGGAGGTAAGTACAGAGAAGAAATTGAAAATACAAACTCGGAGGAGGTTCTGGCATCTCTGATTAAAGACGATGAGCTTTATGGAGTTCCTTTTACTACCAATACCTGGTTTATGTATTACGATAAAAGTGTATTTTCAGAAGAGGATATTAAAAACCTTGATACGATGCTGGAAAAGGGAACAGTCAGCCTTCCGTTTACCAACTCCTGGTATCTTCCGGCATTTTATATCGGCAACGGATGTACCCTTTTCGGAGATGGAACGGACGAGTCAAAAGGCGTTGACTTCTCAGGAGAAAAGGCAGTGGCTGTAACAGATTACCTGATCGATCTGGTAGCAAATCCCAATTTTGAAATTGACGCAGACGGTTCCGGTCTTGCAGGGCTTCGTGACGGAAGCATCAATGCGATCTTTTCCGGTTCCTGGGATGCCAATGCTGTAAAGGAAGCCCTTGGAGATAACATGGGAGCTGCAGCTCTTCCTACCTTTACCTTAAACGGAGAAGAGAAGCAGATGACATCCTATGCAGGCTCAAAAGCCATTGGCGTAAATCCTTACAGCAAAAATATGGTAGCTGCTGTAGAGCTGGCAGTTTATCTGGGATCTGCTGATGCACAGAGATCACATTATGAGCTGAGAAATGTAATTCCATGTAATACAGAGCTTCTGGCAGAGGAAGCCATCGCCAACGACCCTCTGGTATCTGCACAGAACGATACCTTTAACAGGACCTCTATTCTTCAGCCGTTTGTGGCTAAGATGAACAACTGTTGGGTTCCTGTTGAGAACATGGGAAAAGGTATCCGAAACGGAAGCGTCACACATGATAATTCTGTAGCCCAGACTGAGGATATGAACGAGGCAATGAACAGCGACGGGATTTAAGAGAAGGGGATAGGAAAATGTTGAAATTAAAGAAAACAAAAGACGAATTTTCCACACCATATACCTGTATGAACGCCATAAAAAAAGGCGGTATTGAAACAAAGCTTTCCATGGTGCTGATGGGATTTGGAAATTTTGTCCATAAACAGAAAATAAAAGGGCTTCTGTATCTGGCTGTTGAAGCCGCATACCTGGTATTTATGCTGGTAAACGGCATTGGATTTTTAAGTATGCTGGGTTCCCTGGGAAGTGTTCCCCGGAAAGAAGTCTGGGATGAGGCGAATCAGGTTTATGTTTACACCCAGGGCGATCAGTCTGTACTGATCCTGCTCTATGGAGTGGCAACGGTTCTTCTTACTCTTCTGATGGTATGGGTATGGAGAGGAACTTTAAAAAGCGCTTACAAAGCAGAATGTCTGGACAAAAGCGGCCAGCATGTAAACAGCTTTGCAGAGGATGTGAAGTCTCTGCTTCACGAAAACCTGCACAGGCTTTTAATGACTCCGCCAATGACTGCAATTATGATCTTTACCATTCTGCCTCTGATCTTTATGATCTGCATGGCATTTACCAACTACAGTAAGATCGGAAACCATCTGATGCTTTTTGACTGGGTAGGACTGGAAAACTTCAGGGCTCTGTTTGACTCCAACAGTATTCTGGGAAGCACCTTCTGGTCAGTTCTTGGCTGGACCCTGGTGTGGGCGTTCTTTGCAACCTTCAGTAACTATATTTTCGGTATGATCCTTGCTATGGTGATCAACCGTAAGGATACAAGGGCAAAAGGCTTCTGGAGATTCTGCTTTGTGCTTTCCTGCGCGGTTCCGATGTTTGTTTCTCTTCTTATTATGAGAACCATGCTGCAGCCTAACGGCGCGGTAAACGTACTTTTAAGAAATCTGGGCTGGATCGGGGCAGATGCAAGTCTTCCGTTCTTTACAGATCCTACCTGGGCGAGAGTGACTGTAATTGTTATTAATATCTGGGTTGGTGTGCCCTATACACTGCTTCAGCTTACCGGAGTTCTTCAGAATATTCCGGAAGAGCTTTATGAGGCGGCAAAGGTGGACGGGGCAAATGCTGTTCAGAGATTTTTCAAGATCACCCTGCCTTATATGCTGTATGTGACAACTCCGTATCTGATCGTGACCTTTACTGGAAACGTAAACAACTTTAATATCATTTATCTTCTTTCAGGAGGAGATCCGGTTACGGATCTGGCGTCCACTGCCGGAAAAACAGACCTGCTTGTTACCTGGCTCTATAAGCTGACCATTGACAAACAGTACTACAATATCGGAGCGGTAATCGGAATTCTGACCTTTATCATTCTGGCGGTGGGAGCGCTTCTTACTTACCGCAACAGCAAGTCCTATAAAGAAGGAGGAATTTAAAGATGGCAGCACCAAAATACAAGTCAGCAAAAACAAAGCGTTTTGTAAACAACACCATTGTACATGTAAGTCTGGCAATTCTGGCTTTTATCTGGGTATTCCCTATTATCTGGGTTGTGCTCACAAGCTTTCGTGCAGAAAAGGGCTCTTATGTTTCTACGTTTCTGCCCCAGTCTTATACACTGGATAACTATATTAAACTGTTTACCGATACATCGATTCTGAACTTCGCGAAGATGTTCATGAATACCCTGATCATTGCGATCTTTTCCTGCCTGATTGCAACCTTTTATACACTGGCAGTTTCCTACTGTCTGTCAAGACTGAAGTTTAAGCTGAGAAAGCCATACATGAATATGGCAATGATACTGGGACTTTTCCCGGGATTTATGTCTATGGTTGCAGTGTACTTTATTCTCAAGGCAGCAGGACTGACAGAAGGAAATCTTATCAGAGTGGCGTTGATCCTCTGTTATTCGGGCGGCGCAGGACTGGGCTTCCAGATTGCCAAGGGATTTTTTGACACAATTCCCTATGCTGTGGATGAGGCGGCAATTCTGGACGGCTGTACCAAGTGGCAGGTGTTCACAAAGGTTACGCTGCCGTTAAGCAAACCGATCATTGTTTATACAGTACTTACGGCGTTTATGGCACCGTGGCTGGATTTTATTTTTGCAAAGGTAATCTGCCGGGCAAACTCTGACCAGTACACCATTGCCATTGGATTGTGGAAAATGCTGGAAAAAGAATATATTGACAGCTGGTATACAAGCTTTGCGGCAGGGGCTGTTCTGATTTCCATACCGATTGCGATTCTTTTCCTGTGTATGCAGAAATATTATGTAGATGGAGTATCCGGCGCAGTTAAGGGTTAATGAAAAAGGAGAATTATGAGGACGAGACAGGAATTAAAGAGACTATATCATTCTTCAGAATTTCAGAAAAAATATTTGTATGAGGGCAGTGACCTGGGGGCTGTCTGCACAGAGGAAGGGACCTCCTTCCTTCTGTGGAGCCCTCTGGCGGAGGACGTGAAGCTTCGTTTTTATAAAGACGGGGAAAAAGCTTCCTGTCATCAGGTCGTTTCCATGGAAAAAGAAGAAAAAGGTGTCTGGGCATACCGCACCGGGGAAAGCCTCCACGGAGTTTACTATGATTATGAACTCACATTTGACGGCGAAAAAACAGTTACCGGAGATCCTTATGCAAGGGCATGTGGGGTAAACGGGATCCGCAGCATGGTCTGCGATCTGAAGAAAACAGATCCACAGGACTGGGATGAGGATAAACGACCGGAGCCGTCCCCTGAAAATGTGATCTATGAGCTTCATGTAAAGGAGTTTTCCTGGGATGCTTCCGGTGGTTTTAAAAAGGAAAACCGTGGAAAATACAGAGCCTTTACCGAAGAGCATACCACACTTCACGGAAACGGTGTGCATCCTACCGGACTTGATTATCTGAAAGAGCTTGGGGTTACCCATGTGCAGATCATGCCTGCATACGATTACGGCTCGGTAGATGAAAAAAGTGAAACAGATTTTAACTGGGGCTATGATCCGGTGAATTACAATGTGCCGGAGGGGTCCTATTCCACAGACCCGGAGCACGGGGAAGTGCGCATCCGGGAATTTAAGGAAATGATCCAGGCCCTTCACAGAAATGGTTTTCGTGTGATTATGGATGTGGTTTATAATCACATGTATTCACTGGATAATAACCTGAATCGTACAGTGCCCTGGTATTATTTCCGCACAGACAAAAACGGAGAGATTTCCAATGGCTCTGCCTGTGGAAACGATGTGGCAAGCGAGCGTCCTATGTGCGCCAGATATATTCTGGATTCGGTGCTTTACTGGGTAAGGGAATATCATATTGACGGATTCCGTTTCGACCTTATGGGACTTCTTGACGTGGAGCTTATGAACCGCATTCGTGCAGAGCTTGACAGGATTTACGGAGAGGGAGAGATCCTGATCTACGGCGAGCCGTGGGCGGCTGATGAAACTGCCATGGAGAATGGAGCGGCTCCGGCTTTAAAAAGTAATATACAGCTTCTTGACAAAAATGTGGGGATGTTCTGTGACGACACAAGAGACGCCGTCAAGGGGCATGTGTTTGAGGCGGAAATCCCGGGATTTGTCAACGGTGCAGACGGAATCGAGGATAAAATCCTGGACAGTGTAACTGCCTGGTGCGGAAAAGATAAGGTAAAGGCTCCAAGTCAGATCATTACCTATGTGTCTGCCCATGATAACTGGACACTGTGGGATAAACTGGGGAAAACGATTCCTGATGAAAAAGAAAGGGAGAGAGCAAACCGTCTGGCAGCGGCTATTTATATGACCTGTCAGGGAAATCTTTTTTTCCTTTCCGGCGAGGAATTTGCCAGAACCAAGAATGGGGAGGAAAATACCTATAATGCTTCTGTAGAGCTGAACCGGCTGGACTGGGAGCGGGCTTATGAATATCAGGAGTTAAGACAATATTATCAGGGATTGATCGCTCTTCGGAAACAGCTTCCCGGACTCTGCGATAAATCGGAAGAGGCGTGGAAAAGAATTTCCGGGCAGTGGAAAGAAGAGGGAACTGTGGGATTTCTGGTGGATAACAGGGATGAAGCGCAGACTTCCCCATGGAAAAAGCTTCTGATTATTTATAACAGAACAGAAGAAACAGTAAAAAGAGACCTTCCGGAAGGAAAATGGGAAATTCTTCTGAATGGAGAAAACAGTTTCCTCTGGAAAGATCCGAAAACTACACAGAAGGCAGAGGCTGCGCCGGTAAGCGCGCTGATCCTGGGACAGAGGTAAGGATATGAAGTGGATTTACGGAAAACAGGAACTGAAAAATCTGGAAAGAGGGCAGGAAAACTGTTATCTCCTTACCAATGGTCTGGGAGGATTTTCTTCCATGACCATGACAGGCTCTGTGGCAAGAAACGATCACGCTCTTCTGATGGCCTGTGTACAGGCGCCCAATCACAGATACAATATGGTACATCGTCTGAAGGAAAGTCTGTGTCTGGGTGAAGAGGAAATTGTTCTTTCTTCCCAGGAGTTTGCAGACGGATATAAGGAGGAGGGCTGTCCTTATCTTTCCTCTTTTGTATTTGACGATATGCCCATATGGAGCTTCCTTGTTCAGGGAGTGGAGATCCGCAAGGAGATTGCCATGAAGCAGGGAGAAAATACAGTGGCAGTCCGCTACAGCATCAGAAACCGCAGCAGAAAGCCTGCTGAACTGAAGATTGTACCTTTTTATCAGTTTACTGCAAAGGGCAGTGAGCCGGAACTGCAGCAGGAGTTTCAGTATACGGAAAGCGCGGTTATTTCCAATGGAATGACACTTTATTTCCGGACAAACGGAATACTGAGTGATACAGAAGAAATACGGGAAAACTATTTTTACAGCTATGACGCCTGTGACGGACGAAGGGAGACCGGTCTTGCAAAGTCCGGACATATGATTACAAAAAGCGTTCAGCCGGGTGAGGAAAAGATTCTGAAGCTGGTATACTCTATGGAAAATGCAGATCAGGATGCAGACGTTATCATTCTGGAAATGCAGACTTACCGCAAAGCTCTGGAAGCAAAAGCAGGACTTCATAAGGAAATGGCAAAGGATCTGGTAAAAAGCGCCAGCCAGTTTGTTTCCAGAAGGGAATCTACCAACGGAAGAACCATTCTTGCAGGCTATCCGTTTTTTGAGGACTGGGGAAGAGATACCATGATCGCCCTTCCGGGGATATGTATTTCTACCGGTCAGTATGAAACGGCAAAGGAGATTCTCAGAACCTTTGCAGTTCATGAACGGAGAGGGCTGATGCCAAACCTTTTCCCGGAGGGCGGAAACGAACCCCTTTATAATACGGTGGATGCGGCGCTTTTGTTTATCAACTGTGTGTATCTTTATTATCAGGCTGCCGGGGACAAAGCGTTTGTCCGGGAGATGTATCCGGTGATGGAGCGGATCATAAAAGCTTACCGGGAGGGAACCGACTATGGAATCCATATGGATGAGGACGGTCTGATCCAGTCAGGAGAAGGGCTGTGGCAGGTAACCTGGATGGACGTGCGGGTAGGAGATATTCTTCCCACACCCCGTCACGGCAAGCCTGTGGAAATCAATGCTTACTGGTATAACGCCCTGTGTATTATGGATGAACTTGCAGAGGCAGAAGAGAAAAAGCCTGCTTATACACAGTTAAAAGAGAAAGTAAAAGCTTCCTTTGTGGATAAGTTCTGGATGAATGACAGAAAATGTTTAAAAGATCTTGTTTCCGGGACAAAGGCAGACACCCAGATACGGTGTAATCAGATCTGGGCAGTGTCTCTTCCATTTACCATGCTGGATGACCATAAGGAGCATCAGGTGGTGGAAACGGTTTTTGAAAAGCTTTACACCCCTTACGGACTTCGCACCCTGGAACAGGAAGACCCGGAATTTCATGGATTTTATCAGGGAAAAATGGAAGACAGGGACATGGCCTATCATCAGGGAACCGTTTGGACGTTCCCTCTGGGAGCTTATTATCTTGCATATCTGAAGGTGAATCAGTACAGCCCGGAAGCAAAGGAAATCGTGAGAGAGCAGCTTGAGGTTATGGAAGCAGCCATGAGAGAGGGCTGTATCGGACAGCTTCCGGAAATCTATGACGGCGAAAACCCAACAAGATCAAAGGGATGCTTTGCCCAGGCATGGAGCGTGGGAGAGATCCTGAGAGTTTATGAAGTATTGGAAAAATTCTGAAACAGAAAGTGTGGAAGAGAGGAGACAGTTATGGAGAAATTATTAGAGCAGGTATTACAGGAAAGATACCACAAAACGATTAAAGAGGCTTCAAGTCAGGAGATTTACACAGCGCTTCTTCTTATCACCAAAGATAAAATGAAGAACATGAAGAGAAATGAGGGAAAGAAAAAGCTGTACTATATTTCAGCAGAATTCCTTATCGGAAAGCTTCTCTCTAACAACCTTATCAATCTTGGATTGTTTGAGGAAACAAGGGAGGTTCTGGAAAAGAACGGCCATCATATCACAGATATCGAGGAGATTGAGCAGGAGCCTTCTCTTGGAAACGGCGGTCTTGGACGTCTGGCAGCATGTTTTCTGGATTCCATTGCAACGCTGGGCCTGAACGGTGACGGCGTGGGCTTAAATTACCATGACGGTCTGTTCCGCCAGACTTTTGTGGACCATAAACAGAAGGAAGAAAAAAATCCATGGATCACAGCGGATTCCTGGCTTACAAGAACAGAGACAACGTTCCAGGTTCCTTTTAAGGATTTTACTCTGACATCTGTTATGTATGACATTGACATTCCGGGCTATAAAAATAACTGCAACCGTCTGCATCTTTTTGATACAGACACTGTGGATGAAAGCATCATCGGCGACGGTATCAGCTTTGACAAAAACGATATCAAAAAGAACCTGACCCTGTTCCTTTATCCGGATGACAGTGATGAGGCAGGCCAGCTTCTTCGTATTTACCAGCAGTATTTTATGGTCAGCAATGCCGCGCAGCTGATCCTGAAAGAAGCGGAGGACAACGGTTATGATCTTTACAGACTCTATGACCATGTGGCAATTCAGATCAACGATACTCACCCCACCATGGTGATTCCGGAGCTGATCCGTCTTCTTATGGAAAAAGGCTTTAACATGGATACTGCCATTGATGTTGTAAGAAAGACCTGCGCTTATACAAACCATACCATTCTTGCAGAGGCTTTGGAAAAATGGCCGGTTGCATATCTTGAAAAGGTGGTTCCTCATCTTATGCCTGTGATCCGTGAGCTGGATGCCCGTGTGAGAAAGGACTACAGCGACGAGCGCGTTGCCATTATTGATAAAGACGAGCGCGTACACATGGCGCACATTGACATTCATTACGGATATGCGGTAAATGGTGTGGCTGCCCTTCATACTGAGATCCTGAAGGAATCTGAGCTGAAACCGTTCTACGATATTTATCCGGAAAAATTCAATAATAAAACAAATGGAATCACTTTCCGCAGATGGCTGAAGCACTGCAACCACGATCTGGCAGCTTATCTGGAAGAGCTGATCGGCGGAGAATATCTTGAGGATGCCACAAAGCTTGAAAAGCTTCTGGACTATAAAGATGATGAGACTGTACTGAAAAAACTCCGTCAGATCAAAATGCATTCAAAGGAAGAGCTGAGAGATTATCTGAAAATGACTCAGAATGTGGAGATCGACCCAAATGCGGTTTTTGATATCCAGGTCAAGCGGCTCCATGAGTATAAGAGACAGCAGATGAACGCTCTTTATGCCATCTACAAATATAAGGAGATCAAAAAAGGAAATCTTCCGAAACGTCCGCTGACAATGATCTTCGGGGCAAAAGCAGCTCCGGCGTATACCATTGCCAAGGATATTATTCATCTGATCCTGTGCCTGCAGGAGCTGATCGAAAAGGATCCTGATGTAAATAAATACATGAAGATCGTTATGGTAGAAAACTACAATGTAACCAAGGCAGAAAAGCTGATTCCTGCCTGCGATATTTCCGAGCAGATTTCTCTTGCTTCCAAGGAGGCCTCAGGAACCGGAAATATGAAGTTTATGCTAAACGGCGCAGTGACGCTGGGAACAGAGGACGGCGCAAATGTGGAGATCCATCAGCTTGTAGGAGACGAGAATATTTATATTTTCGGAAAACGTTCTGAGGATGTGATCCGTCTTTACGAGGAGGGGACCTACAGTGCGGAGACTCTTTATCAGGAAGATAAACTGATCCGTGAGCTGGTTGATTTTATTAAGGGAGAAGAGCTGGAAGCTATCGGAGATATGGAAAATCTGGAAAGACTGTATAAGGAAATCCGCTCCAAAGACTGGTTTATGGCTCTTCTGGATGTAAAAGAATATATTCAGACAAAAGAAAAAATGCTGGCAGATTATGAGGACGAGGCAGCATGGTCAAGAAAGGCTCTGGTAAACATTGCAAAGGCCGGATACTTTTCTGCGGACCGTACCATTGCCGAGTACAATCGCGATATCTGGAAGCTGTCATAAAGAGGTATATTATGAGAGAATCAGGAATTTTGATGCCGGTGTCAGCTCTTCCCTCCAGTACAGGAGTGGGAGAGCTGGGAGCCGACACCTTTCGGTTTATTAAAAATCTGAAACATTCAGGAGTAAAGATCTGGCAGATTCTTCCTCTGAATCCTGCAGGCTATGGAAACTCTCCGTATCAGCCTTATTCCTCCTGTGCGGGAGATGAAATTTATATCAGTCTGGAAGAGCTGTATAAGCAGGGACTTCTGAAAGTCTTGCCGGAGGCTTTTCGCAAAGATGCGGCAAAGGTGGACTATCAGGCAGTGAGGGAATGGAAGGAGCCCTATCTCCGGGAAGCGTATAGTAATTTTCAGGAAACAGAGGATTATCAGAGGTTTGTGGAGCAGCCCTGGGTAAAAACTTACGGAATGTTCCGCGCATTAAAAAAGGAAAACGGAAACCGCTGCTGGAATGAGTGGAAAGACGAGGATAAGAGCTGGCCGGAAACAGGGGCAGAGGTTCCTGCTCATGTGAAGGAAGAGGTTCAGTACCAGATGTTCCTTCAGTATGTTTTTTACTGTCAGTGGATGGCAGTAAAAAAAGCAGCCAATGACGCCGGCATCCGAATTATGGGAGACGTGCCTTTTTATGTGGGCGTGGATTCTGTGGATGTATGGGCAGGCAAGGACAATTTTCTTCTGGATACAGACGGTCGTCCCATTTTTATTGCAGGGGTTCCTCCTGACTATTTCAGCGCCACAGGCCAGAGATGGGGAAATCCCATTTATGACTGGGATTATCTGAAAAAAAATCATTATCAGTTCTGGCTTGACCGGATCGGGTACAGCAGTAAACTGTTTGATATGATCCGTATTGACCATTTCCGGGCTTTTGATACCTTCTGGAAAATTCCGGCAACCTGTCCCACAGCCATTGAAGGGGAATGGATCGAGGCTCCCGGTTACGAAGTTCTGGACATGCTTACAGAAAAGCTTCCGGAGGTGGAACTGATCGCAGAGGATCTGGGAGATCTCCGGCCGGAGGTTCTTACCTTAAAAGAACATTATCATCTGAAGGGAATGAAGGTTCTGGAATTTGTCCTTGATACTTCAGGTAAATATGCGGCAGACAGCTTCCCGGATGAGGAAAACATGATCATCTATACCGGAACCCACGATAACAGTACGCTGACAGAATGGTATCAGGAGCTCAGTGTTCCGGCCAGAAGAAAGCTCCGCCGTTTCCTGAAAAAACAGGGTATCAAAAACGGTTCTGTACAGGACAGGCTTCTGGAATATACCTGGAGAAGCAAAGCGGAGTACGCAATTGTTCCTCTTTCTGATATTCTTGGAATGGGAAAAGAAGCACGACTGAACACTCCGGGTACTGTGGGAAGTCCAAACTGGGAATGGCGGATGCCGGACGGGGACAGGATAGAAGCAGGCCTTAAAAAATATGCCGGACATTTATCATCTATAAATCTATAGAAAGAATAAGCGTACAACCATCATTTCTGGTGGTCATACGCTTCTTATACGAGGAAATAACATATGGAATTTACCGGAGTTTATCATAAAACTTCAGAGCAGATGAGCTATCCGTACAATGAAAACCAGCTGATCGTGAATATAAAAACCGGTTATGACGTCAAACGGGTCTTCATACATTATGGAGACCCGTTTGATGCAGGTATTCTGGGCGGAAAAGAAAAGTGGACTGGAAAACGGGAAGAAATCTGCTACAAAAAGCGGCTGAAGCATCAGCTCTGGTGGACAACCACCCTTGTGCCGCAGTATAAAAGATGTAAATATTATTTTGAGCTTCAGACAGAAAAAGAAACCTGGTATTATTTTGAGGACGGTTTTCTTACAGAGGAGCAGCTTCATATGGATGGAAGGATGCTTCAGTGTTTTATTGTTCCCTGGATGAATCCGGCAGATCTGAACAGAACGCCGGAATGGGTGAACGATACGGTATGGTATCAGATTTTTCCTGACAGGTTCTGCAATGGAACACCGGAGAAAAATACAGAGGATATCCTTCCATGGAGAACCGGACCGGTTACCAACAGAGAACGGTATGGAGGGAATCTTTCCGGAATCCGTCAGAAGCTGGATTATCTGAAGGAGCTGGGGATCAATGGAATTTATCTGAATCCCATTATGGAGGCAGAATCCAATCATAAATATGATACAACAGATTATGAAAAGATCGATCCGGCCTTTGGAGATGAAAAAGAGTTTACTTTTCTGGTAAAGGAAGCCCATGATCACGGCATCCGTGTGATGGTGGACGCAGTATTTAACCATTGCGGGCCTAAATTTGCGCCCTGGCTGGACGTGCAGGAAAAGGGACAGGCTTCCGAATATGCAGACTGGTTTATGATCAACGACTGGAGTGACCTTAAGAAAAAGGCAGATACCAGGGATGGACGATTTTATTCCTTTGCCTTTGCGGACGGAATGCCAAAGCTGAATACCAATAACGAAAAGGTACAGGAGTATTTTTGCAATCTCTGTGAAAGCTGGATCCGTGACTATGACATTGACGGTATCCGTTTTGATGTTGGAAATGAGATTTCCCACAGATTTTTAAAAAAGATGAGAGAGCGGGTAAAAAGGCTGAAGCCGGATATTTATCTTCTTGGTGAGATCTGGCATGACGCAAGCCAGTGGCTTATGGGAGACGAGTATGATTCTGTAATGAATTATCCTTTAATGAGCGGTATTCATGACTTTTTTATTGATAAGAAAATGACAAAACAGGACTTTGAATATACGGTCAATCACTGTTATACTATGTACATGCAGCAGTGTAATAACGTGCTGTTTAATCTATTGGATTCCCATGACACGGAGAGGCTGATGAACCGTTTCCATAATCTGGATATGTTTTATCAGCAGCTTGCAGTACTGTTTACCATGCCGGGAAGTCCATGTATTTATTATGGAACAGAAATCGCAATGGAGGGAGGACACGATCCTGACTGCAGAAGATGTATGCCCTGGCAGGAACTGGATTCAGAAGAAAACAGACGGCGTATCGCAGAAATGAAGAAGCTGATCTCTCTGAGAAAGCAGGAACCTTCTTTTAGAAGCCTGCATTTCCATTTTCCGGGAACATATCAGGAAAAGCGCTGTGTGGAATATATTAAGCTGGATGAACAGAATCATAAAACAGAAGTGCTTCTGAACTGTTCAGAAGATTGCATAAAAGTGGAAAAACAGGGAGAAATTCTCTTCGCCCGTGGTTATGTGAATGGAAATCTTGCAAAAAACGGAACTCTCATACGAAGGATTTAACAGGAGGAAATGGATATGAACAATAAAAAATGGTGGCAGAATTCTGTGGTTTACCAGATTTATCCCCGAAGCTTTCAGGACAGCAACGGGGATGGGATCGGAGATATCCAGGGGATTATAAAAAGGCTGGATTATCTTCAGGAGCTTGGCATTGACGCTGTCTGGCTGTCTCCGGTATGTAAATCTCCGCAGGATGACAATGGCTATGATATTTCCGATTATCAGGATATTGATCCCATGTTCGGAAATCTTGACGATATGGAGCAGCTGATCAATGAGGCAAAAAAGAGAAATATCCGTATTATTATGGATCTGGTGCTGAATCATTCCTCTGACGAGCACCGCTGGTTTACTGAGGCAAAAAAGAGCAAGGACAATCCTTATCATGATTACTATGTGTGGCGTGACGGCGAGGAGGGCGTTTATCCAAATGATATGAATTCTGTATTCGGCGGTCCGGCCTGGGAGTGGGTGCCTGAGTTAAAGCAGTATTATTTTCATCAGTTTTCCGTAAAGCAGCCGGATCTGAACTGGGAAAATCCAAAGCTCAGAAGAGAAATCTATGACATGATCCTCTGGTGGATGGACAAAGGTGTTGGCGGTTTTCGCCTGGACGTGATTGACCAGATCGCCAAGGAGCCGGATCTTAAGATCACCAACAACGGTCCAAGACTTCATGAGTTTATTCAGGAGTTAAGCAGAGAAACCTTCCAGAAGGGAGATCTGATCACAGTGGGAGAGGCCTGGGGCGCAGATATTGACAGGGCCAAGCTTTACAGTAAGCCGGACGGCAGCGAGTTTTCCATGGTGTTCCAGTTCGAGCATATGATGCTGGATCAGGAGCCGGGAAAAGAGAAATGGGATTTCTGTCCCCTTCCTTTTGTAAAACTGAAAAAATGTCTGGAAAAGTGGCAGAAGGAGCTTCATGGCTGTGGCTGGAACAGCCTTTTCTGGGACAATCACGACCTTCCGAGGATTGTATCCCGCTGGGGCAATGACAAAGAATACAGAGTGGAATCTGCAAAAATGCTGGCAACCATCCTTCACGGAATGGAAGGAACTCCCTATGTATATCAGGGCGAGGAGCTTGGCATGACAAATGTGCGCTTTGAGTCCATTGAGCAGTACCAGGACATCGAGATCCGAAACATGTACAGGGAGCGTCTGGAAAAGGGGTACGCAGAGAAAGATATCATGGAGTCCATCTATGCAAAGGGCCGCGACAATGCCAGAACTCCCATGCAGTGGGATGATACAGAAAATGCAGGCTTTACAACAGGAACTCCATGGCTGGGCGTGAATCCCAATTATACAGAAATAAATGCCCGAAGCCAGCTTCATGATGAAAACTCTGTTTTTCATTATTATAAAAAGCTGATTCAGCTCCGCAAAGAAAACAGCATTTTTGTTGAAGGTGATTTTACACTGCTGCTGCCGGAAGATGAAAATATTTTTGCTTATGTGCGGGAATATGAAGGCAGGAAACTGCTGGTGGCAGCTAATTTTACAGATAAAGAGGTGGAATGTCCGCTGTTAAAGGAGTGGGGAGTGCCTGTATCTGAGGATGGCGCTGATAAGAGCCGGGACAATGGCGCAAAGCTTTTGATCCACAACTATAATGATCTGCCTTCCCGGCAGAAGCTGAGACCCTATGAAGCAATGATGTGGGAAAAAACAGAGACAGCAACTGAGATCTGATGCATGGAGCCTAAAAAACACCCCCGGAAATCTTCCGGGGGTGAAATCATATCTGGATTAGTTTGTGATAACCAGCTCAGTTTCTTTGTCGAAGAAGTGAGCTTTTTCCATATCAAAATCAAAATGGATTGAATCGCCTGTCTTTGCAGTTGTACGTGGATCAACACGGGCTGTGATCTGAGTTCCATTTATATCGAAGTACAGGAATACTTCAGCACCCAGAAGCTCATATACTTTAACGATAGAAGCCATGGAGCCGTCAGCGGAATCTGTAACATCCTCAGGACGGATACCCATAACAACTGTTTTGCCTACATAGCCTTTATCTTTGAGAACTTTTGCCTTTGCTGCCGGAATAACAACTTCATCGTTGCCGATCTTGGCAACCAGGTCAGCGCCGTTTTCTTTGATCTCAGCGTCAAGGAAGTTCATCTGCGGAGATCCCATGAATCCTGCTACGAACAGGTTACCCGGTTTCTGATACAGGTTCTGAGGTGTATCTACCTGCTGAACAACACCGTCTTTCATAACAACGATTCTGGTACCAAGAGTCATAGCCTCTGTCTGGTCATGTGTTACGTAGATGATGGTAGCGCCCAGTCTCTGATGGATCTTGGAGATCTCAATACGCATCTGTACACGAAGTTTTGCATCCAGGTTGGAGAGCGGCTCATCCATAAGGAATACCTTAGGATTACGAACGATGGCACGACCCATGGCAACACGCTGTCTCTGACCACCGGAAAGAGCTTTCGGTTTACGGTCAAGAAGTTTCTCAAGGTCAAGGATTCTTGCAGCTTCACGAACCTGTTTGTCGATCTGCTCCTTCGGAACCTTGCGGAGCTTCAGACCAAATGCCATATTATCATAAACAGTCATATGAGGATACAGAGCGTAGTTCTGGAATACCATTGCGATATCACGGTCCTTCGGCTCTACATCATTCATAACTTTGTCACCGATTTTAAGAGTACCGCCGGAAATTTCCTCAAGACCTGCGATCATACGAAGAGTTGTGGATTTTCCGCATCCGGATGGTCCTACAAAGATGATAAATTCTTTATCTTCAATTTCAAGATTGAAATCCTTAACAGCCTCAAAGCCGTTCGGATAGGTTTTGTTAATGTGCTCTAATGATAAACTTGCCATTTTAATTTCCCTCCAGGTAATATTTGTGAAATATAGTTTTGCTCTTGTTTCGAACTGTACTCAGTATAACGAAAAGCAGTAAAATGCACCAGAGAAGAATCCTACAAATATTTCAGAGGTTTGTTGACAGATTGACGAAAAGACGGGGAGATTTAGTCATTTTGCTCACCAAAAAACAGCTTTATATCATTTTCTACAGTGTCAATACCTGCGATTCCAAAGGTATCCACAAGAACCTTAGCCACATTAGGGCTTAAAAATGCCGGAAGCGTTGGGCCTAGATGGATGTTTTTAACACCAAGAGAAAGAAGGGCAAGAAGTACAATGACAGCTTTCTGCTCATACCAGGAAATATTGTAGATAATAGGCAGGTCGTTGATATCTTCAAGGCCGAAAATTTCCTTCAGCTTCAGTGCGATGACGGCAAGTGAGTAGGAATCGTTGCACTGTCCTGCGTCCAGAACACGGGGGATTCCGTTAATATCGCCAAGATCAAGCTTGTTGTACTTATATTTTGCACATCCGGCAGTGAGGATCACGGTGTCCTTGGGAAGCGCGCGGGCAAAATCACTGTAGTAGCTGCGGCTTTTTGCACGGCCGTCACAGCCTGCCATTACCACAAATTTTTTGATGGCGCCGGATTTTACAGCTTCGACAATTTTGTCTGCCAGAGCCAGAACCTGCGCGTGTGCAAAGCCGCCTACGATTTCTCCTGTTTCAAGCTCAACAGGAGGAGCGCAGTGCTTTGCCTGCTGGATCAGCGCGGAGAAATCTTTGATCTGACCAATGCCGCCCGGAATGTGTTTACAGCCCGGATAGGAAACAGCTCCTGTTGTGTACAAGCGATCCTTGTAGCTGTCCTTTGGAGGAATGATACAGTTGGTTGTCATAAGGATCGGTCCGTTAAAGGATGCAAATTCTTCATTTTGCTTCCACCATGCGTTGCCGTAGTTTCCGTGGAAGTGACGGTATTTTTTGAAAGCAGGATAGTAGTGGGCCGGAAGCATTTCAGAATGTGTGTAAACATCAATTCCTGTACCTTCGGTTTGCTCAAGAAGCATTTCCAGGTCTTTCAGGTCGTGGCCGGAGACCAGGATTCCGGGATTTGTGCCAACGCCGATCTTTACGCTGGTAAGCTCCGGATTTCCGTAGGCCTCGGTGTTTGCCTGATCCAGAAGAGACATTCCCTGTACGCCGAATTTTCCTGTTTCCATAGTAAGGGAGATGAGCTGGTCAACAGTAAGGCTGTCGTTTAAGGTTGCAGAGAGCGCTCTCTGAATAAAAGCGTCTGTATCGGAATCTTCTTTGAATAGAACATTTGCATGGCTTGTGTAGGCGGAAAGTCCTTTGAGGCCATAGGTGATCAGTTCTCGGAGCGAACGGATGTCTTCATCCTCTGTGGAGAGAACACCTGTCTGGGAAGCTTTTGCTTCAAAATCGGAAGCATTGCTTATCCAGAGGGAAGCCTCCGGAAGATCAGCTTTGTCCTTTACCCGGGAAAGAAGAGACTCTTTTACTTCCAGAGTTTTGATGATCTGATCTGTGATTGTGTCTTTGTCAAAATTCACATTTGTGATCGTGATAAAAAGATTCTTATTAATAAGATGATTTACAGCTGCGTCTACATTTACATTTTCGGAGCGGAGCTGTGTGGTAATGGCAGATAGGCCTTTTGTCACCCATACAAGAAGATCCTGCATAGCGGCAATGTCCGGCTTCTTTCCACAGACTCCGGAAATTGTACAGCCGGAACAGCCGGCAGTTTCCTGGCACTGGTAGCAAAACATTTTATGTTCCATAAGATAAAACCTCCTGATTAAAAGTATATTGCCAGATATTGATTACTGATAAAAGTAAACGATATCTTATGTTCTGATAGAGCAGATTATAAAAGAAGAAAAACTTTAAATCTGTTGTTATAACAACAAAAATAAAGTTTTTTCTTTTATCGCATTTATTTTGAAGTTTTAAACAGAAAGTTTCTTTTACCTGATTATTCGTCGGTTTTATGAAGGATAAAATGATTTTTATGAAATTCCAGGATACCATCATCCCGCATTTTACCAAGCTCTTTGGAAAGAGCACTGCGATCCAGATTCAGGTAATCGGCAAGCCCCTGACGGTTAAAAGGAATGGTAAAGGAGGTGCTTGCGGCTTTTATTGATTGATTGGAAAGATAAATAAGAAGTCTTTCGCGGATGGTTTTTGGGGTAGTACAGAAAATCCGGTTGGACAGGGTGAGATTTTTCTGCATGGAAATCCGCAGAAGATTTCGGACGATCGTGGGCTGCCCGGCATTTTGACCGTGTGATGCTTCCGGAGAATTCTGGTTAAAAGCTTTCGGAAATGGACTGGAAGCTCCAGGTGAGTTCAAAAGAAGTTTCAGGTTAAAGAACAGGATTTCTGAGTCTTCTGCCGTAACCGCGGACACCATCAGAGGTTCCCCGCACATGGCATACGTTTCCGCAAAAACATGTCCCTCCGGAATGTGGCTTAAAATGCTGCGCTTGCCCCAGAGGTCAATGTTTTCGATAATAACGCTTCCTGAAAGCACGACTCCCATTTCGGAAATCGTTTCTCCCATATGAAAAATAGTCGTGTTTTTTTCAAGAGTATGCTGGCGTATACAGCCCAAATTTTTCATTTCATTAAGCTCCAAAGAGGAAATTCCGTGAAATAAGGGAATTTCTGAGATCTTCATAAAAACTTCCTCGTCTTTCTGTGGCAGGTGGTAACTGTGTCGTCAGATAGAGGGGGTGCGAGTTTTCTCACTACACCATTTCCATCTGTATTCTGCGCTCATTCAGAAACATCCCCTGAAGTTCTTTTGCGTGGAAGCGTCTCTGGAACAGATCACATTTGCAGAGAAACAGATAGTACACATTCAGACCGCAGTCGTTCATGGTTTCAAAATTGCCCTGGCCTTTTGCCAGAATTACATCTGCCTGTTCCAGAAGAGTCCGGGCTTCATTACTGAGTCCCGGAAACCAGGTTCCGCCCACATTGCTTCCGTTTCCGATTACTTTTGCGATATCAGTAAGTCCGATTTCTTCCGCATCCTCCATGGTGGCGTCATTGACAACAGGATATCCCCGTACAATAACTGTAATATCAAGCTGGGGATATTTTTCTTTCAAAATCTTAATGGCGAGTTTGTCCAGTACGATTTCACCACAGTTATCAGTAAGATAAACAAGAGATTTAGCCCTGGAGAGATCTTTTTGGAAGTTGGCGTATTCCTCCTGTCCCAGAGGTTCGTGATTTTCATTTTCCAGAAGCTTCAGCATTGTTTCCTGACTTACATTTTCCAAAGCTGCAAAATCAATATAGTTTCCAATGCGGGCATAGAGAAGCGCTGTTTCCAGTGGATCTGCGGAAATACGTATTTTTTCCTCAACAGAGGCTTCCGCATCCAGCATAAGCTGATTGAATTCTTTCTTTATTTCTGTGTAATCCTCGGCGGAACAATTCCAGAATTCACTGTAGAGTTTTTTGATCTCTACAGAAAGGCTGGGAGAGCAGTCCTGTTCTTCGGCATTGGAAAGAATTGACATGACCTTTTTCATATATTCGGTTTTTTTATCCATATCCGGGAACTTCCGGATCTTTTCTTCCTGTTTATTTACTGCACAGCACATGCAAAAGGGATTTAATTTCATTTGTAGTCCTTTCCGCCCGGATTCAGGGGCAGGTTTGATAAAAATATTATAGGACACGGGGAAGATATGGGCAAGAGGAAGGGGCAAATTTTATAAAAGCCTGCAAAAGGGCAAATAAACAGGAAACTGTAAAACTGAAAGCTATTGATTTTTAGGTTTTGGCACTGGCAGTTTCTCTTATAGCATATCAGGTAAACCTGCCAATAAATCATACCCTGCAGGAAAAAATCACCCGGGAAAATGGATTCTCCCGGGCAATTTTTTCCTGTATATTCGGTGGTGGTTAAATAACAGGCATGATAATTCAGGCATTCATACTTCGCCTGCGCTGATACCGGGCCAGAAGATCTTCTTCCCTGAAATCTCCCGGATTACCGGAAACGTCACTGTGATATAGAATCCAGTCACTTACATTCTCCATAAACCAGTTTTGTTTTTTAAGAGAATTTATGATCTGGCAAAAGCTGCCATGTGTCTGACCGGTCTCGTTATCGCAGTATATCAGAGTATTGGATTCACCGGAAATTCTCTGGAATCTCATGCGGGAAAAGGCATTGTTCAGAGTGGAATAAATACTTTCCGAATTATATTTCTGTTCTGTTTCTATTTTATGATTATCCATACGAATCAGCATTTTCAGCATAACATCGCCTCCTGTTGTATTTAATTTCAGCAAAGAAAAACTCCTGTTTTGCGCAAAACGGGATGTTATGATGTCTGCAGATGATCAAGTATTATTCCCTTTACTATCTGTAAAAAGTATAGCATCTAAAGAAGGGGGCAACAAGAAAAATCGTTCGACAAATTCTCTGATCATACGCGGTTTCCGGTAAATGAAGCTTTTGCTCTGGCACCGTCCGGCCATGGCAGTTTCCGATTTGGGACTTCTCCGGTATCCCAAGTGTTTATTCCTGCTTTTTTCCATTCCAGTAAGCAAAATATGGCTTATGTTGCTCACAGGAGCCGGAAAAAGCCTGAGATTATTATTTATGAAATGAATTTTTATTGCCTTAAAAGAATGGGTGGATTATAATATACAAGACAGACAATTTATCATATTTTATCGGGGAATGAATGTCTCCCTAAGTATTAATACTTAAACCGCTTAGAAAAGCTGATGACTTCTGCAATCAATGTAAGGCAGAGGTGTCGGCTTTTTTGTTATTTATAAAAAAGGCAGTACATTGTGTACTGATCTTTTTGGTAAATAAAAGTATTCCGCGAGGATTTGGGGAGTTCGAAGAGGAGTTGTCCGATTTATTTTTGAGGAGGAGCTTATGTTATTAAGTATTTCATTAATTTTACTGGTTGGTATGTCCATGAGCTGGATCTGCCGGAAAATGAAACTGCCAGGTTTGCTGGGAATGCTGATTACCGGCATTGTTCTTGGTCCATATATGCTTGATCTGTTAGATGAAAGCATCCTGGAGATATCGTCGGAATTACGTAAAATTGCACTGATCATTATTCTGACCAGAGCGGGACTGGGACTTGATCTGTCAGGCTTGAAAAAAATCGGAAGACCGGCAGTGCTGATGTGTTTTGTCCCTGCAAGCCTGGAGATTCTTGGAATAATACTGCTGGCGCCAAGGGTTATGGATCTGACTGTTCTGGAGGCTGCTGTTATGGGGGCTGTGCTGGCAGCTGTTTCCCCTGCAGTCGTTGTTCCAAGGATGGTTAAGCTTATGGATGAGGGATACGGCGCAAAAAAAGGAATACCCCATTTAATCCTGGCAGGAGCATCTGTAGATGATGTATATGTGATTGTTCTGTTTTCAACCTTTGCAGGAATGATTCAGGGTGAAAAGGCTTCCGTAACAAGCTTTATTAATGTTCCGTTTTCTATATTTTCAGGCGTTGTGCTTGGACTGCTGATCGGTATCTTTTTTGCATACTATTTTAAAAAAGTACACATCCGGGACACTGCAAAAGTGCTGATTATATTAGGTGTTTCTTTTCTTCTTGCAGCAATAGAATATCGTCTCAGTACGCCAATTACATTTTCAGCGCTGATCACAATTATGTTTATTGGCATCGGACTGCAGAAGAAAAGGGCGGCTGTTGCGAAAAGGCTTTCTGTAAAATACGGAAAACTCTGGGTAGCGGCAGAGTTGTTTTTATTTGTTCTGGTTGGAGCTACTGTAAATATTGAATATTTTGGAAAAGTGGGTGTTCAGGCACTTGCAGTAATCCTGGGAGCGCTGGTATTCAGAATGCTTGGCGTGTATATATGTCTGCTGGGAACAGACCTGACAGGACGGGAGAAAATGTTCTGTATGCTGGCTTACACACCGAAGGCTACGGTTCAGGCCGCCATTGGCGGAATCCCTCTTTCCCTCGGCTTTGCCTGTGGAGATGCTGTGCTTACAGTGGCAGTGCTGGCGATTGTGCTTACCGCGCCGCTTGGGGCGCTTGCCATAGATTTGTCGTATAAAAAATGGCTGGTAAGGTAGAGGCGCACATCCCGTCACCTTTTCCCTTCCCTTTTAATTATTTGGCTTGCATTTATTTCAACTTCGTTATAGCAATGGATTTTTTCATACCTGCGTGATACAATAATTGATGAAATGGGATGGAGAAAGAAAACCATGATTGATACAAAAAAGGAACAAGTTCTTCGCAATGGGATTGCGGAGATTATCGCAGAAATAGAGGTGGGTGTATGAAAAAGAAAAAACAGGAGATCAGTATTGTTCGATCCTCGGCAGCGGAATACCTGACATTTATTACTGCCACAGGAGAGAGTGATGTAAATGCCGTTTATTGCGATGAAAATGTATGGCTGACGCAAAAAATGATGGGTTTGCTCTACAATGTGGAAACTCATACTATTAACTACCATCTGAAAAAACTGTTTTCGGACGGAGAGATTGAGGAAAATTCAGTTATTCGAAAATTTCGAATAACTGCTGCTGATGGAAAAACCTATAATACCAATCACTATAATTTGAGCGCGATGCGAGAATTGTCAATGCTTATTTGGACTTGGCAGAGTTGAGAGCTGAAGAAGAAATGCCTATGACAATGGAGGAGTGGGCAGAGCAGTTTGAAGGTGTTTTACGTTTGAGCAGAAAAGAGATATTAACGGATGCCGGAACAATTTCCGCAAAAATCGCACAGCAGCATGCATTGAGTGAATTTGAAAAATATCGTGTTCGTCAGGATCGACTTTATCAAAGCGATTTTGACAGAATGCTGTTGGAAACGGATGAAGTACAGAAATTGCCGGCTCATAAATCTACAGCTCAGATAATTGATGTTTCATCAGAGGAAGACTATGAATAGCAAGAGTAAACTTGATGAATGGATCGGGAATGCTGCTCTACTGGGATGGCGTATAAAAAGCTTCAATAATGCTGTAATTCACAGTCTTGGAATAATGAATTGTAATATTCAAGATGGTATTATTAAGATAGTAAAGAGATTATTTGAAGTGGTAAAATTCGTTGCCAACCACGAACCCTATGGGTTAAAAGAGACGCAGGAGTCGCGATGCCTGCCAAATAATCTCTTTTAACTATAAATTATGAAGGCTCTGTTCCGAACGGATAGGGCTTTTTATTTTGTGATGAAATAAATCGTTTCTTTTAATTTATTACTAAATTCATCTAAGTTTGCCATTAGTGATTGCCCTTCATTTAAAAGTGAAATAATGCTAGAGATGCAATTAGAGCAGCTCATTGTTAACTGTACACCTGTATCTTTTTTATCATTGTGAATTCGTTTTTCTAAAGTCCAGAATTTTACAGAAGGTTTTCTTTTACTACTCTGTAACTCAATATATTCTTTTATCTATTCAAACAGCCAGTTTTAGGTAGAGTTGACGGTATGCGGGACGCTTTGTTCTGAATCAGAGCCTGATGCCTTCTTTTGCGTAGGACAATATGCCGGAGGTGTCTTTTGCTAGCCGGTAATAGCAGAACGCTATTTTTCTTTGAATTGCAGCTTTAAGGACATCTGTTTCCGATTTCATAGAAAAAGATAAAAGTGCCCATTTCATTTGATACGTATTTGCTGTAAAAATAACCACAGGGAATCCTCTTCTTTTTTGTTTAGTACGATTTTTTGTGGTGATTAAATTTTACATCAAAAAGGAAGAAGATTCCTTATATTTTGGGCAATTTTTGAAAGTTGTTTATAACAGTATAAGAATATTAATTTCGTTGTGGATAAAACTGCAGAAACTCAAGGAATTATTAAATTGACAAAATAAATATATTATCTATAAATCACAAATACCTAATTTTATAAAACTAAAATAACAAGGATTTTGTGTACTTTTTCAAATCCATTTATTTACAGCATATTGCTATATTGTTGTTGACCTCATAAATTATCAAAATACTGATTTACTTGCCTGTCTCTGAATT
>ERZ894183.566-NODE-566-length-28194-cov-11.708661_pt1 | contig 28194 bp, 24 predicted proteins | sample MGYA00380279_ERZ894183 | MGnify/ENA primary metagenome ERZ894183 (study PRJEB32331, sample SAMN06328422) | human gut metagenome | biome: human gut microbiome; feature: stool | host: Homo sapiens | collected 2013-06-26 ... | reverse complement strand
ATACCGCAAAGTGGGGCGTGCAGATTGCGGGAATGATTTTTCAGACACGCTCTAGCTTACAGGGAATATAAATTTTCTGTAAGCCGGCCGCTTATTTTCATCTGGTAATATCGGGGGATTAAAGAGTTAATATGACTTCGTTCTTATCCTGAAGAAGGTTTTCAGGGATATAATTATCTGCTAATTTCTGTCCGTTAAGAACCAGACTGCAGCAGTCAGATTCTTTTTCGTCTGGATTTTCTACAGAGATATGAAGCTGTTTTCCACGGAAAACTTTCTCAATCTCAAAGTGTTTCCAGCTTTTTGGCACAGAAGGAGACAGTCGAAGTCCTTCAAGATCAGGGCGAAGCCCGAGGATACCTTCCACACATCCTACCATTACAGTAGAAGCAGTTCCTGTCAGCCAGTGAACATGAGAGCGTCCAAAGTGTTTGCTTGCTTTTCCCTCTGTGAACTGACCATAGCAGTATGGCTCAAGACGACGGATTTCGGCACAGTCATTCTGCGCAGCAGGAGAATTTTCCATAAAATAGGTAAAAGCACGTTCTCCATGACCGCGGAGTGCTTCAGCAAGAATCAGCCAGCCCTGGGATTGGGAGAAAATACCGGAGTTTTCTTTGGTACCCTGATTATAGATAACTGCCAGTGCACCATCGAAAGCATGTGCATGGTAAGGAGGATCCATAAGGATTGCGCCATATTCCGTATTCAGACGTTCATATACATTATTTAGTGCTGCGTCTCCCTGTTCCGGGGTAGCAAGACCACTGATGACTGCCCAGCTCTGAGGATTCAGCCACATATTTGCTTCAGGAGCAGCAGCTTCACCGATTCTTTCTCCTGATTCTGTATAACCACGTACGAAGCGGTCGTTATCCCAGCACAGTTCCTGAACTTTTTCGCCAAATGCTTTCTGAGTTTCTTCAAGATACTGTACATATTCTGTATCTTTTTTATATTCGGCAAAGATTTTCAGGATTGTCATTGCATAATAGAACTGTAAAGCAACAAAAGAAGATTCTCCGTTTGCACCCAGACGGAGACAGTCATTCCAGTCTGCATAAAGTCCGGCGGGCATTCCATGAGGTCCAAGGTGATTAAGAGAGAAAGCAACCGCACGTTTCAGATGTTCATATACAGTAGCTTCATCTTTGTTGGCAAAAGGAATCACTTCATCAAGAAAAGCAGTGTTTCCGGTTTCTGAAATATATTTATATACAGTTGGGAAAAGCCATAATGCATCATCTGCACGGTAAGCCGGATGGCCGGTTTCCTGTACATAAGAAGCATCATCCGGAGTATCTTCTTTTCCTGGTGTGTGAGTAAACTTGACAAGAGGGAGTCCGCCACCGTTATTTACCTGCGCAGACAGCATGAAACGAATCTTTTCCAGTGCCATTTCCGGTGCCAGATGGATGATTCCCTGAATATCCTGTACAGTATCTCTGTATCCGTATCCATTTCTGAGTCCACAGTAAATGAAGGAAGCCGCACGGGACCAGATGAAAGTCATAAAACAGTTGTATGCGTTCCAGGTATTAATCATAGTATCAAATTCCGGACTTGGAGTGCTGACTTTAAGATTATCAAGCTTACTGTTCCAGTCAGCTTTTAATGCTTCCAGTTCTTCTGCTACAGTTGGAGCCGGATTTTCGTAACATCTGATTACTTCAGCAGCTTCAGATGACGGTTTCATTCCAAGAAGAAAAGCAATTGTTCTGGTTTCACCTGCTTTAAGAGTTATTTTGCAGGAGAGAGCACCACAGGAGTTTTCATTATAGCTTGTCTTATTACCAAGATCACCACAGACAATACCTTCAGGGTTTCCATATCCATGGTAATTTCCGAGAAATTCATTTTTGTCCCCACAGTAAGAAGAAACCTCAGCACCTGCAAGTCCAAAGAAACGTTCTGTCACATTTTTCTCATCTACATTCTCATTTTCAGGAATTGCATCAAGATTTCCATGAATCTGCTGAGTAATTCTGTTTCCTTCGAACAGTGTACGAGAAATAAAAAGAGAGTACTGTAAATTAACCTGATCCTGTTCGTAATTGCTGTGGTTGGTAAACTCTGCATATCCGCTGAGAGTCAGGTTCCTTTCGTGATCAGAATGATTGGTCACAGATAATGCCCATACTTCATAACTTTTTCCAAGAGGAACATAGTAAAGGGCTTCTGAGTGAATATCGCTGTAGTCGGCAGAAATTTTTGTATAACCGATTCCGTGACGGCATTCGCTCTTATACTGAGCCAGATCTTTGCCTGCAGGCTGCCAGGATGCAGACCAGAAGTCTGATGATCTGTCATCGCGAATGTAAATGTAACGTCCCGGCTGGTCAAAGTTATTAAAAACATAGCGCAGGATACGTCCGTTTGCACCGGATTTTGCAAAACTGTAGCCCCCTGCATTATTGGAAATGATTGCACCGTACTCCGGGGAACCCAGATAGTTTACCCATGGTGCAGGTGTTGCCGGATTAGTAATCACATATTCTCGGTTTTCATTGTCAAAATATCCGTATTTCATATAGTAAATCCTTTCTGTTAGAACAATATTTATAACTGCCTGTCGACTGCTTTTATGGAGGCTGAGCAGCTATTGTTTTCAGGCAAGTGTCACTGTAATTTCATGAAGATCAGAAGAGAGGTTGTTAATAAATTCTCTGGAGATCATAATATGGGAATCTTCTACGATTTCTATTGCTGTTTTGTCGCAGTCCGCAGCGGCGATATGATAAGAACCATAATCTTTTCTGTCTGTGTTTCGGTAGGTAACATGGAACTGTTTTCCTGCAAAAGTAACAGAGACAGAAGCAGTTCCTGCTTCATCGAACTGTTCTGCCAGAAGTTTTGGATGAACCAGAAGGTTTCCGAAAACTCCACGGACACCAAAGACCTCTGTGATCATGGTAAAAAGATACCAGCTTGCAGCACCTGTCAGATAATGATACATGCCACGTCCGTCTGAACGGAAATATTCAGGAATTCCCGGGTAAATATGGCTGGTATCAAAGTCGAGAGCTGTATCAGACAGAGAACGCAATGCTTTCCAGCCTTCTTTTGCAAAGCCTCTCTGATATAAGGCATTTGCATACATAACTGCCATATGAGAGAAAACAGCACCGTTTTCTTTTTCGCCATAAGCGAAACCGAACATACGTCCCATATCAAACTTCAGCTCCTGAAAATCTGTGTTCAGGCGGTAACCGCCAATTTCTTTTCTGTAAAGATAATGATCTGCGCTTTTTACGATTTTTCTGATCTGCGCATCAGTGGCAACATTTCCCATAATAGAGAAAACCTGGCCCGTGAGCATCATACGCACCTGTTCATGGTGGAAACCTTCCACTGCCTCTCCATGATTATCGTAATAGCTGTTATACCATCCTTCTTCGCTGTCTTTGCCATCAATCCATTCCTGTGAACGGATATGATTTGTCAGCCAGTTGGATTTCTGGATCAGGTTGGCAGCAAGTGTGGAGAGAGAGAAGTTTTTCTTTCTGCCGCTCAGGTTATGCCTGCAGCTTTTGGCATATTCAGTAAGAACCTTTTTCTTTTCAGATACACTGTCAAACATATCTGTCTGGTCGTTCAGCAGGATTTCAATTTCCTCTGACAGCGGGATACTGGTTTCGCCTGCAGATTCCATAAGGCGTAATATGGAAGCAAGAGTGTGGAGATTGCCCGCATAAGCACAGGTAAAGGCAACACTTTCACCATTTTCTGCTGCCATATCCAGGGCATCGTTCCAGTCAGCTCCGCGGAGACGGTAAATATTATGAACACCTACATCATAAAAAGCGGCAAGCTGCTGGATCAGAATGTGCTCCAGAACACTTCCGGTATATACCTGACCGTCTTCGGTGCGCTGTTTATTTCCATATGCGTCATTCCAGAGAGTATCAATTTCTGTGCCGCGCATGGTTTGTACATCTTTAAAATAAGGAACCTGTTTCTTAAGAATCTCTATATCTCCGGTCTGATTAATATAAAGACTGGTCGTGATTAGCGGCCAGAGTGCATGATCCATCCATACACGTGCGATTCCGTTTCTGTCAGCGATAAAATTGCCGTCACCGTCTCCGATAATAGTAGCATTTGTACCATCAATACGTACGCCGCCATAATTCTTTTCAATCATGGCACCTACATTCTGAGGATTCATCAGCAGAAGAGAAAGACAATCCTGCCACAGATCACGCCATCCGCGTCCACCACGTCCGTAATCATGATGAGGAAGGAAAGAACAGCCAAATAAACGGCGCAGGAATGGCTGGAAACTTACCCATTTCATATAACTGTCAAAGTCAGGATCCTGTGTGTGGAAGTCAACGTTTACCTGTTTTTTCCAGTAAATTCTGGTTTCTTCCAGTGCATTTTTTACTTTATCGGAAGTATTGTATTTTTCAAAAATATTTTCAATTTCTTCTTTACTGTCGGCAATACCTGATAATAAAATAAAGTCTGTTTTTTCACCGGGAGCCAGTGTGAAAGATGAGAAACAGAAAGCACCCATTGCTTCCTTTCCTGCTGCCAGACTGTGTGCGGGAACTCCTTTATATCCTTCATATACTGTGCGTGGATGTGTATAGGTACCACCTTCTCCGATAAAATCTTCTACAGTCGGATAATAGGAAATCGGATTTTCTCCCTTTCCGGAACAGCCATTTACATAATAGATTTTATGATTTGGCTGATGTCCCCGCTCGTCAAATGACATGGTGGGGCAGACGTTGATTCCATGTTCTGTTGTCTCGATACGATGGAGCATGGAAGTGACATTTCGATGATCACGAATGTTATCCGCACTTCTTCCGTAAACAGGAATTGCACCATATGCAGTAAATTTCTGTACAGTATCTGTCTGGTTTTCAACCGTCACATACATAATCTCCACATTATCACTTTTGGGGATAAAAGAAGTAACTGTGGAGATGAGCCCAAGTTCTCTGGAAGTCCTTTTCAAAGTCTGCCACATGAATCCGGCGGTTAGTTCACTGTCTTCCTGCCTGTCAGTAAAACGGTCGGCTTCCTGCTGAGCAGAGGAACCTGTTACTGAATAAGGAATGTGTCCTTCTTTTACGATCCAGAAATTTCTGGAAGAACGATTGTTATGAAGATTCTCGGAACTGACCGGTTCCAGCAGGAAGGTATCCTGATCAATTTTGCTGTCACCTCCAAGCACTGGTGTGACGGAACTTTTCAGACCTGCTTCTGATGCAAGAGGAAAATAAAGATAACTGGTATTTTCCGGTCTGTTCACACAAAAGCTTCCATGATTATCAATAAACTTAATATGTTTCAACATTTTTCTCCTTCCATAAATATTGTATGGAAATTATATCGGAAATGAAATCTTTCGGAAATAAGAAACATGAAGTAAGTATCAGAATCATGACATAAAATAACACAATTTCAGAAAAATATATGAGCAGGTAATGAATCAGATTGCGAATATTCATCTGGCTGATTTATAGAAAAATGGCACTTTTTATACAAAAATACTAATAAAAAAACAGAAAGATTATGATTTTAGGAAAGATTTCCTTATTAAATGACAAAATCTGTCTGTATATAAAAAGAACACAATGAGGTCATGAATCTGACATTTTGGTGGAAATTATAATATACCCGAAAAGCAGCTTAAGCTATAATCTGATACATCAGGTGAGGCAAGAAACTCACAAAGAGAAAAAAAGAAAAAGGAGGGCTTTTTTAATGAAAAAGAAAGCATTAGCTGTTTTACTTACAGCATCCGTAATTGCAGGTACAATGGGCGGAACCGCTACAATCGTACATGCAGATGAAGAAGGAAAAGTAATCAATATTTATTCCTGGAATGATGAATTCCGTCAGCGTCTGGAAGCAGTATATCCTGAAGTAAAAGAAACATCCAAAGACGGAACAGTAACAACATTAAACGATGGAACAGAAATTCACTGGATCATAAATCCAAATCAGGATGGTGTTTATCAGCAGAAACTTGATGAAGCTCTTATGAATCAGGCTGATGCATCAGCAGATGATAAGGTAGATATCTTCTTATCAGAAACAGATTATGTATACAAATATACAGATGCAGCAGCGGATGTGGCAATGCCTCTGAAAGATCTTGGAATTGATCCTGACAAAGATCTTGCAGATCAGTATGACTTTACAAAAACAACTGCATCTGATGCAGATGGAGTACAGAGAGGATCTACATGGCAGTGCTGCCCTGGACTTCTTGTATATCGTCGTGATATTGCCAAAGATGTGTTCGGAACCGACGATCCTGAAGAAGTAGGCAAGAAAATGAAAGACTGGGATACAGCAAAAGCTACAGCTGAAGAACTGAAAGCAAAAGGATATTACACATTTGCTTCTTATGCTGATACATTCAGACTGTATGGAAACAGCATTTCCCAGCCATGGGTAGAAGACGGTGCAACAACTGTTAATGTAGACCAGCAGGTAATGAACTGGATCAAAGATTCCAAAGAATGGCTGGATGCAGGATACCTGAACAAAACTGTAAAAGGTCAGTGGAATGATGACTGGAACAAAGCTATGGGATCTGAATCCAAAGTATTTGCATTCCTCTTCCCGGCATGGGGAATTGACTTTACATTGAAACCAAACTGGGATGGAGAAGACGGAGAATGGGCTGTTACAAATCCACCACAGGAATACAATTGGGGCGGTTCTTACATCCATGCAGCAACAGGAACAGATAATCCGGAACATGCAAAAGATATCATTCTTGCACTGACAGGAAATAAGGACAATTTATTAAAGATTTCCAAAGATTATTCTGACTTTACAAATACAAAGAGTGGTATGCAGGAAGTTGCAAAAGATGATACTTTCGCATCTGACTTCCTTGGCGGACAGAATCCATTTACATATTTCTCACCGGTTGCAGAGAACATCAAGATCGCACCACTTTCTGCTTATGACCAGGGATGTGTAGAACTGATCCAGAACGCTTTCAGCGATTACTTCCAGGGTCAGGTAGACTATGACAAAGCAAAATCAAACTTTGAAACAGCAATCAAAGAACGTTATCCGGAAATCCAGGAAGTTAACTGGGCTGAATAATAAACGCTTTTGAATTGACAGTTAAAAAGTTTCAGGTGTAAATAACCTGTACAGATGCATTTGTGTTTGCCAGACACGCATGAACGCGATGTGTGTCTGGCACTAATATGTAAAGGAAGGAATGCTGAACTATGAAAAAAAAGAAAAGCATCAGCTATGCAAAATGGGGATACATCTTTATCCTTCCATTTTTTATAACTTTTTTAATCTTTTCTTTGATTCCGCTGGTAGATACTGTACGTTATAGTTTCTATGAATATTATCGTTCAGGAATTAAAGAAATCGGACCGAATTTTATTGGAATTGCAAACTATCTGAGTCTGTTGAAGTCAGATATGCTCAAATACAGTGCTAATACACTGATTCTGTGGGTAATCGGATTTGTACCGCAGATTGTGATCGCACTGGTTCTGGCATGCTGGTTTACAGATGCGCGTCTGAAGATCCATGGACAGCAGTTTTTCAAGGTTGTTATTTATCTTCCTAACCTGATCATGGCTTCTGCATTTGCATTATTGTTCTTTACCATGTTCTCTACCAACGGACCGATTAACTCTATTCTGATGTCTCTGGGATGGGTTAAAAAACCGATAGATTTCCTGGGTTCTGTAATCGGAACCAGATCTCTGGTCGGATTTATGAACTTCCTGATGTGGTTTGGTAATACAACAATTATGCTGATGGCTGCTGTTATGGGTATCAGTATGGATATTTTTGAAGCATCTGAACTGGATGGCTGTAACAGTATCAAGAGATTTTTCTATATCACACTGCCGCTGATCCGTCCGATCCTTGCTTATACACTGATCACATCTATCATCGGTGGTCTTCAGATGTTCGATGTTCCTCAGATTCTTACAAATGGACAGGGAAATCCGGACCGTACATCTATGACTCTGATCATGTTCCTGAATAGCCACTTAAAGAGCAAGAACTATGGTATGGCAGGTGCACTGTCCGTATATCTGTTTATTGTCAGCGGTATTTTATGTATGATCGTATATAAGATGACAAATGACACAGACCCGGATGGTTCCAAGAAAGCTGCAAAGAAAAAAGCAAAAGAAGAAAGAAGGAGGAGATAAACTATGAAATCAAATACATCAGGTCGTGTGCGCAGTATTTTTGTTCATCTTGTGCTGATCTTTTTATCCTTCCTGTGTCTGTTTTTCTTTTACATTCTGATTGTAAATGCAACACGTTCCCATGCGGATCTGCAGAAAGGATTTTCAGCACTTCCCGGAAAATATTTTCTTGAGAATCTGAAGAATGTGGCAAATGACGGAAGTTTTCCGATGTTCCGCGGTATTCTTAACAGTGTTGTTGTATCTTCCTGCAGTGCTGCACTTTGTACATATTTTTCTTCTTTGACAGCTTATGGTCTATATGCTTATGATTTTAAAATGAAGAAAGCAGCTTTTACCTTTATTATGGCAATTCTTGTTATGCCTACACAGGTAACAGCAATGGGATTTTTACGACTGATCACAAAGATGGGAATGTATGACTCTTTACTTCCGCTGATCATTCCATCCATTGCATCTCCGGCAGTCTTTTACTTTATGTACAGTTACCTTCAGTCTTCCCTTCCTTTATCCCTTGTGGAAGCGGCAAGAATTGATGGCTCCGGAGAATTCAGAACCTTTAACAGTATTGTACTTCCGATCATGAAACCGGCAGTAGCAGTACAGGCAATCTTTACTTTCGTAGGATCCTGGAACAATTACTTCGTTCCTGCCCTGATCATTCAGTCAAAGAGCAAAATGACAGTGCCGATCCTGATTGCAACTCTGCGTGGTGCTGATTATATGAACTTTGATATGGGTAAAATTTACATGATGATCACTGTTGCGATCGTGCCAATCATTATTGTATATCTGCTTTTATCCAAATACATTATTGCAGGTGTAACACTTGGTGGTGTAAAAGAATAATGAGAATTAAGAACCCCCATAGAGAGAATGCTATGGAGGTTCTTTTCATGAGAATTATAATATTAAAAACAGGAGTATAATTATATGAAGAAATGGATTTACAGTGGAACTAGAGAAGAACAGCCGTCAGAGAGAGAACTGATGCATGGAAAGCTTGCCAGAAAAGCGGCGTCAGAAGGCATTGTTCTGCTGAAAAATGAAGGAATCCTTCCATTAAAGAAAGATACAGCTGCTGCACTTCTTGGGTATGGAGCAGAGAAAACCGTAAAGGGTGGAATTGGTTCTGGAGATGTTAACAACAGAAAGAATATTTCTATTTATCAGGGACTGAAAGAAGCAGGAGTAAAAATTGTAAGCGAAGACTGGATCAGCGATTATCACAATCGCTATGAGCAGGCGAGAGAGGCGTGGAAAGAAAAAGTTCTGGAAGAAGCTAAGAAAGTAGATAATCCTTTTGATGCCTATGCAGAGAATCCTTTTGCAATGCCGCTGGGACGTAAGGTGGCAGAGGAAGATATCTGTGAAGCAGATGTGGTGATTTATGTGATCAGTCGTATTTCAGGAGAAGGAAAAGACCGTCGCAAAGTAAAGGGAGATTACTATTTAAGCGAGAGAGAAGAGGAAGATTTACGTTATCTTGCAGAAATGAACAAACCTGTGATCCTTATTCTTAATGCAGGTGGTCCTGTGGAGCTGACAGATATTCTGGAACAGACAGACAATATAAAAGGAATCTTAAATATTTCTCAGCTTGGTCAGGAAGGGGGAGATGCCCTGGCTGATGTACTTCTGGGAAAAGAAGTGCCGGGCGGTAAACTGACAACAACCTGGGCAAGGCGATACGAGGATTATCCGGCTTCAGAAGAGTATGGGTATCTGAATGGCAATCTGGAAAAGGAAAAATACAAAGAAGGTATTTATGTAGGTTACAGATATTTTGACAGCTTTGACAAAAAGGTGATGTTTCCGTTTGGGTTTGGTCTTTCTTATACTATGTTTGAGATGAAGTGTTGTAGCATAAATATGGAAGAAAGTAAGATCAGAGCAGAGGTTCAGGTTACAAATACAGGAAATGAATATGCTGGTAAAGAAGTGGTACAGATTTATGTTACGCTTCCGCAGACAGAACTGGAAAAAGAGTATAAGAGACTGGCAGGTTTTGCAAAAACCAGAATTCTGAAGCCGGGAGAAACACAAACACTTACTGTTGAGATTCCACAGAAACAACTGGCTTCTTTCAATGAGGAAACACATACATGGATAGTGGAAAAAGGCAAATATGGCATTCTGGTCGGAAACAGTTCAGACAAACTGAAACTGGAAGCAGTTCTGGTAGTTTCAGATGATACAGTACTGGAACAGATGGATAAAATCTGCCCGCTTCAGGAAGAACTGGAACAGATTTATCTGACAAAAGAATTGAAAGAAAAATCTGTGCAGAGACAGGAAAAACTGATAACAGCGCAGGTTCCGGAATATTATTTTAAACCTGCGATGATACCGGCAAAATCGGAAAATGCCGGAAAAAATCAGGAAAATCTGACAGAGGAAGAAAAAAGATTTGTTTCTGTTCTGGAAGACAGAACTACAGAAGAGCTGATTCCTCTGCTTTATGGAAAGATTTCAGAGAATATCAGTACTCTTGGTGCAGCAGGGATTCGAGTACCGGGATCAGCAGGTGAAACCTGCGGTACTTTGGAAGAGGATGGAATCCCGTCTCTTGTTATGGCAGACGGTCCGGCAGGAATCCGCCTCAGACAGTGGTATGAGGTAGATAAAGAGACAGACAGCATCTATGAAATGGGAGTTCTTGGTTCACTGGAAAATGGAATTCTGGAACCTGGTGTGCATCATGAGAATGCAGATACTTATTATCAGTACTGTACTGCTTTTCCGGTAGGAACAGCACTGGCACAGACCTGGGATACAGATCTTATGACAGAGTTTGGAAAAGCAATCGCAGAAGAAATGGAAGAATTTCATGTAAATCTGTGGCTTGCACCGGGTATGAATATCCACAGAAATCCATTATGTGGAAGAAATTATGAATATTATTCAGAAGATCCATATCTGTCAGGGATGCTGGCAGCAGCAGTGATCCGGGGTGTTCAGAGCAAGTCAGGATGTGGCGTAACAATCAAGCATTTTGCATGCAATAATCAGGAAGATAACCGCATGGGTGTTGACTCCTGTGTATCCGAACGTGCGCTCAGAGAAATCTATCTCCGCGGATTTGAAATTGCAGTAAAAGAAGGAAATCCTGTTTCTATTATGACTTCCTATAATCTTATCAACGGTATTCATGCGGCGAACAGCAAAGATCTGTGCATGACAGTTGCCAGAAAAGAATGGGGATTTGACGGAGCAATTATGTCAGACTGGAACACAACAGTTCCGGAAGATGGAAGCGTTCCATGGAAATGTGTGGCAGCAGGCAATGACATTATCATGCCTGGAAATCCGGATGATGATAAGAATATTCGCCAGGCATATAAAGAAGGTAAACTTACAGAAGAAGAAATCCGAAATTGTGCCGGACATCTGGTATCTATGATCCGCAGATTAGAGCGTACAGATTGTTGAAATGATTTTTCAAACATGCTCTAAATGAAAACAGATAGAATTTTGGCATATGCTGAAAATACAGTAATGAGAGGACAATATTAATTATTAAAATCAATCGGAAGACCATCAGAGGCCTTCCGATTGATTTAGTGCTCATAATAACTGGATTTTTTATTTGCATCAGCAGATTTTCAGCAGATTTTCAAAGGAGAAAATCTCTTTTTCAGACATTAATTCTTCAAATCTGTTCAGGTTAAGATCTGAGTGTTCCAGTTCTCTTGAAAGCTGATAACAGATACGGATCTGGTCATCCAGCTTAAACTGCCGGTTGTTTTTCAGATAGGTTCCCACATTTAATTCATGGATGAACAGGGTGCACACAACTGCCATTTTCACCTTGGCGAAGATCTCATCATCATAAACTGCACCGCAGAAATAGGTATAGATCCAGTAAACAAGAAGCTGTTCCTCCTGAATCTGCCAGTCCGGATAAGAGAAATCAAATTCACTTTTCTGCCAGGAATAAAGACTTCCGGAGTCAGACTGCGGATCTGTATTTCCATTATACAGTGGAGTCAGACAATTCTTTAAGTATTCCTGCCATCCCGGGCGCAGAACCTCCATTTCCGGGACAACAGTTTTCCACATTTTTTTAAATAATTGTTCTGGTGTATTTACGCAGGCACATGCAGCAGAACTGTTTTCTATGTTATCTGCATTTATACGAGAGTAAATTTTGTTGCAAAATCTATCTCCGTATCCAGAATCTTCATGTCGTTTTCGCATTTCTTCCCATTTAAAGAGTTCATTTTTATTTACACATAACTGGAAATCATGTGCAGCAGCCAGAAGTTTCCACAGACGTTTCTGCATGGGTACAGCTCTGTCCTGGATGATATCTATAAGCATATCACGGGTGTCCATAAGTGCAGTGAACAGGAAATAATCAAAGTCATCATAGACTTCTTCTTTTGTCTTTTTTTCTTTTGTGATAAAGTGTACCTTTTCTTTTTGGGAAAGTAAAATCCTTGCTGCCTCCGGACAGGAGAGCGACAGGGAAATCTCACGCAGACCTTCAAATTCTTCAATATGTCTAGGATAATTTCTGCAGGTTCTGCAGAACATTTCCGGTCCTGCTTCTGTGTAGATATCACACAGGTTCTCTTCGTTGAGAAAAGCACAGCGTCTGTTATACTGGCGGAAAACATGTTGTTTCCAGTCAATATCATTGTGCAGGCGATTGCGGAACGGACCTTTAAAGTGCTGGTACTTCTTCAGTGTCTGATCGTCAATCACGATCTGCCATCCTGCGCAGCAGGTATCCGGACAGGCTCCGGCAATACAGGAAAATTCTTTATAGTAATCTGGAAATGTAAATTGCATGGTATCACATTGCTTCCTTTCGTTTTTTCTTGAGTTTGCGGTAATTTCCTGCAGTCATTCCACAGGATTTGCGGAAGCTCTGAGAGAGATAGCTCTGAGAGGAGAATCCTGTGAGATGTGCAATATCTGAAATCCTATAATCAGTATCTTCCAGAAGTTCCTTGCACACTTCGATGCGTTTCCGGTTCAGATAATTGATAGGAGAAATCCCATAATATTTTGTAAATTCATGACTTAGATAATACTTATTAAGATGACTGAGTTCTGAGAGGTGATCCAGAGTAATATTTTCCCCGTAATTGGAGTCAAGATAACGCTTAATATGAGCGCACTCTTTACTTGGATGCTGTGCGGTGATCAGTTCAAATGGTGAATCCGTAATGCGCCGAAGCTGCAGGATCAGAATATCCAGCATATGACTGCAGATGGTTTCATATCCTTCAGACTGTCTGTCCAGCTCCTGAAACAGAGAATTAAAGTAAAATAACAAATCTGTTTTCTTTTCACGACAGTTAAAAATGCGATACTCTTTATGACCGTTAAAGGAAAAACATAGTCCGTCCACACCTACAGTAAAATAACTCAGAGGAGGACTCCCTTTGGAGATTTCAGTGTGATTGATATGTGGATTAATGATGACCAGATCGTCCTTTGAGATTGGGAAAATCTGATCCTCGATCAGAAAATCTCCCTGACCGTCACGTACATAGAACAATTCTGTAAAGGCATGAGAGTGAGGAATACTGGGCCAGTCACCCTCGTAGCGGGAAGAAGAGGTATTTAAAAGTGTAATATTCTGAGCTGTTGGGTGTTCGGGGCTGAAACGAAATGATTGTGAGCTCATGGCAGATTCTCCTTTCTTCTGTTTACGGCAGATGAGTATATTTGTAGCAATTTTGTTTGCGGATTCTAAATGACAGTATTTTATATCGCAAAAGATATAACTGAGATTCTTCAGGATAATTAGAATAAGTGCATAAAAAAAATAAAATCAACATCAGTTATTAAGGTAAAAAATAGAAGGCTTTTCAGATAGCTGATAACATATTTTCTATAATACCATAATTTTTTTGTAAGAGCAAGATTTCTAAAAAACAAAGCAAAAAGTGAATTGAAAAAAATTTTGAAAGAAAGTATTTTATAAACAGATAGACTGAAAATAATGTGATTACAGAAGTGAACGGACAGTAATTATCCGCTTGTCAGCAAAATGAAGGAGGTAACAGAAAATGGGAAAAGGTCGTGTAACCATACCAACTGACCTGGATGTAGTTCCACAGACACTGGAAATGATAGAAGAGTGGGGCGCTGATGCTATACGTGACTGTGACGGAACAGAATTTCCGCAGAAATTAAAAGACACAGGTGCCAAAATTTATGCAACCTACTATACAACCCGTAAGGACAATGCCTGGGCGAAAGCACATCCGGAAGAAATCCAGCAGATGTATATTATGACATCTTTCCACACAGCGGTTGCAGATACACTGGAGATTCATCTAATGGATCACCTCTATCCGGATATGCTTGCAGTCAACACAAGAGATGATATCCGCAGATGGTGGGAAGTAATGGATCGTACCACAGGAGAGCCGGTACCGACAGATCGGTGGTCATATGAAGAAGAGACAGGAAATGTAGTGATCTTATCTGCGAAACGCTTCCATGAATATACTGTAAGTTTCCTGGCATATATTATGTGGGATCCTGTACATATGTACAATGCAGTAGTAAATGACTGGAAAGACGTAGAACCGCAGATTACATTTGATGTGCGCCAGCCAAAAACAAAAGCTCATTCCCTGGAACGTCTGCGCAGATTCCTGGATACTCATGAGTATGTGGATGTTGTGCGCTTCACTACATTTTTCCATCAGTTTACTCTTATATTTGATGAACTTGCAAGAGAGAAATATGTAGACTGGTTTGGCTATTCAGCTTCAGTCAGCCCATATATTCTGGAGCAGTTTGAGAAAGAAGTGGGCTATCCTTTCAGACCGGAATATATCATTGACCAGGGATACATGAACAATACCTATCGGATTCCCTCAAAAGAATTCAAAGATTTCCAGGCATTTCAGAGACGCGAAGTTGCAAAGCTTGCCAAAGAGATGGTAGATATCGTACATGAATACGGAAAAGAGACCATGATGTTCATGGGAGATCACTGGATTGGCATGGAACCGTTTATGGACGAATTTGCATCTATCGGACTGGATGCTGTAGTTGGAAGTGTTGGAAATGGTGCGACCCTGCGTCTGTTCAGCGATATTAAGAATGTAAAATATACAGAAGGAAGATTTTTACCATACTTTTTCCCGGATACGTTCCATGAAGGCGGCGATCCTGTAAAGGAGGCAAAAGTGAACTGGGTAACAGCAAGAAGAGCAATCCTTCGAAGCCCGATCCAGAGAATCGGATACGGCGGATATCTGAAACTTGCCCTGGAATTCCCGGATTTTGTACAGTATATCAAAGAAGTCTGCGAAGAGTTCCGCACTTTATATGATAACATTCAGGGAACGACTCCTTATTGCGTAAAACGGGTAGCAGTCCTGAATTGTTGGGGAAAGATGCGCTCATGGGGTAACCATATGGTACATCACGCCATCTATTACAAGCAGAATTATTCTTATTTCGGAATTATCGAAGCATTAAGCGGCGCGCCGTTTGATGTATCATTTATCAGCTTTGACGATATCAAAGCAGACAAAGATCTTCTGAAGAAATTTGACGTAGTGATCAATGTGGGAGATGCGGACACTGCACAGTCAGGCGGCGAGAACTGGATCGACGAAACAATCATCACAGCAGTCAGAGAATTTGTATATAATGGCGGTGGATTTATCGGTGTAGGAGAACCGGCAGCGCATCAGTGGCAGGGCAGATTCATTCAGTTAGATGATGTACTTGGAGTAGAAGAAGAACATGGATTTAACCTGAATACAGATAAATATAACTGGGAAGAACACAGAGATCATTTCATCCTTAAAGATGCAGAAGGCGAGGTTGATTTTGGTGAAGGTAAGAAGAACATTTATGCCTTACCGGAAACAGAAATCTTAATCCAGAAAGACCAGGAAGTGCAGATGGCTGTAAAGACTTTCGGTAAAGGAAGAGGCGTTTATATCAGTGGACTTCCATACAGTTTCAAGAACAGCCGCGTGCTTTATCGTGCAGTCCTTTGGTCAGCATCCGCAGAGGAAGAACTTCACTGCTGGTATTCAACCAACTACAATGTAGAAGTACATGCTTACGTAAAAAATGGAAAATACTGCGTAGTCAACAACACTTACGAACCACAGGATACAGTAGTTTACAGAGGTGATGGAAGCAGCTTCCGGTTACATATGGAGGCAAATGAGATCAAATGGTATCAGATATGAAAGATATCGGATAGATTTTATCTGTAAAATAGATTGAAAAGAAAGTCAGTGAAGAAATAACAGAACAGGTTCAGACGTGAGCAGAATGCTTTTGCCTGAACCTGTTTTGATGTGTCAATAAATTGATTTTTGAACAATCTTGCGTTTGAATTTCTTATTTACGCATCGTTGTCGGTCGCTGTAGCCACCGGCATATAATTATTTAATTAAGCTGTTATCATCAAAGTAGTTGATCTGCATTGCTGAACGAACATCATGAAGTGTCTGTGCAGCTTTTGCTTCAGCAACCTTGCTTCCCTCTTTGAGGATATCATATACATCATCAAGATGCTGTTCCCAGTATTTACGTCTCTCGCGGATCGGAGAAAGCTCTGCCTGGAGTACTTTGTTCAGGAATTTCTTAACCTTGACATCACCCAGACCGCCGCGTGTATAATGAGCTTTCAGTTCATCCAGATTCTGATATTCAGGCAGGAACTCTGCGAAATATTCCGGTTTACAGAATGCATCCAGATAAATAAATACAGGATTTCCTTCCACACGTCCCGGATCTTCCACACGAAGATGATTCGGGTCTGTGAACATGGACATAACCTTCTTCTTAACATCAGCTTCTTCATCTGAAAGGTAGATGCAGTTTCCGAGAGATTTGCTCATTTTTGCTTTTCCGTCAATACCTGGCAGACGTAAGCATGCTTTATTGGATGGCAGAATAATCTCAGGCTCTGTCAGAGTTTCACCATAAACAGTATTAAATTTGTGGACGATCTCCTTGCACTGCTCGAGCATTGGAAGCTGATCTTCGCCAACCGGAACAGTAGTAGCGCGGAATGCAGTGATGTCTGCAGCCTGGCTGATCGGATAGCAGAAGAAACCGACAGGGATGCTTGCCTCAAAATTACGCATCTGGATTTCAGATTTAACTGTAGGGTTACGCTGTACACGTGCCACAGTAACAAGGTTCATATAATAGAAAGTAAGCTCTGTAAGCTCCGGAACCATGGACTGGATAAAGATAGTGGATTTCTCAGGATCAATGCCGCATGCAAGATAATCCAGGGCGACCTGAAGGATGTTCTGGCGAACTTTCTCAGGGTGTTCAGCGTTATCTGTTAATGCCTGTGCATCTGCGATCATAATATAAATTTCATCATATAAGCCGGAGTTCTGTAAACGAACACGCTCGGATAATGAACCAACATAATGTCCAACATGAAGGCGGCCTGTTGGGCGGTCACCGGTTAAAATAATTTTGCTCATTTTGCTCTCCTAAAAGTAAATTTCGATTTTCCAGAGAGTTTCTGGAAATTCTCAGTTACTATTATTATAAGGCCTGCGAATGTTACCGTCAATGATTTTGGGGGAATAAATCAGGATATAATTTATTGAATATTTATGCAATAAATACATTTACAGAATTGATTAAAAGAAAAGATTCTGCTAGAATAATAAATAGCTTCCGACAGGATTGCAGAGATGTGTAATAGAAATATGTCATGCATTACATGATAAGATAAAAGGAGTATTTACCATGCCAGTATTTGATTTCAGCGGTGCTTCAGACAAGAAAACAGGCGTACAGTCTGAATGTACCTACACTACGTTCCAGTCCAATGAAAAGGAGACTTCCCCTGAGAAACCGATCATGATCCTGGATAACAGCAGCCGTCAGTGGAAACATCATTCCTGCGGTATTTTTACTAATCCGATCAAACGTACATCCTTTGAATTTAAAGAGGATGACGGCGTTTTCAGTGCAGATATTATCAGTATTGATTCAAGATTTGTAAGTCTTCTGAAATGGCTTGGGGAGAATCATATCAATGTGCGCCTTTCAGGAGAGAATAAAGAGAATGGTTATGCAGTTTATAAGATTCGTGAGACTGCTTTTGGCGGCGGCACGAAACTTTCCGCAGAGGACGGATTTCTTCAGTTTATGATCGAGAGACTTCTTGCAAGCAGTGCACCTGCAGAGATTGTTGAGGATGAAGATGAGGAAGAAACAGGGGACGAGATGAAGCTGACAAGCATTCAGAGCATCACTGATTTTATGACCTGCGCAGGCAGAACACTGCCGGACAATATCCGTCTCTGGGCGAGAAGAAACCTTGCAGTTGCCCGTTCACACGAAGTATCTCCGGAGGAGAGACGTCATGCTCAGAGAGCACTTTCCATCATGATGAATGTACAGTGGAAGAGCAATTACTTTGAAGCAATCGATCCTCAGGAAGCCCGCAGGATCCTTGATGAGGAACTCTACGGAATGGAATCTGTAAAGCAGCGTATCATTGAAACAATCATACAGATCAACCGTACCCATACACTTCCTGCATACGGGCTTCTCCTTGTAGGTCCTGCAGGTACAGGCAAATCTCAGATTGCCTATGCAGTTGCCCGTATTCTGAAACTGCCTTGGACAACTCTGGACATGAGTTCCATCAATGATCCGGAACAGCTTACAGGAAGTTCCAGAATCTATGCAAACGCAAAGCCCGGAATCATCATGGAAGCTTTCTCAGCAGCAGGAGAATCCAACCTTGTATTTATCATCAACGAGCTTGATAAAGCAGCGTCAGGTAAGGGCAACGGAAATCCTGCAGACGTACTTCTTACTCTGCTTGACAACCTTGGATTTACAGATAATTATATGGAATGTATGGTGCCCACAGTGGGCGTTTATCCTATTGCTACGGCAAACGATAAATCCCAGATCAGCGCACCTCTGATGTCCCGTTTCGCGGTGATCGATATCCCGGATTATACATCAGAAGAGAAGAAGATCATCTTCTCCAAATACGTTCTTCCGAAAGTTCTGAAACGCATGAGCCTGAAAGCAGAAGAATGTGTAGTAACAGAAGACGGTCTGGATGCCATCGTTGAATTGCATAAAAATACAAGCGGTATTCGTGATCTGGAACAGGCAGCAGAGCATATCGCAGCCAATGCCCTGTATCAGATTGAAGTAGATCACCTGACAGGTGTGACATTCAATGCAGAGATGGTAAGAGAATTACTTTCCTGAAAAACTGAAATTATATGTCTGAAAAAATCTTGACATAAATAAAAATTAAGAGTATACTTTCAGACATCAACAGGATAAAATTTAGAAATTGCTGATAAAAATAAAATAAGATCTTCAGGGCAGGGTGCAATTCCCTACCGGTGGTAAAGCCCACGAGCCGTAAGGCATGATTCGGTGTAATTCCGAAGCCGACAGTACAGTCTGGATGAAAGAAGATAACAGTAGAGATACAGAAGAATTAACTGATCTGTGAAAGCGACTGCTCTGGAATAATAAATTTATTCCAGAGCTTTTTAATATCATCAAAGCAGTTTTAATGATGAAGCAAAAAGTCAGATTCACACGAAGATAATTCAAGCAGATATTAATTTACAGGCCCTGGATGTTGAAAGACACCGGGGCTTTTTTGGTATCATCAGTACCATCAGAAGAACAGGAGATGAGGGATTGAAAGATATAACGGATATGGAAAAAGACAGGCAATATATGAAAATGGCGTTAGAACTGGCGCAAAAAGGAATGGGATTTACAGCACCTAACCCAATGGTAGGTGCCGTGATCGTCAAAAGCGGAAAAGTCATTGGCCAGGGATATCACAGAAAATACGGTGAACTTCATGCAGAAAGGGAAGCTCTGGCATCATGTACAGAACAGCCAGAAGGTGCCTCCATATATGTTACTCTGGAACCTTGCTGCCATTACGGGAAACAGCCTCCGTGTGTCAATGCAATCCTGGAATCGGGGATCAGACGTGTGATTATTGGTTCCTCGGACCCTAATCCCCTGGTTTCAGGAAAAGGAATCCGGATTCTGAAAGAGCATGGGATCGAAGTAACGGAAAACGTTTTAAAAGAAGAGTGCGATAAACTCAATGAAGCATTTTTCTATTACATACAGAATCAAAAACCATATGTAGTCATGAAATATGCGATGACCATGGATGGAAAAATTGCCACTTATACAGGCGCATCCAGATGGGTGACAGGCGAAGCTGCCAGAATGCATGTGCAGAAACAGAGATTGAAATATACAGGGATTATGGCTGGAGTGGGAACTGTGCTGGCAGATGATCCGATGCTTACATGCAGACTGGAAAACGGCAGAAATCCTGTGCGTATTATCTGTGACTCCCACTTGCGGACACCACTGAATTCCAGAATTGTGAAAACGGCATCAACAATTCCAACAATCTTTGCAACCAGCAGTAAAGACCAGCAGAAGATAAAGAATTATGAAGATATGGGATGTAAAGTTCTGGATGTCCCGGAAAAAAACGGACACATAGATTTAAACAGACTAATGGAACTTCTGGGAGCTGCAAAGATAGACAGTATCTTACTGGAAGGAGGAGGCACTTTAAACTGGTCAGCACTCGAAAGCGGTATTGTTCAGAAAGTCCAGACCTATATAGCACCCAAACTTTTTGGGGGAGAAAGTGCAAAGACACCGATAGAAGGAAAAGGATTTCCTGATCCTGCCAGCGCAATATTATTAAAAAACAGCGAAATAATCAGAATAGGAGATGATTTTCTTATAGAGAGTGAGGTGAAGAGTAATGTTCACGGGAATTGTTGAAGAACTGGGAACTGTGAAAAAAATAAAAAAAGGAGCAAATTCAGCAGTATTTACGATACGGGCAGAGAAAATTCTGGATGATCTGAAAACAGGGGACAGTGTAGCTGTAAATGGAATCTGCCTCACTGTAACTGCATGTCTGGAAGATGGTTTTACAGCAGATGTGATGCATGAGACATTGAATCGTTCTGCGCTGATTCAGCTTTCTTTGGGACAGCATGTAAATCTGGAAAGGGCAATGCCTGCAAATGGAAGATTTGGAGGACACATTGTTGCCGGGCATGTGGATGGAACAGGAAAAATCACGGAAATTCGCAGAGATGATAATGCTGTCTGGTACACCATTCAGGCTTCACCACAAATTATGAAATATATTGTGACAAAAGGTTCTGTAACAGTTGATGGAATCAGTCTTACAGTGGCAAAAGTCTCAGAAACAGACTTTTCCATTTCTGCAATTCCTCATACAGTAAAGATTACAGTCCTCGGAGAACGCAAAGAAGGAGATATCGTTAATCTGGAGACAGACATAATTGGAAAATACGTGGAAAAATTAATAACGCCTGTGAAAGAACAGCCGATAAAAAGTAATATTACACGGGATTTTCTGAATAAGTATGGCTTTTGACAGAATTAACCACAAAGCGGTTATTCGATTGATGCAGAACTGTACAGTGGATGTTTTATCTGCCTGACACGAACCAGATAAGCAGCCAATACGAATGATTTTGCCCTCTTAACAACAGAAAAATATATTGTATCAGAAAAATACATTGCATAAGGAGAGAAAAAATGAACGGATTTGATTCAGTAGAAGAAGCTCTGGAAGAACTTCGGAATGGAAAAATTATTCTGGTAACGGATGATCCGGACAGAGAGAATGAAGGAGATTTTATCTGTGCAGCAGAGTTTGCCACAACAGAAAATATTAACTTTATGGCAACTCACGGAAAAGGACTTATCTGTATGCCAATGTCTGAGGAATATGTAAGAAAACTGCAGTTCCCGCAGATGGTAGCAGAAAATTCAGATAATCACGAAACTGCTTTTACTGTTTCCGTAGACCATATCAGCACCACTACAGGAATCTCTGCGGCAGAACGTTCTGTTACTGCCATGAAATGTGTGGATGAGAATGCAAAACCCGAAGATTTCAGACGCCCCGGACATATGTTTCCACTTCTGGCGAAGAAGAACGGTGTTCTGGAAAGAAACGGACATACAGAGGCAACTGTAGACCTGTGCAGACTTGCAGGGTTAAAACAGTGCGGGCTGTGCTGTGAAATTATGAGAGAAGACGGCACTATGATGCGGACTTCTGAGTTACGGGAACTTGCCGGAAAGTGGAATCTTAAATTCATAACAATTAAAGATATTCAGAATTACCGTAAATGCCATGATATTCTGGTGGATCGCGTGACGACCACAAAAATGCCGACCAGATACGGAGAGTTTATGGCGTATGGATTTGTAAATCGCCTGAATGGGGAACATCATGTAGCACTGGTAAAAGGTGAAATCGGAGCTGGAGAAAACGTCCTGTGCCGTGTGCATTCAGAGTGCCTGACAGGAGACGTTTTTGGATCACAGCGTTGTGACTGCGGACAGCAGTTTGCAGCGGCGATGGCCCAGATTGAGGAAGAAGGCAGAGGGATACTCCTTTATATGAGACAGGAAGGAAGAGGAATCGGACTGATCAATAAACTTCGTGCCTATGAACTTCAGGAACAGGGAATGGATACACTCGAAGCGAATCTGGCACTTGGATTTGCCGGAGACGAAAGAGAATACTACATTGGTGCGCAGATTCTGAGAAATCTTGGGGTAAAAGAGCTGCGGCTGCTGACAAATAACCCGGATAAAGTTTATCAGTTGGAAGAATTTGGCATCAGGATCAAACAGAGAGTTCCGATACAGATGAATGCCACAGCGTATGATCTGCGTTATCTTAAGACAAAACAATTACGAATGGGACATATTCTGAAGTATTAAATACAGCGGGGATTTTCATATATAACGATAACGTTCCCGAAAATAAAATTTACCATATATAAAAACCTGTACAGGTTAAAAAATATAAATTTACAGATGAAAGGACCAGAAAAAATGAAAACATTAGAAGGAAAATTAGTATCAGATGGAATGAAAGTAGGAATTGTAGCAGCCCGCTTCAATGAATTTATAACTTCCAAGCTGGTAAGTGGTGCCATGGATGGGCTGACACGTCACAATGTAAAAGAAGAGGACATCCAGGTAGCGTGGGTACCAGGTGCTTTTGAAATCCCACTGATCGCGTCTAAAATGGCAAAAAGTGGAAAGTATGATGCGGTTATCTGCGTAGGTGCTGTGATTCGTGGAAATACCAGTCATTATGATTATGTATGCAATGAGGTTTCCAAAGGGATTGCATCAGTATCACTGGAAACAGGAGTTCCGGTATTATTCGGAGTACTTACCACAGAAAACATCGAGCAGGCAATTGAACGCGCAGGTACAAAAGCAGGAAATAAAGGCTATGACTGTGCACTCAGTGCCATTGAAATGGTAAATCTGATCAAAGAATTTGAAGCTTAAATAGACAACAGATCAGACCCTGAAAGTGAAACCAGTTCACGAAAATCGAAAGGTAATGGTGCTTCCAGAAGGAGCATTTCATCTCTGAAAGGATGCTGAAAAGAAACTTTCCATGCATGAAGGGCTGCCCTGGAAAAGGAAGCACAGGAAGATATTTTATCGTCTGAATGATAAAGAGTATCTCCAAGCAAAGGATGTCCTGTGGATGCCATATGGACACGGATCTGGTGGGTACGTCCGGTATCCAGCTTAAGTGTGATAAGCGACCAGTCCTGACTGGAAAAAAGAGTATGATAATGAGTAACTGCTGTTTTGATTTTTCCCGATAATGCAGATGAATGTAAGGAAAGATCAGCAGCAGTTTTCATTTTCAGATGATTCTCCGGGTCCTGCATCAGCGGTAAATCTAAGGTATGCCAGACACCAGGCATATCTACAGGCAAAGTACCGGATACAGCGGCAAGATATTGCTTGTGAATTTTGCATGGAGATTTTACAGATTGAAGCCTTGAAGCTGCTACCTGATTTTGGGCAAAAACCACAATCCCGGAAGTCTCCTGATCCAGCCGCCCCACCGGGCGGACACAGACCTGTTCATTTTTCTCTCGAAAGTAACCGGCAACAAGATTGGAGAGGCTGTCTGTATAATGCATTCCCGTCGGATGCGTAACCATTCCTGCCGGTTTATCAACTGCCAGAATATCCGTATCTTCATATAAAATATTCAGAGAAAAAGAAGTTTCGGAAACTGGAGCTGAAGCTTTGTTGGAATGGAAATCCGACAAATCTTTACTTTTGATTCCGTCATTATAATTTTCAAGATGCGCAGAAGCAGTCCCGGCTTCCTCCAGACAAACGCGGATCACATCGCCTGGATATATTGTCTCAGTTACACGACAGCGAACTCCGTTTCTGGTAATCCCGTCCGGTCGAAACTTCGCCTGGCTGATCTGCCGTTTTGTAAGTCCTGCATTCTTTTTCAGAAATGCTTCCATTTTAAGTTCTGTAGTTTGTTCATCTATTCTAAATTCCAGATATCGTTTCATCTTAATACTTTTCCTGTGTAATATATTCTGATATTGATACCATTGATATTACAGGGCAAAAAATAAACTGTCAATGCAAAATTATGTCAGCGTAATGCATAAAATATACTGAAGAAAAATTGCAATTGTGCTATGATATAAGAATCAAAACAATGAAAGCGGGGCAGAAAATAAATATGAAATACTTAATCATTGGAGCCGGAGGAACCGGTGGTGTTACCGGATATTATATGAAAAAAGCAGGCAAGGACGTAACCCTGATCGCAAGAGGCGAACACCTGAAAAAGATCCAGAAACAGGGTCTTACATTGGAGAAAATGTGGGATAAAACAGAGGAAAACATAAGCATTCCTGCTACAGATATGGAGCATTATGCAGAGCATCCGGACGTAATTTTTGTCTGCGTAAAAGGCTATTCCTTACAGGAAACGATTCCGTTTATCAAACGCATTGCCAGGAAAAATACTATCGTAATTCCAGTGTTGAATATATATGGAACAGGTGGAAAAATGCAGAAAGAATTGCCGGATCTTCTGGTAACGGACGGCTGCATCTATGTTTCTGCCAACATTAAAGAACCGGGAAAACTTCTCCAGCATGGACAGATCCTGCACATTGTATTCGGCGTAAGAGACAAAGCAGAATTCCGACCGGAACTGAAAGAGATTCAGAAAGACCTCTGTGACAGTCATATCGACGGGACTCTTTCGGAAAACATCCGCCGTGAAGCACTGGAGAAATTTTCCTATGTATCCCCGATCGGGGCAGCAGGACTCTATTACCACGCAACTGCCGCAGATTTCCAGAAAGAAGGCGAAGCCAGAGAACTTTTTAAGACCATGATAAAAGAAATCGCAGCACTTGCAGAAGCCATGGGAGTTCCTTTCCAGAAAGATATGGCAGAAGTAAATTTAAAAATCCTTTCCAACCTCGCACCGGAAGCAACCACTTCCATGCAGCGGGATATCATGGCAGGAAAACAGTCCGAAATTGACGGATTAGTTTACGAAGTAGTAAGAATGGGAGAAGAATATCACGTTCCGGTACCCGCATATGAGAAAGTGGCAGAAAAACTCAGAGCCCTGTAGCGAAGCGGATTGCGAATATCCGCCTGACCACCGAAACAACATGAAAAAGGGATGCGAATTACTCGCATCCCTTTCGTACTCATTTGGACAATAAAATTATAATTTAATTATAATTAACTTTAATTCAGCAATTATAATTATAACTGAGGACCAGCTGCAACAAGTGCTTTACCAGCAGCGTTTCCTTCGTATTTAGCAAAGTTCTTGATGAATCTTCCAGCAAGATCTTTAGCTTTTACTTCCCATTCAGAAGCGTCAGCATATGTGTCACGAGGATCAAGGATACCTGTGTCTACGCCGTTAAGCTCTGTTGGAACTTCGAAATCGAAGAATGGGATCTTCTTAGTAGGAGCGTTAAGGATATCTCCGTTAAGGATTGCATCGATGATACCACGAGTATCTTTGATGGAGATACGTTTTCCTGTTCCGTTCCATCCTGTGTTAACCAGGTAAGCTTTTGCTCCGCTCTTTTCCATTTTCTTAACAAGTTCTGCTGCGTATTTTGTCGGATGCAGTTCAAGGAATGCCTGTCCGAAGCAAGCAGAGAATGTAGGTGTAGGCTCTGTGATTCCACGCTCTGTACCAGCAAGTTTAGCTGTGAATCCAGACAGGAAATAGTACTGAGTCTGAGCTTCTGTCAGGATAGATACTGGAGGAAGTACTCCGAAAGCATCTGCGGACAGGAAGATTACGTTCTTAGCTGCCGGTGCAGAAGAAATCGGGCGAACGATGTTTTCAATGTGGTTGATCGGATAAGATACACGAGTATTCTCTGTTACGCTCTTATCTGCGAAATCAATCTTGCCTTCAGCATCAAGTGTTACGTTCTCAAGAAGAGCGTTACGTTTGATTGCATTGTAGATGTCCGGCTCAGATTCTTTGTCAAGGTTGATAACTTTAGCGTAGCATCCACCTTCGAAGTTGAATACGCCATTGTCATCCCAGCCATGCTCGTCATCACCGATCAGGAGACGTTTCGGGTCTGTGGAAAGAGTAGTTTTACCTGTTCCGGAAAGACCGAAGAAGATAGCTGTGTTTTCGCCGTTCATATCTGTGTTTGCAGAGCAGTGCATGGAAGCCATACCTTTCAGTGGAAGGAAGTAGTTCATCATAGAGAACATACCTTTCTTCATTTCTCCGCCGTACCATGTGTTTACAATAACCTGCTCGCGGCTTGTGATGTTGAACATAACTGCTGTCTCAGAGTTTAATCCTAACTCTTTGAAGTTTTCAACTTTTGCTTTAGAAGCATTGTATACGATGAAGTCAGGCTCAAAGTTCTCAAGCTCTTCTGCTGTTGGCTGAATGAACATATTTGTAACAAAGTGTGCCTGCCAAGCTACTTCCACAATAAAACGGATTGCCATACGTGTATCTTTGTTGGCACCGCAGAATGCGTCTACAACGTAGAGTTTTTTATTGGAGAGCTCTTTTAATGCAAGGTCTTTTACAGTATCCCATGCTTCCTGGGATGCTGGGTGATTGTCGTTTTTGTATTCGTCAGAAGTCCACCATACAGTATCTTTGGAATTTTCGTCCATAACGATAAATTTGTCTTTAGGAGAACGGCCTGTGTAAACGCCAGTCATAACATTGACAGCGCCCAGTTCACTTTCCTGACCTTTTTCAAAACCTTCAAGCTCAGGTTTTGTTTCCTCAGCGAATAACAATTCATAAGAAGGGTTGTGAACGATTTCAGTTGTTCCTGTGATGCCATACTTGGTTAAATTCATTTCTGCCATCTTACATGTACCTCTTTTCTTTTTAATTAAGATAAGCACACCTGGAAAAAGCAGGTGCTTCTATCCGTTCTGAAAGAAGTGAAAGTACCACTTCCAATCTATATTATACATATTTACTACAAGAAATCAATAAAAAAAAATCTGTTTTTTTAAAATCGTTTAAAATTTAACAACTCTGAAAAAAATCTGATTGACAATGGGAAAAAAGCCACTGATACTGATTGTGTGTGCCGCTCTTCGAAAGCTTTGTCCTGCGAAACTGGAAGGGCGAGAAAGAGGAAATTTAATTTCTGTGCTCACGTCAGATATTGAGCTGAATGAAGGAATGATTTTGAAAGCATTAGAGGAATCCCGAAAAGATAAGACAATTGTTCTTGTCTTTCACAGAGAATCAACAATGAATCTCGCTGATGTAATATATGAAATGGAAAATGGAAGAATTCCGTGAGAATTACCCTGGTAAGAGATTTCCAGGGTATATTTTTGGCAAATATTCATATAAAACAGATGATTTTCCGAAAAATAAATGGTATAATAAATTAATTATCAGAAGGTGGAAAAGGAAATGGAAGAGCGAAGAGAAGAATGGAAACAGAAATTAAGTGACGCAGGATTTTTGGAAGGAACTATTCATACATGCCATTTTTATAAAGAGCTTACAGAGAAAACAGCCTTTTGTCTAAATCTTAAATTCCATGAAAATTATACTGGAATTGTATATGGGATTTTTTCTACAGCAATATTCTGTAATGAAGAGGAGAAAAAGTGGCTTTATAAATGGGGCTGTGATGATGAG
>ERZ894183.558-NODE-558-length-28944-cov-19.776420_pt1 | contig 28944 bp, 31 predicted proteins | sample MGYA00380279_ERZ894183 | MGnify/ENA primary metagenome ERZ894183 (study PRJEB32331, sample SAMN06328422) | human gut metagenome | biome: human gut microbiome; feature: stool | host: Homo sapiens | collected 2013-06-26 ... | reverse complement strand
AGAATAAGTCTGTAAGCTGTTTTCTTTTGCTTACAAACTTATTATACGAGGAGGTATCCCCATGCTTCTGATCCTTACCCTGCTTTTCGGCTTCATCGTGCTCTGCATTTTTTTCAGCAAGCGTACCGGTTACAGCAAAATGCTTTCCGGTGCATTTCTGCTCTTTTTTGCGGCAGGCGCCGTCCTTCTCCTTGTCAAAAAATTCCTTTTTGATACCCCGCTGTTCGATCTTGCTGCCGGACTGTTTTTATTCGGTGCTTTCCTGCTATTGATTTCCCTTTTCCTCATCCAAACGCTTTTCCTCTGCCGTCAGCCGGTGTCTGCGACCTATATCGGCTTTCATACCTACCGTTCCCGCGGCGCCTCTTCTTATGCCCCCACCTTTTCCTATGAGTGGAACGGCGTTTTTTATGAGGAACAATCCCCCCGATCCGAATCCGCCCGCTTTTTAAAGCGCTTTACGCCGGGCAGCCCGTGCACCATTTACATCAATCCAAACAATCCCCGACAATGCTGCGCTGCCCGGCATTTTCGCTTCTCGGACGCCCTGATTACATTGTGTGCGATTTTCCTGCTTACCTGCGGGATCGCTCTGCTTGCAAATATGAATGCGCTTTTGCCGTTCATCACCTATTAGGAGGATACTGCCATGACAAACCTTCCCTACAACCGCGGACTTTCCTGGAGACTTCTGCGAAATATCCGCAAACGCCGCTATACGGTTGAGCAGATTGTGCAGATGCACGCTGTCCTTCAAAAACAGCAGACCGTCAAAAATACCGGCTTCATCCGCGCTTCCATCGCCCTTTCCGTCTGCGTCCTGATCGTCATGATCTTTGACATCATTTCCTATTCCGGCTCAGGGCTTCCCCCGGTTCCGACGCTGATCGCCCTTGCCACGGTCGCGTGCATCTGCCTGCTGTATCTGCGCGTAAACTTTGCCGACAAAGAAAAGCGCCAGTTTGCCCGCGCTGTGAAAAAAGGCTACCCGGAGCTGGCTGAAAAGTTCGGCATAAACTCTTTCCAGCCCCGCTGACCCAAAACGCCGCGCTTTATAAAACCGCATCCAAAACGGAGGATACCGCCTATGAAACCTTTCAAACTCACGGCAGCTTCTGCCGCTCTTTTGCTCCTTCTCTCAGGCTGCACGCCGTCTGCGCCGGCAGATCCGGCAGCGTCTGAAACCGCTTCGGAGCATATCGCATCCGCTTCCGAACCCGTGCCTGAAAGCGCTTCGGAATTCATGCCCGAAAGCGCTTCGGAAAATACCGGAGCTTCTTCGGAAACACCCGAAACCGCTTCCGCAGATTCTGCGCAGCCCGAACCGACAGCCGTTTTCCAAATTACCCCCCAGCCCTGCGCCGATCCCTCCGGAATGGCGCTGTATTCCTCCCTGTCCTTTTTTGCAGGCGAAGACGAGTGGGAGCTGCAGACCTTTGTTCCTGAAGGCTCTCTGGACGGTCAGACGCTGATGCTCGACGACAGCTGCCATTTCCATATCCGGGCTGTTTGCGGTGAAAACGCCTATGTTTTTCTGGATGAACAGATCCAGCTTGGCGTTCCGGAAGCCGACGTGTGGACAGACGCCCAAAACAGGCTCCATATCGTTATCCGGGACGTCCGAAGCGCCCGTTTCCGGATTACCGATTATGTATACGATCCAACCCAAAACTGCTTTGTGGGGACGGCGCTCATCGCAGAGGACGGCGTCAATTTCTGGGGAACGCTGCGCTGAGTGACCCGGTCACAGACATCCATTTTTCAAACGCATATAATACAGATAACAATTACAATGCTAAAAAGGCGGCTGTTTGCGCCGGAATGGAGGTTTTTATGAGACTGAAAGATAAAGTTGCGATCATCACAGGAGGAAGCAGAGGCATCGGCTTTGCTACCGCAGACAGATTTCTGGAAGAGGGCGCGGTCGTGATCATTACCGCCAGCAGACCCGATTCCGCCAAAAAAGGCGCCGACCGTTTAAAAGAACGTCATCCCGACGGCATTGTGGAAGCGATCAGCCCTGACCTTGGCAGCCTGACCGCCGTGCGCGCCGCCTTCGAGGACGTCGTTTCCAGATACGGACGCATCGACATCCTCGTCAACAATGCGGGCGTTTCCGAAAGCACCCCGTTTACCGAATATACGGAAGAGGCGTTCGACAAGGTTATGGATCTTAACGTAAAAGGCGTGTTCAACGCGACCAAAGCCGCCAGCGAATTCATGATTTCTCAGGGCAGCGGCGTGGTGCTCTCCACCTCTTCAATGGTCAGCATTTACGGTCAGCCCAGCGGCATCGCCTATCCGGCTTCCAAATTTGCGGTAAACGGTTTGACCGTTTCCCTTGCGCGCGAGCTTGGCCCTAAAGGCATCCGCGTCAATGCGGTCGCTCCCGGCATCACGGAAACCGACATGATGAAAGCGGTTCCCAAAGAGATCATCGATCCCATGATCCGCCAGATCCCCCTGCGCCGTCTCGGACAGCCCGAGGACATCGCCAACGCCTTTGTTTTCCTTGCGTCCGACGAAGCCTCCTATATCACAGGCGTCGTTTTAAGCGTAGACGGAATGGCGCGCACCTGAATTTACAGCAGACAGCCCCGTGAAAGCGTCCGGATTGGGCAGACTTTCACGGGGCTGCTTTTTTCAGCTTCTCCTATACTTTTGATCCATCCTGAAATATAATGGATTCAGACGCCTGCACGAACAGGTACATTGATGTTAAGGAGGTATCCCCATGGACGAACGGCTCAGAAAGCAGCTTGAATTTATCGTTGAAATAGACAAGGAAAAAAATATCCTGCGCCAGACCCACTTAAGCGGGCACGGACGCAGGGAAAATGACGCGGAACACGCATGGCACATGGCGATCATGGCGTATCTTCTGCAGGAATATTCCAATGAAAAAATAGACGTGGCAAAGGTCATGCTCATGTGCCTGATCCACGACATCGTAGAGATCGAAGCAGGCGATACCTACGCCTACGACGAGGACGCCAAAAAGACGCAGAAAGCCCGCGAGGCAGCCGCGAAAGAAAAAATCTATTCCATGCTGCCCGCCGACCAGAAGCTTTCTCTGACCGCTCTTTTCGACGAATTTGAAGCCGCAGAAACGCCGGAAGCGCGCTTTGCCCGCGCGATGGATAACCTCCAGCCGCTTCTGTTGAATCACAGCAACGGCGGCTCCGACTGGCGGGAGCATCAGGTAAGTGCAAAGCAGGTTTACGAGCGCCAGAGCCGCACAAAATACGGCTCCGAAACGCTCTTTGAAATAACCGACCGCATCCTGCAGGAAAACATCAGAAACGGGAGCTTAAAAGACGCCGCGAAATAACTGCGACGGCAGCCCAACAAGCATGGGCAAAGAGCATCCTGCGTGAAAATGCGTGGGATGCTTTTTATATTTGGACGCTTAAGTTACGACTAAAAGGAAATTAAACTTAGTCGTAGAAAGTCATAAGTTAGTCATAGAATTTAGTCATAGAAAATTTAGAAAGGCGGAATGATATGATTTATACAGATAAACAGTTAAAAGAAAAGCTTTCTCAGATGATCGAATCTTTTGAAAGTGAAGTCGTAGAATTCAAAGAGGCAAGAACAAATTATTCCTTTAATGATATTGGAAAATATTTTTCAGCACTCAGCAATGAGGCCAATTTACGAGGGCTTCAGGAGGCGTGGCTGGTTTTTGGCATATCTGATAATAAACGGTATGTGGGAACAGAATTCAGAAAGCAGGGAAATTTACAAAGTCTAAAAAAAGAAATCGTAAACGGAACAAATGAGCGTCTGACATTTTTAGAAATTTATGAATTAACGATCGAAAAAAAGCGCAGGAAGTGCTGAGAAATTTATCTGATATTGAAGTTCTGAATAAAGCGGGCATTACCATAAAGGGAAAAATTACCAGAACAGCATTATTGCTGTTGGGAAAAAGTGAGGCAAAATATTTTTTTGATGGATTTATTCCGAGGATTACCTGGACACTTTATAATGCAGATAATTCTGTAAAGGCATATGAGCATTTTGACATTCCTATGTTGTTAGCGGTAGATAAGGTCTATTCAAAAATTCGGAATGAAAAATATCGTTATATTGCAGGTCAGCAGACGCTGTTTCCGGATGAAGTAGACCAATATGAACCGGAGCTGATAAAAGAAATTATCAACAACTGTATCGCCCATCAGGATTATCGCTTACGCGGAAAAATCAACGTAGAAGAATTTGAGGACAGGCTGGTATTTATCAATGAGGGAGCTTTTATACCGGAAAGTATAGAGCATGCATTGGAACCGGGTTATAAACCCCCCTACTATCGCAATGTATTTCTGTGTAACGCAATGGTCAATCTATATATGATTGACACGAATTCAATGGGAATTCCGATGATGTACCAGATTCAGCGTGATAAGTGCTTCCCGTTACCGACGTATGATCTGAATACGATCAATCGGGTAAAAGTTACCGTATACGGGAAAATATTGGATAAAAATTACACACAGCTTCTTCGTTCGGATGCTGATTTAAATATGGCAACAGTATTTTTGCTGGATCAGGTGCAAAAAAAAGAGGCTATATCAAAAGAGAATTTCAAAAAACTGAAAAAGCAAGGGCTGGCAGAAGGACGTTATCCCAATATCTTTGTATCTTTTAAGGTGGCGGATATTGTTGGGCAGAAAGCTACGTATGTCTGAAATAAAGGGTTGGATGATGATATTTGTAAACAGCTGATTATCAAAGCTCTAGGATCAATGGGGGAAGCAGGCAAAAAAGATTTAATGGAAGTTTTAGAGAAGGCTTTGCCTGACGTTCTGAGTATGGAACAGAAATCAAAGAAGGTTTCTAATCTTCTTCAGACATTGAAAAGAGAAAATAAAATTGAAAGTATTGGCAGCAACAGATATGCGAAGTGGCGTTTAAATAAAAAAAATATTTAAAATGACAAACCGCAGAATAACACCGCAGACAGAATAAAAAGGTTGCAAAACCTTTTTCCCTGTGTTATGCTTTGCCTGCAAACCAAAGAAATCTTTTGAAAGCGAGGTGAGATCATGGACGGCAGTAGTTGTAGTCGAAGTACGGGCACTGGTTTCATATATTGTCAGGAATCAAACGGCTGCACACCGTTCATGTTCTGACCGCTTTTTTCATATCAATGTATGACACCATTGTCTGTTCTCCAAACTGCGCTGCACCATCAAAAGACGGGCGACGCGCAAATGCGGCTTTACAGGCAGTGGTCTTTTTATGCCCTTTTTTCCGCATTCTGCCCCTTTCCCGCCTTTGCGACAACACCGGTAAAGGAGGAACAAACATGAATGCAAAAATTCTGATCCAAAACAAATCCATTCTCTCTTCACACGATACCGATTACAGGGAGGCTCTCACACTTTCCGGCGATCCTACCGCTTTAAGCGCCGTCGAGGATCTTTACGAGCCCCTTGACAGAAGCGTTGCAAAACGCCTGCCGTGGCTGATCGTCCTGCTCGGGCTGGGGCTTCTCGTTTCCAGCGTTGTGGGCGTCTTTGAAAATGTCGTGGCAAGCCTTCCGCTTATCATCGTATTCCAGTCGCTCGTTCTGGATATGGCGGGCAACGTGGGAACCCAGTCCCTTGCCGTGACGATCCGCGTCCTCATGGATACGGCTGTAACGCGCCGCCAGAAGCTCCATCTTGTCGCAAAAGAAGCGCGGGTCGGATTTTTTAACGGTCTGATCCTCGGCGTTCTTTCCTTTTTCTGCATTGGGCTTTACCTGATGCTCCTGAAAGGGCAGACGCCCCTGTTATCCTTCGCCGTTTCGTTCTGCACAGGCGTTGCCCTGCTCGTCGCAATGCTTTTGTCCAGCCTTTCCGGAACGGTGATCCCGCTTGTTTTTAAAAAGCTCCGCATCGACCCGGCGGTTGCCTCCGGCCCGCTCATCACGACCGTAAACGACCTGTTCGCAGTCGTGACCTACTACGGGATGGCGTGGATTTTGCTCATCGGGATGCTCGGCTTGGGATGATCCGCATCGGATATTGCCATTTTTATAAACCGATATGCCGAACTGCTGCAATCAAATCGCGTATACCAAAGAAATAATTGACAATTTCCCCAAAAAATGATAAATTTCTATTAAATTATATGGGAGGTATACCTATGCAGTATTATGTAAACGCCTTTAAAAATTATGTAAATTTTCAGGGGAGAGCAAGGCGCAAAGAGTATTGGATGTTCGTTTTATTCAATTTCATTGTCACCATCGTTATCGGTATGATCGCAATGCTGATCCGTTTCCCTCTTCTGTCGAACATTTATGCGCTCGCGGTTCTGTGCCCGTCTCTGGCACTGATCGTCCGCAGACTGCATGACATCGGCAAGGGATGGATCTGGGTTCTCATCGCCCTGATCCCGATCGTTGGTCAGATCTGGCTCCTCGTCCTGATGTGCATGGACAGCCAGCCCGGTTCCAACGAGTTTGGTCCTAACCCCAAGGGATTATAAAAACTGAATAGATCATTCCTGACAGAGCCGCAGGCGTCTTGACCTTGCGGCTCTGTTTTTTTATGCGCACCCGCGCGAAGAAAACCTGTTGCCTGACGGTAAACGCGCCTGGCGCAGCTGCATATCCGCGCAGCTGCCAAACGCTGACAAAAGGCTGGGCTGTTAGGAGTTCACACTTTTTTCACAAAATAATTAGCACTCACCTCTTTACATTGCTAACAATAAGTGTTATATTACATTTAGAACAAAGGAACAGAAAGAAAACAGAATAAAGCTTCCGCCTTTGTCCAATAACAATACAAACGCAGTTTCCCGCAAGGGGCTTTTTAAAAAGAATGGAGGAATGACTTATGTTGCTGCCTAGACTTTGGGATGAGGATATTTTTGAGGATATGGACAATCTGATGAGATGGCCGGATGAGAGCGCTTTCTTTGGCAAAAACAATCCGCTCTATGGCAAGCATGGCAAAAACCTCATGAAGACAGATGTGAAGGAAAAGAACGACTCTTACGAGGTTGACATTGATCTGCCCGGCTTTAAGAAGGACGAGGTTTCCGTTTCCCTTGAAAACGGTTACTTGAATATCAGCGCCGCCAAGGGGCTTGATAAAGACGAGACGGATCAGGAAACCGGCAAATACATCCGCCGCGAGCGTTATGCCGGCAGCCTGTCCAGAACCTTTTATGTGGGCGAAGAGGTGGAGCTGGAGGATGTTTCCGCAAGATTTGAGGACGGCATCCTGCATCTGAACATCCTCAAAAAAGAAGAGAAAAAAGTAGAAAAGAAAGACACCAGGATCGCCATTGAAGGCTGACCGCTGATGTCTCCGTAAGGGGCGGCTTCCAAACCGCCCCTTTTTTTATGCTTTTTCAGGATCCCTTTTCCCGCCTTACCAGATTCCGAGAACCGACTGCATCACAAGGCTGACCGCCGTAATGCCGATCCAGCAGCAAAGTCCCATCAGAAGGGGCTTTCCGCCTGTTTTTACCAGCTTTACGATGTTCGTATTCAGACCGATCGCGCTCATTGCCAGCACGATGAAGAATTTGCTCAGCGTCTTTAAAGGTGTGAACACATCCGCCGAAATGCCTGCGCCTACCGCTACTGTCGTGATCACGGAAGCCAGAATAAAATAGAGGATAAAGAACGGGAAGATCTTTTTAAAATCCACCTTCTGCTGTCCTTCCTCCGCCTTTCTCGTTCTCATAAACGCCAGAACGAGCGTGATCGGGATGATCGCCAGCGTCCTTGTCAGCTTGACCGTTACCGCCTTATCCAGCGTCGCAGAGCCCAGATTGTACATGGAATCCCACGTAGACGCCGCAGCCGTCACGGAGGACGTATCGTTTATCGCCGTTCCCGCAAAAATACCGAACGCCTCCCCGCTTACTGTGGAAAATCCAAGCATCGTCCCCAGCGCCGGGAATAAAAGCGCCGCCAGCATATTAAAGAAGAAAATAACCGAGATCGCCTGCGCCACCTCCTCGTCGTCCGCATCGATCACCGGAGCCGTCGCGGCGATGGCAGAGCCGCCGCAGATGGACGAGCCGACGCCTACCAGCGTCGATATTTTGCCCGGAATGCGCAGCGCCTTATGCAGCGCCCACGCGACGATCAGGGAGGTAGAGATCGTTGCAATGATGATCGGAAGCGACTGCTTCCCCGTTTCGACCACCACCGACAGGTTCATTCCAAAGCCCAGCAGAATGACCGCGTACTGCAGTATTTTCTTGGAGGTAAATGTGATCCCTCCCTGAAACCGGCTCTTATCTTTGATCAGCAGCGTAATTACCATGCCCGCCAGAATCGCAAACACAGGTCCGCCGACGATCGGGAACTGCTTTCCCAAAAACCAGCACGGAACCGCAATGGCAAGGCACAGCAGAAGCCCTTTTCCGTTTTTCCGTAAAAAATTCATTTCTCCTTCTTTCCGCCGCCTGCGCGGCATTTGTCATATTTGTTGCAGCCTCACTTTACGGTCTCATCTTAGCATAATTTTCAAATAAATAAAAATTATGTATATTTATAAAATAATAAAAATATGTTATGATTACATATATTTCCGCACAGGAGGATGCAAACCATGCAGGATTTCAGGATGGACACGTTTCTGGCAGTCTGCAAATACATGAATTACACAAAGGCGGCAAGCGCCTTAAGCCTTACCCAGCCCGCCGTTTCCCAGCACATCCGCTATCTGGAAAACGCCTACGGCGTGCCGCTTTTTGAACAGTCCGGCAAAAAGATCTTTCTGACCGAGGCGGGCGAGATCCTTTACCGCGCCGCCCTCACGATGAAGCACGATGAGGAGCATATGAAGCAGCGCATGCTCCATACCCGGATCAAAACCCAGAACTATTCCTTCGGCGCGACGCTCACGGTCGCAGAATTTATGCTTCTGGACGATTTAAAAGGCTTTATCCTCTCCCATCCCCAAAGCCGCATCCGCATGCAGGTGGAAAATACCCGCGAGCTTCTGCGGCGGCTGGATTCCAGCGAGATCGACTTTGCCATCGTGGAGGGCGATTTTCCGAGGGACGAATATGAATTTCTCCCCTACAAAACCGAACAATACATAGCGGTCGCCTCCCCCGAAAAAGCTGCCTTTTACAAAAATGCCGGCGTCAGGGATCTGCTTTCCGAAACGCTTCTTCTGCGCGAATTCGGCTCCGGCACGCGCGAGATCATGGAACAGTGGCTTTTGCAGCAGGGGCTGAACGCAGACTGCTTTGCAGGACAGATCGAGCTGGGCAACATCCGCGCCATCAACGCGCTTTTAAAAACCGGCGCCGGGATTTCCTTCTGCTACCGCGCCGCAATCCGGCAGGAAGAAAAAAAGGGAGAGCTTGCCGTCATCCCTCTCCGGGATCTGGCGCTCTCCCATGAAATCATGTTTATCTTCCGCAAAGGAAGTATTTTTAAAGAGGATTATATTGAGATTTACCAGAAGCTGTGCAGGCAGGGACGATAATCTTTACCAGCTCCCGCATCCGTTCTGCCCGCCCTGCGATCTCCTCTTTTTTTACCAGATATTCTGAATCCTCCTTCGCCGCCTCCTGCGCCATCAGATGATTCACATCCGCCGAAAAATGCACCGGGTCCATGTAATTGTCCAGATTCAAAACGATTGCCTCATCCGTCTGGAAATCGAAAACCTTTGCATTTTCATACGCCGTCAGCGCCTCCATCGCCGCCTGACGCGCATACAGATATTCCTCCAGCTGTCCGCTGCGGTAAACGCTGTCCCACCAAAGCTCTGAGTAGGGCGGCAGAAAAAAATAAAACGCCGTCTCCGGATGCCCTTTCACATATTCCTCCAGAATCCGGATATTTGCGTCCACCCGATCCTTCCAGAGCGATTCCGGCTGCATCGGCTCAACCGTCTCCTTCTGCTCATAGTGCTTTCGCGCCTCTTCTTCTGAAAAGGTCTTATACTGCCACCAGTTGTAAGACGTTCCCTCGTCGTATCCGCCGGAAAGGTTCATCGCCAGAAGATACGGAATATCCTTAAAAAGCACATCCTTATTGAACAGATATTTCACGTCGTTAAACGGGTTTTTGTCATACAGATAAAGCGGCATCGAATCGTTTACAAAATTCGTCTCCGGGTCTCCGTCTAAGGCAAACAGATCCAGGCTGTAAAAAATATTTTTAATGTCGCGCGCCGCAAAAGCCTCGTCCAGATAAAATTTCAGATCCGCCGTCGTGCCGGAGCTTTTGATCGCCTTTACCGTCGTACAGCCAAACGCCTCGTCAAACCAGCGGTTATTATAGTTTTCCGCCGTGGAAGAGCCCAGCAGGACGCTGTCGTATTCAAAATTGCGGATCGTGCCGATGCACTGATATTCCGACTGCGTTACCACCGCCTTCATTCCCGGAAGCGGCGCGTGAAAATGATAAAACGGATCAAACAGCGCTGCCGCTCCCGCCGCAAGCCCCATGAGCGCTGCCGCCGCTATGCCGAAGCGTTTGAGAAATTTCCGATCGTCCATCCAGTCTCTCCCGTTTTCTATTCTGAAAAATCCTTAAAATGAAAAGTACAGATACTCGCTCACTCCGGTCATGGAGATCAGCGACCATACAAACAAAACCGCCAGCAGGAACGGATACAGACGCTGTCCTTTCCGCTGTCCCTCGATCACATCCCCCGCCTTTTTCCCGCTCAGGACGGCTGCGCATACCGCGCACAGCAAAAGGAGCATTCCCAGCCAGAACCACGGCAGAAGCTGCGGAAGCTTCATCGAAAGCGCCTTCGTCACGATATAGACCTCGGACAGCTCCAGTGCCTGCGCCATTTCAAACAAAAATCCGTTCCATTCAAAGGAGAACATTTTCCGGATGACCAAAAGCCCCTGCCCGATGCTCTCCGCCCTGAAAAACACAAAGGTCAGGCACACATAAGCAAAGGTCAGCGCCTGATTCATCCATTTTTTCGGAAGCTCCCAACGTCTGAGATTGTCCCACATCATGCCCAGCCCGTGCAAAAAGCCCCACAGCACGAACGTCCACGCCGCCCCGTGCCATAAGCCGGACAGCAGCATGATAATCATCACGTTGCACAGCGTCCTTACTTTCCCTCTCCTGCTGCCGCCCAGCGGAATGTACACATATCTTGTAAAAAAACGTCCCAGCGTCATATGCCATCTGCGCCAGAATTCTTTTACGGAAGCGGATTTAAACGGGGAATCAAAATTCTCCGCCACCTCGATACCGACCATTTTCCCGATGCCAACCGCCATATCGCAATAGCCGCTGAAATCAAAATACAGCTCTGCCAGATACCCTGCCGCCAGAAAAACAGCCGATATGCTGTCAAGCCCCGCCGTATTGGAGTAACCAAAATTTACCGCCTTCGCCAGCGTATCTGCAAGCAGCACCTTTTTGGAAAGACCAATGATAAAAAACTGAATGCCCTCCGAAAAACGCCCTGCGTCAAAGCGCCGCCGCTCCGGCTCATGCAGCTGCGGGATAAGCTCGTCCCTCAGCATGATCGGCCCCTGCAACAGCTGCGGGAAGTAGACCATAAACGTCAGATAATCCCAGAAGGAATCCTTCGGCGCTTCTCCCCGACATCGGTCTATCAGATATGCCAGCTGCTGGAATGTATAAAAACTGATTCCAACCGGCATCACAATATGCATCATCGAAAAGTCCGTTCCTACCGCGGCATTGATATTTTCCAGAAAAAAATTACTGTATTTAAAATATCCCAAAAGCCCGAGATGAAATGCACACCCCGCCGCGATGATCCATTTCCGTCCTTTTTTTGAAGAAATCTTCTCCGGCAAAAGGGAGAGACTCCAGCCGACGATGCAGCTTCCAAGCAGCAGCCATAGATAAGCTGCATTTACATACGCATAAAACCACAGGGACATCCCGATAAGATATCCCTGTGCCAGCATAAATTTCCTTTTATAGTTTAAAAAATACCATCCTGCCAGCAAAAGCGGCAGAAATACAAATATAAAAATATGGGAATTAAAAAGCATTTGCCATTCCTTTATTTATGCTCTGGATTTGATGAACGCCTCAACCTCTTCCACCTCAGGCATCACGCGCAGCGCGCCCTTTCTCGTGGTGATAATGGATGCAGCCGCATTCGCAAAGGTCAGCATCTCGGTCAGCTTCTCTTCATCCAGATTGTCCAGACCATATTTCAGGACATGATGCAGGCAGCATCCGCCGAACGTATCGCCTGCGCCCGTTGTCTCGATCGTGGAATCCTGTAAAAACGGCTTTACTTCCACGCGCAGATCCTTGTAATAAGCGCGGCTGCCGTCTCTTCCCAGAGAAAGCATGATCAGCGGAATATCATACTGTTCGCGCAGCTTCGCGATACCCGCGTCGTAATCCTCTTCCCCGGTAAACCACTGGATCTCGTTATCGGAAATCTTTAAAACGTCGCACTTGGACAGGCCGTAAGCAACCTGCTCCTTTGCATCATCCAGCGTCTTCCACAGCGGAGGGCGAAGGTTGGGGTCAAAGGACAGGATCGCGCCGCTCTCCTTTGCGATGTCGATCGCCTTCTTCGTCGCATTGCGGACAGCGTCGTGGGTCATGGACAGCGTGCCGTAATGGAAGATCTTCGTATCGCGGATCAGATCCTCGTGCAGATCAGCCTCCGTCAGCATCATATCCGCGCCGGGATTGCGGTAGAAGGAGAAATCCCTGTCGCCGTCCGGGAATGTCTCAACAAACGCAAGCGTCGTTCTCGCATCCTCGTCGATGATGAGATTGGACGTATCGATGCCGACCTCGTCCAGAGTTGCTTTTAATTTATTGCCGAAAATATCCTGACCTACCTTGCCGATAAACGCGGTCTTTCTGCCCGCCTTGTTCAGCATCGCCAGCACGTTGCAGGGCGCGCCGCCCGGATTCGCCTCATAAACAGTATTGCCCTGTCCGCTCACGCCGTTCTCTGTAAAATCGATCAGCAGCTCGCCCAGCGCAACTACATCAAACTTTTTCATGGTAAAAATCCCCTTCCTGTCATTTTCTTTCAGCGGTAATATCCGCCTGTATTGCTTTTATTGTACCAGTTCCGGCAATAAAAGAAAATATCTAATTTCTTATTTTTTAGCGTAACCTCTCCGTCTTATCCCATTATTCTTACCATGACAATGCAGCTCTATCTCTCTGATGCTCTTTCTACTTTTCTTATAAAGACAAAAACAAACAAGCTTTTTATCTCTCCAATATTACTTCTTAAACAAACATTTTGATACCTTCATAAAATCCCGGTCTCTCTTACTCAAAACTTCTACATCCTTTCCATCCGAATAATCATAGAACCCCTTTCCTGTTTTAACCCCATAATCTCCTTTTTCATACAATTCTTTCAGCATAAAATGAACATCTTTTTTATCACTGATATCAGAAAACAAGTAACCTGCTATCCTGTAAAAAGTATCTAATCCTCCCAAATCCGCAATTTCAAACGGACCAAGGCACGCATAGCGTAAACCCAAGCCATATTTAAATACCTTATCCACATCTTCTTTTTCACAGATTCCTGCCTCAACCAGACTCATCGCTTCCCGCAATACTGCAAACTGAAATCGATTGACCAAAAATCCCGGAACTTCCTTTTTCAGCATAACAGGAAAATGGCCTATATCTTCTGCTATCTGACACACGACCTCAGCTGTTTTCTCAGAAGTCTTCTCTCCTTTGATCACTTCCACCAATGGACAAATATGCGGCGGATTTAACCAGTGCATTCCGCAGAAACGTTCTGGCATTTTTACAGCTTCAGCAATCTGTGTCAGGGATAGTCCGGAAGTATTACTCGTCAATATCGCCCTATCTGGCACCAATGCTGAAACCTCTCTCCAAAAGCTGTGCTTGACCTCCATTTTCTCAATAATCGCTTCTATCACAAAATCCGCTTCTTTAAAGCATTCCTTTTCACACGTGGAACATATATGTTCTTCAATCTCTTTTCGCTCTTCCTCTGTCAGCTCTCCCGCCTGAATCGCTGCCTCCTGATCGGTGCGTATCAAATCTCTGCTCTTTATCACTGCTTCCTCACTAATATCATACAAAATCACCTGATATCCATTTGCCGCAAAAAGCTGTGCCATAGAAGATCCCATAACACCCGCACCAGCAATAGCTATATGCTTTCTGTCTTCTATCATCCTTATCCTCTCCTTATGCCTTTTCTACTTTCTGTTTTGGAAGCTTTACCAATGCGACCCCATCCACTACAATCTCCCCGGCTTGATTGGTCACTATTGTTTTTAATCTTGCCCTTCCCCTCTCCAATAATTCCATGATTTCAACTGTTGCCGTAATGGTATCTCCAAAAAAAACCGGTCTCACAAATTTCGCATCCTGCTCCATATATATTGTTCCCGGTCCCGGCATAGAACTGGCGATCACCGTAGATAGAAAGGACGCTGTCAGCATACCGTGAACGACCCTTTTCCCAAACAGCAATTTTTTTGCTTTCTCCTCATTCACATGAAGCGGGTTAAAATCTCCCGTAATCCCTGCAAATCCATACACATCACATTCTGCAATAGTCTTAGAAAAACTCGCACTTTGTCCTATCCAATATTCCATCCTGATTCTTCCTCCCTAAAATGCTGTATTTTCTGCCCCTTTCAGATGTAACATCGCTCTTGCCTCACAGCTATCTGCAATTTCAAAATCCAATGCCTCCAAAATTTTTTTAATTTTCAATACCTGCTCTGCATTACTTTTTGCCAGAGTCCCAGATGGGTCAATATAAAGCCCATCCTCCATCCCTACGCGAACATTTCCCCCATTTAATGCGCTCAACGTTTCTAATTTAAACATCTTTCTTCCTACACCGACACTGCTATATTGAATTTCTTCTCCCAAAATCTTTTTTGCCTGATCGATCATAAACATCAAGCATTCATTATTCGCAGGCATTCCTCCCTGTACTCCGGGTACAAATTGAATATAGATAGGCTGTGTAATTATGCCCTGCTCTCGCAATATCTTTAGATTATTCAACTGGCCATAATCAAATATTTCGTATTCCGGAAGCGTACCGCACTCATTCATAACTCGAACACAATATTCCATATCTTTGAAAGAATTACGAAATACATTATCCCATGTCCGTTCCACATAATCCTGCTCCCAGTCATGTCTGATATTTTCTACATTAGCAAGCAACCGGTTATAACAAAAATTCATAGACCCGCCATTGGCTGATGCCATTTCCGGAGCAAACTTTTCAATCACAGAAAAGCGTTCTTCCACACTCATCCCATTTGCTCCTCCTGTAGTAATCCCTATAATAGCATTGCATTCTTTCTTGATAGAAGAAAGAATATAATGAAATATCCCATGGTCTGTAGTTGGTTTTCCCTCCTTCCCTCTGGCATGAATATGAACTACCGCAGCCCCTGCCCGGTGTGCCGAAACAGCGCTCTCAATAATCTCATCCGGATCAGATGGTAAATATGGAGATAGACTGGGCACATGAGTCGCTCCTGTTATCGCTGCTGAAATGATTATTTTTTTATCCTTGATATACATATTTTTTCTCCTATCGCACATTTCATTTACTTGCGACCTTTATGATCCGCAATGAATCAACTGCCCTATCATAATCCAATCTAACATCTACCTCCAAACTAATAGCCCCTTCATAACCGCACTCATATAATTTGGAAATTCGTTCCTGATGTATCACACTTTTTCCAACATTCAAAAACGATCTCTTATTTGGCGATCCATCATCATCTGATATATGTACATGCTTTACCAGCTTTATCCATGATTTCAGATTCATATCCGCTTCTCCCATATATTCCATATTATAAAAATCAACTACTGCCCGGACGTTTTCCTGACCTATCCCATTTATTACCATGACAACTTCCTGAAATGAATTGATAAAATTACAATAACAAGGAGACAATGCTTCGAGACAAATCGTAATATTATATGGAGCAAATTCTTCCGCTGTAATCCGTAAAAACTCTTCACACTGTTTTATCGCTTCCAGACGTGAATATCCTTTCGGCAGATTTCTTGATTTCGGAGATCCGATCCCAACAAAACGTGTTCCCATATTTCCCGCTCTTTGAGCACATTTTTTTGCATATTCGCGTATTTTGTTCGAATCAAATCCCGGTCCGGCGATTTTAATCTCTGCAGGACAATATCCATTGAGCCCTAAAACTGATAAATTCCTGTCTTGTAATCTTTTCAATGCTCTCTTATATTCTGAAACACTAAGTGAAACTAAATATTTCCCCATCAATTCTACATGTTCAAATCCTATTTTACTCGCCAGCTCTATTTCTTCTTGATCTAAAAGCGAACAACCTACCTGCATCCTGTCCCTCCAATCTTTCAAAAAACCCCCTTTGTCAAGAAGCTCAAAGGAGGTTTTTCTGCATGATAACTCTGATTTTAGAAGAAAGCGCCTTCTTAGCCCTTTCTATTTTGGTCCATAATATTTAATTTTTCTATCCTTCTCCGGAACTCTTCTCCTCCTAAAAATTCAGAACTTAAATACCTTTCGATCAAATCACATGCCGCCTGCATCCCAACCACATCAGCTCCAAGCGCTATCACATTCACATCGTCGTGTTCTACACACTGACGCGCACTATAAATATCATGGCAACAAGCCGCTCGGATTCCAGATACCTTGTTGCATGCTATCGCAGCTCCAACACCCGAACCACACAGCATGATTCCTCGTTCAGAATCTCCTTCAAGGATGCTTCTACATACCTTCTGTGCAATATCTGGGAAATCTACTACTTCGCCTTCATAGCATCCAAAATCATTTACATGTATTTTTTTTTCAGCCAAGAATTCCAAAACTTTCTTTTTTAAAGGAAATCCTGCATGGTCACATCCCAATGCTATATTCATACTCATTTCCTTTCTTTGTTTCTTTCTGAGTCCATCTCCTTATTGTTATTTATTTTAAATAAGGAGATGGAAGAATTTAAAACACATTTAATCAATGTCCATCATTGAAATAAATTCTCTTTCTTTTTTCAGACGATTTTTGAATGCCTCATAAACTCCTTCAGCATTTTCCAATAATGTACGTTTAGAATTAGTATGAGGATTGATACTTGTTGCATAATCCAATTGTTTGATCCACTTTTCTGGTATCGATGCAGTCCCGCTCAATGCTCCTGCAATTCCTCCAGCAACAGCTGCAACGCAATCTGTATCACGTCCCATATTGACACCTGCTAAAATGGCATCTTTCGTATTACCATCAACCATTTTAAAAATTGTAACACCTTTCGTTACCACTTCGTTAGCATAACTAAAGGGATACGGCATACCAAATCCATTATATACACTATCATAATACTTTCTCATTTCTCTGATATCTGTAAATGATGCCGTCTTTTTTAATTGTTCATCAATTTCCTTTACTACCATGTCCACGTCACAATTATCATAAATAGCACCGATAACAGAATCCACACTCGCATTTGGCATCGTACCGGCTGCAATTGCAACTCCCGTTACACATGCCCACTTCAACCCTCTGCTATTTGCCGTTTGGTATAACTGCCCCACCTGCATGATATCCTCTATCGCCGTTTCAATATTTCCTGCATTGATCAGACCTATCGCATGACATGCACGAGAAAAACTATTTAAACCGGCATAATCACAATAACGTCCCAGGTCAGTTGCAGGGATTCCTGACTTTGCCATTTTTAATAATGTCCCCTCAAACGGCTCAGAAACCCATCCCCCCGCATTCGGATTCGCGTGATCAACCCATGCCCTTCTTACATCCTCTGCTGTAACTCTTCCGCCCTTTTCCATAATAGCTGTTATCATAAGCCGTTGGCGTTCTACACCATCTTCGGTTGTTCCTGGCTCACGAACCCATCCATTTTCATAATGTTCATAAGGCAAAAAATCTTCAACAAATCCAAACTTCTCTTCTATCTCAGGCCAAAACATCCCTTCGACGGCTGCTCCCATAGCAGAACCAATGTGGCAGCCACATATACACCCATAAAACTTATCCTTTAATGTTATGCTCATATTCGTTCACCTCAATAATGCTATTTAACACGTTTATCCTGATATTCCACATTTATTTCCTCTGTCCACTGAGCACCGCCCCGGCTATTCCATTCTTCTACAAACTTATCCCACTCATCCAAAGAGGTTTTTCCCGTAATAAAGTTCGTATAATTTTCTAAAGCGAATGCCTGAAGATCAGCACCATACTCTACTTCTGCTTCTGTTATCAATCCATCCCCTGCATTCGTAATCGTAGGCCACTTAAAAGAATCTCTTCTTGACTGTACCAATGTTGTTTCAAGCTGTAACAACGGCCATTCTGATTCAAATGCAGAATACCATTGAATCCACTTCTCATCTTCTTTTAACTGAGGAAGCGGTTCATAAGTTCCATCATCCTTCTTTTCCCAGTGAATTCCTTCTACACCAGTGTAGACTGTCATCATACCTTCTTCTGAATGCATCCAGTCTAACAGTCTCATACACGCCTCAGGATTGCTTGCATTATTCAGCATAACTACACATCCATTAAGCAGATTTACTCCTCTAACACCCGTTTTTCCATCTTTTCCAACCGGCGGCGCGATCCTGGCAAACGTAACATCAGGGTCAACTTCTCTCATAGGTCCTTCCAGCTTAGGTTCCCATGTCCACCAATGATAAGACATACCTATCTGGTTTTTCATTGCTTTATCATTTAATACATCATCTGTAGACATTGTAATAAACTCCGGATCGATAATCCCTTCTGCATACCAATCACGAATCAGTTCAAGTGCTTCTTTCACTGCAGGATTCGTTACCTGAGGCTTTAATTTTCCATCTTCAAGATACCAATATGTTCCGGAAGCATTATAGGATGGAATCGGCGCCATTACTCCAAACGCGCCAAAAATAGGATCCAAAGTTTCCATATTCAGTCCCGATAGACCAAATGTATCATCCTTTCCATTCCCATCCGGATCATCAAAAGTAAATGCCCTAAGCACTTCATGATAATCTTCCAGTGTCTCAGGAACATCCAATCCCAGATTATCCAGCCAGTCCTGTCTGACTACTACATTATAACGATTAGGGCTGCAATACGCCGGAATAGCATATAACTTTCCATCTATTGTACATCTCTCCAATGCTTCCGCAGGAATGTTTTCAAGAATATTAGGGCATTCCTTCACTAACTCTGTAAGATCCATCAATGCACCCTGCTCTACATAATCATAAATATCATTAAACATCTGTGCATTTAATTTAACCATATCCGGAAGTTCATCCTTATCACCAGAAAGGATAAGATTGACCTGCTCTGCATAGTTAGCCGCAGGAGGTGCGATATGATCCAATGTAATATTTGCCTTCTCTTCAATTTTCTGCAAGATCACATCATTTTCCGGAATACCTTCAAAACCTCCCTTTGTGAAAACAAATTCTACGACCGGTTTATCCCCATCTGTGTCATCCGCCACTTCTTCAACACTTTCAGCATTCCCGGCAGAACTCTCATTTACTGTAGCTGCCGCATCTTTCTCACCACATCCAACGAGCCCAACTAACATAGCACATGCTAATAAAATAGAAACTGTTCTTTTTTTCATACTTTTACCTTCCTTTAATATTTATTTTCGCTTCTTATATAGCCATGTACTCTTTTCTATCCTCCTTTCTTTTTGGCTATTTCTTATCCTTTGACTGCTCCGATCATTACACCCTTCACAAAATGTTTTTGTAAAAAAGGATATACAAGTAATATTGGCAATATCGAAACAATAACAGTTGCTGCGATGACTGCCGATGAAGGAGGTGTAGCTACATCCGCTAAGCTTGCATTTAATTCAGCCATACTCATCGTTAATACTATCTCTCTCAGCAATGTCTGCAGTGGCCATAATTCTCTTTTTGTAATATATAAAACAACGTCAAAAAATGAATTCCAATGCCACACTGCATAAAATAATCCGACTGAAGCGAGTGCCGGTTTTGAAACCGGAAGAATGATCTTTATCAGCGCTTTCCACTCTGAACAACCATCTATTCGTGCAGCTTCCTCCAAATCCTCCGGTATCCCTTCAAAAAATGTTCTCATAATGATCATATTATATACATTTAATAATCCCGGAACGATCAATGCCCAAATAGTATTTGTTAAATGATATGACTTGACGACCAGATAAGTAGGAATCATCCCCCCACTAAATATCATTGTGAAAAAAAATAACTGCATAATAACAGATCTGCCCGGTAAAAACTTTTTTGACAGTGGATATGCTGTCAAAACAGTGATTACCATATTCAATAATGTCCCCACTACTGTTCTAAATATAGTCACTCCATATGCCCTGAAAATGCTGTTCCCACTCAACACATATCGATAGTTATCTAATGTAGGATGCTTTGGGATTGTTATTACATCTTTTGCTGTTTCCACTATCTCTTTTGGTGATGCCAAAGAAGAAAAAACTACATCCATAAACGGAAACAACGTGATAAATGCTGCAAATATCAAAAGCAAATATATTATAAGCATATAAATCCGATCACCGATCGAAACCTTTACCCGTTTGCTTTCTATTTTTTCAGATTTCATCATTTACCCTCCGTTCCACTCATTAGAACAAGCTTTCTTGTCCGGATTTTTTTGTAAGCCAATTACACGTTACTACCATTGCGAACGAAACAAGTGATTTAAACAATCCAGCTGCTGCTGAAACTCCATAATCTGTTTTTATGATACCCATCCTATAAACATATGTATCTATAATATCTGCAACATCATAAACAGCCGGGCTATACATAGTAAAGACCTGTTCAAAATTGCTGTTAAGTATCCCTCCTATCCTGAGCAGCAGCATAATGATAATCGTCGGCATAATACAGGGAATCGTTACATACCGCATTTTAGCGAGCTTATTTGCGCCATCTACGGTTGCTGCCTCATACAGATCAACAGGTACCCCGGATAATGCCGCCAAATAAATAATAGCCGACCATCCCATTTCCTTCCATATATCCGTCAAAACCAGTACACCTCTAAAGTAATTTGAATCCCCCATAAAAAATACTGGCTCCATACCTAATTTCGTCAAAAAAATATTAACAGCGCCATCTGTGGGAGATAACAATGTAGAGGCTAATGATGCAATAATCACCCATGAGATAAAATGCGGCAAATATACTACAGTTTGCACTACTCTTTTAAAAAACTGATTTGCGACCTCATTTAAAAGAAGAGCAAGAATGATCGGAATTGGAAATCCTACCAATATCTTCCAAAAACAAAGAGCGAATGTATTTTTTAAAATTCTTATAAAATCAGGAGTTCGGAATAGCTGTTCAAAATTTTCAAGACCACACCAAGGACTTCCAAATGGTCCCATAAAAATTTTATAATCCTTAAATGCTATGAAATTGAAGAAAATAGGCAAATAAAGAAACATAATGATAAAAATAATACCCGGTATCAGCATCAAATAATAATTATGATATTTTTTTACTGCTTTCCCAAAGGTGATCTTTTTTACACGTCCAGCTTCTTTCCTATTTCGCATCATATCTTTCCTCCCTTTCTTTTTGCATAGTATGTAAACGTTTACATTTTTCTGTAAAAAAATAAATTTTACTGACAACTTTGTGTTTTCACTATAACACCACCACTCTCGTTTTGTCAATATGCACTAAAAAAATTTTTATGTTTTATTTTTTTATATATTTTTGCGCATTCTTGACAATATATTCCTTTTTCGTGTATTATTTTATTAGTTTTTTCGTAATGAATGTTGTTTTTTTGTTTATTATTTCATTTGCTTATTTTATCAAAGAAAGAAGGTCATATCTATGTGGGGTAAAGTCACTATCAAGGATGTTGCGATCAAATCCGGCGTATCTACTGCAACCGTCTCCAGAGTACTCAACAAAAACGGATATGTATCAGATGCCGTAAAAGAACAAGTCCTTCTTACCTGTAAAGAAATTGGATATATCCCAAATTCCACTGCCAAAAGTTTAAAAACCAACTCCACAAATATCATTGGATATATCACATCCGATATATCCAACCACTATCACATTACTGTTGCCAAAGCCCTTGAAGATATCATCCGTCCTCATAATTATAACCTGATCGTTTGCAGCACAAATAACAGTAAAGAAGCAGAAGAACATTATCTTCGCGCGCTTCTTGGACGCCATATCGAAGCTCTTGTCATCAATACCACCGGTGAAAATGATGAATTCATTGCTTCTATCAGCCAAAAGATCCCCACTGCCTTGGTCAGCCGCCGCTTAAACATATCAAATTTTCGCGGTGACATAGCAGATTGTGACAATATAACGGGCACCTATCTTCTTACAAAAGAACTGATCAAATATGGGCATCGCCGGATATTTCTTCTTGAAGGTCCTCATAAATTCAGTAATACACGAGAACGTTACGAAGGCTTCCGACGCGCCATGGCCGAAATAGGAATAAATACCGATATTGATTATCCCTATCGCTATGAAGGCGATTTTACTGAAAAATCCGGTTTTGAAAGCATTGAATATATGTTAAAAACCTTCGACCGTATACCTACCGCCATACTGAGTACCAATAACACAATGTCTGTCGGAACACTAAAAGCACTGAGCAATTATCATATATCTATTCCTGAACAGCTCTCCATGGTCGGCTTTAACGGTATTGATAATCTCGAATTGATGTCCGTGCGCCCTACAGTCGCTGATTTTGACCCATACGAAGTTGGAAAAGCTGCCGGACAATATATTTTAGATAGAATTCAAGAACCTTCCCTCCCTAACAGGGAAGCAATCATAAACCCCACTATTATTTACGGAAATGCAACAGCAAGCCCTAGAATAATCTGATTATTTGTTGACTTTTTAATAATTATCTGTTATCTTTTATGTAAACGATTACATACCAGTAAAGGAGAACGACTATTGAAAACATTTTTAACCAACAACTTTGGACGTATCGTGATCATCCATCTTGAAAAGGGAGATTGCATATTAGAATCTGTCAATAAAGAACTAGAGCGCCTGCAGCTAAAAAATGGTATCCTCCTCTCTGCGATCGGTTCTCTCAGAAAAGCCACATTACATTATATCGCTTCCACAACAGATCGTGCCCTAAATAAATTTCTCACTATCGAAAGCCCCATCGAGTTATCCAGCGCCCAGGGATTGATCATCAATGGAGAACCACACTTTCATTTGACTCTATCTGATCCTCAGCATGTGTATACCGGTCATATGGAAAATGGCTGCGAGGTACAATACTTGGCAGAACTTGCGATTCTTGAATTAACAGACTTAAATTTAACTCGCAAATTAAATGAATTTGGCATATCTTATTTTGATAACATTTAACTATTTTTTTCAAAAACTTCAACCGTAGAAAGGATAAGCATGAGCATTCTAAACTTCGGCTCACTAAATTTAGACTATATTTATAAAGTATCCCACTTCGTACAGCCAGGTGAAACACTGGCTGCTACAGAACAAAAAACGGTGCCTGGCGGAAAAGGTTTAAACCAATCTATCGCCTTGGCACGCGCCGGCGCAAATTTATTTCATGCCGGTTGCATCGGTGCCGGCGGTACTCCTTTATTTAATCTTCTGCAAAGTGAAAATATCGCCCTTGACTATCTTTACAAAACAGAAGTGCCCCAGGGAAATGCCATCATACAAGTCAACCCTTTGGGTGAAAACTGTATTTTACTCTTTGGTGGCTCTAATCAAGCTTTAACACTAAAGCAAGTTGAAAATACCTTTCTAAATTTTAAACCCGGCGATTATCTATTGCTTCAAAATGAAATCAACCTTTTAGATGATATAATCCGTATCGCTACAGCAAAAAAATTACAGATTATTTTAAACCCTTCGCCCTTTGACGAAAAATTACAAAAGCTTGACTATAGTCAAATTTCATGGCTGATAGTAAATGAAATCGAAGCGCAACAATTAACCGGTCTAACAGAACCTGAAAAAATTTGGAATCATATTCATGATTTTTATCCAAGCTTAAAGCTTATACTTACCCTTGGTTCAAATGGTTCATATGTTTTTACACCTACAGAAACTATTTTTCAACCTGCATTTACAGTAACTGCCGTTGACACTACGGCCGCTGGTGACACCTTTACCGGCTATTTTGTTTATGGTCTATCCATGAACAAACCACTCGCAGATTGTATAGAACAAGCAACTGCTGCAGCTGCCTGCTGTGTCTCTAAAGAAGGAGCTTCCAGCTCTATACCATATATGCCTGAGGTCACATCCTTTTTAAATAGCAGAACAAATTAGATTAGTTGAATATCCCAATGTCTTTATTTTTCTATGAATCATCAGGAGGAGAAATATATGATGACAGGAGAACAATATATACAAAGTATCCTATCTATGCACATGCAAATTTATTATATGGGGGAAAAACTGACTACCGCCGTCAACCATCCAATCTTACAACCATCCCTAAACTCCGTGCGCATGACTTATGACCTTGCTCAAAATCCTCAATATGAAGAGCTTATGACAGCCACTTCTCATCTATCTGGAAAAAAAATAAATCGTTTTACGCATGTTCATCAAAATACCGATGATCTAATAAAAAAAATTAAAATGCAGCGTCTTTTGGGTCAAAAAACAGCCTCCTGTTTTCAACGCTGCGTTGGTATGGATGCCATCAATGCCGTTTATGCAACCACTTTTGATATTGATCAAAAATACCACACTGACTACTTTAAACGATTTGAAAAATTCTTAAACTATGTACAGGAAAATGACCTGACTATTGACGGTGCCATGACAGACCCAAAAGGAAACAGAAGCCTACCTCCTCATTTACAGGCAGATCCAGATTTATTTCTGCATATTGTTCAACGCAACTCTGACGGGATTTTTGTCAGCGGAGCAAAAGCACACCAAACTGGCGCCTGCAATTCTCATGAAATACTCGTAATGCCAACATTAGCTTTAAAGCCCGAAGATAAAGAATATGCTATCTCTTTCGCTATCCCCACCGATACCCCAGGAATTACAATGGTCATCGGTCGCCAAAGTTGCGATACTCGTAAATGCGAAAATTCCTGTATGGACGTAGGAAATTGTCAATTTGGCGGCGTTGAAGCATTAATTATATTTGACCATGTATTTATTCCAAATGAAAGAATATTTATGGATGGTGAAACGCCATATGCAAGTCTTCTGGTAGAACGCTTTGCCGGTTATCATCGCCAAAGCTATGGTGGCTGCAAAGTCGGCGTTGGTGACGTCCTGATAGGTGCTACTGCATTAGCTGCAGACTGTAACGGCATTTCCAATTCATCACATGTAAAAGATAAACTTATCGAAATGATACACCTTAATGAAACTTTATATTCATGTGGAATCGCCTGTTCTGCAGAAGGCGAAAAAACACCTTGTGGCAATTATTATATAAATACCCTTTTGGCAAATGTATGTAAGCAAAATGTTACACGCTTCCCCTATGAGATTGCTCGATTATCTCAGGATATCGCAGGTGGCTTAGTCGTCACAGCTCCTTCTGAAAAAGATTTTTATCATCCTGAAATCGGCCCATATATACAAAAATATTTAATTGGTTCTACAGATATTCCTGTTGAAAACCGTTTAAAAATTCTTCGATTAATCGAAAATCTTACCATGGGTACTGCAGCCGTTGGATATTTAACAGAATCGATGCATGGCGCTGGCAGCCCCCAAGCCCAGCGTATCATCATCGGTCGCCAAGGACAATTAGAACATAAAAAGACTCTTGCAAAAAATATCGCCCAGATCAAAGACTTATGACCAAAAAAGTTTTATTATCACTATATTGATATTTTTAAAAACAACAGGCGGGTAAATACCTCATTTACCCGCCTTGCATTCCATATTGCATCACATCGGAGATGCCGACACGATCTGCACCCACTGGTTGCAGTTTAACAGACCCGGCTCTTTGCCTTCTGCCGCAGGCTGGAACAATAACCTTTCTTCTTCCAGCTCAGACACAGCTGCCAGCTTTCCGTCCAGATAAGCATTCAGGCGCTTCTGTGCGCTCTTTAACCGCGCAAACAGGCCGCCAAACCGGATATCTATGACCTCCCAGCCGAAAATCTTGCTTTCATCATCCCATACTTTTTCCCTAAGATTCCTATAAGCCTCGATTTTTTCCATGCAGAGCGAAATATCCTGCTGTGCCAGTCTGCGAAGCTCTTCTTTGTCATCCGCATGGTACGCCTCGTATATTTTTTTGCCGAGGTCCGCTTTCACGGAAAGCGCATCCGCAAGCGCTCCATACATTTCAAGCATCAGGCATGCGCTGGCATGAACAGACTCATCTACAGTCTTTTCTGCGTTGGATATGCGCCAGTCTTCACAAATTCCGTTCAATCTGTCGCGCAGTCCCGCATAATATGCGTCCGCATCCCAGCCCTTTGTCTGTGCGTCGAACAGTCCTGTCAGCACATCCTGATACAGTAAAAACTTGGAAGGATTATCGTATGTGCAGGAAGGATTCACATGGTCCAGGCTGCCGAGCAGGTTCAAAGCCTCTGCGCTGCATCCGGTCAGGAATTCAAGCTGCGCGTCTATCGTCTCTTCGCTCACCTCTTCCGCAAATCCATGCTCCGCAAAGCGGATTATAGAAGGAAGCCCTGACAGCATCGGTGTTTCCGCGCCGTTATCCTGCCACATCGTGCAGACAGCCTCGCGCACGCCCGCTTTTTTGCACGCTTTCATCGCAGGCTCCGTTGTATTTTTCGCAAGCTCCAGATTCGGTGAAACGCCGTTCCACACCCATCCGCCTCCCGCAAAAATGACCTGTTCGGAAAGCTGTCTGTGCATACGCAGATACTCTTTATAAAACTCCTCGTCCTCGTGATAGTAATCCCAGTAAACGAGCGTCACACCCTTCGGAGGCTTCACCGCACCGGAAAGGTCCGCATCCAGCGGAATATCATAATATTCGTTATGCTCCGAAACCATCCTGAGATACATATCGCTCCATATCATCGGCTCAAGACCGAGCTCTTTGCATATCTTATCCACGCGCTCCAGATGCGCCGCCATGATTTCGGATTTGTCATGATATCCGTTTTTGTGCAGATACTTTCCAAGTCCCAGCGCCCACGCTTCATCCATTCCCAGATGCACCCGCTTCGTATGGAAAGGCTCTGTCGCATTTTTAATGCACGCTTTTACAAAATCATAAACCTTCTCATCTCCCGACATCAGGATGTCATCCGTATCCTGCATCCCTGCCATCGCCGCCCAGCGCAGAGCATTTTTCAGATGGGCGAGCGCCTGGATACACGGAATCATCTCAATGCCGAACAGCTCCGCATAATCCGTCATCTCACGCAGCTCTTCCTTCGTATAGCGTCCGCGCATATAGCCAAAATACGGATATTCCGGCACTTCATAAGTATCCTCCGTATAAAGCATCAGCGTATTCATGCCGACCGCCGCCTGCATACGGATATACTTCTTAATCGTTTCCACGGTCAGGACGCTGTTTCTGGAGCAGTCCAGCATCGTTCCGTTCCTGTCCAGAAAAACCGGCTCTTCCCAGGCAAAATCCTCCGCAGCCCCCTTCTTTTCCAGCTCGCGTACAAGACGCATCAGCGCACGGAAGAAAAATGTTTTATGCCCGGCTGTCAGGACAGCTTCTCCACCGTTTCCATCCTCTCCAACTGTATAGACGCCACGGATACTGTCACCCTCCACAGCCCGGAACGTCAGCGCAACACTTCCTGCCGCACATCCCTCTCTGCAGATTTCGTGTCCCCTCGGAGCCAACAGCTCGCGGATGCCTGCTTCATACCCTTCGGGTATGCTTTTACATGTAAAAATCATTTTGAAAACCCTCTCTTTTGTTGGTTAAATTTTGATATGACTATTATACTGTATCAGGGCTGGAAGCTCAATGCAAAATACTGCTTCAAAAAAGATATTTACAGCCCTTCCCGTACCATCATCAGGGTATATCCAAGCAGGTTTTTTCCTCTCCATTTGCTGATTTCAAATCTGTCAGGGTCTTTCATTGACAGACCGATACCCCAGATTTTATCCCTTACTGCACATTCAGCCAAAATTGAGTTTTGAGTTGCTTTCAGCTGTTCTTTTAAACTTTTATTTTGTGAAAACTTTGCTTTCAATCCCTCATACACAACGATTTGACGTATGCCGCTCCAACGGCTCTCTTCATAATTTGAAACAAGCCTCCCCAATTCTTTGATAAAAGCGACATCATCGGTTTTAAGGATTTTGTCTGCCGTGTCTTTATCTTCAAAACACACTGCTTTTTTATACATCATAAACTGTTCCATCGAGGAAAAAGTTATGCCGTCAACTGTAAATTCGCTCAGATACCAATTACTCAAATACCCGTTTTCTTCATCCGGATTATGAAAGCAGATTATATCCATCATTCTCCTCCAACCTTTTTAACCGCCAGTTCAAGCTCCAGGTCATGCAGTCCGCCATATGCCTTTACTAAAAAATCAACAGGAACTTTTTTTATCACTTCACTGCTTGGAATATTATAGTACCATTGATAATAAGCATAAAATTCACCTATCCAGTCCGGCATAAAGCCCGCAAGAGATTTTCCGTCTTTGAGCTTAAAGCTGTCTTTTTTGCAAAAATAATCCCACAGCTCAGGTGCGCTCATCGTATTCACATAAGCCTTTGCCTCGTCTATGCTTTTTCTGGTTTTGCTTGTCATATAAGCATTGATAAAATCGAAGGTATCCTTTTCAGGATACTTCATTGATACGAGGTCAAACAGCTTACCCTGATTTTCCACAACATCTTTCAAATAAGCTTCTGCATAAGCTCCCATATTTACCTCCATGCCGGAGCGTTTTAGCTTCGGCCGCGGCGAGAAAACACATATGTGTTTTCTCGCCTGCGATCCACACAGTTTTGTGACGCTCCGGCACAAAACTGTTGATTGAAAATAA
>ERZ894183.538-NODE-538-length-30136-cov-8.936039_pt1 | contig 30136 bp, 18 predicted proteins | sample MGYA00380279_ERZ894183 | MGnify/ENA primary metagenome ERZ894183 (study PRJEB32331, sample SAMN06328422) | human gut metagenome | biome: human gut microbiome; feature: stool | host: Homo sapiens | collected 2013-06-26 ... | reverse complement strand
ATATACAATCGTGTGCAAGGGAGATTGTGGATAAAGAAATGATTTATCAATAAGGGAAGTGATATAGTGGAAAGCAAGTCTGAAAATGGCTTGCTTTTCTCTGCAATCTGGCAAAAATATTTTGAATACATATATCACGATAACGTGATTTAAATTTCAAAAATCATGTATTTATATTGAGGTTTTTGTGCAAATGTGTTATTATAAATAAAAGCAACAACTAATATGGAGGTGGCGTATGAAAGTTTGTTACGATAAGCTTTGGAAACTTTTAATAGATAAGAAGATGAAAAAAACTGATTTAATCCGAGAAGCGAAGATAAGTTCTAATGTTTTGGCTAAAATGGGGAAAGAGGAGTCGGTGTCTTTGGAAAGTATCGGAAAGATATGTGCCATGTTAGGTTGCAATGTTGACGATATATTAGAATTTCGGTTGCCAGAGCAAATAGTAACCGACAGCGGAGATAAAAATTGATGAGATATTTAGGAAATAAAGAGTCGATATTGACTGAAATAAGTGATTTACTTGAATCACAAGGGCTATTAAAAGAAGGATATACATTTTTTGATGCTTTTTGTGGTTCTGGTTCTGTGGCAGATTATTTTAAATCATATTATAATATCATTATAAATGACAATTTGACATGGTCTGTAAAATATGCAAAAGGTCGTGTTTGCGCCCCAGTCTGTACTTTTGAAACATTGGGTTTTGATCCGTTTGAATACTTGAATTCAAATGAAAACATAGTTCAAGGCTTTATGTATAAGAACTATGCACCTACAGAAAGTGCAAGAATGTACTTTACGCCGGAAAATGCTGGAAGAATAGATTATTTTCGAAAGCAAATCGAAGATTGGAAAAATGCTAATCTTCTTTTGGAAGAAGAATACTGTTATTTACTTGCGTGTCTCATAGAATCCGTTTCTGATGTATCAAACACAGCAGGTGTTTATGGAGCATTTCTTAAGAAATGGGATTCAAGAGCTACGAAAAAAATTATGTTCAACAAAGTTGATTTTCAACCTGAGAAGCATAAGTCGATAAGAACATATAATGCAAAAATTGAGGATATCATCGAAGAAATAGAGTGTGACATTCTATATTTAGATCCTCCGTATACACAGAATCAGTATGGTACACAGTATCATCTGTTAGAAACGCTTGTGCTTGACGATAATCCTTCTATTAGTAAAGTTACAGGTTCTCGAAGTACGGCACCTATGCGCTCTGATTGGTCAAAAGAATATAAGGCTAATATTTTGTTTGACCGTATTCTTGCGAAAACAAAGGCAAAATACATTATTTTGAGCTATAATAATGATGGTTTTATGTCTAAGGAATACATTGAAGCGGCTATGAAACGCTATGGTAAACCGGAAACTTACGTGTGCAAGAAAATAGCATATAAAAAATACAAAAACTGGAAATCTCAGAATGAGAATAAACATTTTGAATATCTTTTTTTTGTAGAGAAGAAGGAGATTTCTAATGTGATTTTTGAATGTCCGTTGAATTATATTGGTAGTAAAGCCAAGGTTATCCCAGATATTTTAAAATTCCAGCCAAGAAACTACGATACATTTATAGATGCATTTGGTGGTGGATTTAATGTTGGAATCAATATTTGTACAGACAAAATAATATATAATGATTTGAATTATTTGGTTGCAAATTTGATTCAATCATTTAGAGAATATGATACATACAACTATCTGCTTTATATAAAACGTATTATCAAAAAGTTTGGATTGGAAAAAGCAAATGGATCAGCGTATCTGGAAGCAAGAAGCTACTATAATTCTCTTCCGCCAGAAAAAAGAGATTCTAGATTACTATTTACCATTATTATGTATGGATTTCAGCAGCAGATACGATTTAACAGCCAACATGACTTCAATAATCCTGTAGGGATGCGATGGTTTAACGATAAGATTTTAGAAAAAATGATTAGTTTCTCAAGGAAGATAAAAGAGGGAAATTATGAGTTTTACTGTCAAAACTATAAAGAGTTAAGAAACCAAATGACCCAATCTTCTTTTGTATATTTTGATCCGCCGTATAATTTGACTACGGGCACGTACAATGATGGGAAAAGAGGTTTTGCTGGGTGGAATAAAGAACTTGAAACGGAATTATTTACGTTTGCTGATGAATTGAATCAATCAGGTGTATCATTTATGTTATCCTATGTGGTTGAACATAAGGGCGTAATCAATCAGGAATTGCTGGATTGGATAAATAAAAGAGGGTATCGTCTTATTCAGCTTGGTGACGTTATTGGAATTTCTGGCAGTCGAAGAAAGGAGGTTTTGATTGTAAATTATGGAATATAGAAATATACCGCATTTCGTGATTAAAGCTAATCTTCAAAAATCAAAAAATACAGGTGTTTACTTTAGCGATGTTGTTACCCCGGAAGTACTGAGAGATGTTTGTTACCGAATTACGGGTCAAACAGATTTCACACATGAGTATGTTGACAATGAATATCAAGACATGTTTTTGGAAAAATCATACAATAAAGGGCGTATGGCTATCATGCAGTATAAAGATATCGTTAGTTATATCAGTTTTTCAGAACTGGAAATCGGAGGGAGAAATTCCAGTGTTCAGAGTGTGCCGACTGCCTTCAATATGTATTATAGTAATTCGTACCCCAAAAAACGTTTGTATTATTACTTTTTAAATGTTTCAGGAAATGCAGAGACTGATTATCAGATTTTGATTTATCGTCTGATGAATACTATTGGATTTGAATTTCTGAATGCGAGCGAGAACTTGCTTATGCGAATTCGGGGGTTTAATTCTGTTGAAGATATTATATTTAACAGAAAAATTAATGCGGGAAGAAACAGAAGTAATAATTCCACTTTTATTACTAAAGGACATGCGGGTGAAATTGAAATTTATGGAAAAACATATGGTGCCAACAAATATGAGACAAGTTTAATATGTTATGCATTGTCCAGCTTATGGCAACCGGGACAGCATATCAAGCTTTATGAGGTACTAGAAGGTGATTTAAAAGAATTGCCTGAAGCAAGCTTAAATGTCATAAAACAAATGGGAATCATTGATGTTGTTCCGACTGATATGACACTTGAAAAGAGAATCTATGATGGCAAAGAGACTAGTCTACGTTCTCCTAGATATACTTACAATTTGTTTAATAAACTTGGGAATAAACATTGTGCTCTTTGTAATTGTGAAATTCCTGAACTGATTCAAGGTGCACATATTCTTCCGGTTGCGGCAATTAGGAGAATGAATTCGATTCCGCTTGAAAAGCGGTTGGAATTGGCGTTGGACGGAGATAATGGTTTATGGTTATGTGAAAATCATCATAAGATGTTTGATGAAGGAATGATCTCCTTCGATAATCATGGTGCATTATTATTGAGGAATGGCATCGACCAGCGTCATATGAGATTTATTGATGAGACAACTAGGTATAAAGTTTTACCACCTGAATTTTTAACGGATAAATTTTTGTGGTATCTAGAACAAAGGAAACTCGTGGGATGATACTATTCTATGTGAGAAAGTGGAAAAATAAATATAGAAACTATAAATGAGCAAGTTCGTGAATTTACATAAAAGAAAGACACTTTTTTGCTCATTTATAGCATAAAAGAGATTATTTGCAGATGTTACTTGTTTTTGGAGGGATTAGTAATGAAAAGTGATAAATTCATAAACAAGATATAGATATCTGAGAAGTATTTAAATGAAGAAAGGATGTGATAAATATGGCGGAAAGAACACATCATTTTGAACGATTAACACCGATTGACAATATGGATTTGACTGTTTATGAAGAAGCGATAGATTATGCGTTTGATAATTCTGATATAAAGAATGTCGCTATTTCAGGTGCATACAGTGCAGGTAAAAGCAGCGTTTTGGCTTCATACAAGAAAAAACATAGTGAGTTGCACTTTCTGCATATTTCTCTCGCACACTTCAAATCTCCAGAGCAAGATGATGAGACGGAAGTAAAGGAATCTGTATTAGAAGGTAAGATTCTTAATCAACTGATACATCAAATTCCATCAGCAAGGATACCGCAGACCAATTTTAGAGTAAAGAAAAGAGTAAGTGCGAAAAGTGTTTTAAAGCCGACAATTGAAGTAGTTCTATTTTTTATTGCAGCTATTTATTTTGCTTGTTTTGATATATGGAAAAGCTATGTAAATACTCTACCTAACAATTGGTTCAAATCTATATTAACACTATCCACACATCAATATGCTTTGATGGTAGACGGAATTTTAATGGTAACATTGCTTTTATTTATCGTATATGGGTTAATACGTGTGCAAAAAAACAAAAATGTTTTTCGTAAATTGAATTTGCAAGGAAATGAAATTGAGATTTTTGAGGAAAGCGATGATTCTTATTTTGATAAATATCTCAATGAAGTTTTGTATTTATTTGAGAATGCAGATGCGGATGTAATTGTATTTGAGGATATGGATCGTTTTAATGCAAACAGAATTTTTGAGCGACTTCGTGAAGTAAACACGCTTGCAAATATTCAACTTCAAAAAGAAGATAAAAAGGTTCTTCGCTTTTTTTACTTGTTGCGTGATGATATTTTTATATCCAAAGATAGGACAAAGTTTTTTGACTATATTGTTCCTGTCGTGCCTGTTGTTGATGGCTCCAATTCCTACGACCAGTTTATTTCTCATTTCAAAAAAGGAGGGATATTTGAGAAGTTTGATGAAAGTTTTCTGCAAGGCTTATCTTTATACATTGACGATATGCGTCTTTTGAAAAACATCTACAATGAATTTGTGGTTTATTTTAACAGGCTGAATATTACAGAACTTGATTGTAATAAGATGCTTGCCATTATCGCATATAAAAACCTATTTCCACGTGATTTTGCTGATTTACAGCTTAATCAAGGATTTGTATATACTCTTTTTGATAGTAAAGAATTATTCATTAAAGAAGAATCAGAAAACCTTTCTGAAAAAATTTCTGAAGTACTTCATAAAATCGAATTGGCTAAAAATGAACATCTTAAAACAATCAAAGAGTTGGATGCTGCATTTGAAGATAAAAAGTCGATTGATTATTGGAATAGAAAACAAGAATTGAGTGCAGCTGATAAAAAGGATTATGCCGAACGAAAGCAAGCAATAGAGAACCGCTTAAATAATACTATTCCAGATTTAGAGAGCGCAAAGTTATCACTGGAACAAGAATTGATTTTAACACAAAACAAACCTCTCTCGGATATTATTACAAGAGATAATATTAACAAAATATTCAGCATTACAAGTACAAATGAAATCGGGTATGTAACAGAGTTTAACGAGATAAAGAGTAGCGAATATTTTGATCTCTTAAAATATCTTATTCGCAATGGATATATTGATGAAACTTATGCTGACTATATGACTTATTTTTACGAGAATAGTCTAAGCCGTGTTGATAAAACTTTCCTACGAAGTATAACCGATAAAAGAGCCAAAGAATATACCTATAAATTGAAAGAGCCAAAGTTAGTGGTTTCACGCCTTAGATTAGTGGATTTCGACCAAGAGGAAACTCTCAATTTTGACCTATTCACATATTTGCTCCAGACTTCTCATATCGACTATACAGTAAGATTGATTAATCAACTAAAAGACACAAAGAATTTCAAATTTATAGGTGCTTATTTTGATACAACAGTTGAATTGTCAGCCTATATTAAATACTTAAATATGAGTTGGTCAGAAGTATTTTCAATAGCCCTTAGCGAATGGCTACTGACCGAAAATCAAATACGCAGATATTCGATTTGTTCTCTTTATTATTCTGACGACGATATTATTGAATTAGTCAATAAAGAAAACTGCTTATGTGACTATATTTCCAATGCACGTGACTACCTTGCAATAGATAATCCTGACATTGATAGACTGATTCATTGTTTTACGCTGCTTGGAGTATGTTTCATAGGTTTTGACTACGCAGAACTAAACAAGGATTTGTTTCGTGCTGTTTATGAAAAATCTTTGTACGAAATCAATACAGAAAATCTGCAACTTATTCAAAGAGAAATCTTAGAGGAAAAGAATGAGGCTGATTTTTTTCACAAGAATTACACGCTATTATATTCGCACCCTGATTCTGCAATAACGCAATATGTCAATCGGAATGTCAATGAGTATTTTGATGTTGTTTTGCAGATAAGCGGAGGAACTATTCTTGATGACGAAAAGGTAGTTGTTGCTATATTAAATAATTCTGATCTTACTATTGAGCATAAACAATCATATATTTCTGCTCTGCGAACAATCATTGCTTCTATAAAAGAGATTGAGGATAGTTCCTTATGGGTATCATTGCTAGATGCTGATATAGTACAGTATTCAGAGTATAATATTATGGATTGTTTTAATATTGTGAAGCTCAATGAAAGCGTCATTTCTTATATCAACAGATGTGATATTGATTTGAATTTTTCAAAAACGGAATATGATGAAGATACCAAAGAAAAACTATTCGATAGTGCGATTATATGCAATGATATCAATAATTCCAAGTACAAACAGATATTGGTGTCATTAGAGTTTTTTTATGATAATTTTGATATCGCAGAGATTGCCGATGATAAGATCATTATCTTAATAGATACAGACATTATTAGAATGACAGCTGATAACTTGAAATTTATGCGTGAAAATTATTTAAACTTGAAATTTTATTTTATCCGTAAGAATATAGAAAAGTATATTGATATAATGGATGACGCTCTGTTTTCGCAGGAAGAATTGTTAGAGATACTTATTTGGGACATTAGCGATGAACTAAAAATCCAATTGCTTGAATTTTCTAATAATGAAATTTCAATAATCGGGAAAAATTATTCTCCTGTTATATGTTTGCATATTCTTAATAATAATTTTTCGGAATCTGATTTATCGGAGTTGTTTTCATCATTTGAGCAATGGGATGGCTCTATCCAAGCAAAAATATTTGATTATGCAGTGAAAAATATAGAAAGTATCATGGATAACCCAATCTCTGTTTCGGAGAAATTAAAAAATAATCTGCTCCATTCAGATAAGGTGAGTCGAGATAAAAAAATTGATTTCTTAATAGCAATAATGCCTGAGTTATGTAGGGATAGTATAAAAGAGATTCTTACCTTGCTTAACTTAATGGACTATCTCAAAATATTTGATACTCGCAGTCGACCCAAGTTTGAAATCAATGATGAAAATGAAAAACTACTTACTGCTTTCAAAGAAAACAATTTGATTGATTCTTATCAAGAAAATCCTGAAAAGGAGGGCTATTACAAAATTATCAGATTTAAACCGGCAATGAAGACGTTGCCTCAAGAACTATTGTAATTTGTGATTCACTCAAGAACGGAGAAAAGAAAGTATGGCTACAAAAAGATGATATTTTCTTAAAATGTAGCGAGCAAAGTATGTTTTTAGAGATTGATTTTCTAAGCAAAAACGCTTATAATTTGAGTTGGAACATATTGCTATTATCTACAGTTATAGAGCGAGTGTTATCAATGCCGATAACAAAATGATAACATTAGCCCATATAGGCAGGATAATATGGATAAATCAAATAATCAAAAGAAATACAAACACGACAACGAATAATATCTAAACAAAATTGATTAGTAATTGTCGAATTCGAATAATATATTAGAGCCAAGAAATGCCTATTTTGCGGGCTTTCTTGGCTCTCTATGTCTAGTGACAATCAAATGACAATAATTTTGAAATTCTTCATCCGACATACGTTCATTTGAACGATGTTCAAACAGGAATTTTAGATATTATCCATTGCTCTTTTCTCCACGTCGCCGGCGGGATTAGAAACCGAATCTCCAATAATCTTAATAATCCCATATTTCCAACGCCGTATAAGCGTGACTGTAATGATACCCTAATTTTTCTGCCAGTGCGGCGGATGCTTTGTTATGTGCATCCCAACTGGGATATAAATTCCGCTTTAAGCATTCTAAGATCAGTTTTGCGGCGCATATGCAGGCAAAGCCGTTTCTCCGGTATTCTTTTCGTGTGTCAATTTCGATTTCGATGCCGTTTTGATATCTGGAGTAGGATGAAGCGCCGGATATGATCAGCCCGTCTTTGGATATTACAACGCCTATTCCGAGACGGCGGTATTTTTTGTAAGTTGAAAATTGTGATACGAGATCTTTGCTCCATGCTTCTGATTTGCATAATTTGTAAAAGTGCGAGTCGATCATGGAAAGTGTATATTGTTTTGGCAGGGAAGCGACGATTTTTTCTAAATGATGTTTATTGAAAATAGGAGGTTCCTTTTTTGTTGCGTAGCGAGAAATTATTTTTGCTTTTTTACCGTAAAATTGAGTGAGCATGTTTTCCCAAAGTTTATTTTGAGGAACGGCGATCATAAAGTTTTGAGTACAGTGGGGCGGTCTATAAGCGATCAGTTCCGGGCATGGTTCGCCTGCGAAAAAGGTGAAATCCCCGATCACGGCCATAGCCGCAGTAGGGGCGGTGAGGTCGTTTGCATATATTTTCCCCATGATTCCCTGCAGGCATGACCAGATAAGGGTTTCTTCCCAGTGTCCAAATAAAGGTGAAATTTTGTTTGTGTCTTTTATTTCGTATATCATTGTTTCCTCTTGTTTCTCATTATTATAAGGAGCGGATCATTATAAGGTGTGGGCAGACTGTCAGGTGGAACAGTGGTATTAGGAGCTGTTTGCTGGAACGGTGGCTTTTCACAATACTGAAATGTGTCGTTTAGTGTTTCCGGTAATTATGTAGTGGCAGGTTTGAGTATAGTTTAATATGTTTGGTGTAAATAAGCAAACAGGAACGGAGGAAGAGAGTTCTTTTCCTTGAATTTCCTCAGGCAGTATACTACAATTTAAAAAGAAGATCTGCTGCTGTGTTATATGACGGCAGAGAGTGCAGGAGTGTATGACATGAGAGATTTTGAGCAAAGTATTATAATAAATGAAAAAATAAAGCTTGAAGAAAGATTCGAGTTCCGAACTATATTCTCTGAGGAAGCTGTGCAGGCTGCGTCTGTCGAAAGAGTATGTTTCCCTCCTAACGAGGCGTGTACCGAAGAGATGATGAAGCGGCGGGCTCTTAAGATTCGGGAATTGTTTTTTGTGGCGGTTGACAGAAAAAGCGGTGAAGTGGCAGGTTTTTTGAATGGTCTGGCAACGGACGGGGATTGTTTGAAAGATGAATTTTTCAGGAATGCAGACTTGCATGATCCGACAGGTGATAACGTGATGATACTCGGTCTTGCAGTTTTGCCGAAGTACCGGGGAATCGGAGTGGCATCAGAACTGATGCGGCGGTATTCCGGGATACAAAGGCAGCAGGGGAGATGTGCGTTGATCCTGACATGTCTTGACGCAAAAGTCGAGATGTACAAAAAGATGGGCTTTGAAGATGAAGGGATATCGGATTCATCTTGGGGCGGAGAACAATGGCATCAAATGCGGAAGGGATTATAAAATAAATGAATTAAAATGGTAACAGTTCAGCCCGCTCTATTCGTAAAACCGCACTGCGTGCTTATCGTGGCTGATGCCACTGTTTTACTCATAGACGGACGCTGTATGGCTGAACTATTTACCTAAAATGCGGAAAATACCGCAAAATCAGATCGGGGAGATAAAATGTATATTGCAGATTTTCATATCCATTCCCGCTATTCTTATGCGACGAGCAAGACATGTACGCTGGAATATCTTGATTTATGGGCAAGGAGAAAAGGAATTCATATTGTTGGGACAGGTGATTTTACACATCCGGCATGGCGGGCGGAGTTAAAAAAAAAGCTGGCTCCTGCGGAAGATGGATTATATATATTGAAAGAAGAATACAGACTTTATGATGAAGCGGACGGGAAAAAAATCGACGCATACGGGCGTGGACAAAAAGAGATGATTCCGCGTTTTATTATAAGTGGGGAAATCAGTTCGGTGTATAAAAAAGAAGGACGTTCCCGGAAGGTGCACAGTCTACTTCTCCTTCCGGATTTTGAGGCGGCAGAGCGGATCGCGGATCGTCTTTCACAGATTGGAAATATCTGTTCGGACGGTCGGCCGACACTTCGGATTGACTGTCGGGACCTTCTTGAACTGGCGCTTGACGAGTGTGGGAATTCGATTTATATTCCGGCTCATATATGGACGCCGCATTTTTCGGTATTCGGAGAGTTTTCGGGATTTGAAACGCCCGATGAGTGTTTCGGCGATATGACTTCCTATGTATATGCTATGGAGACGGGACTTTCGTCAGATCCGTTGATGAACCGAAGAGTATCTGTATTGGATGATTATCGGCTTATTTCTAATTCGGACGCTCATTCTCCGGGAAATTTAGGTCGGGAAGCGACTCTTTTTGATGTGGAACTTTCTTACAGAGGCATTGCAGAGGCGATTCGGACGGGAAACGGTTTGTGCGGAACGATTGAATTTTTCCCTCAGGAAGGAAAGTATCATTTGGATGGACATCGAAAATGCGGAGTTTGTTTTACTCCTGAGGAGACGAAAGTACATGGAGGAGTATGTCCTGTATGCGGGCGCGCGGTGACGGTAGGAGTGGCTCACAGAATCGAGGAGATGGCAGACAGATCGGAAGAGGAGGCGAAGTCTGCGGCGGGGAAAGAACCGTTTGAGAGTCTGATCCCGCTTAAGGAAGTGATTGCCATGGCAAATGGATCTGCTGTGAAAGGGAAACGTACAGAACGAGAGTATATGCGGCTTCTTGTGCAGCTTGGCCCTGAATTTGAAGTGCTGCGAAAGATACCTGTAGAACAGATCAGCCGGACGGCAGGGGAACAGACGGGATGTCTGGTTGACAAACTTCGGAAAGGGAAGATAAAATGGAACTCCGGATTTGACGGAGAGTATGGAACAATCGATCCGGGTGTGATACAATAAATAGAAAGTTTTGTTTCAGAACAATAAAGGAGAAAATGTATGAAACTGGGAGAAAAACAAGTTCTGACTGTTGTGAAGATCGTTGATTTCGGCGTATATCTGGGCAACGACGAAGAGAGGGTGCTTCTGCCTAAAAAGCAGGTGCCGCAAGGGATAGAAGTCGGAGATCCGATAGAGGTGTTTTTATATAAAGATTCATCAGATCGTATGATAGCAACTACGAATGAACCGAAGCTTACGATCGGAAAGACGGCTGTGCTTGAAGTGACGGATGTTGGAAGGATCGGAGCATTTTTGGATTGGGGATTGGAAAAAGAACTTCTGCTTCCGTTCAAAGAACAGACGGAAAGAGTAGAAAAAGGCGATCAATGTCTCGTTAGTCTTTATATAGATAAGAGCGGCAGACTGTGTGCGACGATGAAAGTGTATCAGCTTCTTCGTACTGATTCACCGTACAAAAAAGACGATATGGTCAGCGGAACAGTGTATGAATTAAGTCGGGATTTCGGTGTGTTTGTCGCTGTGGACGATCAGTATTCGGCGATGATCCCGAAGCGGGAAGTTTACGGGAAGATGTATATCGGTCAGCGCATTGAAGCGAGGGTGACGGCTGTGAAGCCGGACGGAAAGCTTGATCTGAGCATACGCGGGAAGATACCGGAACAGATGGATGCGGATGCGGATAAGGTGTTTGGACGTATTGAAAAGAATGGCGGCATGCTTCCGTTTACAGATAAGGCGGATCCGGAGAGGATTAAGTCGGAGATGGGGATGAGTAAAGCGGCGTTTAAACGTGCGGTCGGAAGACTTCTGAAACAAGGAAAGATACAGATCGACAACGAGGTGGGAAAGATTTTTGCGGTAAACAAGAACAGATAGACCTTTTGTGGGTCGGCTTACGAGGTGAAAGATGAGTTTTGCACATTTGCATGTCCATACAGAATACAGTCTTCTGGATGGTTCTAACAAGATAAAAGAATATGTTGCAAGAGTGAAAGAGCTTGGGATGAACAGTGCGGCGATCACCGATCACGGAGTAATGTACGGAGTGATTGATTTTTACAGAGAGGCGAAAAGTCAGGGAATTAATCCGATCTTGGGGTGTGAAGTTTATGTCGCGCCGAATTCCCGTTTTGACAGAGAAGTGACCGGAGGAGAAGACAGGTATTATCACCTTGTACTTCTTGCGGAAAATAACGAAGGTTATGCTAATCTTATGAAAATCGTATCAAAAGGCTTTGTCGAGGGATACTATTACAAACCCCGTGTAGATAAAGAACTTCTCAGAAAATATCACAGCGGCATTATCGCGCTGAGCGCCTGCCTGGCAGGCGAGGTGTCGAGATATCTGATGAAAGGCTTATATGACGAAGCGAAGAAAGCTGCGTTGGAGTACAGAGATATCTTTGGAAAAGATCATTTTTATTTAGAACTGCAGGATCACGGTCTGCCTGATCAGGGTCTTGTAAATCAACAGCTTTTGAAAATGTCCCGGGAAACGGGGATCGAACTTGTGGCGACGAATGATGTGCATTATACTTATGCGAAAGACGAAAAAGCGCATGATATCCTTTTGTGTATCCAGACAGGGAAAAGGCTGGCGGATGAGAACAGGATGAGATATGAAGGCGGACAGTATTACATCAAGTCTGAAGAAGAGATGAAAAGTCTTTTTCCGTATGCGCTTCAGGCGCTTGAAAATACGCAGAAGATTGCGGACCGCTGTTTAGTGGAGATTGAGTTCGGGGTAACAAAGCTTCCCAAATATGACGTCCCGGACGGATATACATCGTGGGAATACTTACGGAAACTGTGTTACGAAGGACTTGAGAAACGCTATGCAGAACGGGCGGATGAACTTCGGGAACGGCTTGATTATGAATTGGGCACGATCAAAAATATGGGGTATGTAGACTATTTCCTGATCGTGTGGGATTTTATAAAATATGCGAAAGATCATGGGATCGCAGTCGGACCGGGCCGGGGGTCTGCAGCGGGAAGTATTGTTTCCTACTGCCTGGGAATTACGACGATCGATCCGATCAGATATCAGCTTTTGTTCGAGCGTTTTTTGAATCCCGAACGTGTTTCCATGCCCGATATCGACGTTGACTTTTGTTATGAACGCAGACAGGAAGTGATCGACTATGTTGTGAGAAAATACGGAAAAGACAGAGTTGTTCAGATCGTGACATTCGGAACGCTGGCGGCAAGAGGTGTGATTCGAGATGTGGGGCGTGTGATGGATATGCCGTATGCTTTTGTCGATTCGATTGCGAAGATGATACCGCAGGAGCCGAAGATGACGATTGAAAAAGCGTTGAAGGTAAATCCTGAACTGCGCAAGATGTGTGAAGATGATGAGGAAGTAAAATATCTTATCGAGATGGCGAAAAGACTGGAAGGACTTCCGAGACATAGTTCTATGCATGCGGCCGGAGTCGTGATCAGTCAGAAGTCTGTTGACGAATATGTGCCGTTGTCGAGAGCGGCGGACGGCTCGGTGACGACCCAGTTTACGATGACGACACTGGAACAGCTCGGACTTTTGAAAATGGATTTTCTGGGACTTCGTACGTTGACGGTTATACAAAATGCAGTTCTTATGGCGAGAAAAAAAGATCCTTCGGTAAATATGGACACGCTGGATTATGATGATAAAAAAGTGCTTGAATATATCGGGACCGGAAAAACAGACGGCATCTTCCAGTTGGAAAGCGCGGGAATGAAAAGCTTTATGAAAGAGCTGAAACCGAACAGTCTGGAAGATATGATCGCCGGAATCTCTTTATATCGCCCCGGTCCGATGGATTTTATTCCGCAGTACATCAAAGGGAAAAACGACGCCTCTTCAATTTCATATGACTGCCCGCAGTTAGAGCCGATCCTGAATTCGACATACGGCTGTATCGTTTATCAGGAACAGGTTATGCAGATCGTTCGCGACCTTGCGGGATATTCCCTCGGAAGAAGCGATCTTTTGAGGCGCGCCATGTCAAAGAAAAAAGGCGAAGAGATGAAACGGGAACGGCAGATTTTCCTGTACGGTGACGAGGCTTCCGGTATTCCGGGATGTGTAAAAAACGGAATTGACGAGCAGGTTGCGAATAAGATTTATGATGAGATGCTTGACTTTGCAAACTATGCGTTTAATAAGTCGCATGCGGCCGCATATGCGGTTGTGGCATATCAGACTGCGTGGCTGAAATATTATTATCCTGTTGAATATATGGCGGCTCTTATGACATCGGTGATAGACAATCCGTCGAAAGTAGCTGAATATATTTATGCAAGCCGGCAGATGGGCATTCAGATCCTTCCTCCTGACATTAATAACGGAGAAGCGGATTTTTCGGTTGACGAAGGGAATATAAGATACGGGCTGTCTGCGATCAAAAGTGTCGGGAGACCGGTTGTTAGGGCGATGCTCGAAGAACGCAGGACATTTGGTCCATATAAAAATCTTGAAGATTTTATTACCCGTGTTTCATCGAAAGAAGGACTGAACAAGAGAACTATTGAAAATCTGATCAAAGCAGGGGCGTTGGATACTTTAGGCGGAACCCGAAAACAATTCATGAGTATTTATATTCAGATCATGGATCATGTGAATCAGGAGAAAAAATATTCCATGTCCGGTCAAATGAGTTTGTTTGATCTTGTGGGAGAAGAAGAAAAGGCGGATTTTCAGATCAGAATGCCTGATGTAGGCGAGTATTCAAAAGAAAATAAGCTTGCGTTTGAAAAAGAGGTGCTCGGCGTTTATATAAGCGGTCATCCGCTTGAGGAGCACGAGGAGAGATGGCGGCGGATGATTTCGGCTACAACGGCAGATTTTCAGTTTGACGAGGAGCTGAATAGAACGAAGGTGCATGACGGAGAAAAGTCGGTTGTCGGAGGGATGATCGTTGACAAGACGGTCAAGTACACAAAGACGAATCAGGTGATGGCGTTCCTTACGCTGGAAGATTTGCTCGGCACTGTGGAAGTTGTTATTTTTCCGAGAGATTACGAGAAAAATCGTCAATGGCTTGAAATAAACGAGAAAGTGTTTATCAGCGGAAGGGTTTCGGAAGAAGACGAGAAGGCAAGTAAGCTGATCTGTGAGAAAGTGATCCCCTTTGAGAGGACAAAACGAGAATTGTGGATTCAATTTCCGGATAAAGAGACGTTTCTTGATGAAGAACAGATCGTTTACGGATACCTGGCAGATTCGGAAGGCGAAGACGAGGTTATTATATATTGCGCAAAAGAACGGGCAGTGAAACGACTGCCGAAAAACCGGAATATTCAGATCAATGAGCAGGTTTTAAGCAGGTTAATGAACCATTTTGGTGAAAGTCGGGTAAAAGTGGTTGAAAAAGCTATTGAAAACCACTTCTAAATAATGTAGAATAATTTTCGACTATTGTTAAAAAAATTACAATGAATAAATATTATTAATAGCGACACTTTGCAGAAAGGTGGAAAAATCATGGCAGAGAATCAAAAAGAAAAGTACTTAGAGGAGATTGAAGATCAGATCCGTACAATCGGAGTTCTTACAAGCGGCGGTGATGCGCCGGGTATGAACGCGGCTATTCGTGCAGTCGTAAGAACGGCGCTTTCAAGAGGACTGAAAGTGCGTGGTATCAGAAGAGGATTTCACGGACTTTTGAAGGAGGAGATCATTGATCTTTCAGCGCGCGATGTGTCTGAGAAGATCCAGCGCGGAGGTACGTTCCTTCAGACGGCGCGTTGTAAATCTATGCGTACGGAAGAAGGACAGCAGAAAGCGGCTGCAATCTGTAAAAAATACGGTATCGACGGACTTGTAGTTATCGGAGGAGACGGTTCTTTTGCCGGAGCTCAGAAACTTGCGAACCTCGGCGTAAATACGATCGGCATTCCGGGAACGATCGATCTTGATATTGCCTGCACAGATTACACGATCGGATTTGATACTGCTGTAAATACGGCGATGGAAGCGATCGATAAAGTACGTGATACTTCGACGTCTCATGAAAGATGCAGCATCATCGAAGTTATGGGGCGTGACGCGGGATATCTTGCTTTGTGGTGCGGTATTGCCAATGGAGCAGAACGTATCCTTATGCCGGAAGAGCATGACTTTGACGAGCAGGAGATCATTGATGATATTTTGAAAAATAAAAAACGCGGTAAGAAAAATTACATTATCATCAATGCGGAAGGTATCGGCGATTCGATCAACATGGCAAAGAGAATCGAGGCGGCGACGGGTATTGAGACGAGAGCGACTATTCTCGGACATATGCAGCGTGGAGGAAGCCCGACATGTAAAGACAGAGTATATGCTTCGATCATGGGATCTATGGCAGTTGATCTTCTTTGTCAGGGAAAAACAAACCGTGTAGTAGGATATAAGAACGGCGAGTATGTAGACTATGATATCGAAGAAGCTCTGGCTATGAAAAAAACAGTATCCGAGTATCAGTACGAAGTGGCAAAAACACTTGCACTGTAAGAAAAAACAGACATATATTTCTAAAAACATGCCGGTATAAATTTATACCGGCTGTTTGCACGATGGAGGGAATCATGCAAATGGACTGCAAAAAGACCGCGCCTGTCGGAGTTTTTGATTCCGGAGTGGGCGGACTTACGGTTGCGAGGGAGATTTCCCGGCAGCTTCCGAATGAAAATATCGTATACTTTGGAGACACGGCAAGAGTTCCGTACGGAAGTAAGTCGCAGAATACAATCATCCGTTTTTCAGAGCAGATTATACGCTTTTTGAAAACAAAGCAGGTAAAAGCGATCGTTATTGCCTGTAATACGGCGAGCGCTTTGGCGCTGGATGCCGTGAGAGATGAATTTGATATCCCTATCATGGGTGTTGTGATCCCGGGCGCAAGAGCGGCTGTAGAGACAACCCGGAATCAGAAAGTCGGAGTTATAGGAACGGATGCGACTGTACAGAGCGGAATGTACACGAAAGTCATCCAAAGCATGGCTCCGGATATTGAAGTGATCGAAAAGGCATGTCCGCTGTTTGTTCCGCTGGTGGAAGAAGGGTTTAAGGAACATGTTGTTACAGAAGAAGTGATCGAATATTATTTGGAGTCAATGCGGCACACACAGATTGACGCTATGATTTTGGGGTGCACCCACTACCCTCTTCTTAGATCTAAGATCCGCGATTATCTCGGAGAGGAGATCAAGATTGTGAATCCGGCATATGAAACGGCTATGGATCTGAAAAAGCTTTTGTATGAAAAAGAAATGGCAAATGACGGGACAGATGCACAGCACAGTGTATACTCCTTTTATGTAAGTGATGCGGCGGAAAAATTCCGCAGATTCGCAAATACAGTAATGCCGTTTGACGTGCCGACAACGAATGTAGTGAATATTGAGGAGTATTAGATTGATGACAAAAGATGTATTAGTCAGCATTTCGGGGAAACATATCGATATTATGGACGATCCTGCAAGGGGATATGAAGTCGGAGAAGATGGGATTGAAGTTGTGACTCCGGCAAATTATTACTGCCGGAATGGAAAACATTATATTCTCTATGATGAAGTTCTTGAAGGAATGGCAGGCACGATTAAAAATAAGATCAAGATCACGGGAACGGACTGTCTTGAAATTATGAAAAGCGGAGTTACTTCCTCTCATATGGTATTTGAAAAAAATAAAAAAAATCTGACATATTATAAGACACCTTATGGTCAGATGCTGGTAGGCGTAAATACAAAAAATATGGAGATCAGCGTAGACGAAGATCAGATCGGCGTTAAAGTCGCTTATGAATTAGATGTAAATCACGAACCTATGGCAGACTGTCGCATTAATATGAGCATTGTGCCGCGAAACAGTAAAGGGGTCTCCATGCAGCTGGATATCCGGTAGGAAAGAAAAATAACAAAAAACAGACGCAGCAGAAAAGGAATATTCCTTCGTGACGTCTGTTTTTTTGCTTTTTAATTATTTTTTGAAAAATCCTTTTTTCTTTTCAGGCTGTTCGATAGAACCGCCGCGTACGCTTTTGATCTCTGTTATGTAGAGTCCGCTTACAACCGCTTTGACTTCTTTTTTCACCGGAAGAACTTCAAACACTTTGTTCTCGCACATAAGAGTCATGATCTTTGCGCCGATCTTTGCTTTTACGACCGGAACTTTTGTACGGCGAAGATACTTCGGCGTATTGTCTACGACCATCTGCGGAAGTCCCGCTTCTTTTAATCTTAGTTTCTTTTTATCGATGATGAGCATGCTGACAACTTGTGCCGCCGCTGCCATCTGCTCCTGCTGTTCCGCCTGTTTTTTCTCGGCCTTCTTTCCGAAAATGTAAAGACCGACGAGCACCCCGATCAATATCACGAGAATGACGATCATCACAATGGTGAATGTACTCATGACAACTCCTCCTAAATCCTACTGTATAATGTTATTTTCCGCATTTACGCAAATATCATTGTAACATTGTTTTTTGTGTAGTGCAAGTAAAAAGGGGTTTACTTTTGAGTAGGTGAACGAGTATACTGTTATAGTACATGAAAGTACATAAAAAGGAGTTATATTATTTATGGCAGAAATGATTTGGAACGCAGCGGTGAGTGTCTATAATTTTATTATGGATAATATTGTTCTGATCAATATTTTCCTTGCGCTGGTCATCGTCTTTTTTCAGCGCAGATCCCCGCAGACTGTTTGGACATGGCTGCTTTTGCTTTATTTTATACCGATCCTCGGATTTGTTATGTATTTGATCATCGGACAGGATTTCCACAAGAGCAGGATGTTTAAAGCAAAAGAGATCGAAGGTGAACTAAAATATGCAGTCCGGCGGCAGGAGGAGACGATTTATTATAAACGGCTTCGCATGGCGAATCCGGAGATGTCAAGGTTTAAAGATCTGATTCTTTATAATCTGGAAGCCGGGGAAGCGGTTCTGACAGATAATAACGATATTCGCGTTTATACGGACGGAAAAGAGAAGTTCCGTGCGCTTATAGAAGAGATGAAGCAGGCGAAGAGATATATCCACATGCAGTATTACATTATCCGCAACGATGAATTGTGGCAGGAAGTAGAGAAGGTACTTATTCAAAAAGCGAGAGAAGGCGTGGAAGTTCGTGTCCTTTTTGACAGTATGGGATGCAGAACGATGAAAAACCGTGACTGGGAGCGCCTCGAAAAAGAAGGAATTCAAGTTGCGGAATTCTTCCCGGCGCTGCTTGGGCAGCTGCAGCTTCGTGTGAATTACCGGAATCACAGAAAAATCGTTGTTATTGACGGAAGAGTCGGTTTTGTAGGAGGATTTAACGTCGGAAGAGAGTATCTCGGACGGGATAAGAAATTCGGTTATTGGCGGGATACCCATCTGTGTATCGAAGGCGCGGCGGTAACGTCGCTGGCAGTCCGGTTTGTTCTCGATTGGAATTATGCGGCGAAAGAAAACTTGTTTTTAGAAGATTCATTGTTTGAAATTCCGCAATATACGAGAAACGGAAGAGATCCGGTGCAGATCATATCAAGCGGACCGGACTCGAAAACGAAGATGATCCACGACAATTACTTACGACTTATTCATAGGGCACAGGATCATGTCTATATCCAGACGCCGTACTTTATACCGGACGATTCGATCTTGGACGCTTTGAAAATCGCCGCAAAGTCAGGCGTTGATGTGCGGATCATGATACCGTGCAAGCCGGATCATCCGTTTGTTTACTGGGCGACTTACTCTTATATCGGAGAGATGGTTGCCGCCGGAGCAAAATGCTATGTGTACAACAACGGATTTCTTCACGCTAAGACATTGAGTATCGACGGCATGGTCGCATGTGTCGGAACGGCAAATATGGACTTTCGGAGTTTTGGGTTGAATTTTGAGGTGAACGCAGTGATTTACAGCGAGCGTACAGTACAAAGATTGGAACGTGCGTTTGAAAACGATATGACGCTGTGTACGCAGGTGACAAGGAAAGTATATGATGAAAGAGGACTTGTCATAAAAGCGAAAGAACAGTTTTCGCGCTTGCTTTCCCCGCTTTTGTAAAAGGATGATAAAGGAAAGATCAGGCGTATATAGATGGAACTCGTACGTGAAAATCAAAAAAACGTACGGCAAATATGCATGCAGTAAAAATAAATATAAATAAAAGACGCGTATAAAACGCGGACAAAAAAGGAGATTATTATGAAAAAAAGAATTGTATCAATGATGCTTGCGGCAATGGTGGCTCTTTCCGTTGTAGGATGCGGAAGTAAAACATTGTCAAACGACTATGTAACGGTAAAGCAGTATAAAGGTCTTGAAGTTGCACAGGTAGAAAAGGTTGAAGTGACAGATGAGCAGGTTGAGCAGTCTGTTCAGGCAAACTTAAATGCGGCGGCAGAAAAAGAGCCGATCAAAGATCGTGCGGCGGAAAAAGGCGATTGGGTAAACATTGACTATACAGGATATATCGATGATGTGGCATTTGAAGGGGGAACAGCGACGGGATCCGATCTGGAGCTCGGAAGCGGAAGCTTTATCGGAGCAGAGGGCGGTTATGCCGGATTTGAAGATCAGATCATCGGACACAGTACAGGAGAAGAATTCGATATAGAAGTGAAGTTTTCGGATTCTTATCCGGGAACAGATGTGGCAGGAAAAGTTGCACGTTTCCACATCGTATTGAATGAAATTTACAAACAAAACATTCCGGAATTGACAGACGAGTGGGTGGCAAGCAACAGCAAGACGGCAAAAACAGCGGACGAATACCGCAAAGAAGTCCGTAAACAGATTGAAAGCAGCGCGGAGACAGCAAATGAGACAACATTAAAATCAGAGATCCAGGAAGCGCTTCTCGAAGAGATCGATGTGAAAAAATATCCGAAAGACGCTGTGGAAGAACAGAAAAAGCAGATGACAGATTACTATACACAGATGGCAGGATTATACGGAATTGAATTGTCTGAGTTCATCACGACATATCTGCAGATGACAGAAGATGAGTTTAATTCAAAAGTAAAAGAAAGCGCACAGCAGACAGCGGCGTTTGACGAGGCAATTAAACTGATCGCGGAAAAGCAGAAACTTGAGCCGTCAGAAAAAGAATACAAAGAAAAATTCAAAGAATATGCAGAGCAGGCGGGAGCCGATGTGGATGCTTATGTAGAACAGGTTGGAGAAGATGTGCTGAAAGCTGCGATTTTAAGAGACGCTGTGCTTGATTACCTTGTGGATAATTGTGTTCAGGTAGAAAATTCAGACAGTGATGCCGACAGTAATTCAAATAACAAGGAAGACAGCAGTAAATAAGATCTGTGCCGGATGCCGGTAAATGAGATATGTGAAGGCAGGACATGCGCTGCCTGAACCGGATGTGGATCGGGCAGTGTAAAAGCAAAAGAAAGTATTCAGGGAAAAGGAGACAGAGGCAATGAAAATGGAAAACGAACGGCTCTGTATTGAGATTTCAGAGCATGGGGCTGAGGTTACCCGTATATATGATAAAAAGAAAGAGACGGAACTTCTGTGGGAGGGAAATCCCACGTATTGGAAAAGACATTCCCCGATCCTTTTCCCGAACGTAGGAAAAACCTATAAAAATAAAGTAAAGATTAACGGAATATCTTATCCGACGTCAGGACACGGATTCGCAAGGGATAACGATTTTAAATGCATCTGTACAAAGCCCGATAAGGCAGCGTTTTTGTTCTCATCAGGGGAAGAAACAAAAGAAGTATATCCCTTTGATTTTGAACTGATCGTTACATATATTCTCAAAGAAAACAGCCTGATCGTGAAATGGGAAGTGCACAATACCGGAGACGACGATATGTATTTTACGATCGGTGGGCATCCGGCTTTCCGTTTTCAAAAAGCGGATGAGAAAAAGACGGATTATAAGTTGAGATTTCCGGATAAAAAGGCACTTGAATATATTCTGGTAGATCTCTCCGAATGTGTAGCCGATCCCGGCACAGTGTACAAGCTGGAGCTGGAAGATGGATTCTGCGCTTTGAATGAGGAAATGTTTGAACACGACGCACTGATTTTTGACGGCGGTCAGTTTGACGAAGTATGGCTCTGTCACAAAGGTGGAGAACCATATGTAGGCATGAAATGTAAAGGATTTCCGAATTTCGGCATTTGGTCTGTGAAAGACGCTCCTTTCGTCTGTCTTGAACCGTGGATGGGACGGTGCGACGATGTCGGCTTTGACAAAGAACTTTCGGAAAAACCATATATCAATAAAGTGAAGCCGGGAGAGAGCTTTGAACAAAGTTATGAAATATTGACGGCAGAATGTTGATCGGCCGATCAGATAAAATCGAAAATATATATTGAATATATTTTTGGAAAATACCGATGAAAAGATTCGGTACAGCGGGAGGAAGAAGACAATGCTTCTTACGATTGATATAGGAAATACAAATATTACAATGGGTGTGTTCGAGGAAGAGTTCCTGCTCGGTATGTTCCGTATGACGACAAAACGGGCGAGGACATCAGACGAATACGGATTCACCATATGCGGAATACTGGAGCACAGAGGAATCGACTCAAAGCAGATCGATTCGGTGATCGTTGCGTCGGTTGTCCCCGACATTATGCACTCTTTTACAAGCGGTATTATCAAATATTTAGGAACGGAACCGATGATCGTATCTTCTCAGACAGATACAGGAGTTCGTGTTGTGACTGAAAATCCGACGCGGACAGGACCGGACAGAATCGTCAATGCGGCAGCGGGGTATGCTATTGCAGGAGGACCTGCGATCGTGGTTGATTTCGGAACGGCTACGACGTATGATTTGATAGGTCCTGAATGTACGCTTGAAGCATGTGTGATCGCCCCGGGCATTGAAACGGCAGGACGTTCTCTGTGGGACGGAGCGGCGATGCTTCCGGCGATTCAGATCCGAAGACCGGAATCCGTGCTTGCATCGGAGACGATTAGCGGAATGCAGGCAGGACTTGTATACGGAGCGATCGGACAGACGGAATATATAGTAAAAAAAATGAAAGAAGAGTCGGGATATAAAAATGCCTATGTGATTGCCACAGGCGGGCTGGGTAAAATTATCGCCGATGAAACAGAATGCATAGATCTGTATGATCCACAGCTTACACTGAACGGCTTGCGAATGATTCATGAGAAAGTGCAGAAAAAAAGATGAAGAAGCTGAAAATAGGAAATGTAGAATTGGAAAACCGATACCTATTAGGACCTATGGCAGGGGTGACAGACCTGCCTTTTCGTTTGCTGTGCAAGGAACAGGGAGCGGGTCTTTTAGGGATGGAAATGGTTAGTGCAAAAGCAATTTTGTATCAAAATAAAAATACAGAGAAACTCATGGAAATACATCCAGAAGAGCAGCCGGTATCTTTGCAGTTGTTTGGTTCTGATCCGAAGATTATGAGCGAGATGGCGAAAAGAATTGAAGAACGTCCTTTTGCGATTCTCGATATCAATATGGGGTGTCCGGTACCGAAAGTTGTAAAAAACGGGGAGGGGTCTGCTTTGATGAAAAACCCCTCTCTTGTTTATGAGATTGTAAACGCGATCGTTAAAGCAATAGAGAAGCCCGTTACGGTAAAAATCCGAAAAGGGTTCGACGATGCGCATGTAAATGCAGTCGAAGTCGCAAGAGCGGCGGAAGAAGCGGGAGCGTCGGCGGTTGCGGTTCACGGAAGGACGAGAGAGCAGTATTATAGCGGAGAGGCGGACTGGGACATTATCAGGCAGGTGAAAGAGGCGGTTTCCATTCCTGTAATCGGAAACGGCGATGTCACTACACCGGAAAAAGCAGAAGAACTTGTTCAAACGACAGGATGCGACGGAATTATGATCGCAAGAGGCGCACAGGGAAACCCGTGGATCTTTTCGGAAATGATCGGCAAGGAAAAAAACGGAGTAACTCCGCCCAGACCTGATAAAGAGGCAATACGGAATATGATCCTCAGGCATTCAAAGCTTCAGATTCAGTATCGCGGAGAATTTGCGGGAATGCGGGAGATGCGCAAACATGTAGCCTGGTACACGAAAGGACTGACAGGAGCGGCAGATCTCCGGCGCAGAGTAAATGAGACAGAGACATTAGATGAACTGATGATGTTATTGGAAGAACTATGAAAATCTGCACAAAAAATATCCTTTAATATGTGAAGCGGCAAGATAAAAATAGTAAAAATGCCAAAAAGCAAAAACGACCTTACAAAAATGTTACGGTAATCTATACAAAATAAACAAAGTTTTGTATAATTTATATATTACGCATAGTAACATGGAGAAAAAGGTCGTTTTTCTTTATTTCGTTTCATGGAATATGCGTGAAAATTCAGAACGAAGGAGTGCTCCGGAACTATAGGGGCGAAAAAGTTTATGAAAAATCTCAAGTGGAAGAAAGTAGGTTCGGCAGTTCTTGCTACAGCTTTGGCAGGAAGCATGGTGTTGCCGGCAACAGCCTACGCACAGGGTGAGATCGTTCAACTGGAAGGGGGAACTTCGACGCAGACAAACACAGCGCCGGAGCAGGTGTTCCTTAACAAATACAGCGGAACGGTCAGAACGCAGAACTTCAACGATAACTGGAAGTTCTATTTAGGAGACGCAAGCGGAGCGCAGACTCCGGCATTTGACGACTCCTCATGGGATCAGGTGAACCTGCCGCATGATTACAGTATCGACCAGAAATATAACCGTTCAATGGATGGAGAGAGTGGATATCTTCCGGGCGGTACAGGATGGTACAGGAAAAGCTTTACTGTAGATAAGAGCCTTGAGGGCAAACGTATCAGTATCGACTTCGGCGGCGTGTACATGAATGCAACTATTTATGTAAACGGTAAAAAGCTCGGTACACATCCGTATGGATACACACCATTCTCTTTCGATATTACAGATAATGTGAAGTTCGGAAAAGAAAACGTGATTGCCGTTAAAGTAGATCACCAGACACCGTCAAGCCGTTTTTACTCAGGAAGCGGTATTTACAGAGACGTAGACTTTGTTGTAACCGATACAGTTCATGTAGATAAGAACGGAACAAAGATTGAGACACCGGATCTGAAAGAGCATGTAGATGGAAACAATGTTGCGGTGAAAGTAAAAACAACTGTTGTAAATGAATCCGAGAGGGATGCATCTGTAAAAGTAAAACATACGATCTATCCGAAAAACGGAACGGCAGAGCAGGCAGTTGCTACGTTTGAGTCACAAGAGGCAGTTGCTGTAGAAAAAGGTAAGTCAAAAGACGTATCTGCAGATTTTACAGCATCAGGCGTACAGCTTTGGAGTACAACAACTCCAAATCTCTATACTGTGAAAACAGAAGTCCTTATGGACGGTGCTACAGTTGATACATACGAGACAGATTATGGTTTCCGCTACTTTGCATTTGATAAAAACAATGGATTCACTCTGAATGGTCAGAAGATGAAACTTCAGGGAGTATGTATGCATCATGATCAGGGCGCGCTTGGTTCGGTTGCAAATGACCGCTCTACAGAGCGTCAGGTAGAGATCCTGAAAATGATGGGATGTAACTCTATCCGTGTGACACATAATCCGGCGTCAGACGAATTGATCGATGCATGTAATAAGCATGGAATCTTAGTGATCGACGAGGCATTTGACGGATGGGTAGCTCCGAAAAACGGCAATTCAAACGATTATGCAAAATGGTTTAATAAAGAAATTGAATCTGATAATGAAATCATGGGCGCTGCGGACAATATGACATGGGCGCAGTTTGATCTTACAGCAATGATCGAGCGTGGACAGAATGATCCGGCGATTATTATGTGGTCGCTCGGTAACGAGATGTGGGAAGGAACAGGCGGATATAGTGCTGCTTATAAGACTGCTCAGGACAATCTTGTGAAATGGGCAAAGGCGGCGGATACTACACGACCGGTAACAACCGGAGATAATAAGCTAAAAGGCGAAGAGGAAGGCTCAATTACTCTCGCTAATGGCTTACAGGAAGCGTCGGGAATCCATGGAATGAATTATGCAAGCGGCGCGGAGTATGACAAAATTCACAAAAAATATTCAGAATGGCCGTTATATGGTTCGGAAACGGCATCAGCAGTTAACAGCCGAGGAATTTATAAAGGCATGAATAGTCAGCATAATTATGGAAATCATGATTTGACGTCTTATGATACATCGGCAGTAGGCTGGGGAGCTACGGCAAGCAGCGCTTGGTATGAAGTAATTAAAAGAGATTTCCTTGCCGGTGAATATGTATGGACAGGATTTGACTATATCGGAGAACCGACTCCGTGGAATGATCCATATGGAAGTTTAGGACAAGGTGGCACATGGCCGCTTCCGAAAAATTCTTATTTTGGAATTGTTGATACGGCAGGACTTCCGAAGGACAGCTATTACTTCTACCAGAGTCAGTGGAATGACAGTGTGAATACACTGCATATTCTTCCGGCATGGAATGAAGATGTTGTGTACAAAAAAGAAGGAAATAAAGTTCCGGTAGTTGTATACAGCGATGCAAAAAAAGTAGAATTGTTCTTCACTCCGGCAAATGGCGGTGAGAAGAGATCGCTTGGCGAAAAGGAATTTGCACAAAAAACGACGACTGCAGGATATACATATCAGATGTATGAAGGCGAAGGAAAGAGCAGTAAAGAACATGAGAATTTGTACATGACATGGATGGTTCCATATGAAGCCGGAACAATTACTGCAAAAGCGTGGGATAAAGACGGTCAAGAAATAACAGAAAATATCCAAGGACGCACATCGGTAACTACGACAGGAGCGGCGGCGAAACTTCAAGTAAAAGCCGACAGAGAAACGATTAAAGCAAACGGTGAAGATCTTTCTTATCTTACAGTGAATGTTACAGATGAAAACGGAAATATTGTGCCGAATGCGGAAAATAAGGTGACATTTGAAGTGAGCGGCGATGGTGTGCTTGCAGGTATAGATAACGGAAGACCTATAGATCATCAGTCCTACAGAGATGACAATAGAAAAGCATTCAGCGGACAGCTTGTAGGTATCGTTCGTTCCACAAAATCGGCAGGAACAATCACTGTGAAAGTCAAAGCGGATGGAATGGAAGATCAGACGGTGCAGATTAAAACAGAGGCATCATCAGATGGAACAACTGAAGAAAAAGCAATCAGCAGCGTTGAGATGTCCAAAAACTACTATGTAAAAGTGGGTAATCGTCCACAGCTTCCGGCAGAACTGGATGTTATTCTTAATGATAAGTCAGAAGCAAAAGGAAAGGTAACATGGGAGGACGTTGCAGAAGATCAGGTCAATCAGTCAGGTACATTCAGCGTGACAGGAACAATTACAGTTGAAGGTGTCGATAAAGCAGAAACGGTTTCCGTTAATGTAAATATGATTGATACAGTAGCAGCGTTGTTAAATTATTCAACAACAACAAGTGTTGGAGTAGAACCGATTCTTCCGACATCAAGACCTGCTGTCATGGAAGATGGAACAATACTTACGGCATCATTCCCGGTGACATGGGAAAAACCAAAAGACGGTTATAATATAGCCGGAATTGTACAAGTAAAAGGAACGGCTGATGTGTTCGGGGAATCAATGGATGTTACGGCATCTGTGAGAGTTCAGGAAGCGGAAGTTACAGTTGGTGCTAATATCGCAAAAGATGCACTGACTTTGAAACAGGACCTCACAGTTACTTCAGATACACTTGAAGCAATCCGCGACGGCAGCCGAGAAGTTTCCAGCAATACAAGCGGTGGAGCAAATACGACGCTTTGGAGTAATTATGATAATTCTAATCAAAACAGAGATGATAAAGATGCAGAGATTACGTTTGAATATGCAACAAAGATGAACTTTAATCAGATCAAGATTTTCTTTAGACAGGATAGTTACTCAGCAACATATCCGGATGCGAAGACAACACAGATTTTCGTATCAGATACAGGTGCAGCAGATACGTGGACATTAGTTGATACTACAGAGACTATTGCACAACAAGATAATAACGGAGTAAAAGAGTATAAATATGATTTTGCGCCGACAAGCGGTGTGTTTGTTAAGATTCGTGTGGTGAATTCTAATGCAACCGGTAAACCGGCAGGATTTACATGTACAGCGATTGCTGAGGCGGAATTGTATAAAGCAGAAACCGCAGATTTTGCAACAAACACAACAGCGGAACTGCAGAGCCTGACTGTAGATGGTAAAGCGGCTCCGGCAGAAGCACTTACAGCAGGATCATGGAATGTTTCGGCAAAAGAAGTGAAAGAAATCGCAGCAGTAGGAAAAGACAATGCGGCTGTAACAATACTTCCGGCAAAGAATAATGCTGTAAAAATATTGATCGAATCAGAAGATCATAAAACACAGAATACATTTGTGATCAACCTCGGCGTGGCAGATCCGGCAGATGACAGCAAGGATTACACAGGAGTTATCACTCCGTCGGCGGGAAGCACTCAGCCTAATAACGGAACTGATATCGACAAAGCATTTGACAAAAATAATAATACGTTCTGGCATTCAAGCTGGAATCCGTCAACAACAAACGAAAACCTTTATGTAACTATGGAACTTGCAGAGGCACAGAAGATTGATGCAATCCGTTATTTGCCGAAGGGTGGTAATCTTACAGGAGGAGATCAGAACGGTCGTGTGAAGACATATACTGTAGAAGTAAGCATGACAGGTGCTGATGATTCATGGACAAAGGTAGAGATTACTCCTTCAACACAAGAGTGGGCAAACGGAACAGATTGGAAAATCGCTCAGTTTGTACAGCCGGTTGAGGCGAAGTTTATCCGCTTTACAGGTGTTGAAACTTATGGTGACGGAGGTCAGGAGAACAAGTTTATGAGCGCGGCTGAGATTCGTGTGAAATTAGCAGAGGACGAACCGGTAGTACCGGAGCCAAAGCCGACAGAACTTGTAATCCAGAATCAGCCGACGAAGACAACTTATACAGAAGGTGAAAAATTCGATCCGACAGGACTTAAAGTCGGAGTTAAATATGATAATGGTGAAGTGAAAGATGTAGCAGAATATAACGCTGAAACAGCAGGACAGTTCACATTTGATCCGGCATTGAATACAGCGCTTACTACAAATAATACGAAGGTAACTGTTACATATAAAGGTAAAACAGCAGACATTATCATTCAGGTTAATCCAAAAGAGGAAGAGCCGAAAGTAACAGGAATTGAAGTTAAGACATTACCGAAGACAAAATATACAGAAGGCGATAAATTCGATCCGACAGGACTTGTGCTTACAGTGAAATATGACAAAGGCGAAGATAAAGAAGTAGCTTACGGCGATGCAACAAAAGCAGACTTCACATTCAGCCCAAGCCTTGACACAGCACTGAAAACAAGTGATGAGAAAGTAACAGTAACATATGCAGGCAAGACGGCAGAAATCGGTATTGAAGTGAAAGCTGACACACCGGTAGAGCCGGAAAAACCGACGGTAGACAAAATTGCCGTTAAGAAAGTGCCAGCTAAGACAACTTATAAAGCAGGAGAGACATTCGATCCGAGCGGACTTGTTCTTACAGTAACGATGTCAGACAAGACAACAAAAGAAGCATCGAAAGATGAAGGCAAAGATGTAGAGGCTGTAGACCAGAAGACGGTTTATGTAACTCCGGAGTGGCTAAACAGTGCCATGAATGGTAACCAGAAGGGTTACGAAGACGTTGTGGTGGCAGAGGTCGGTTACGGAGATGTGAAAGATTGTGTATCTTACAACGAAGGACATGTTCCGGGTGCAATTTATGTAGACAACTGTGAAGTAGAAGATTCTACCGGAAGTAAAGAAGGAAAATACAATCTTTTGGCAGCAGAAGAAGTGGAGAAATTCATGCTTGCACATGGAATTACAAAAGATACAAAAGTTGTGCTTTATGGTGCGGATGTAGCCGGCACCGGACGTCAGGCATACGCATATCTTTGGGCTGGTGTGGAAGATGTGAAGATCTTGAATGGCGGTATAGAAGCATGGAAATCTGCTGGTTATGACGTTGAAAAAGACGCAAATGAAGGAAAAGAAGCAACTGATTTTGGTACAACAGTTCCGGCACATCCGGAATACTGGACTTCTATTGAAGAGGCAAAAGACAGACTGGAGAATGATGACAATTTTAAACTTGTAAGCATTCGAAGCGAGGATGAGTGGCTTGGAAAAACAAGTGGTTATAATTATATCGACAAGGCCGGGGAACCGGAGGGCGCCGTATGGGGAAAAGG
>ERZ894183.532-NODE-532-length-30461-cov-8.019963_pt1 | contig 30461 bp, 28 predicted proteins | sample MGYA00380279_ERZ894183 | MGnify/ENA primary metagenome ERZ894183 (study PRJEB32331, sample SAMN06328422) | human gut metagenome | biome: human gut microbiome; feature: stool | host: Homo sapiens | collected 2013-06-26 ... | reverse complement strand
TACCACAAAAGCAAAATGCCCGTAGAGCCGATAAAATAAGGCTTTGCGGACATTTGAGAAGATATAAAAAGATAGTTAAAAAGACATATATAATTTTATATAATTCCTGAAATCTTCTTATTCCGTTTTGACGCTTATGAAATATAAAATATCCTGGCAGTCAAAAACCGCCAGGATATTATAATTCAAACGAAGGGGAATCATTACTCTATTTCATCTGTAACCGGAACTTCTTCAATCTGAGAAAGAAGTTTTCTTGATAACACTGCTACTCCTGCAGCAGATGCGCATTCCAAAATCCCAAGAAATGTCATACTGACTTCCGCCGAAATCTGATCATATTCACCGGTTATCATGAAATAAATACAGCTGAATACTGTCACGCCAGCAAACAACGCTCCAAATACTCCACATTTGCAAAGTCTTGCCGGCCCGTTCTTGTGCTGTTTTACGGTCATTTCGTCCGTAATCCGTATTGATGTCACAATACCAATCCACGCAAACAACAGCGGAACAAAATATATCAGCCAGCTTAAGTACACTGCAAGATCGCCAATACTCTGGCAGGAATGTGTACCGGTAAGTACGAATGCTGCCGTCATAGCTGCAATCAGAATCACAGCATATTTATTTATCTTAGAAACGTAATCCGTATCACAGATATAATGCATCTTAGTCACAATCGGCTGTACCTGTACTGCCCTATTTGTTTCCGATGTCCTTGTTTCAGTCATAATCAATCATCCTTCTTATCTGTTATATTTTAGAGAGTTCGTCCGCCATCCATCAGAATAATCTGACCATGTATATAAGAACTCTCTGGAGCTGCCAGGAAACATGCGAGATTCGCAATATCGTCCGGATATCCAAATCTTCCGATCGGGATTTTAGCCATCAGCTGCTCCTTTGACTCTTCTGTCGGATATAACGTATCAAACAAATCCGTAACAATAACACGTGGTGCAATGGCATTTACATTCACGCCGTTCTTACCGAATTCTTTTGATACCGTACGCATCAGACCATGCTGGCCTGATTTGGATGCAGCATAATGTGCTCCTCCTCCGGTTCCGGTAATACCGGAACCAGAGGTTACAAAGATAATCCGTCCTTCATCTTCAGGTTTCTTATCCGCAAAACAATCATAAAAAGCTTTGACTGTATAGAATGATCCGCTCAGATTGATAGAGATAACTCTCTCCCATTCTGCTGGTTCAATCTCAGCAATTGTATGTTTTCTGCTGACACCTGCATTAATCACAAGAATATCTATCTTACCAAAAGCATCTACCAGTTGCTGCTTTGCCTGAACCAAAGACTCATAATTTGAGACATCGGCTGCTGCGAACACGCATTTATATCCTTTTGCTGTGAATTCTTCCTGAGCCGCAAATCCTGTAGCTTTATCAAAATCAATAATTCCCACAGCTGCACCGCTTTCAGCCATCTTCTCTGCGATACTTCTTCCAATACCCTTAGCTGCACCGGTTACTACGGCTGTTTTACCCTTTAAACTTAAATTCATTTCAATTTCACCTCAACTGTCTAACTGCGTGTATACAAATCTGTTCTAACTTGCAGGCACTGCTTAACTTAAAATGTCAACAATTTTCTGAATATCCTGTTCCATTCCAATACCCGTCAGGAAAGACAGTGCACGGATTACCGGAATCTTGTCATTTGAATAGCTTGTTGTAGTTACAATAAGATCAGCTCCAGCCATCTTAGACTCAATCTCAGCTACTTTACACTGAACGATTTCCGCCTGTACATTTGCTTTTGCAAGTGCCTCTTTAATCTTTACACATACGACTGTTGATGTTGCAATGCCTGTTCCGCAGGCAACGATTACTTTTTTCATAGATAGATAACTCCTTTCAATTCAACCTTTAAAGTCCTTTTAAATTATGCTCTAATTATTTTGCTGCGTTAGCGGCTTCAACCTGAGCCTTAACATCATTTCTTGTCCAGTACCACAGTCCAAAGTAGATAACTGCTACAGCAATACCCGCAATGAACATTGGCATGTTAGCTGGATCACAAAACTTAGCAAATACCCATACAAGAATATGGCATGATGCATCGATACCTGAAATCTGTGTTGCGCCTTCTGGGAAAGCGAATCCTACAGCTTTACCCATTGCTGTTGTAGCCTCAGCCATGTTAGTAGCGATAAACAGGATACCACACATCATAACCGAAGAACTGAGTACGCTTCGTACAATGTTACCACGGGAAGCAACTACTGCCCAGATTACTGTGAATGGAAGTACCGCAAAGTCAGCGTACGGAAGTAATCTGTTGTACGGCAGAATAATTGCCAGTGCAAGTGTAATAGGAATCATGATCAGGGATACTGTTACAACTGTTGGATGTCCTGTAGCTACAGCTGCATCCAGACCAATGTATACTTCTTTTCCCGGGAATCTCTTCTGAATGAAGTTTCTTGCGCCTTCTGAAATAGGCATCAGACCTTCCATAAGCAGAGATACCATTCTAGGAAGAAGTACAAGTACTGCAGCCATGTTAACACCTGTCAGGATAACCTGTTTTGAATCGTATCCGGCAAGTGCACCAATAATAAGACCAAGAACAAGACCAAGGAACATCGGCTCACCAATGAAACCAAGTTTCTTCTTTAATGTATCTCCTGTAACATTGACTTTGTTTAATCCAGGAATCTTGTCCCATACACGGTTCAATGCGTAGCATACTGGTGCCCAAGCAACAGTCTCAGCATGTGGCAGACATACACCCGGCAGTTCCAGGAAAGATCCTACTGCAGGAGCTGTCCAGTCAGCCAGCTTGAAAGTAACTACAGCGTGGATCAGTGCACACAGCAGGCAAAGCGGAAGGCTTCCTGTTGCGTAATAAATTACACCGCCTGCAAAAATTAAATGCCAGTAATTCCAAATATCAACGTCCATAGTCTTTGTCATATTAAGAGCTAACATAATCATATTAACGATGAACAATAACGGAATTAACAGGACAGCAATTGGCGTCGCCCAAGTAATAGATGCTGCTACCGGCCAACCTACGTCCAATACATTCAGGCTTAAATTCAATCTGTCAACCATTGCCTGAGCTGCTGCTCCTGCATAACTGCTGATCAGTCCGATAACCAGGTTAATTCCGATGAAACCAACACCTACTGTCAAACCTGCACGGAATGACTTAACAAACCCCTGACCAAGAATCAGTCCGAAGATTGTCAGAATGATAGGAAGCATGGCACTTGCTCCCAGGTCCAAAATGTATTGAACCGCGCTTGTGATAATACTCATAGTTTCTCATCCTCTCTTTCTTTTGTATTCCTTAAAGTGTCTATAAAATCATGGAATAAGCTATGCCATAAGCTTCTCCATAACTTCCTCAATTACATTCATATCTTCCGCCGCTTTTACTGATTGCAGCACAGATACGTTCTGGCAGGTCTCTACCAGTTTAGAAAGCATCTCGATCTGATCATTTGGCTTCATAATAGCGAGCATGAAGATCACTTCAACGGATACAGTTGCTTCATCATCTCCCATAACCACAAAGTCCACAGGTTTGTCAAGAATGCCACAGAACACAGCTTTCTTATTAACATGAATAGCATCTGTATGTGGAATAGCCACTCCCATAGCTTCCATCGGAAGGCCTGTTGGGAATACTTTTTCTCGTTCAATGACTGCCCCTGGGTAAGTATCTTTTACCCATCCTTTTTCAACCAGCACATTGCCCATCTCACGCAACACCCCGAATTTATCAGTCGCATCTACCTTTGCTACAAGATAGCCTTTCTCAATATTTTCCTTTAAGATTTCCATACTTCTTTCTCCTTTTGTTATACATAATAAAATCTTCTTATTTTTCGTCTGTATCAGCTACCTGGATAACTACCTTTACTTCCTCTGCATTTTTACTCTTCGTAAATCCTTCTTCCCAGTTATCCAGATCTGTAATCATAGTTACTACCTTCTCCGGCTGTACCAGTCCCTCTGCCATCAGTTGTAAAGATGTTCTCCATGCACTCGGCTTCTGTGTTCTGGTTCCCATATAATGAATTTCTTTTGGAAAGAAAATACCTACGTTGACTTCATTGATATCTTTTGCAAATACACCAATCTGGACAACCTCACCCTTTTTACGAATCAGCTCAAATGAACGATTTAATGCCGGAATAGCACCGGAACATTCATAGATTTTGTCTGGCCCGATACCATCTGTCATCTCATTCATTACAGTTCCCAGATCTTCTTTCATCTGATCAACAATACGATCAAATCCAAGTGTTCTTGCAACTTCAAATCTCTTTTCATCTTTAGTAAGACCGGCGATAACTACTTTCGCGCCCTGTGACTTACATACCATACCGGTCAGCAGTCCCATAGCTCCCGGTCCAAAGATCAATACTGTCTCACCCGGCTTAACCTGTGATGTTTCCATGGCTCCATGTACGCAACATGCAAGAGGCTCCGTCAAAGATGCCTGTAACAGACTTACTTTTTCCGGAAGTTTATGGATTCTCGCTTCATGGTTAATTACATATTCCGCAAATCCACCATCAGCCTGTGTACCAAGTCCCTGTCTTGATGAGCAGAGATTATATTCTTCATTCTTGCAATAGATACATTTGCCACAGGTTTTAAATGTCGTCTCACTTGTTACTCTGTCTCCCACCTTTAACTCTTTTACATCTGGTCCAACCTCTTCTACAATACCCGAAAACTCGTGACCCAGTGTAACCGGTGGTTTATTGCTGGCATACTCACCTGCCCATGTGTGAAGATCTGAACCACAGATTCCTGCATATACTACTCGGATCTTAACCAGATCTCCGCTTACTTTCGGTTCTTCAACCTCTCGGATTTCCAAATTTCCAGGTCCCTTTGCGTATTTTACTAATGCTTTCATCGTCATCCTCCTCTTTTGTCAGTCCATCATACGTGACATTGATTGCATTATCTATTTAACAGTCTTCAGACTATTAATCGCATGTAACAGTTCTTCTGCTGTCGGCATTCGATCCAACAAATGTTTGATCTTTTCATTTCCAAAGATCATCATGACATCATATAATGCAGAATTAATACTTTCAGCACTCTGTATACTTATTCCTATAAGATATCTCACCGGATCATTCGATTCATGATGAAAATCCACCGGGTTTTTTAATCTAAGCAACGAGGCTGCTTCTTGTTTAACTCCCTCCAGGCAGTCTGCATGCGGAAGTGCTGTTCCCGGCCATATTACAACATAAGGACCATTTTCTTTTATGTTTTCCACCATTGCATCTACGTAAGCATCTGTCACGGCACCGCTATCTCTCAACAGTATTCCAGATTGTCTGACAGCATCCTCCCAGTCATCTGCTTCATAATCAACCATCACTCTGTCCTGTGACAGAAGATTGTAAAAAGCACCTTGAATATCAGATTCTACCGGATTGATTACATCCAGCTGCATTTCTGGTATTTCTTTATCACCATCATCTTCTATTAATTCAAATACCTTACGCTGCACATCCAGCAAATCATCAGTATTCAATATTGCAGATCTAACAACCACACATGGCAGTTCACTCTCCAATGGGATCGTTGAAACAATCATTTGTGCCCCACTGTTTTGAATTTCTTTGGTATTATGCACAGACGAGACACTGACAATATCGATCATCTCATCTAATGTATGCAACTTTGCCAACATGAATTGCGCTGTACCTCTTCCGGTCTCGCATACCAATGCAACTTTAATTTTGGAATTCTTAGAGCTTTCTGCTTTTTCTTTTTCCAGTACAGATGCAAAATACAAAACCATAAAAGACATCTCGTCTTCAGAAAACTCTTTTCCTATATACTCTTCCAGGCTTCCGACATTTTCACGAATAATCGCAAAGATTTCCGGGTATTCCTGAAGCAAAGATTCTTTCAATGGATTTTTAAGCATTTCTCCTGACTGTAATCTGAATACAGCTGACCTCATGTGTGCTACCAGCAAATCATACAGTGAAAAATCCAGATAAAAGTCAATTCCAAAACAATTTGATATATGATATAAAGTTTCTGCAATCAACAGGCGGATATCTAATGCATTTGCCTTATTAGATTTACTGTCTTTCAGATAACTTTTTCCCTTTAGACATTCTGCATAATACAAAATCTCTGATTCAGGAATCTCAAGACTATATCTTTTTTCTATAACTGCAAATAAATTACTGCTAAATTCATATTTGGAACTTCGTCTGAGATTTTTCCAATTTTCTTCATAATATGCAGGAATGATTTGATTATTATGAATACGATTTACAGCCAACGTCAGTTCCCTCACTGCTTCAAAGAAAGAATAGTCCGAAAGAAATGTCTGTTCTTCTTCCTCTTCCTGAATGATTAGCTGTTTTATATCGTTATATATATTCATCCTGTCCATCTGACGAACCATCAGACACCAGAATGCTCCCAGACTGTATCCCGTCTCATACTCATTGTCATCTCCGTTGACTTCAAGGAGTTTTAATATGCCTTTTCTTACATCTAATTCCGGCACATTAACAATGTAACCTCTATGTACCTGCGAAATCAGTTCCATTTTATTTTCTTCAAACCATTTTTTGATTTCCGGAAGATCACGAAGAAGTGTGGTTCTGCTGACTCCGATTGTCTCTTTCAGCTGTTCTACCGTAACGTATCCTTTTGCGTTTAGCAGAATCATTACCAACACCGCTGCTCTCTCGTTCTTAGATAAAAAGTATGTATAAAATGTATGCTCACAAATAAATTTTTCAAAGGCGTGCACATCAACTCGGACGTCTGTATCAAAAAATACCTCTCCATCAGACCCAATTTGAATTACCGGAAGATCATATTCTATCAATGCGTCATTCAATTCCTTAATATCCGCACGAATAGATCTCTCCTGTACTTTGTATTTTTCAACCAGTTCCGTAACATTCTGTCTGCTGCCTAAAATTAATTCCCGTAATATTTTGTTACTTCTTCTGTTCATGCTGTCCTCCTCGATAGCCATATTATAAGTCATACTCTCGTCTCTCAAAAAGTCCCATCAAATGCAGCTAAAATGCAAAGATTGGTATTATATACAAAAAGAAGCCATTTTTCGCGTAATTTTACGTAAAAAATGACTTCTTTTCTTAATATTTTGTTATGAAAATTATCTAATTCTTATTCAGTCATCCCATGTTGTCTATTCATTCTGTCCACCCAACAGATACCGGTAAATTGCTTCTGCACAGCCGCCATGATCATGATCGGCCACACTCACTTTGCAGACTTCTCGTACACACTCTCTCGCATTCCCCATTGCAACAGGCAGTCCTGCCACCTTCATCATCTTCACATCGTTATCAGAATCTCCCACTGCAATCGTATGTTCAAGTGGTATTTTGACGATTTCACAAAGTTGCTTTAACCCAATCCCCTTTGACATATGAAGCGGCGAGATTTCAAATCCTGTATCCTCCGCATAGACTACCGTCACCGGCAATTGGATGATTTGCTCAAACAATCTGTCTCGAATTTCAACACTTGATGCATATACATTCATTTTCTCCATCGGAAAATGTTCTTTGCGATATGCATCATACAGTCCATCATAATGTTTGCCGGTCTTACGCTGCAACTCCTTGTATCTCGTAACATAAAAATAATCCATACGCTCAGCATCGATGCTGTCTACAAGATTGCGACCTTTTGAATAGCCAATCAGCATACAGTCTTCGCCATCTATAATGTCTATGATTTTCTCAACGATTTCATCTGGAATCACAGTTGATGATAAAATTTCCTTTGTCTCCGAATCATAAAGCAATGCTCCGTTTTCACACACAAAATACCGCACCTTCTGCAATTCATTTTCCTCATACGGTTCTATTTCACCAACTGCCCGTCCTGTGCAGACCGCTATCCTCTTCCCCAGTTCAACGGCTCTCGCAATTGCCTCCCGCGAAGATTCGCTTACTTTATTCTTACTGGTAAGAAGCGTTCCATCCATATCAAACGCGATTAAATCATATCCACTCATGTTTTACTCCTATAACTATATCTCTTACTTACATTTCTTTCTGGAAATCCGTCCATGGAATATTCAGCGTCGCCCCCTCATTAAGCAGCGCATTCACATGCATCAGTAACGGAAAATCAGACTCTTTCACCTTTCCTGCTTTTGCAAGGGCTTTCACTGCGCGAGCGGTTCTTGTAGCAATAACTACCGCTTCCAGTGTCTGCCCTTTCAGCTGTTCCATAACCTCATCGATAGACAGTCCTTTACCGAGAAGAAGTCCCACTGTACGGCTTCGTCCTGCTGCAACTGTTACATTCAGATCACCGGCAGCATACATGATATTATCCACACCTCCACCGACAATTCTAAGCAGATCCAGCATCTCCTTTACACTCTCCTGGAACAGAGCGGCTTCTGAATTATTGTGATTAATTCCATCATTGCCTGCTTTCTCAGCCATACCGATAGCAAGCGCTGTTCCCAGTGCATATCCGTTTTTTAAAGCAACTGCACACTCCAGCCCTACCACATCTAATGTCAGACTGATCACATAATAATCGGTTGCAAACAGACTCCGGATCCAGCGCAATGTCTCCATCTTCGGTCCGCAATAACCGACAAAAGACGGATCATGATCTGCCAGATCTCTTGCGGTACAAGGTCCGCCGATCGCATAGATTTCCTGCTTACTTCCTTCTTGTAATTTACTCATCCAGTATTCTGGATAGGTCTGCATCGTTCCATCTTCATAATCCAGCATTCCTTTTGTCACAGAAATCACTGGGACGCTCTCATCAAGTATCGGGAGTATCTTATCTGCAAACCAGTCTACACCAAAGCTTGATACCCCACATACAATCAGATCTGCTCCCTGGATTGCCTCTTCTTTTTCGCACTCTTTGTAATAGTGAATACCGTCATGTAGTATGCGAAGCAGATTCACATGGTAGTTATCCTCTCTCAATCTGTCTATTACCTGATCGTCCAATGGACTTCCTACCAAACGCACTTCATGTCCATTTTCAAATAATGGATAGGTAAGTGCTGATGCCATCTGTCCTGCTCCGATTAATGTGATCGTACTCATTGTGTCGTCCTCCTCTTAGCCGTGCTTCTTTCTCAACTCTCTGCGCAATACGCTTCGATCCCATTCATACTGTTCCTCTTCCGTCTCAATGATAAGTTCCGGAACTATCGTTGGCTTACCATCTTCCCCAACAGCTACCTCTGTTGCATATGCACAGTTAATCAGGAACTGTTCTCCTGTTACCGTCTCTGCATAAGTCTCCACTTTGACATCCATAGATGTATGTCCTGCATAGACAATCTTTGCCTTGAGCACGACCGTATCTCCCGGATAAGCTCCTCGCAGAAACTGCAGATTATTGAACGATGCTGTGATGATCGGTCTGTGTGCATGTCTCTTTGCCGCCATTGCCGCAGTCTCATCAATCCACTGCATCAGTTGGCCTCCGAATAGACGTCCTGCACTGTTCAAATGATTCATCCTTACCAGATGGACACTTTCTAGCTGTGAATCCACTACACGTTTTTTTCCTCTTTCCATACTTAATCCTCTCTTTTCTGATCTGACATATTAATCAGAGATTATTGCCTTTCTCTATACTACGATGAACGAACATTTTTTTCAACCGATTCTTTTCAAAACATTCACCGCGTTCGTTCTCCATATACGTTCAAGCTGATCCTCGCTCACACCTTTCTTACGAAGCATCTCCCATAATTTTGGCATATCAGATACCTTCTGGATTGGCTCGTATGCCTGTATACCATATCCATCTGCATCCGTACCGATTGCCGGAAATTCCCCTCCTCCGACATTGATCATATGTAGAACGTGTGCTGCCACTGCTTCCAGTTCCATGCCAGGTGACAGGTTTTCACCAAGAAACATCGGGAACAGATTCAATCCTGCTATACCTCCAGCTTCTGCAAGTCTGCGGATCATTTCGTCGGTCAGATTCCTTGGATGCCTGCATAATGCACGGCAATTAGAATGTGATGCGACAACCGGACCGTCTGTACATTCCAGAATATCCCGGAAAGACTGGTCTGATGCATGAGACACATCAATAATCATTCCCAACTCTCCGGCACGGTTTATGATCTCTTTACCAAACTTTGTAAGTCCTTTTGCCATAAGTTCAGGCTCACGACTGTTAGGATGACCCAGACAGTTCGTATAGTTCCACATCGGCGTCATCAGACGTACACCCTTCTCCCACAATTCTTCCAGACGCTGCGCCTTCCCGTTAATAATTCCCCCTTCTTCTATTGTTAAAACTGCTGATATCTGACCGTTCTGTTCATTTTTCAGTATGTCCTCATAATTTCCTGCCATGCATATTTCTTCGGAGTATTTCTCGCAGTTTTTCTTTAACAGCTCTATCATAGCCAGTGCCTGCTCGTAACATTTCTCATAATCCATGTTCTGCTCTTCCAGGCAGGTAAAACATGCAAAGAACTGCGCCAGTGTCCCGGCTTCTTTCATCGCAGGAATACTGACACTCCACGGATTCTCCATCAGATCATACTCATTCTGCTGTATCATTTTCCACAGGGTATCACAATGCATATCAATCAAATTCATAGTTCCACTCCTTTCCCATCTCGAACCACATATGAAATTCCTGTGTCCCGCTGGACATAGGAAAGCTTTTTCTGCTATACTGTATGTGTTTTCAATACTGTTAATTATCACATTTTATAATAGAGGTGTCAATTATGCGAAATATACGTTTAACTATAGAGTACGACGGCAGCCGTTATCAGGGTTGGTCACGTCTGGGCAAAAATGAATCAACCAATACCATTTCCAACAAGATTCTGGATGTAATCAAGAAGATGTCCGGTGAAGATGTGGAACTTTTCTGCGGCATGCGTACCGAAGTCGGCGTCCACGCCTACGGACAGGTAGCGAATTTCAAGACATCATCCCGAATGGATCTTACAGAGATGCAGCGGTATCTGAACCGTTATCTTCCGATGGACATCGCCATTACTGATATTGAGGAAATGCCGGAACGCTTTCATGCGCAGCTTAACGCCAAGCGTAAGGTCTATGTGTACCGCATGATCACCGGCGCTGTACCAAGCGTATTTGACCGTAAGTATGCATACCACTGCTTCCGTCATCCGAATAAAGAACTGATGGATGAGGCGGCTGATCTTCTGATCGGCAAACACGACTTCCGCAATTTTACCTCTGCCGGTAAGTCCAAATCCACTGTAAAAGAGATTTATAATATCGAAATCTATGCAGACCCTGAAGAAATGCAGATTACCATTGAGGCCAATGATTTTCTCCACAATATGCAGAGACTGATCATAGGTACACTGATCGATATCGGTCTGGAAAAACGCCCGGTCAGTGATATCCGCGCAATCTTTCGCGGCGAAGAATCTGCGTCACTCCCTTGTGATCCAAAGGGTATGTATCTGCAGGAGATTCAATACTAAAAAAACATCACACATAATTTCATACACACAGCAAAAGGCAGGATACTTTAACGTCCTGCCTTTCTCGCTCGATATCATGGTCATGGTATATTACAATCTTTTTGCAATCGCCTTAATAAAGTCTTCACTGTTCAACACTGTCGGATTCTCAAGTGAGGTGATCAGTGCCAGGTCTTTTGTCATTTCACCTGCCTCAATCGTATCAATTGTAGCCTTTTCCAGTTTATCTGCAAATGCCATGAGTTCTGCATTATCATCCAACTCACCGCGCTTTCTGAGTGCACCTGTCCATGCAAAGATCGTTGCTACAGAGTTGGTCGAAGTCTCTTCCCCTTTCAAATGCTTGTAATAATGTCTCTGTACTGTACCATGCGCTGCCTCATACTCATAATAACCATCCGGAGATACCAGTACAGAAGTCATCATTGCCAGGGATCCAAATGCAGAAGATACCATATCGCTCATCACGTCTCCGTCATAATTCTTACATGCCCAGATGTATCCACCTTCAGACTTCATCACTCTTGCCACTGCATCATCGATCAGTGTGTAAAAATACGTGATTCCTGCCTGCTCGAATTTGTCTTTGTACTCTGTATCGAACAGTTCCTGGAAAATGTCTTTGAATGTATGGTCATACTTCTTGGAGATCGTATCCTTGCTTGCAAACCACAGATCCTGCTTCGTATCTAATGCATAGTTAAAGCAGCTTCTTGCAAAGCTCTCAATCGATGCGTTGATATTATGCATTCCCTGAATGATGCCTTCTCCTGTAAAATTATGGATCAGTTCTCTCGTCTCCGTACCATCTTCTGCAGTATATACCAGTTCTGCTTTCCCTGGTCCCGGTATCTTCATTTCACTCGCGCGATATACATCCCCATATGCATGTCTCGCAATCGTAATCGGCTTCTTCCAGGTGCGGACATACGGTTCGATACCTTTTACCTTGATTGGAGCGCGAAATACGGTTCCGTCCAAAATCGCACGAATTGTTCCATTCGGGCTCTTCCACATTTCTTTCAGGTCATACTCCGTCATGCGGGCTGCATTTGGTGTGATCGTAGCACATTTCACTGCAACACCGTATTTCTTAGTCGCATTAGCCGCGTCAACGGTCACCTGGTCATTCGTCTCATTACGGTATTCCAGTCCCAGATCATAGTACTCTGTATTCAGATCAATATATGGCTCCAGAAGATTCTCCTTGATCAGCTTCCAGAGGATTCTTGTCATTTCGTCACCATCCATCTCTACGAGAGGGGTTGTCATCTTAATCTTTGCCATTATGCTTCTCCTTTTCTGTCCTTCGATGTTATCCTTCGATGTGAAGATTCTCCATTACCTTCATGACATGTTCGTCCGCTAATTTTTCTGCAAGATCAGCATCCTTTGCTTTAATCGCATCCAGAATTGCACGGTGTTCTTCGATAGACTGCTCTGCACGATCCGGCGCTCCAACGGACATCTGTCTGGTCATCTTAACATATTTATGAAAATCTGTCAGCAGATGCTCCAGAATGCGGCTGTTGGATGCTTCATACAGTACTTTGTGGAACTTGCTGTCAAGTTCTGATACCTGGATAGTTTTTACCTTCCCATTACGTTTCAGATGAAATTCAGATAAAAGTAACGTCTCTTCCATATCTAAAATCTGCTGTTCCGTAATATTCTTGGTTGCCCATCTGGCACAGAGACCTTCCAGAAGTGACCGAATCTTATAAATATCTTCTACATCCTTTCTGGAAATGGACGTCACATACGCACCTTTATTCGGAATGATCGTTACCAGACCTTCCAGCTCCAACTGCCTGAGTGCCTCTCGCACCGGTGTCCGGCTTACGCCAAGCTTCTCTCCCAATGTGACTTCTCGTAGCTCTTCACCGTCCTGATAGACCCCCGATAAAATTTCTTCTCTGATTTTTTGAAATACCTTTCCCCGCAGGGACTGATCCTGATATTCTTCCATCATTACATCTCTCCATAACTATATAATCGAAACGCCTAACTGATCGCACGCTTCGTCAATAACTCCCAGCAGTTCTTCATCGGTCAGTACTGTAACACGTCCGCCCTCGTACTGTTCATCCACCCAGCTCTTTACCATAGCTACCAGTTCTGTATTCTTATCTACCTGTTTTTCCTCCGGCAGATGGAAATAGCTGTTGATCCAGTGAGCAATTCCTGCCAACCCAGATGTATTAGACACTGCTACCAGTGGTGCTCTGTTCAGGAACTTCTCTGTATCGAAGATGTTGTAAATCTCTTCATTCTTCAGCAGACCATCTGCATGAATACCTGCTCTTGTTACATTAAAGTTCTTACCAACGAACGGTGTTCTGGACGGAACACGGTAACCAATCTCTTTTTCATAATAATCAGCCAGTTCTGTGATTACGGTTGTATCCATGCCATCCAGTGTTCCCCGAAGCTGTGCATACTCGAATACCATTGCTTCCAGCGGTGTATTACCGGTACGCTCTCCGATACCGAAAAGCGAACAGTTCACGCCACTTGCTCCGTAGAGCCATGCTGTCGTTGAATTGCTGACTGCTTTATAGAAATCATTGTGACCATGGAACTCGATCAGTTCACTCGGCACACCCGCATGTACACGAAGACCATAGATAATACCAGGGATAGATCTCGGGATCACAGCTCCCGGATAGTTTACACCATAACCCATCGTATCACAGACACGGATCTTCACCGGAATCTGAAATTCTTCCATCAGCTTCATCAATTCCAGACAGAACGGAATCACAAATCCGTAAATGTCTGATCTGGTAATATCCTCCAAATGACATCTTGGGCTTACTCCGGTCTCCAGACATTCTCTGATCACGGACAGATAATGATTCATACATTCTCTTCTGGTCATTTTCATTTTATAGAAAATATGATAATCAGAACAGCTTACCAGAATACCTGTCTCCGGCATACCAAGATCCTTTACCAGTTCAAAGTCTTTTTTGCTAGCTCTGATCCAGCTTGTTACTTCTGGAAATTTATATCCGCGCTCCATACATTTGTACACAGCGTCACGGTCCTTCTTACTGTACAGGAAGAACTCGCTCTGACGAATCTTACCATTCGGACCTCCAAGTTTATGAAAATAATCATAAATGTCTACGATCTGCTGAGTACTGTAAGGTGCTCTTGACTGCTGTCCATCGCGGAACGTAGTATCTGTAATCCAGATCTCATCCGGCATACAGTGTGGTACAATTCTATCATTAAACGCAATCTTCGGAATTTCATCATAATGAAACAGATTCCTGAACACGTTTGGTGTATCCACATCTACCAATGGATACATATGCTCCTCTAGCTGCAGCAGATTAGAATGTTTATTTAAATATACTTTTCTGTTCTCCATGTGTCTTCACTCCTCATTAAGCATTCACCTTTGTATGAAACAATCTTGTATCATTGTATACATTAATACATGTTCTGTCAAGGTCGTTTCACGAACAATTTAGCACTTTTCCCTATTCAAGTCGAACGTCTGTGAGACTTGGCGCGTGATTCTGGTCAGCGAAGCTGACATATTCTTATCAGAATCACTGCGCATCCTCGCGGAGCGTTTATCTCAGTCGGAGATTGGACTCCCACTGAGACAAATTCGCTATTACTCACCACCTGAAGCGGTGGGAGTCTTCTCGACTGAGATAAACAAAACGGCAGCACAGATTATTCTCTGTACTGCCACTTTTACCATACTATATTCACTGATACAGATATGTTAAGTTGTTATCCTATAATGTCGCATCAATCTCGTGCGGTTTCAGGCCTTCTTTTTCCAATGCCGCAAGTATTTCTTTCTTGTGCCCGGTTCCAAATGCTTCCATCGTAATCCGAAGCTCTACTGCCGCATGGCGGTTGGTAGATACGAACTGATTATGCTCCAGCTTGATTACATTACCTTTTGCTGCTGCAATGATAGATGCTACCCTGGCAAGCTCACCCGGCTTATCCGGAAGCTGTACTGCTACAGAGAAGATACGGTCTCTCTGGATCAGTCCAAGCTGTACGATAGAGGACATTGTGATCACATCCATATTACCACCACTGAGGATCGCAACTGCTTTCTTACCCTTCAGATCTAACTGTTTCAACGCTGCCACACTTAAGAGTCCGGAGTTCTCTACAATCATCTTATGGTTTTCTACCATATCAAGGAAAGCGGTTACCAGTTCATGATCTTCCACCAACAGAATATCATCTACATTCTCCTGTACATACGGCAGATTCTTATCGCCAACTTTCTTAACAGCAGTACCGTCTGCAATAGTGTCTGCACTGTCAAGTTCTACAGGTTCTCCGGCTTTTAACGCTGCTGTCATGCTGGCTGCATTTGCAGGCTCCACACCAATCACCTTAATCTTCGGATTCAGCATCTTAGCAAGCGTAGATACACCTGTGATCAGACCGCCGCCACCGATTGGTGCCAGAATATAATCAACAGTCGGAAGTTCCTGAATAATCTCCATGGTAATGGATCCCTGTCCGGTAGCCACATCCAGATCATTAAATGGATGTACAAAGGTGTATCCTTCTTCTTCGGCAAGCTTCATAGCATATGCACACGCATCATCGTATACATCTCCATGCAAAATGACCTCTGCGCCATAGCTCTTGGTACGGTTAACCTTGATCAGTGGTGTGACTGTCGGCATTACCACGATTGCCTTGCAGCCGAATTTCTGTGCTGCATATGCCACGCCCTGCGCATGGTTTCCTGCAGATGCCGTGATCAGTCCGCGGTTTCTCTCTTCTTCTGTCAGGGTACTGATCTTATAGTAAGCACCACGCACCTTGTATGCACCTGTAAACTGCATATTTTCCGGCTTCAGATAAATCTTGCCTCCGGTCTGTTCACTCAGATATTCGCTGTATAACAGCTTGGTAGGATTGGTTACCTTTTTGACCACCTCACTGGCCTCTTCAAACTTCTCTAATGTCAGCATAGTTTCCTCCTCGTTCGTATGTCTGTTCCGCCATCTGTTCTGTATCTTATTATTTTAAATGTCTATTCCTCTTCACCATCTTCCTCTTCCGGGGTAAACAATGCTTTTACAAACTGATCCGGGTCAAATCTCTGCAGATCTTCCATCTTCTCGCCTACACCGATGTATTTGACCGGAATACCAAGCTCAGCCTGTACCGCTACAGCGATACCTCCCTTAGCTGTTCCGTCCATCTTGGTAAGAATGATACCGGTAATGTCTGCAACTTCTTTAAATTCTTTTGCCTGCTGCAACGCATTCTGACCAGTCGTCGCATCCAGTACAACCAGCGTCTCGCGGCATGCTTCCGGATATTCACGGTCGATGATACGGTTCATCTTACGCAGCTCTTCCATCAGATTCTTTTTATTGTGCAGTCTTCCGGCAGTATCGCACAGCAGGATATCCGCATGTCTCGCTTTGGCTGCCGCTACCGCATCATATACAACTGCAGCCGGATCAGAGCCTTCCTGTCCTCCGATCAGTTCTGCATGTGCGCGGTCTGCCCATTCCTTTAACTGCTCACCTGCAGCAGCACGAAAAGTATCTGCAGCAGCCACGATAACACGCTTACCCTGTGCATGATACTGTCCTGCCAACTTACCGATCGTAGTCGTCTTACCGACACCGTTAACTCCGACTACCATAATTACCGGATTCATTTCCTCAAATTCATATTCTACCGCGCCTACGCTCATCTGATCTCTGATGCTTTCGATCAGCAGTTCACGGCAGTCTGTCGGATTTTTGATGTGACGTTCTTTGACCTTTTCCTTCAGGTCATCCAGAATATCATAGGTCGCTGTCACGCCAAGGTCTCCCATGATCATAACCTCTTCCAGCTCTTCATAAAAATCATCGTCAATGGAAGAGAACCCGCCAAATACGCTGTCCATTCCGGATACGATATTATCTCTGGTCTTATTAAGTCCTTCTACCAGACGTCCAAAAAAACCTTTTTCTTCTGACATACTTTCCTCCTGTCAATTACTTATCTAATTCATCCTCCAGCAGACTTACGGATACCAGTGTGGACACACCTTTTTCCTGCATGGTGATTCCATACAGACGGTCTGCCGCTGTCATCGTACCTCGTCTGTGGGTAATTACAATAAACTGTGTATGCTCTGTCAGCTTGTGGAGATACCGGGCGTATCTGGTGACATTAGAATCATCCAGCGCAGCCTCAATCTCATCCAACAGACAGAACGGTGATGGTTTCAGGTTCTGAATAGCAAATAACAACGAGATTGCCGTCAGTGCCTTTTCCCCACCGGAAAGCTGCATCATATTCTGCAGTTTCTTGCCCGGTGGCTGCGCAATGATACGGATACCCGCTTCCAGAATATCCTCATCCTCCATCAGTTCCAGCGTGCCCTTGCCGCCGCCAAAAAGTTCTTTAAATACAAGATCAAACTCCTTGGCAATCCGTGCAAACTGCTCGGTAAACTGTCTGCGCATCGCCTCATCCAATTCATCAATAATCTTCACCAGTGTTGCTTCTGCTTCCACCAGATCATCATGCTGACCTTTCAAAAAATCATATCGCTCGGACAGATTCTTGAAATCTTCAATAGCATTGACATTCACCGGTCCCAGTGCTTTGATCTCACTTTTCAGTGTCTGAATCTCTTTCTTCATCATCGCCAGATCTGTCAGATTCTCGTTGCGCAGTTCCAGAGCATGGCTATAAGTCAGCTCATACTCTTCCCACATATAATTGATCTGCTTGTCAGCAGCCTCTTCATAACTTTCCTTACGGCTTTCCAGACGGAAAATTTCTTTATCCAGATCTGACATACGTCCGGACAGATCCTCGCGTTTCTTTAGAAAAGACTTGTGACGTCTGTTCAGTTCTTCGCGTTCATGAACTGATTTCTCAATCTCTGCTTCAATCTCAGCGAAAAGATCTTTGGAATCTTCAATGGTGAGTCTGATATCCCGAATCTTTTTCTCTTTCTCACATATCTCCTGTGATGCATGATCCTGATTATTCACCAGACTTTCCTGTTCTTCCTTAAATTTGACCAGTTCTTCTTCTATACGTGCAGTATTCTCTCTGATAAAAGCTAACTGCTGTTCCAGACCGGCAGTGGCAATATGAAGACTCTCTGTCTCCTTCTGTTTGCTGCTCTCCTGTTTGCGAAGTTCTTCCAGTGCTTTCTGCCCCTCAGAAGCCTTGCGGTTAATCTCCTGCTCCATCTGTTCAGAATCTTTTAACTCCTGTGCAATAGCTCCCTGATTATCTCCGATATCTGCAATCTGCTGATTCAGTTCCGCCGTCTCATCCTTTGCCTGCTTGGCTGCCTGCAATGCCGCCGAGATCCGTTTGGATGCCTGATCCACATTCATCTTAGCTGTATTCTGAACAACATAAGCTTCCTGCAATTCTTTCTGTACTTCATCCATAGCCGTATAACAGGCAGTTCTTCTGGCGCGGAGTGCTTCCGTCTCCAGTTCCAGCAGCTCCATGCTTTCTTTCCAGTGTGCTACACGTTTCTCAAGATCTTCAATCTCACGCCTGCGGCTTAGCAGGTTACTGGAATTACGAAATGCTCCACCAGTCATAGATCCGCCCGGATTCAACAGATCTCCTTCCAGTGTGACCAGACGCAGGGACTGCTTATACTTTCTTGCAATCGCAATCCCACGGTCAATATTGTCTACAACCACTGTTCTTCCAAGAAGGCTTGCTGCAAGCTCCCGGTACTTTGGATCTACCTTTACCAACGTATCTGCAAGTCCGATGACACCAGTTTCTTTTAATACCTCCGGACGGTTCAGACCGCTTCTTGCTGACACGCTGGTCAATGGCAGAAATGTCGCACGTCCATATTTATTCTTTTTCAGAAATCCGATCATTCGTTTAGCGGTGTCTTCATTATCTGTAACAATATTCTGGATACTACCGCCAAGGGCTGTCTCGATCGCCGCTTCGTAAGCCTTTTCTACCTTTACGATATCCGCTACGACACCAAGAAGACCCGGTTCTCTGTTGCGGCACTCCATAACCTTACGGATACTATTACCATATCCGTCATAGCGTTCTGTGATATTGCGCAGAGATTCCAGTCTGGATCTGTCCCTGTGATATGAAGTCTGTCTATTACGCAGTTCTTCGGATTTGCCCTGCATTTCCTTCTGGATCTCTGCGATCTCATCTTCATTCGCCTGATTGGATTCTGTCAGTTCAATGATCTTATCCGAAATCTCTTTCAGCTCCTGCTCATAAGACTGCAGATTCTCCTGTACAGAGCCTGCCTCGCTCTGAGAAGTCAGCAGTCTGCTCTGGATCTCTGCCTTACGCACCTGAATCTGCTCCAGCATCGTATCATAGCGCTGCCCCTTCGCCTGTGTAGAAGCACGGTTGTTGAGCAGCTCGATCATATCATTTTTCCAGGTTTCAATATCATCACCAAGCTTACCAATCTGGCTCTGTAATGCGGCAAGCTTTACTTTCGATTCCGTTTCCTTTTTCTGCTGCTCAGATAACTGTTCCTGCAGTCCTCTTTCCTCTTCCTGCAAATCCTGTTTCTGAGCCTGTCTGCTCTCTATCTCCTCGCGGATTGCATTAGAACGCTGAGCGAAATGTTCATCGCTCATCTGTGCACTGTTGATCTGCTCCTTTAACAAAGCGATCTGATTCTCCAGATTCTGTTTCAAAAGGCTTGTCTCATTCTTCTTGGACTTATAACTTTCAATGGACTCATCAATCTGTTCCATCTCTTCCTCAACAGCCTCGTATTCGGTCTTCATATTGTCATAGTCCGCAGTATCCTTCTCAAGTTCACCCTTAGCAGTCTGAATCTTATTCTCCATATCACGAATCTGCTCTTTCAGGCGTTCGCTTTCCAGAAGGAACATATTGATATCAAAGGTCTTCAAAGACTCCTTCTTTTTCAGATATTCTCTCGCTGTCTCTGACTGTTTTTTCAGAGGTTCCCACTGCTTCTCAAGCTCACTCAGAATATCATTGACCCGGACCAGATTCTGCCTCTCATCTTCCAGCTTCTTCAATGACATATTCTTACGGCGTTTGAACTTCACAATACCCGCTGCTTCATCAAAGAGTTCTCTTCGTTCTTCCGGCTTACCGCTTAAGATACGGTCGATCTGTCCCTGGCCGATGATCGAATATCCCTCTTTACCGATACCGGTATCATAAAAAAGCTCATTCACATCCTTCAAACGGCAGGAATGACCATTGATCAGATATTCGCTCTCACCGGAACGATACAACTTTCTCGCTACAGTCACTTCCTCGTAATCGACCGCGAGCTGATGATCAGAATTATCCAACGTAATTGCCACATAAGCGTAACTTAACGGCTTGCGGTTCTCTGTTCCGGAAAAGATAACGTCCTGCATGCTACCGCCTCGAAGCTGCTTAACTCTCTGTTCGCCAAGAACCCATCGCACGGCATCGGCAACATTACTCTTACCACTTCCATTCGGACCTACGATGCCTGTAATACCGTTATGAAAATCAAATACGATTTTATTTGCAAACGATTTGAAGCCCTGTACTTCAATGCTTTTTAAATACATACAACACCTACTCTTTATCCATTTCACGCAGCATCAGAATTGTCTTGTATGCCGCATCCTGCTCTGCCGCTTTCTTTGTACGGCCGCAACCGATTCCGTATTCTTTCTTGCCGATAAATACAGACACTTTGAAGGACTTATTGTGATCCGGTCCTTCCTCACCTAACAAATGATACGTCATACTTTCCGAATACTTTGCCTGTACAATCTCCTGCAGGATAGTCTTGCTATCATAAAAGAGCTTTTTATTCTCCATGTCGTTAAGCACAAATTTGTGGATGAACTCTTTTGCATTAGCAAAACCACCATCGAGGTACACTGCCCCGATCAATGCTTCCAATGCATCGGATGTTACAGAATCTCTCTTTCTTCCTCCGGTTGCATCCTCGCCCTTGCCAAGTAACAGATACTCTCCCAGATCGATCTGTTTCGCACAATACGCCAGGCTCTTTTCGCACACCATAGCTGCACGGAGCTTCGTTAATTGTCCCTCCGGCATCTCTGTATGCTCGTGAAATAAGAAATCGCTGGATACGATCTCTAATACAGCATCTCCTAAAAATTCCAGACGTTCATTACATTCATATTTTGGCAGATGTTTTTCATTTACATAGGAACTGTGTGTCATGGCATTCTTTAACAAATGAAACTCATCAAAATGATACCCAATACGTTCCTCCAATAATCCAAGTTTTTTTCTCATAATCTCACTCCAAACAGAAAAAGCCCGCAAATGGGCTTTTTCCGACTTTCCCTAATTTGTAGCATTCTTAATCTGTTCTACAGCATCGCCTACTGTAACAATCTTCTCTGCTTCATCATTATCGATCTCAATATCAAAAGCGTCTTCAATGCCCATGATAATCTGAAATACATCCAGCGAGTCCGCACCCAGATCGTTTTCAAAAGAAGAATCTTCTTTAATCTCCTTCTCATCAATGTTCATTACATCCGCAATAATTTCACGTAATTTTTCAAATTCCATAGTTCTTTTACTCCTTTCTTGTAATTAATCTATTCATCGGAACGGCTTTCCGTTTGAATACATTCCATAATCTTGTCATTGATTTTTTGTTCCTTAAATGTAATACACTGAATAATGGAATTACATACTTCCTTCGCCTTTGCACTTCCATGTGTCTTAACCACCAGACCACGAAGTCCCAGAAGCGGTGCTCCGCCGTATTCTGTCGCATCAAATGCCTTCAGCGTCTCCTTCAGTGCCGGCTTCACGAGCAGGGCACCGAGTTTACTTCTTGTCGATGTCATCATACCGTCCTTGATCTTACTTACAAGCACTGCCCCAAGTCCTTCGTAAAGCTTCAGGATAATATTACCGGCAAATGCTTCTGATACGATTACATCTGCATCCCCGTAAGGGATATTTCTTGCTTCGATACTTCCGGTAAAATTAATATCGGTCTGTTCCTTGAGAAGCGGGAATGTCTCTTTAACTAACGCATTGCCCTTTTCTTCTTCTGCACCGATATTCACAATCGCTACCTTAGGGTTCTCTACACCTACCACATGTTCCATATAAATCGAACCCATCTTGGCAAACTGCACCAGATGAGACGGTCTTGCATCTACATTGGCTCCGCAGTCAATCAGCAGGGATACACCCTTCGCGGTTGGGATCAACGGTGCAAGCGGCGGACGTTCAATACCTTTGATACGTCCTACCAGCGTCTGCCCTCCGACCAGTATCGCCCCGGAGCTTCCTGCTGATACAAATGCATCTGCTTCGCCCTTCTTTACCAGCTTCATTCCGACTACGATGGATGAATCTTTCTTCTTGCGAATTGCATTCACCGGGGGTTCTGCCGTCTCGATAACTTCGGTTGCACCAACCACCTGAATTCGTTCTTTATCATAAGAATACTTACCAAGCTCTTCCCGGACAATCTCTTCTATACCAACTAAGAGCACGGTAACATTCTGTTCTTTGTTTACTGCATCCACAGCACCTTTTACCATTTCTACAGGAGCATTGTCTCCTCCCATGGCATCCAGGGCTACTCTCGTCATTTCTGCCACTTTTCTTACCTCCCTGTGCTAGGATTAATTCTACTAAACATCAGGTAAAAAATCAATCATTTTTACCAAGTGCAATCTGTTCCGGAGTGATTGGCAGTTCTCTGTGCCATACTCCTGTTGCACGATAAATAGCATGCGCAATAGCAGGTGCCGGTGTGTTGATTACAATCTCACCGATGGACTTGGCGCCGAACGGTCCGGTCGGTTCATAGCTGTGTTCAAATTCTACCTGCAGTTTTCCCATATCCAGTCTGGTCGGGAGCTTATACTGGGCGAAATTGCACTCCATTGGTCTGCCGATCCGGTTATAGGTCACATTTTCCATTAAGGTATGACCGATTCCCTGTACCAGTCCACCTTCAGTCTGGATTCTTGCAAGCGCAGGATTGATTGGGATACCACAGTCCACAACCGCCTTGTAATCCAGAATATCCACTCTGCCGGTCAGTTTGTCCAACTCGATCTCAACCATACCGACCATGTACGGCGGTGGTGATACCGGTGATGTATGCATGGCTGTAACTTCTGCACTTTCATCATTAAAGAGCTGCGATTTGGTTGCAATTTCTTCAACGCTGACTGACTGATCTGTTCCAAGCCGTTTTACCACATTTCCTTCAAACTGTACTTCTTCTTTCGAACAATTCATCAATCCGGCAGCGATCAGTTCCATCTTATCGATTAATTTCTCACAGGCTTTTACAACAGCACCGCCTGTAATATATGTTGTCGAAGAGGCATAGGAACCAGAATCATATGGGGATGCATCCGTATCTGCTCCAAATACTGCAATCTCATCTACAGAACAGTCCAGACACTCTGCCGCCATCTGCGCCAGTATCGTATCACAGCCTGTTCCCATATCCGCCGCACCGATCATCAGATTATAAGTTCCGTCATCACTGAGTCGGATTGTAGCTGAACCCACATCCAGGTTCGAGATACAGGAACCCTGCATTGCCATTGCCACACCAGCTGTACGGACTTTCCCATTCCCCATATCCCTTACCGGATACTTCTCTTCCCAGTTAAAAATCTGTCTGCAGCGATCCATACAGCGATCCAATGCACAGGCATTCGCCGTCTCTCCAAAATATGCAGGCATAAACATGCCTTCTTTTACCATGTTCTGATCACGAAGTACGGTCGGATCCATATGCAGTTTTTCTGCCAGTTCATTCACTGCAGATTCCAGCGCAAAAATTCCCTGCGTTGCCCCATAACCCCTGTATGCACCCGCCGCCTGAAGATTCGTATATACAACATCATAATCGAAACGGTACGCTTCCAGTGAGCCGGTATACATCGGGATTGATTTATGTCCGGACAATCCAACCGTCGTCGGTCCATGTTCTCCATAGGCACCGGAATTAGACAGTGTATAAATATCAATCGCACGAATCTTACCATTCTTATCTGCGCCCAGACGAAGCTTGATCTCCATCTCGTGTCGCGGCGATCCTGCGATCTGTGATTCTTCTCTTGTATAGATGATCTCGGACGGACGCCCTGTCTTCCAGGTAACAAATGCAGGATAGACATCACATACCGACGTCTGCTTCGCTCCAAATCCACCACCAATACGAGGTTTCTCAACCCGGACTTTGCTCTTGGAAATGCCAAGTGCGCGTGCGATAATTCGTCTGGTGTGGAACACGATCTGCGTAGATGAAATCATATGAAGTCTTCCATAGCGGTCGATTTCTGCATAACTTCGGAATGTCTCCATCATTGCCTGATTGAAGGCTTTCGTGTGATATACATGATCAATGACCACGTCACAATCAGCCATCACGGCATCCACATCACCCTTAGAATCTCTTTCTGTGGCAACCAGATTCCGCTTATGGTCTCCACCCCATGGGCCATACTGCACCCATTCTTCCTCCGGATGCACCAGAATCTCGCTGTCTTTTGCTGTATGATAATCAAGCACCGCTTCCAGTATCTGATATTTTACCTTAATTAATTTCATTGCTTTCAATGCAGCTTTTTCTGTCTCCGCTGCAATGATCGCTACCGCGTCTCCGCTGAATCTGACATGACGATCAAGAATCAGTCTGTCATACGGTGATGCCTCTGGATAGGTCTGTCCTGCATTCGTAAACCTCTGATCCGGCACATCCTCCCAGGTATAAATATCTACAACCCCAGGCACTTTTTTTGCAATGGCAGTATTAATCTCTTCCACAATTGCATTGGGATGCGGACTTCTTAAGATCTTGACAACCAGCGGATGATTATTCACCAGATCATCTGTGTAGACTGGCTTACCAAGCAAAAGCTGCATGGAGTCCTTTTTACGGACAGACTTGTTAATCGACTTATATTCTCTGTGTTCCATCCTATTTTTCCTCCTTACGGCTGTTCAAGAAACTTCTGATTCCTCTGAGCTGTCCTTCATATCCGGAACAGCGGCACAGATTACCTGCCAGAAATGCGCGGATCTCATCATCCGTCGGATCCGGATTCTCACGCAACAGCGCAATCGTATTCATCACGAATCCCGGATTACAAAATCCACACTGATCTGCACACTGATCTGCAATAAATCCTACAAATTCTTCTGCTTCTTCCTGCAGTCCCTCCAGTGTGTCCACACGATGTCCATCTGCTCTTGCTGCAAGTACGGAACAGGAAAGTACCGGAACTTCATCCATTAATACCGTACACAGGCCGCAGTTAGAGGATTCACATCCCCGCTTCACACTGTAGCAGCCATGCTCTCTCACAAAATCTAACAGTGCCATATCCGGTTCGATCTGATCCTGTATTTTCTTTCCATTCAATATAATCGTAATATCCATCATGCTCTCACACCCCCAAGTTCCATAACACCACGTCCGGTCAGTATTTTCACGAGGTGCGTCCGGTATTCGGCGCTCCCTCTCATGTTACTTCCTGTCGTCACCTGTTCTGCTACGTATTCCGCAAATGCTTCTGCTTTTTTTTCTGTCACTTCGCCATCCAGCAGATGTCTGTCATCATGAATACATACTGCCTTACCAGGTCTTGCTCCGATTACTGCCTTACAAACTCCGTCCATACGTGATACTCCGCAGGTAAGAATCGGGAAATCTGTCTTCTGCACACGCATTGCCTGATAACTGAATACTCCGGGTTTCTTTTTTACGATGACCCGCACCAGCAGATCTCTGTCATACTGCATCCTGGCAAATTGCTCCAGCGGAATCACACCGCCCTTATATAATTCTACATAGGTATCCAATGCCATAAATGCAGTCAGTACATCGGAGAACCCGAATCGTCCCCAGATACTTCCTCCTACAGTAGCAAGATTACGAAATTGTACACCGATAATATCTTTGACCGCTTTTGCAACAATGCCATCACAATAATTCTCAAAACTCTCATGCATCTGAAGCTGCCGCAGTGTTACCATTGCGCCAATAGAGAATTCCTCTTCATTTTCTTCTATCTTGTCAAGTCCCAGATCACACAGATCAATAGCAACCGGAACATTGCCAGACTCCATTCTCGTCCAGAGCATACCTGCCAGGATTCGATTCTTCTTTTTCTGATTTAATGTATATGCTTCTTCAAGGCTTTTTGCCCGTACGTATTTCTGAATATTTATCACGGTGATTCCTCCTTATTTTTATCCAAGCATAATAACTTAATTTATTATAGCAACTGAACCTCATATTGACCAGAAAAAAAATCCCAGACAGTCAAAATTCCTGTCTGGGACACTTCTACTTCCTATCTGTTTCCAATATTTATTTATCCTTCGGTAGCAGGATATTCAATACAATTGCCACAACCGCCGCTGGAACGATACCAGATCCGCCAAAGATCAACGAAATCATCTGTGGCGCATTTGCAAGAATCGCTGAGTTACTTCCGATACCGTATCCTACGCCAAGCGCAACGGATACAATACTTAAGTTTCTTCCAGTCAATGGTTCTTTCGTAATCAGCTGAATACCACTGATGACAATAGATGAGAACATCATAACTGCTGCGCCGCCAAGTACAGCCTGTGGCATAATAGACACGATTGCACCAAGCTTCGGAATCAGTCCGCACAGAATCAGGAATACTGCTCCTGTAGATAATGCAAAGCGGTTCACAACCTTGGTCATAGATACCAGTCCTACATTCTGGCTGAACGAAGTATTCGGAAGTACACCGAACAATGCAGCAATTGTGGAGCCAAGTCCATCACACATGACACCTCCGGACAGCTCTTCTTCTGTTGCCTCACGGTCCATACCACCCATGATTACACCGGAAATATCTCCGACAGTCTCTACTGCTGTTACAATAAACATGATCATAACCGGAGCAATAGCACGCATGTCAAATACTGGCTTCACCGGCATCAGTTTTGGAATCTCAAACCAGTTAGCAGATGCTACTTTATCCCAGTTCAGTACCCATGCCTTAGTAAATTCCACGCCGTCTGCTGTCACACCTGTCGTCGGAAGAACAAATCCCATGATAAATGCTGCTATATATCCCACGATGATACCGATCAGGATGGAAGAAGAACTGAGCAGCCCTTTTCCCGTATGTTTAAAGATCAGAATAACTACCAGTACCAGAATTGCCAGGAATAAGTTCTCCGCAGATCCAAAGTCATTCGCAGTACTGCCGCCACCAAAAGAATTCACACCTACACCGATCAGACTCAGTCCGATAGAAAGTACAACTGTACCTGTTACAACAGATGGGAAAAATCTTCTTAATGGTTTCAGAAAAAATCCAAGAACAGTCTCAAACAGACCACCCAGAATCGACGCACCCATGATCGCGCCATAAGCGATCACGCCGCCTCCCATGCTGGAAGCTACTGCATTAAACACCCCGATGAATCCGGAAGATGTACCCATGATGATTGGTACTTTTCCACCGATCGGTCCTATACTAAACAACTGAATCAGAGTAACGATACCTGCGATCAGCATCGCATTCTGAAGCAATGATACCTGTAAGTCTGCAAACTCACCACCGGATAAGCCACAGGCGCCTGTAATGATCAGGAGCGGAGTCAGGTTGCCGACAAACATTGCCAGTACATGCTGCATTCCCAGAGGTATTGCTTCTTTCAGGGACATCTTGCCCTCAAACTGAAATGCCTCCGGAGCTAATTCGAATTTTTTACTCATATTACCCTTTCTCCTTCGTGTGATAAATCTTGGGTTATTATATCAAATTATAAAATTTTAGTAAATTTAGTAAAAGTTCTAAGTATTAATAAGATATACTTATTAATACTTAGAACTTCAAATCCTCTCTACAATCAATATCCTCTAACTCTCGCTCATTACCTGCTTCCACATAGACACATTTATGTCTTTGCAGAACTTTCCTTCCGCCCTCGTCTCCTCGCAGTTCCATCAACTCTGGAAGCAGTGTTGCCGAAAACATTACCGGATTGCCCATACGCTTTTCACACTTTACTGACGCACACTCTCCCGTATCACATCCTGCATTTATCAGTTTTTTTACTGTATCCGCAGTAAGCCCTGGCTGATCTGCCACTACAAACATCACAAAATCCTCAGGTTCCACATATTCCAATGCCAGAATACCTGCTTTGATGGTATAGGAGGCTCCATTTTTACTGTCCGGATTATATACAACATGAATATTTTCTTTCCACAGTCTGTCATAAATTGCCCATTCCTGCACAACTACAGTAAGTGTTGTATCCGGATAGTTTTTCTGTACTTCTATTAATGTCTCCAGTCCATAACGATACAACGCCTTTCCATTAATAGTATATAAAAGCTTATTCCCCTGAAAACGTCTGCTGTTGCCTGCAGCCATATAGATCATGTGTACTTTCCTATGCTTCATCGGGATTCCTCCCCAAAAACAGGGAACTGTTTTCTTCCATAAGCTTACCGCAGATCACTTCCAGTACACTTCCGGCAATACATCTGGCCTTATCAGAGATCGTAAAGCAATTCTCCAGTTCTTCTTTACGTGGATCGATGTCTGCGATCTTAAATCCCTTTGATACATGATAACCAGTGCGGATCAATCCACGCAGGATACCATTCAGGGTAGCCTTAACCGGAACTCCTTCCCCTGTCATTGACAAATCTTCATAAATTTCAGCTATAATCTGCCCCTTTTCAACCAGGTCACCAATCTTACTGATATTCTTCATATATCCTGCACCAGATGCATGAATCACCCGTTCTTTATCATAGCCGCCGACCTTTCCCGGAATCCCGGTATTAGCAATCGCTGCCCCTTTCGTAATCACACGTCCGAGATTGTGTCCGCGCATAGATTCAATGACTACATCTACATCTGAACCTGCAGTAAATCCAGGTCCCACTCCAATCGTGAGCGGAGCCATATCTTTATATGTTCCCAGATTCTTCTTAGCAATAATCGCATCTACAACTGCAACCGGCTTCAATTCTTCAATCCATTCTCCCTTCGGATCTATAAGAACCGGAACTTCTCTTTTCTGCCACGCAGCGAGAATATCCTCCATATTCTTCACACGAACAGCCTTCATGCCATCCACAGACGTCTTACCATCATAGACTGCTTCGCTGAAACACACCTGTCTACGAATGGAACTTGGCCGCTCCGATTCCAGACACACTACCTGGAGTCCTGCCTTCGCCAGACGATGAATGATCCCTGTTGCGAGATCTCCTCCGCCTCTGCACGCGACAATTCTATTATAATCCATACTTTTCCCCTGCTTCTTCATATCCGATATAATGTAATTCTCCATTTACTTTCTCTGTAAATAATATCTGCATTTCTATAGAATTCTCTTCTGTCAGAAGTTTCTTCATATATCCATCTCGGATTATCACATTCAACATTTCAAATGTCAAGCCATCCTCTTCCCGCCATCCGAATCTTTTTATCAGTTCTTCATAACGAAATACTGTCTTTTTTATTGGCTCTCCTAGGGTCCACAGTCCCATTACAAGGATAATCTTTGTAGAGTATGGATATATTACCGGCTCATGAGCTCCGGGATATTTTACCGGCAGATGTTTCGAACCATCTGCTTCTATCAGTGTAACATCTGCATGATCCATCGCACGTCTCAGCACATCTTCCGAGAGAGTGGTAATCTTATCTGAGTTCTCCCCGTCCAGCTTCCCAGCCATACAGCTTCCCTGTTGTTCCATTTTTGCGATAATCTGCTCTGCATTACAGGATATATCCGTCTCCGGCTCCCGGAACATGTGGGTTGTTGTACAGATCAGTACTTTATTATTCTGTTTTCTGTATTCATCAGCCAATCGGTGAATCAGCGTTGTCTTGCCTCCGGCACCAATGATGGATATTATTTCCTTATGCATAATTTTATTCCTATATACTATGATGCCAGGGTCAAAAGGTCTAAATCCACATGAGCTCGCTCATAAGTGGATG
>ERZ894183.529-NODE-529-length-30529-cov-14.262191_pt1 | contig 30529 bp, 42 predicted proteins | sample MGYA00380279_ERZ894183 | MGnify/ENA primary metagenome ERZ894183 (study PRJEB32331, sample SAMN06328422) | human gut metagenome | biome: human gut microbiome; feature: stool | host: Homo sapiens | collected 2013-06-26 ... | reverse complement strand
TCCTTGCCATAGACACCATCCCTGTCTTCCCCCACATGATGTGGGGGTTTTTTTTATCAATCACTTACATCAGTTTTCATAAAAAACAGCAACTTAAAAAAACCTGTAAGGGACTGGAAGGGATACAAAGTTCTCCGGGTGTGGACACTATGTGGACACTCGGCGCGGATTTGGTGCCTCAGTCGAGCAGGTCGATTTCCTTGATTTTTTGTACTGCACTAACCAACTCGTCAGGGGTGTAGTTAGTCGCATCAAGCTCTTTTACTTTCCCATCATCAAAAACAACGCGTAGCTTTTTGCCTCGTTGTAGATATGCACCAAAGACCCCGGCGACAGCGCCGAATGCTGCAGTAGCAAGCGGAAGCACTATGTTTAAGTATTCGGTTGTGCCAGCACCAAAACACATTGGCCCTCGTTGATATGCTATGGCAGCAGTGTCAAGCTCTTTGGCTAAACCAGCAATATTGCGGCCACTGGCTCTACAATGGATTTTGCTTATGGAACTGTTCGTCATTTCTTCAAAACTCCCTTTGCGTAAACGCATTAAACTGGTCATCCCGCTTTTTAAAGGTGTTATGACCATCCTCTGTGGTTACAACTGGTCGCTTAAGTTCAGGCCTGCCGGGAAAGCGCAGGCCGACGGGTTAAGCGTTGACGTCTATCAGGACGACGTTACATCACAAGATGCGCTTATCGTCCTGGTCGATAGCAAACGAACTATGTTGCCTGATTAACTATCAAACCGTTAAACCTCCTTTTAATGGGTTTAACGCTACTGCGTTTTGCAGGTAGTCAGGCGCGAGGTGTGCATAGGCCATCGTCTGCTGAATGCTCGCATGCCCGAGAATTTGCTGCAGCGCAATAATATTGCCCCCGTTCATCATGAAATGGCTTGCGAAGGTATGGCGCAGGATGTGGGTTGCCTGATTGGGTGGAATATCAGGTTTCACTCTGCGTAAAATTCCGCAAAACTTCTCATAATCGACCTTGAACAATTTAGCGCTGGCCTCCTCTTTAACTTTCTTCTCCAGTGCCTCAGAAATCGGCACGGTTCGCTTTTTGCCGTTTTTGGTTTTCAAAAAGGTAACCCTGCAGCTTGTTATCTGCGCTGGTTTCAGCGTGGCAACTTCCGTCCATCTTCCGCCTGTGCTCAGGCACAAAAGCGCGACCAGCAAGTCATCACCAACCAAAACGCTTAACAGCCTCTCAATTTCTGATTTCTCCAGAAACGTCATTTCCGGGTTGGCTTCCGCCAGCGGCGGCAGTCCATGAATCGGATGTTGCCCGGAAAACTCATCCAACTGGATTAGCTTGGTGAACATGCCCGATAAGCGGTACATGTCACGATTTATCGTCGCTGCGCTGATGCCATCGCGTAGACGAACAGAGCGGTAATCCATCAGGCATTTTTTATTCAATCTGCTGACCGGTATGTCACCCAATCCGCTGATGGTTTTGCGCAAATGCCCTCGCTCTTTTTCTCCGTGCTCGTGATTCTGGCCGTGATACTTCCACCATGCCTCTAACAGCTCTGACAGGGGGCGGCGGTCTGTCCGCTGGCCTGCCCATTCTTTCTGGCTGGCGTTGGCGATTGTGTGCCGCTCAAATGCTACAGCCTCAGCTTTTCTTTCAAACTTCCTGCGGATGCGTTTTCCGTCGCGGCCGCGAGGTCTAATGTCCACTTCATAGCGACCATCATCGAGCTTCTTAATTGGCATAAGAAAGCCCTCCGGCGCTGTACTCACCATCTTGGTAACAAATGGTGAAAATGTAATGTTTGTATAGAGTTAACCAGTCCGTTTCTCGGAGTGGTCCGATTCTGTTGATTCTTGCCCAATGTGTGCGAAAGCCGGTGCTATCTGACCAGCTTGCGGGGCGGTCTCATCGGTCATTATCCAGAGCGTGTATTTTTTGAGCTGTGGCGTGTTAACTACTTGAGTCACAATTTGAATTCCTGGTTCTTTATGTCCTCCCTCATAATTTTTCAGTGAGCTAAGCGCTATCCCACTAATTTCACAGAATCTTTTTTGAGTCAAACCTTCGGCTTTGCGGATTGCCCGTAGCTTCTCGGATATTTTCATTTGACATGGTTTCCCAATGGAGACTATATTTCTCCCAAAAGGTATCCCTATGGAAACCTTTTAAGGCGCGTAAACCAGTCCCCAAAAGGACAGGGGCGACTTAGAAGGGACTGGATCTAACAAGGGTAACACGAAAGCAAAAAGGGGCTAACCGATGGAAGCTAATGATTATGTGATTCAGTACCCGCTTGACGCGGTGCATACGGTGAAGTTTGCGGAGTTACTGGGTAAGCCTGAGACGGCTGTCACCAAGATGGTAAAAGAAAACAAATTGCCGGTTATCGAACTGCGGGATCCAAGTAAACCGAATGCTCGTGCTGGTGAAAAGTGGGTTTTCATCCCGGAGTTTAATCGCGCTGTACGTGAGGCGTTCTACAACCGACCGGTAGAACAGCGTGACGCGTGGCTGCTTTGGATGGGGCTTTGATTATGAATGAGCCTCGTTGCATTGCTCAGTTACTGCGTAACGAAAGCCCGAGGGCGATGGATTTCACTATCACCCACGGCAGAGGGCGCAAGGGTATCGTTATCCGCACCAAAAAACCGAGCGCTATAAGCGCTGTTTTTGCTTTTCTGAAATCCCGGAGGTTCTGGAAATGACAGTGATGACACTTGGTATCGTGGAGAAACAGCCTGCAGCTCTGCGCGGCTTGATTGGCAAATATCTGGCTGCGCCTCGTTGGCAGGATAGCTGCGATTTTTATAACCAAATGATGGAACGTGAGCGCCTGACCGTTTGTTTTCACGCTCAGTTAAAGCAACGCCACGCGACGATGCGTTTCGAAGAAATGAACGACGTAGACCGTGAGCGGTTAGTTTGTGCCATTGATGAACTACGTGCAGCATTTTCCAGACGTCGGCAGGTTGGTGCGAGCGAATATGCGTATATTAGTTTTTTGACGGTCAGCCAACGCCGCACTTTGTTTATGCATGCTGGATTAACGGAAAAAGAATTTAATCAACCTTACTGGCGGATTAATGAAGAGTCATGTTACTGGCGTGATGCCTTATTTCGTGCGCTGCGTGAATTGTTTGGTTTGTTTGAATATGCACCAACAATATTAACCTCGGTAAAACCAGAGCAATATCTGCATTAAATAATTGACGGTAAATTTTAACGCACTTAATTGTGCGGGGCTTCTTTTTGTCTGGAGAAAGTCATGCATACAGTAACAGGAAAGCAGCGCGGTAACTTCTCATTAATGCTGCAACAGGCACGAGCCGAAGCGCAGGCCGATGCGGCGACGCGCTTTTCCTCTAACCTCGACGCCTTAATTCGTCATATCACTTACGCTGAGTTGTCGCGCGTGGAGATTGTCGAGCTACTCAGTCAGGAGTCCGTCAAGTTTCATAATATCGGCCTGTCTCGCGGGGAGTTTCTTTAATGTCTCTGATGCACTCCGTATTACTTAATAACTGGCTAAAGATTGAAGTTATGAAAAACGGTGAATTATCGCTTGCCGACATTAAGCGCGATAAAGAAATCGGAGCGATGACGGAATCAACTATCGCTATTTATTCGAGTGAATTAAACCTCCTGACGGATGTAGTCAATTTGCTTGTGAAGCGCGCCGTTTTTCATAAGCAAATCACCACCGTTGATGAATTATCGAAATTAACCATCGAGCTAGCCGGTTACTGCGCCGGTGAGTTTAAAAAACTGAACAAAGGAAGGAGCTAAATCAATGCCAGATTATATGGATCACATTCAGGAGCGACAGACAGAATCACTGACTCGCCAGATTAACGCCGCTCGGGTGAAGCCGTGCGGAGCTGCTGCATTGGTTTGTGAAGAATGTGACGCCCCAATCCCTGCCGACCGCCGTGCGGCATATCCGTCGGCGACACGCTGCGTCTACTGTCAGTCAGCGCTTGAATCAAAAGCTAAACACTTTCGGGGGCAGGCATGAGCATTCGTATCGAGATTGGCGAGCGCTATGTCGTCACAAGTGACTGTTTTCAGTTCATTTTGCAGGAGAAAAAGACCGCCGAAACAGGGAAGAATGCCGGTAAAGAGTGGCTGGGTGTTGTCGGCTATTACCCCAAATTAAATCAGCTCGTTTCCGGTCTTATTCATCACGATATTTTGAGCGGCAGCGCTGTCTCTTTTGAGGCATTGAGCGCTCAGGTTGAGCTACTTGGTCAGCAGTGTTTAAGGGCTTTTGACACAAATGGCCGTTGAAATTCGGGGGCGTTCTGCTCCTACACCGCCACCACCATTTGCAAAAGGCACCGGCAAAGAGTTTGCCGGTGTTTACTCATGGAACGCGCCGCGTGAGGCTATTGGGCGTGAGAGACCCCTTACACGTGACGAGCTGCGTCAGGTGCAAGGCGTTTTATCTAAAATTGACCGCCTGCCTTACTTTTTAAGTTCTCTGTTTACTTCGCGCTATGAATATATCAGGCGCAACAAAAGCCCTGTGCATGGGCTGTATTTCCTCAAGTCGACATTTCTGCGCCGGTTGTGGCCGCGCATTGAGCGGGTTAATCAGCGTAACGAAATGAATACAGAGGCGTCGCTGCTGTTTCTTGCTGAAAGTGAGAATTACGCGCGCCTGCCGGGGATGAACGATAAAGAGCTGAAAAAATTTGCGTCTCGTATCGCCTCGCAGCTTTTCATCATGTACGAGGAATTAAGCGACGCATGGGCTGAGGCGCACGGTGGCAAAGAGTCGCTTTTTACCGATGAGGCTCAGGCGCATCTGTACGGTCATGTTGCTGGCGCAGCTCGTGCTTTTAATGTTGCCCCGCTTTTCTGGAAGAAATACCGCAAAGGCCAGATGACAATCCGACAGGCATTTTCCGCCGTCGCTCGCCTGATTAACGATGAATGGTGGACTAACCAGCTTAAGGCGCAGCGCATGCGCTGGCATGAAGCGCTGCTGATTGCTGCAGGCGAGGTGAATAAAGACCGCTCGCCGTATGCCAGTAAAAACGCCGTCCGTGATGTGCATGCACGCCGCCTGGCAAATCTTGAATACCTGAAATCCTGCGAGCTGGAAAACAAAGTTACCGGCGAACGTATCGACCTTATCAGCAAAGTGATGGGGAGTATTTCCAATCCTGAAATTCGCCGCATGGAGCTGATGAACACCATCGCGGGGATTGAGCGTTATGCCGCTGCTGAGGGTGATGTCGGTATGTTTATCACGCTGACTGCACCGTCGAAGTATCACCCGACACGTCAGGTCGGGAAGGGTAAAGATAAGACTGTACAGCTTAATCATGGCTGGAATGGTGAGGTTTACACCCCGAAGGATGCGCAGCGTTACCTTTGCCGTATCTGGAGCCTGATGCGTACCGCTTTCAAAGATAATGATTTGCAGGTTTACGGTATGCGTGTTGTCGAACCACACCACGACGGGACGCCGCACTGGCACATGATGCTGTTTTGCAAGCGCCAGCAGCGCAAAGAAATCACCGAAATTATGCGTCGTTATGCTCTCAAAGAGGATGGCGACGAGCGCGGTGCAGCTCGCAACCGCTTTCAGGCTAAGCACCTGAACAAAGGCGGTGCGGCCGGGTACATCGCGAAATACATTGCCAAAAATATAGACGGTTACGCGCTTGATGGTGAGCTCGATAAAGATACAGGCAAGCCGCTCAAAGATACCGCCGCCGCTGTTACTGCATGGGCGTCAACGTGGCGAATACCTCAGTTTAAGCCGATTGGCCTGCCGACGATGGGCGCTTACCGTGAGCTGCGCAAGCTGCCTCGCGGGGTCAGTATTGCTGACGAGTTTGACGAGCGTGTCGAAGCAGCACGCGCTGCGGCTGATGGCGGTGATTTTGACCTGTATATCACCGCTCAGGGCGGCGCAAATGTCCCGCGCGACGGCCAGACCGTCAGGGTCGCCCGTAGCGTCAGTGATGAGGTTAACAACTACGAAGAAGATATCGAGAGGGTAGTCGGTATTTACGCGCCTCACCTCGGCGCGCGTCACGTTCACATTACCCGGTCATCAGAATGGCGCATCGTTCCAAAGGTTTTGGCCGTTGAGCCTTTGACCTTAAAAAGCGGCATCGCCGCGCCTCGGAGTCCTGTCAATAACTGTGGAAAGCTCACCGGCGGTGATGCTCCAGTTATGACCCCCACACCGTCTGAGCATGCCGCAGCGGTGCTAAATCTCGTTGATGACGGGGTTATCACATGGGATGACCCAGAAGTCGTGATGGCGCTCAGGGGAGCATTAAAACACGACGCGCCGCAGCAAAATCGCCAGCAAAGAAGCGGTGAGCCATTAAAACCGCGTGACGTCGCCCCGTCAGGCAGGCTGACAAAATCCGAACGCGCACAAATACCGCACATCCGCTTTGACCTTGCGCAGCATGGTATTAACCCGAAACGCTGGGAGCTTGAGGCGCTGGCGCGTGGTGCGACCGTGACATACGACGGACAGAAATTCACATATCCGGTCGCTGATGAGTGGCCGGGATTTTCAACAAATCAACAATGGTGATTGAAATGGCTGATTTTGCATCGACAAATAGAACCGCCAGTTTTGAGGAATGGCACGAGCAATTAATGGATTATGCAGAGCTGCGCGGCGGTAGTGCTTCTGACGCGGATGCGTGGAGAGAAGATTATGATTCTGGCCGAAGTGTTGCGGATGCCTGGCATGATGCTTGGGGGGATGACTGATGCATGTCATTCGAGGTGAAATACCGCAGCACCAGACCAAAAATATTAAGTTAATGGCTATCGTTCATCGACTGCAGCAGATAATGGTCAATGAGAACCTGACACCCGCCGAACTGGTTGGGTGTGCCGAAATAGTAAGGGATAATTACGGCAGGCTGTACGATATCAGCAATCCGAAAATTGAGGCGTTCACACCGGCGAAAGGCCCGATTATTCCGCCACCACGTCGACCATAGAAAACGCCGCCGGTGCTGAAACTTGTTTTCAGTGCTGGCGGGGTTGAACAACGAGCCCTGCGAGGCGTTAGCTGGTTACAAGATTGACACCGAGGGTCAGCAGGTTTGTCACCGCACCGGCAATAACTCCGGGCGTCCCGTCTTTCACCGCACTGATAATCTTATCGCCCATCGTTTCATTACCGCCGAGCGCCTCGGGCTTTTTGTTAAGCACGGCGAGTGCTTTCTCGGTCAGGCGCACATCCCGAAAATAGGTCTGATGGTCTGTTTCATACTGGATGTAGCCGTTTTCACTGAGAAAAGTGAATGTACCCTCAACCACACTACGCAACTGATTCAGTGCTTTCATTTCTGGTGAGTTAAGTTGGTCAAAGTAGTCATCAGGTAGCACGGCGTTAAATTTTTCGTAGGTAATGACCTGTGGCACCGGGAAGTTATCCCATAGCACCGCAAAAACTTCCGCCGTCTGCTGGTTAAATAATTCGAGGTTTTTGGACATGCATAATTCCCTTTCATCAATAGACCCGTTTGCCGATTGGGCAAAAAAGCTGACTGTAATGGCTTCAAATAACGACCTGAGTTCTCGTGAGGTGGAAAGCTACACCGAAAAAATGGTCGAGCAAGCCAGTAAAGATGAGCTTACGGTCGTTATCAAACACCTGTTAAACCACATCAGAATGCACAAATAAAAGGATCTATATCAATATGTTATCTCTCGTTTATGAAAATCCGTGGACGACGGTTTTTCTGCTGATTGTTGCCAGCATGTGCCTCAATAGTGTTATTGGCGCATTGCGCGGCCAGTAATCGCGACAAAACCCGACCCAAACCGGCACCGTGAATGCCGGTTTTTTTATGCCATTTTTCCGCGATTTCCCCGTTTTTTAGCCGTGCATGCAACAGGTGCATGGTTTTGCATGCGTCAGGCTTGCCCGTTCTGGCCGTGCGCCGCCAGAGCTGGCGCGGATCCAGAGTGGTCATGCAACTGCATTAAAACCGACCCGTAAAGCGGGCAGGCGTGGCGGGGAAAGCATTGCGCGCCAGAGGTGGTGCGTAATAATAAAAATTATCGTCTGAGCGCGTCGTGATGGCGCTGTCGTGGTTGCTGTCGGCTCGTTGGTGGTCTGGTGTGGTCGTGCGCGCGTGGCGCGTCTGAGGCGTGATGGTTGCGGGGTATGAAAAAGCCGCCATGCTGGCGGCTTGAGGGGTAGTTATTCCGGGTTGTCGAGGGTGTACTCTTTGAACCTGATGACCTCCATGCCGAGCCAGTCGTTTACCTCCCTGAACCTGTCCTGCAGGGGTGACAACTCGTTACGCACAAATACCTTTGCCACCTTCTCAACGTCACCGAGTGAGCCGATATTCTCGGGCTTGCCGCCCATAAGCTGGAACGGTACGCGGTGCGCGTCCATCAGGTCGGCGGCGCTGGCTTTCTTGATGTTGAAAAAGTCATCCTTTGTGGCGACCTCGCTCAGTGGAACGATTTTGATGCCGTCCGGTTTTCCGCCGGGTGCATAGAAAAACAGGTTCTTAAAGTTGCCGAGCCCTTTCGAGTTGCGCATCGCCTCGCGCAGCGATTCGACGTCGGTCGCGCTCTGCGCCGGGTCGGTCACATACATGATGTAACCCGCGTGCGCGCCGTTCTGGTAATACTTGCGGCGGAACAGCGTCGCGGATTCATTCAGCCAGGCGGAATTAAGCGCGCTGAGATATTCGGGCAGGCCGTAAATTTCCTGATTAATGTCGGGCTCCAGCAGGTGAAACACCGTATCAGGCGCGAACTCATGCGGTAGAGTGAAGTTTTCCACAAACCAGAATATAGAATCGTCGACCCCGCGCCGGGTGTATTTGGCCGGTGAGGCCAGCAACTTGATTAACTGCCCGGTGACGCTGTGGCGCTGCTCAAGAAAGGCGTTGCCGAATACCAGGTAGTCGAGCGCAAAGCGGCTGAAATCCTGACGGGACAACAGCGGGTGCGGAATGTAGGTGCTCGCGAGCACGTTGCGCTTAACGTAAATCGGTGAGCTGTGATGTACAGCAGAGCGCAGGCTCTTTGCCAGCCCGGAGAAGCTGACCGGTGGCTCGTACCATTTGCCGTTACTGATGCACTCGACGTAATCCAGAATGTCGCGCTTATCGAGGACCGGCACCGGCTCGCCGAAGGTGAATGCCTCCATTTTTTGTGGGGCGCTGGCGGTCGTGACGACTGCTTTACGTGGCTTGCGCTTGCTCATGCTGCCACCTCACCCGCTGCAACAGCGAAAGACCAGTCGCAGCCAAACAGCAGACGATAATCATCGTCGCTGTATTCGCGTTTAATTTCCTCAGGCGCAAAGAGATTGCACCCGCGCTGGCATGCTGCATCAAGAGTGACCGACTGACGCCAGACACCATCTGTGCAAAATATGCTGTCGCCGGTATTGATTAGCGGTGACGGTCGGCGCTTGCGGGCTGTGCCGTTCCACACCCTGAATGCTGCGTAGCTGTCTGATGGTGTGGTGAACATCGTCAGATTGTGGCGTTTATGGCAGGCGATAGCCGCCGCGACTTTTGCCGCTCTTAGTGGGTTATTGAACCATCCGAACTCATCAAGGTAGACATTACCCGCCAGCGCGGCGCAGTGGGATTCCTCGCCGACAAAGCTGATAACCGCCCCGCCGTCGAGCTGCAGGCTGTGGCCGTTACTCGTCAGGCGGACGCCGACGCGCGCCGAAAGGTTGTTCATGTACATCAGCGCCACGCGCGCATGCTCAACGGTGTGAGCAAACCAGACCTGATTATCGCCCGTTGTCAGCGCATCGAGCAGCGCCTCGCGACTAAAGAGCTGCGTTGCGCCAATCTGGCGCGATTTGGTGATGCTGCGGTCGATATTGAGTTTCCCGACACGCAACCATGTTGCCTGATAGTCAAAGCTGTCATTGTGCAGAATATCGGCCATTGCCTGAATCTGGCTTTGTGAGAAAACGTTATTTTTCATTAATTAAACTCCAGAATGGATTTAGGCTGCATGCCGCTACCGGCGGAAAGTGGTTCGTTTAACAGGGCGTGCATGGTCGCCCATGCGATATCGGCGTGACTGGCTTCCTCGGTGCGGCTGGCCTCGTAGGTAGCGCTGCGCCCGCTACTGGTCATGGTTTTGCGGATGGACATAAACGACTGCGTGACGTCGGTCGCCCCGGCGTCGTACTCCAGACAGCCACGGCGAATGGTGTCTTTTGCCTTGAGCACCATCGCGGTTTTCATCTCAGGCGTGTAACGGATGCCGCGTGCCGCCGGGTAGAATGAGCGCACCAACTGGAACACGCCGAGACCGAGGCCGGTTGCGTCAATGCCGATGTATTCGACGTTGTATTTCTCGGTCAGTTTGCGGATGCCCTCGGCCTGCGCGGCAAAGTTCATGCCTTTCCACTGGTGGCGCTCCAGCATGCGGAACTTGCCACCCGAGACCACCGGCGGCGCGAGCACGACGCACCCGGCGCTGTCGCCGGTGTGTGACGGGTCGTAGCCAATCCAGACAGGACGCGAGCCGAACGGATGGTCGGCGAACGGGGCGAAGTCCTCCCATTCTTCCATCACGTCGACCATGCAGCGCTGCAGCTCCTCGAACGGGAATACCGACGCTTTATCGTCGACAAACTCGCACATAAACAGGTTCTTAAAGTCCTCATCACTGTTTTCGCGTTTGAGCTGGTCGAGGTCGAACAGGGTGCAGCCACCGGCAAGGGCATCCTCAATGGTGACAATCTGCCGCCACTGGCCATCGTCGCAGAGCTGGCCACCGGCGAGCGCGCTGTGACTGATGTCGATTTCGATGCGGTCGGCAATCCGGCTCCGCCCCTTGTTGAACAGCTCGCCAGACCAGAAGGGGTAAGCGCCGTGCGCCAGCGTGGAAGGTGTCGAAAAGTAGGTTGAGCGCAGGTGCTTCTGCGAGGCCATGCCCGACGCGACTTTGCGCAGCTTCTGAAAATTCGGGATCCAGAATATTTCATCGACATACAGGTCGCCGTTATGGCTCTGCGCGGTGTTGGAATTGGTACCGAGAAAAATCAGCTTTGCGCCGTTGTTGCCGATGACAATCGGGTCGCCGGTCAGGTCGACGTCGACCAGCCGCGCAAACTGGATGATGTACTCGCGGAACACGTAAGCCTGAGTTTTACTGGCCGACAGAAATATCTGGTTGTGGCCGGTCTTGAGTGCGCGCAGCAGCGCCTCGCGGGAGAAATAGAACGTTGCGCCAATCTGGCGGGATTTGAGAATGTCGCGAATACGGTGCGCCAGCCCTGCGCGGTACCACTGCAACTGGTACTCGAAAGACTGGTCGAAAAATAATTCCTCCAGCTTCCCGATAGCCTCGTCGCTGAAAAAATTCTTTTTCGGCTTTTTACGCTCGCCTTTGTTGCGGTTGGCGACATTGGGGTTAAGGTCAACCTCGTTGCCGGTCTGGCTGTAGCGGTTAACGCGCGCCAGTCGCTCAATCTGCCGCCCGAGCAGGTCAATCTCTTTGAAGTCGCCGCCTGACTTTTGCGGCTTGGCGATGAGCTGAATCAGGCGCGCCTCAAGGCTGCTTTCAACGCGGGAAATCGGTGCGATACCATCCCAGCCGTCGCGCTGCTTCCAGCTCTGAACGGTCGGGCGCTTGACCTGCAGCATTTCGGCAATCTGTGGCACGGAAAAGCCCTGCCAGTAAAGCAGCGATGCCTGCCGTCGCGGGTCATGCAATAAGGTTGTATCGGTGGAAATGGTCATTGATGCCTCGCCGTAGTGGATTCAGGGCAAGGCTACTTAATGGCCGTCAGTGATTCGCTAAGGTGCTGTTGTGTGGGCGGTTGTCCAGTCGTCATTGGTGGTCTGGTGTGTCCTGAGTCTGGAAACTGTCGGTGACCAGTAACCCCAACCTCAGGACTCCTGACAATGGCAAAAAAAGTCTCAAAGTTCTTTCGCATCGGCGTCGAGGGTGATACCTGCGACGGGCGCATTATCAGCGCCAGCGATATTCAGGAAATGGCCGAAACCTACGACCCGCGAGTCTACGGTTGCCGTATCAACCTTGAACACCTGCGCGGCCTGCTGCCTGATGGCGTATTCAAGCGTTATGGCGATGTGGTCGAGCTGAAAGCCGAGAAGATTGACGACGATTCTGCGCTTAACGGCAAATGGGCGTTGTTCGCTAAAATCACCCCGACCGATGACCTTATCGCGATGAATAAAGCCGCGCAGAAGGTCTACACCTCAATGGAAATTAAGCCGAATTTTGCCAATACCGGCAAATGCTACCTCGTTGGTCTGGCCGTCACCGATGACCCGGCGAGCCTCGGCACTGAATACCTCGAATTCTGCCGCAACGCGAAGCACAACCCTCTGCAGCGCTTTAAGGCCAACCCTGAAAACGTCTTTTCCGCTGCCACGCTGGCCGAGCTGGAATTTGAAGACGTTCCCGACACGGTGCTCAACAGCCTGGCCGATAAGGTGAAAGCCATTTTCAGTCGTAAGCAGGTCAGCGACGATGCGCGCCTGAATGATGTGCATGAGGCGGTGACCACCGTCAGCGAACATGTGCAGACCAACCTGACCAAGCAAGACGAGCGCCTTTCCGCTATGGAAACCGCGTTTGCCACCTTCGGACAGGAGCTGACCGGCAAGGTCGAAGAAACCAGCCAGGCATTTTCCGCCCTGAAAAACACCCTCGACAAAACCGAAAGTTTCAGCCAGCCGCGACGTACAAAAGCCAGTGGCGGTGGTGGCGACGAGCTGCTGACCGACTGCTGATAAACCGCAGACCGAAACCGGGCGGCAACCCCGCCCGATGCTGTGACTAACCGATTAATTCAAACAGGAAATACTATGCGTCAGGAAACCCGTTTTAAGTTCAATGCCTATCTGACCCAGCTCGCCAAACTGAACGGCATCAGCGTTGATGACGTCAGCAAAAAATTCACCGTCGAGCCGTCCGTCACGCAAACGCTGATGAACACCGTGCAGGCGTCATCCGCATTTTTGCAGATGATTAACATTCTGCCGGTCGCAGAAATGAAGGGCGAGAAAATCGGCGTCGGTGTGACCGGCACCATCGCCAGCACGACCGACACCTCGGGTGACAAAGAGCGCCAGACCGCAGATTTCACCGCGCTTGAGTCCAGCAAGTACGAGTGCAATCAGATTAACTTTGACTTCCACCTGACCTATAAACGCCTCGACCTGTGGGCGCGTTTTCAGGACTTCCAGCGCCGCATCCGCGACGCCATTGTCCAGCGTCAGGCACTGGATTTCATCATGGCCGGTTTCAACGGTACCACCCGCGCTGATACCTCAGACCGCAGCAAAAACCCGATGCTGCAGGATGTGGCCGTCGGCTGGCTGCAGAAGTACCGCAACGAAGCTCCTGCCCGCGTGATGAGCAACATCACCGACGCTGACGGTAAGGTCGTTTCGGCGGTGATTCGTGTCGGTAAGAACGGCGACTATGAGAACCTCGACGCGCTGGTGATGGATGGTACCAACACCCTGATTGACGAGATTTATCAGGATGACCCGAAACTCGTTGCCATCGTTGGCCGTAAGCTGCTGGCTGACAAATATTTCCCGCTGGTCAACAAACAGCAGGAAAACACCGAGTCGCTCGCGGCGGATATCATCATCAGCCAGAAGCGCATCGGCAACCTGCCCGCTGTGCGCGTGCCGTACTTCCCTGCGAATGCGGTATTCGTGACCACGCTGGAAAACCTCTCTATCTACTTCATGGATGAGAGCCACCGCCGCAGCATTGATGAGAACCCGAAGAAAGACCGCGTGGAAAACTACGAGTCGATGAACATCGACTATGTGGTCGAGGCGTATGCCGCCGGTTGCCTGCTGGAAAACATCACCCTCGGCGATTTCACTGCACCTGCAGCACCGGAAAGCGGAGAGTAATCCCATGACGAGCCCCGCACAGCGTCACATGATGCGGGTCTCGGCCTCTCAAGCCGCGCAGCGGGAAAAAGCCCCGCTGCGCCACGCAACCGCCTATGAGCAGATGCTGGTAAAGCTGGCCGATGACCGCCGCACGTTGAAAACCATCCGTTCAAACGAACTGAAAGCCGCGAAAAAGCGCGAGCTGCTGCCGTTCTACGCGCCGTGGGTCGCCGGTGTGCTGGCTGATGGCCGTGGCGCACAGGATGACATTCTGATGACCGTCATGCTGTGGCGACTCGATGCCGGTGACGTTGCTGGCGCGCTGGAGATTGCGCCCTACGCGCTGAAATACGGTCTCACCTCTGACCATCGCCGCACCACGCCTTACATGCTGGTTGAGGAGGTGGCGCTTGCCGCGCTGCGCCTGCGCGATGCCGGTGAGCCTGTCGACCTCGCATTACTGCTGACCACCCTCAGCCTGACCGACGGTGCTGACGTTCCCGATATGGTGCGCGCTCGTCTGCATAAGGTGACTGGCCTGACCCTGCGCGATGCCGGTCAGGACGCCGAAGCGCTGGCGCAGTTTCAGCGCGCGATGCAGCTAGACCGCAATGCCGGTGTGCGCAAAGAGATTGAGCGACTGGAGCGGGCATTGAAGCCTAAGCGCGAGGCCGCGCCCCGTAAAACGACTAAACCGCGCACGCGCAAACCTGCCACCAAACCGGCGGCAAAGCGCGGGCGTCCACCAAAGGCGGTAAAAATCGCCGGTTAACTGAACGCTCCCCGAGCCGGGCGGCACGCCGGTCAAAGCGGGTTTTGACCCTGACGGCGACCGGCGTCCACCGCCCAACCTAATGAGGTTGTCATGACGACAGTAATACTGAATCAGCCCGACGAACCGCAGGACGTACCGGGCGTGGTGATTCCCGCACCGGAGACGGGCGACGCAGTGATTAAAAACACGTTCTTTTTTCCTGATGTGGATCCGAAGCGCGTGCGTGAGCTGATGCGCCTTGAGCAGACGGTTTCCGATGCGCGCCTGCGCAACGCCATCAAGACCGGCATGGCGGAAACCAATGCGGAGCTTTACGACTACCGGCTGCGCCAGATTGCCGCCGGGTTTAAGCAACTGGCCGACGTGCCTGACGCCGAGGAAATCGACGGCGAGAATGTGCGCGTTTTCCACTACCTGAGTGCCGTAACAGCGATGGCGACCGCCACCCTGTATGAGCGTTATCGCGGCGTTGAAGCCACCGGCAAGGGTGACAAAAAAGCCGACAGCGTCGAAACCACCATTGATGACCTGTGGCGGGATATGCGCTGGTCGGTCGCGCGCCTGCAGGATAAGCCGCGCTGCATCGTGGGTCAGCTCTAATGAAAGTCTACGCGATGCAGGGCGATACCCTCGACGCGCTTTGTGCCCGGTATTACGGGCGCACTAAGGGTGTGGTCGAGACGGTGCTGCAGGCTAACCCCGGCCTGTCTGAGCTGGGCGTCATTCTGCCGCATGGCACGGCGATTGACCTGCCCGACGTGGCATCGTCACCCGTAACAGAAACTATCAACCTTTGGGAGTAAACCATGACAGAAGGGGAAAAAGGCGTCCTGTCACTGTTTGTGATTGGCGTGATGATTGTTGTCGGAAAAGTGCTGGCGGGTGGTGAGCCCATTACCCCGCGCCTGTTTATCGGCCGCATGCTGCTCGGCGGTTTTGTTTCAATGGTCGCCGGTGTTGTTCTGGTGCAGTTTCCAGATATGTCACTGCCTGCCGTTTGTGGAATTGGATCCATGCTCGGCATTGCAGGTTATCAGGTGGTGGAAATCGCCATTCAGCGCCGCTTTAAGTCACAACAGGGGGATAGCGATGCCGGTCATTAATACTCACCAGAATATCGCCGCGTTTCTGGACATGTTGGCCTATTCCGAAGGGACGGCGACGCATCCGCTGACGAAAAATCGTGGTTACGACGTCATTGTCACTGGCATTGATGGCAAGCCGGAAATTTTCACCGACTACACCGACCACCCTTTCGCACACGGCAGACCAGCGAAAGTGTTTAATCGACGCGGCGAAAAATCCACGGCATCAGGGCGTTACCAGCAGCTTTATCTCTACTGGCCGCACTATCAGAAACAGCTCGCATTGCCTGATTTCAGTCCGTTGTCGCAGGACAAACTTGCGATTCAGTTAATCCGGGAGCGTGGTGCCATTGAGGATATTAAGGCGGGGCGTATTGAGCGAGCAATTTCACGTTGCCGCAATATCTGGGCGTCGCTGCCGGGGGCCGGTTACGGCCAGCGTGAGCACAGCCTCGACAAACTGGTCACTGTGTGGCGCACGGCTGGCGGGGTGATGGCATGAAAATCATGATAACGCTGCTGGTGCTGGCCGTGTTCGGGCTGCTGTGGTTGCGCCATGAGAACGGCAATTTATCCCGCTCCTTTGAGACGGCAAACCGCGTCGCGAGCGAACAAAAGACGACGATTGGCACGCTGAAAAATCAGCTCAGTGTTGCCGGTCAGCTTGCCCGACGTAATGAATCCGCGCAGGTGGAACTGCGCGAACAGCTCGCAAAGGCCAGTGCAGAGGCCAGCCGCCGTGAGCAGACGATAACGAGGTTACTTAATGAAAATGAAGCCTTTCGCCGCTGGTATAACGCTGCTCTGCCTGACGTTGTGCGTCGGCTGCACATCCGCACCGCCTGCGCCAGCGCCGGTGATTGTGGTCAACGGATGCCCGAGAGTGAGCCTTTGCCCGATGCCGGGAAGTGACCCGAAAACCAATGGCGACCTGAGCGCAGATATCCGCCGCCTTGAGGGCGCGCTGACCGCCTGCGCGCTGCAGGTCAAAACCGTCAAACACTGTCAGGATGAACTCGATGCAGAAGCACAAAAGCCTGCGCAAAGCGCTGATTAACGCCGTGCCGCAGCTCCGAAATAACCCCGATATGCTGCGCCTATTTGCCGACAACGGCCATACCGATTCCCGACTGGCGAGCTCGCTGTCGTTTGAAAAGGTGTATGTGCTGAACGTGGTGGTGACCGACTTTACCGGCGACCTTGATTTGATATTCGTGCCGGTGCAGGCGTGGCTGCGTGAACATCAGCCGGACATTATGACCACCGACGACGGGCGGGAAAAAGGATTCACCTGGATTATTGATATCAATAACGATGATTCGCTCGATATCAGTATCAGCCTGAGGCTCACCGAGCGCACGCTCGTCAAAGAGGTCGATGGCGCGCTGCATGTCAGTTATGCGCCAGAGCCGCCACTGCCTGAGCTGGTGACGCGCCCGGTTGCTATGTATGCAAACGGTGAATTAGTGAGCCAGTGGGATGAGTGAGTTAACCGCGCTGCAGGAACGTCTTGCCGGTCTGATTGCCAGCCTGTCACCGGCGGCGCGTCGGCAAATGGCGGCTGAGATTGCGAAAAAGTTGCGTACCAGTCAGCAACAGCGCATCAAGCGCCAGCAGGCACCCGACGGCACCCCGTATGCCGCGCGTAAGCGCCAGCCGGTGCGGAGCAAGAAAGGTCGGATTAAACGTGAAATGTTCGCCAAACTGCGCACCAGTCGCTTTATGAAAGCTAAAGGCAGCGACAGTGCGGCGGTGGTGGAGTTTACCGGCAAGGTGCAGCGCATGGCGCGGGTGCATCAGTACGGGCTCAAAGACCGGCCAAACCGCAACAGCCGGGATGTGCAGTACGATGCCCGCCCGTTGCTCGGTTTCACCCGCGACGATGAGCAGATGATTGAAGACGTCATTATCAGGCACCTCGGCAAATAAATATTGTGTGAACCACCACCGGAGCCGCGCGAATTGGCGCGACTCCAGACCAGAGGCATCCTTGCACTATGAATACGTTATCCACGATACAGGAGCTCGCACGCGCGATTCGCAACCTCATCCGCTCAGGTGTGGTGACTGAGGTTGATACCGTGCAGGGGCTGTGCCGCGTACAAAGCGGCGGGATCCAGACAACATGGCTGAACTGGCTGACCACCCGCGCCGGTCGTTCGCGGACGTGGTGGGCTCCCTCGGTCGGTGAGCAGGTTCTGCTGCTGGCAATCGGTGGTGAGCTTGATACCGCTTTCGTGCTGCCGGGTATTTTCTCCGACGATAACCCCGCTCCGTCGGCCTCGGCGGATGCGTGGCATGTGGCTTTCCCTGATGGTGCGGTCATTGAGTACGAGCCCGAAACCGGCGCGCTGACGGTCAGCGGCATAAAAACGGCCGACGTGACGGCATCGGAGTCCATCACCGCAACCGTGCCGCTGGTACTGGTGAAAGCCTCGACCAGTATCACCCTCGACACCCCGGAGGTGATTTGCACCAATAAGCTGACGACGGCGACGCTTGAGGTGCAGAAAGGCGGCAAGATGAGCGGCAATATCGAACATTCCGGCGGGTCACTGTCGTCTAATGGCAAGGTGCTCCACACCCATAAACACCCGGGCGACAGCGGCGGGCAAACGGGGGCTCCGTTATGACGGCGCGCTATCAGGGGATGAACCGAAATACCGGCCTCGGCATCAGCGACACTGAGCACATCAGTCAGAGCATGCGCGACATACTGCTGACGCCGGTCGGCTCGCGGGTGATGCGCCGTGAATATGGCTCGCTTCTGTCGGCGCTGATTGATATGCCGCAAAACCCGGCGCTCAGGCTGCAAATTATGGTGGCGTGCTATTCGGCTATCCAGAAGTGGGAGCCGCGCATCCGGCTTACCGCCATCAGCTTTGAGACCGGCGACGCTGGCGAAATGTATGTCGATAGTACCGGGATGCGTACCGATACCGGTGCGTCAGTTTCAACCACTGTTTCACTGAGTTAAATCACTATGGCAACCGTTGACCTGAGTCAGTTACCCGTTCCCGACGTGGTTGAGGAACTGGACTATGAAACCATCCTTGCGGAACGCATTGCGACGCTGATTTCGCTCTATCCCGAAGACCAGCAGGAGTCCATTGCCCGGACGCTCGCGCTTGAGTCAGAGCCGATTGTTAAGCTGCTGCAGGAAAACGCCTACCGTGAAGTTATTTGGCGTCAGCGGGTGAATGAAGCCGCGCAGGCGGTGACGCTGGCCTATTCCGCCGGTAACGACCTCGACGTCGTGGCAGGGAACAACAATACCGAACGCCTGACCATCGCCCCGGCGGATGACACCACCATTCCGCCGACACCTGCCGTTATGGAATCCGATACTGACCTGCGACTGCGCACGCAACAGGCGTTTGAGGGATTGAGCGTGGCGGGTCCGGTCGGGGCATATGAGTATCACGGTCGCAGCGCCGACGGGCGGGTCGCTGACGTCTCGGTCGCAAGTCCGTCGCCAGCCTGCGTGACGATTACCGTGCTATCGCGCGAGGGTGACGGCACTGCTAGTCCTGAACTACTGGCGATTGTTGATAAAGCGCTGAATGCCGAAGATGTGCGCCCGGTGGCCGACCGGGTTACCGTCCAGTCAGCCGAGATTGTGCCGTACCAGATTGACGCGACGCTCTACGTTTACCCCGGCCCCGAATCTGAACCCATCAGGCTGGCATCAGAGCAGAAGCTGCAGAGCTACATCAGCGCGCAGCACCGCCTCGGGCGTGATATCCGTCTGTCGGCCATTTACGCGGCGCTGCATGTTGAGGGGGTGCAGCGTGTCGAGCTGGCATCACCTCAGACCGATATTGTGCTGAGTAAGTCGCAGGCGTCGAACTGCACCGAGTACCAGATAACTATCGGGGGCTCGGATGAGTGACAGGCTGTTACCCGTTGGCTCGTCGCCGCTGGAAGTTGCCGCCGCTGCTGCACTCTCTGAGATTCAGCGCGTGCCGGTACCGCTGCGCACCCTGTGGAACTGGCGCACCTGCCCGGTAAAGCTGCTGCCGTATCTGGCGTGGGCGCTGTCGGTCGACAGGTGGGATGAGAAATGGCCGGAGGCGACAAAGCGCAGCGTCTGCGCGTCCTCGTTTTTCGTCCATCAGCACAAAGGTACCATCAGCGCATTGCGTCGGGTCGTCGAGCCGCTCGGCTTTCTGATTGAGGTGCGCGAGTGGTGGCAACTCGACGAGGAGCCAGGCACATTCCGCCTCGTTGTTGGCGTCCTCGACAGCGGCATCACTGACGAAATGTATCAGGAGCTTGAGCGTCTGATTGAAGACGCCAAACCGGCAAGTCGCCATCTGACCGGGCTGGCTATCAGTCTGAGCGCGACAGGCGAACTGTGTGTCGGCGCAGGATGCTATCACGGCGACGCGCTGACCGTTTACCCCTACACCCCAGAGGAAATTGTCGTCGGCGGTGAATATTACCCGGCCTCGGCCATCCATTTGATTGATAACCTGAGAGTGAATGCATGACCGCAAAATATCTTGCTATTCTGACCAATCAGGGCGCGGCGCGACTGGCGAACGCGGCGGCACTCGGTACCAAACTCAACCTGACGCAGATGGCCGTCGGTGATGCGAATGGTACGTTGCCGACCCCTGACCCGGCGCAGACGAAGCTCATTAACCAGAAACGCATCGCACCGCTGAACCTGCTGACCGTTGACCCGGCCAATACCAGCCAGATTATTGCGGAACAGATTATTCCCGAGAATGAGGGTGGTTTCTGGATTCGCGAGATTGGTCTCTACGATGACGACGGCATTCTTATTGCCGTGGCGAACTGCCCTGAGACCTACAAGCCGCAACTGCAGGAGGGAAGCGGACGCACGCAGACCATTCGCATGATTCTGATTGTGTCAAGCACGTCGTCTATTACTCTGAAAATTGACCCGTCGGTTGTGCTGGCAACCCGAAAATATGCCGATGACAAGGCAATTGAGCTGAAACTGTATGTCGATGACTTGATATCTAAACACCTTGCGGCGGCTGACCCGCATTCACAATATGCGACAAAGGACAGCCCGACATTTACCGGCAAGCCAAAAGCACCCACGCCGCCGGTCGTAGCAAATGATACACAAGTTGCTACAGCGGGGTTTGTGCAGGCGGTTATTGCCGCCCTTGTATCCGGGGAACTGGCGAATAAGCAGCCGCTGGATAAGACGCTAACAGACCTGTCAGGGAAAGATGTCGCCGCTATTCTCGAATACCTTGGTTTAGGAGGAGCGGCAAAAAGCAACGTGACTCAGGCGACCGGTGCATCAACAACGAATGTCATGAGCCAGAAAGCCGTGTCAGACATGGGGTCAGATATATACAGCAAGATGTTTGGTGTCGGCATGACGTTCCGTGATGTCACGGCAGAAAGAACGGTCGACACAAACTACGTTAACTCATCTCTGAAACCTCGCGTTGTCTACTTTGTCGGAATTTATGCTCAGGCAACAACCAACGCCCTGACAACAACAGGTAAAATTAATGACAAAACAGTAGTTCAGTTCAGAGACGCATCAGCCACTGCCGGTGACATACGCAGTTTTATTCTGGTTGTTCCGCCGGGGGCGTCGTATTCATGCGGTTCGAAATCGCATGTGACGTCAGGGTTTAATTCTTGGTTCGAATGGGAGTAAGCATGGACTATTACAAAGATAAAGAAACAGACACGGTGTGGGCGTTCGATAATGAACAGATGGCCGTAGTTAACAGAATAAATACGGCTGATTTTGATGCCGAAAAAATTCCGGAGATTTTCTTCGAAATTAACGAGAAAATAAAAGGCATGAAAAAAATGACAGCAAAAGAAGTTGAAGCGCATATCAATCCACCGGTAACCAAGGAACAACAAATAGCAGAGGCAGAAGCCAAAAAGCAGGCATTGATTTCTGAGGCCAACCAAAAAACTCAGATGTGGCAGACTCAGCTTATGCTGGGAATCATCACGGAAGAAGATAAAGCCAGCCTCAAAGAATGGATGCTGTACGTGCAGCAGGTGCAGGCAGTGGACGTATCCACCGGCCAAGATATTATCTGGCCGGTGAAGCCGGCGGTGTAGGCCATACCACATCAGCCCCGAGGGATGTATCCACTCTGCTCAGCAGTTACCTGATACTTCTCCCCCGGCAACCTTTGAAAGAATGGCGGGCTGATGCCCGTCTTTTTTATGAATTGTTTATGTGCCATCGGCTATCCATCGCCGATAAATAGCCCCTCACCAGACCAGTCAGGACAATAACACTCGCCCACTAACCACGGAGTTAACCGGATGAGTGATTTTCACCACGGCGTGCAGGTGCTTGAGATTAACGACGGCACCCGCGTCATTTCCACTGTTGCAACCGCAATCGTCGGCATGGTCTGCACGGCCAGCGATGCGGATGCCGAGACATTCCCCCTCAACGAGCCGGTACTGATTACCAATGTGCAGAGCGCCATTGCGAAAGCCGGTAAAAAAGGCACGTTGTCTGCCTCCCTGCAGGCTATCGCCGACCAGTCAAAACCCGTCACCGTTGTTGTGCGCGTTGCCGAAGGTGTCGACGATGACCCGGATGCAGCTCAGGCGCAGACCATTTCTAACATCATCGGCGGCACGGATGAGAACGGTAAATACACCGGCATTAAGGCGCTATTGACTGCCGAAGCGGTCACCGGCGTTAAGCCGCGCATTCTCGGCGTGCCGGGTCTCGATACCAAAGAGGTCGCAGTCGCACTTGCTTCGGTCTGTATCAGCCTGCGCGCCTTTGGCTATATCAGCGCATGGGGTTGTAAAACCATTTCCGAGGCGATGGCCTATCGCGAGAATTTCAGTCAGCGCGAGCTGATGGTCATCTGGCCTGACTTCCTCGCATGGGACACCACCACGAACGCCACCGCAACAGCCTACGCCACCGCGCGCGCACTCGGCCTGCGCGCCTACATCGACCAGACTGTCGGCTGGCATAAAACCCTGTCTAACGTCGGCGTGCAGGGTGTCACCGGCATCAGTGCGTCAGTCTTTTGGGATTTGCAGGCATCCGGCACCGATGCTGACCTGCTCAACGAGGCCGGGGTCACGACGCTGGTGCGTAAAGATGGTTTCCGCTTTTGGGGTAACCGCACCTGTTCTGATGACCCACTTTTCCTGTTTGAGAACTACACCCGCTCCGCGCAGGTGCTGGCCGACACGATGGCCGAGGCTCACATGTGGGCGGTCGATAAGCCCATTACCGCATCGCTCATCCGTGACATTGTCGACGGCATTAATGCCAAATTCCGCGAGCTGAAATCAAATGGCTACATCGTGGACGGTGAATGCTGGTTCGACGAGGAATCGAACGATAAGGAAACCCTCAAGGCCGGGAAACTGTATATCGACTACGACTATACGCCGGTTCCACCACTGGAAAGCCTGACCCTGCGCCAGCGTATCACCGATAAATATCTGGTGAATCTGGCCGAATCGGTCAACAGCTAAGGAGCCTGAAATAACATGGCACTACCCCGCAAACTCAAATATCTGAATATGTTCAACGACGGTCTGAGCTACATGGGCGTTGTTGAATCCGTGACGCTGCCGAAGCTGACCCGCAAGCTCGAAAACTATCGCGGCGGCGGTATGAATGGGGCGGCGGCGATTGACCTCGGTCTCGACGATGATGCGCTCACCGTCGAGTGGTCTGTCGGTGGCCTGCCTGATGTGGCTCTGTGGGCGCAGTACGCCGCGCCGGGTGCTGACGCTGTGCCGCTGCGTTTTGCTGGATCCTACCAGCGCGACGACACCGGCGAAATCATCGCGGTCGAGGTCGTCATGCGTGGCCGTCATAAAGAAATCGACGGCGGCGAAAATAAGCAGGGTGAAAACACCTCGACCAAACTGTCGACCGTTTGCACCTATTACCGCCTGACGATTGATGGTAGCGACGTCATCGAAATCGACACCGTCAACATGGTCGAGAAGGTGAACGGCGTCGACCGTCTGGAACAGCACCGCCGCGCAATCGGGCTGTAATTCCCTGACCGGTCAGAATGGCTGGCCGGTTATTAATCCCCTTTCAGAGCAGAGAAAAAATCATGGCTAAAGCACCACGTAAAACCGCTGAATTTGTTGATACGGATGGCAATGAAATTGATACCGTAAACCCGAACATCGTGACCCTCGACAAGCCGATTAAGCGCGCCGGTCAGACGATTGATAAAGTCACCCTGATTGAGCCGAACGCCGGTACCCTGCGCGGCGTCAGTCTGGCGGCGGTGGCGCAGTCCGAGGTCGATGCGCTGATTAAAGTGCTGCCCCGCATGACCTATCCCGCGCTCACCACGCAGGAGCTAACCGCGATGAACCTGCCCGATATGCTGTCGCTGGCCGCTAAGGTGATTGGTTTTTTGTCACCGGCTTCGGCGGAGTAGACTTCCCGCCCGACCTGTCGACCGATGACCTGATGGCGGATATCGCGGTGATATTTCACTGGCCGCCATCAGAGCTCTATTCCCTGAGCCTGACCGAGCTCATCACATGGCGCGAAAAGGCGCTGCAGCGTAGCGGAAACCACAATGAGTAATAACCTGAGGCTTGAGGTATTGCTGAAAGCGGTCGACCAGGCGACCCGACCGCTTAAATCCATCCAGACCGCGAGTAAATCCCTGTCGGGCGATATTCGCAACACACAAAAAGGGCTGCGTGACCTGAATGGTCAGGCATCAAAAATCGACGGCTTTCGTAAGGCAAGCGCTCAACTGGCCGTAACCAGTCAGGCGCTTGACAAGGCGAAGCGCGAAGCCGGTGAGCTGGCCGTGCAGTTTAAAAACTCCACCAGTCCGACCCGCGCGCAGGCGCAGGCACTCGAAGCGGCAAAGCGTGCCGCCTCTGAGCTACAGACGAAATACAACAGCCTGAGAACGTCGGTACAGCGCCAGCGCTCCGAACTGATGCAGGCAGGTATTAACACCCGCACCCTGTCTGCTGATGAGCGTCGGCTCAAAACCTCCATCAGCGAAACGACGGCGCAGCTTAATCGACAGCGCGAGGCACTGGCGCGCGTCAGTGCGCAGCAGGCGAAATTAAGCCGGGTTAAAGCCCGATACCAGTCAGGCAAAGAGCTTGCCGGTAACGCTGCAGCGGCTGGTGCTGCTGGAGTCGGCGTGGCAACCGCCGGAGTTGTTGCCGGTGTCGGAATGCTCAGACCCGGTTACGACTTCTCGTTAAAAAACTCTGAGCTGCAGGCGGTGCTTGGTCTTGAAAAGAAATCACCGGAAATGGACGCGCTGAGAAAACAGGCACGTCAGCTCGGGGATAATACAGCGGCCTCGTCTGACGATGCGGCTGCGGCACAGGTCATTGTAGCTAAATCTGGCGCTGATAAAGATGGGATTCTGGCGCAAACCCCCGCCATTCTGAATATGTCGCTGGCGAATAAAAAAACCATGGAGGAAAACGCCACCTTACTTATCGGGACAAAATCGGCGTTTGGGCTTGCCGACGATAAGGCGTCGCATATCGCTGACGTTATATCGATGGCGATAAATAAATCTCAGGCCAGCTTTGAGGGTTTAAGCGACTCGCTGACCTATGTCGGTCCGGTCGCGAAAGATGCAGGGGTTAGCCTGGAAGAAACCGCCGCGATGCTGGGTGCGTTACATGATGGAAAAATCACAGGCTCAATGGCGGGTACTGGTGGTCGTGCGGTGTTAAGTCGTCTACAGGCACCCACAGGAAAAGCCTATGATGCCATTAAAGAACTTGGCGTTAAGACGATGGATAAAAAGGGCAATACGCGGCCAATATTTACCATCCTGAAAGAAATACAGGCCAGCTTTAAGCGCAACAACCTCGGTACAGGTCAAAAAGCCGAATACATGAAAACGATATTCGGTGAGGAGGCAAGCTCTGCTGCCAGCATATTAATGGCAGCGGCGGCCAGTGGGAAACTGGATAACCTGACCAGGATAATTAAGGATTCTGACGGAAAAACCGAAGAGCTGGTTAAGGTTATGCAGGATAACCTCGGCGGCGACTTCAAAGAGTTTCAGTCTGCCTATGAGGCGGTCGGTACTGACCTCTATGACCAGCAGGAGGAATCATTACGTAAGCTCACCCAGACGGCCACGCGGTATGTGTTAAAACTCGATAACTGGATAAAAGATAATAAAGAACTGGCGCAGACTATCGGCATCATTGCCGGTGGTGCGCTGGCTCTGATTGGCATCATCGGCGGCATTGGTCTCGTTGCGTGGCCGGTTGTCATGGGGATTAACGCCATTATTGCCGCCGCTGGAGTGATGGGAACAGTCTTTACTGTCGCCGGTACTGCCATTGTGTCCGCACTCGGTGCGATTACCTGGCCGATTGTGGCCGTGGGTGCTGCGATTGTGGCCGGTGCGTTACTTATCCGTAAATACTGGGAGCCCATCAGCGCATTTTTCTCGGGGGTGATTGAGGGCATCATGAGCGCCTTTGCACCGGTCGGGGAAATGTTCGCTCCACTGGCGCCCATTTTTGACGGACTCGGTGAGAAACTGCGCGGCGTCTGGCAATGGTTTAAAGACTTGATTGCGCCGGTCAAGGCCACGCAGGAGACGCTTGATAGCTGCAAAAATGTCGGTGTCATATTTGGTCAGGCACTGGCCGATGCGCTGATGTTACCTCTGAATATTTTCAATAAGCTGCGTGGTGGTCTCGATGTAATTCTCGAAAAGCTCGGCCTTGTTAAAAAGGAATCGAGCAGTATTGATACGGAAACGGCAAAAACGCCGCCGGTTGGTCAGGGTGGAGGGTATATTCCGACAACCAGCTCGCTTGGTGGGTATCAGGCTTATCAGCCTGTCACGGCTCCCACCGGTCGTACCTACATTGACCAGAGCAGCCCAACCTATCAAATCAACCTGCCGGGTGGCGGCGCGCCGGGTGGTCAATTGGGTAACCAGTTGCAGGATGCGTTAGAAAAATATGAACGCGACAAGCGAGCCAAAGCCCGCGCTAGCATGATGCATGATTAAGGAGGCTGATGATGATGCTTGCTCTTGGAATGTTTGTGTTTGAACGTCGCACCCTGCCTTATCAGTCGATGCAGCACTCGAAGGATTACCGCTGGGCGTCTAATGACAGAGTAGGTAAACCGCCTGCGTATCAGTTTCTCGGTAAGGGGGAAAACGCGATCCAGCTTGCCGGTACGCTTTACCCTGCTATTACCGGCGGTCGTATATCCCTGCTTGCCGTTGAGCTGATGGCCGACGAGGGCAGAGCATGGCCGCTTATTGAGGGAACCGGCAATATCTTCGGAATGTATATCGTTGATAAGGTATCGACCACGCATACCGAGTTTTTCAGCGACGGCGCGGCCAGAAAGATTGATTTCACCCTTTCGCTGAAACGGGTCGATGAATCACTGACGGCAATGTTTGGCGACCTGAATAAGCAGGCCAGCGAGCTACTCGGCTCGGCCGGTAATCTGACTGATAAGCTGCAGGGTGTGCTCGGAGGGCTGACCGCATGATTACGGGCATGACCATTGACGCCGGTGCTAGCCTTGCACCGGCATTTATGCTGACGATGAACAGCCAGGACATTACCAGCAATTTTAGTGACCGGCTGATTTCTCTCACCATGACCGACAACCGGGGTTTTGAGGCTGACCAGCTCGACATTGAGCTCGACGACACCGACGGCAAAGTCGAGTTACCCCTGCGCGGGGCGGTGCTGACGCTGTGGCTTGGCTGGCAGGGTTCGGCGCTTCTGAATAAGGGCGATTTTACGGTCGATGAGATTGAGCACCGGGGCGCGCCTGATACCCTGACCATCCGGGCGCGTAGTGCAGACTTTCGCGGAACGCTCAATTCACGGCGTGAAGAATCATGGCACGACACCACCATCGGTGAGCTGGTCAGTACCATTGCAAAGCGCAATAAACTGACGGCCAGCGTCGCGGATTCACTAAAAAAAATCCCGGTACCGCATATCGACCAGTCGCAGGAGTCCGACGCCGTATTTCTGACCCGACTGGCTGACCGCAACGGGGCAACGGTGTCAGTGAAGGCGGGGAAACTGTTGTTTCTGAAAGCCGGTAGTGCGATGACGGCCAGTGGCAAACCCGTCCCGCAAATGACGCTGACCCGCAGCGATGGCGACCGTCATCAGTTTGCCATTGCTGACCGTGGGGCTTACACCGGCGTAACGGCAAAATGGCTGCACACCAAAGACCCGAAGCCGCAAAAGCAGAAAGTAACGCTGAAACGCAAGCCAAAAGAGAAGCACCTCCGCGCACTGGAGCACCCTAAAGCAAAGCCTGTCAGCAAAAAGGCAAAGGCCAAAAAAGAGCCGGAAGCGCGCGAGGGTGAGTATATGGCCGGTGAGGCCGATAACGTGCTGGCGCTGACGACGGTCTACGCTTCTAAGGCGCAGGCAATGCGCGCCGCTCAGGCTAAGTGGGATAAGCTGCAGCGAGGCGTTGCGGAGTTTTCAATTACGCTGGCGCTTGGTAGGGCTGATTTATTCCCTGAGACCCCGGTGCGCGTATCGGGATTTAAGCGCGTCATAGACGAGCAGGCATGGTTAATCAGTAAGGTGACTCATAGCCTGAATAATAGTGGCTTCACGACAGGCTTAGAGCTTGAGGTTAAGCTCTCTGACGTAGAGTATAAAGCGGAAGATGATGATGGGTGATTTTAATTTATCTATTTGTTATATAAAGATTTATTGAGTAAAATTAACGCATCAGCCAAACCGTTGAGGTGCTTAATATGTTTCATTGCCCGTTATGCCAGCATGCCGCCCACGCACGCACAAGCCGTTACATGACAGATACGACAAAGGAGCGTTATCACCAGTGTCAGAACGTGAATTGTAGTGCCACGTTTATCACATTTGAGTCGGTGCAGCGTTACATTGTTAAGCCGGGTGAGGTTAATGCCGTCAGGCCGCATCCGTTACCATCAGGTCAACAAACTATGTGGATGTAACCACCAACAAAAAGCCCCGCGATTGCGGGGTTTTCGCTTTAAAGGGGGTGGCTATTTTCCTGTGTAGGTATGGGTTTTCGATAGCAGCATGGTATGTGCAGCTTTGTCTGCCAGTGGCGCAATTTCATTACATGTTGCTAATGGGTCTTCAAATGTATAACCAAAAGATTTGTATTCGTTAATCACACTGATTTCTTTTGTATTTTTAAGGTAAGACGCCGGTGCATCATGCGTCCATATCGGTGTGCATACACCTGACATAATTAATTGGCTATAGGCTTCTGACGTGATTTCTTTGCCGGGAAGCACCACCGTTAGTGAGTTTTCTCGGGTTGTGATTTCCATTGGTTGCCAAGGTTTTAACTGCTTTTGGAGTGTTTTTGTGTCGTTGGCATTGGCGTATGTGCTGACTGAGAGCAGGATAGTCGCTACTGCAATTGTCGGTTTGAGGTTGAGCATAGAGAACATCCTTATTAAACATTGGGTTAAAAACTGTTTATAACCTCTGCAGAATGAAAAAACAAAGCCCCTGACGGGCAGGGGCATTTTAGTCAATGTGGACGCTATGTGGACAGCGTATGATATAAATCCATTTATATCATTATGTTAGGCGGTGTTTTCTGACACCATCCCTGTCTTCCCCCACATGATGTGGGGGTTTTTTTTATCCTCAATTTGCCTGCTGCTTAATGCATTGCAGATGATTTGCTTCCATTATACTAGCGTCAGTTGATAGCGGGAGTATTTATGAATCAATCTTATGGACGGCTGGTCAGTCGGGCGGCGATTGCTGCGACGGCGATGGCTTCGCTGCTATTGCTGATTAAAATTTTTGCATGGTGGTATACCGGGTCGGTGAGTATTCTCGCCGCGCTGGTGGATTCGCTGGTGGATATCGGCGCGTCGTTGACGAATTTATTGGTGGTGCGATATTCCCTGCAACCTGCCGACGATAATCACTCGTTTGGTCACGGTAAAGCTGAGTCCCTCGCGGCGCTGGCGCAAAGTATGTTTATCTCCGGTTCGGCACTATTCCTGTTTTTGACGGGTATTCAACATCTGATATCTCCAACACCGATGACAGATCCAGGCGTCGGGGTTATCGTGACAATTGTGGCGCTAATTTGTACGATTATCCTTGTCTCGTTTCAGCGTTGGGTGGTGCGGCGGACGCAAAGCCAGGCGGTGCGGGCTGATATGCTACATTACCAGTCTGATGTTATGATGAACGGCGCAATTCTGCTGGCGCTGGGGTTGTCCTGGTACGGCTGGCATCGCGCCGATGCTCTGTTTGCATTGGGAATCGGCATCTATATTTTATATAGCGCGTTACGCATGGGATATGAGGCGGTACAGTCATTACTGGATCGCGCATTGCCTGATGAGGAACGGCAAGAAATTATTGATATCGTGACTTCCTGGCCGGGTGTTAGCGGCGCTCACGATCTTCGCACGCGGCAGTCAGGGCCGACCCGCTTTATTCAGATTCATTTGGAAATGGAAGACTCTCTGCCTTTGGTTCAGGCACATATGGTGGCGGATCAGGTAGAGCAGGCTATTTTACGGCGTTTTCCGGGATCGGATGTAATTATCCATCAGGACCCCTGTTCCGTCGTACCCAGGGAGGGTAAACGGTCTATGCTTTCATAATCAGTATAAAAGAGAGCCAGACCCGCATTTTGTGTATAAAATACCGCCATTTGGCCTGACCTGAATCAATTCAGCAGGAAGTGATTGTTATACTATTTGCACATTCGTTGGATCACTTCGATGTGCAAGAAGACTTCCGGCAACAGATTTCATTTTGCATTCCAAAGTTCAGAGGTAGTCATGATTAAGAAAATCGGTGTGTTGACAAGCGGCGGTGAT
>ERZ894183.511-NODE-511-length-31210-cov-8.560648_pt1 | contig 31210 bp, 30 predicted proteins | sample MGYA00380279_ERZ894183 | MGnify/ENA primary metagenome ERZ894183 (study PRJEB32331, sample SAMN06328422) | human gut metagenome | biome: human gut microbiome; feature: stool | host: Homo sapiens | collected 2013-06-26 ... | reverse complement strand
AAATACTTGAAAGTATAGTGTTTATGCGGATAATCGAAAATTAGATATAAAATTTCAATTGAAAAATCAGGTGTTTTTTCTAATGAAATTGGACAGTATCCACACTCGTCAACAACATTAGGATTAGCATAAATAGGATAGAATAGATTAGGACGATTAAATTTACCAAACTTTGGATTCCTATTTCTAAGTTCACGTTCTTCAAATTCTCCAATAGAATCTTGCTTGTCGAAAGCACCAGCTGCCTTTGATAATTCGTTCAAAAGTACATCTTCATTTTTTACGTATACCAATAAATATTCGTGAGTCTTTGCAAGTTGCTTATAAGTTTGCCCTCTCTTATTAGCTTGCACAATAATACTAGCAATAAAATTATTTTCACCGAAAATATCATCACATAGCAATTTCAGGTTGTCTTTTTCATTGTCATCAATAGAAATAAAAATTACTCCCTGCTTACTCAATAAATCTCTAGCCATTTGCAATCTAGGATACATAAACATCAGCCACGCTGAATGTGATGCACTACCTCTGTTCGTCAAATCAAGAATTCGCTGTGCCTGTTCCTCATCAATACTAAGCTTTTTAACCAAATCCTCAACAGTGAAGTTAAACTTATCATTGTAAACAAATCCATCAGACCCTGTGTTGTAGGGAGGATCAATGTAAATGCATTTGACCTTTCCTGCGTATGATTTAAGTAGGTGTTTCAGACCATCAAGGTTATCTCCACTAATATATACATTCTCACTGTTCACATTTTCAGGAAGGCTGTTATGAGCTTCGTCTGGAACAATTACAGTTTCTGTGTCGAGTGATGCCAGCATCTTTGAGTAGTTTTTGCCTAAGAATTTCAATTCATAACCTTCATGGGTAACATCAATTTTGTCCTTTAAAAACTCTGAAAATCTTACCATGTCAAAAGCGCCATCAGCATTAAAACATGATGGGAAATTTTCTTTTAGAACATTTATTTCTTTTTGATTTGGCGTAACCAATTCATTTGCAGTCATTATGTCTTTAATCATTTTGATTTTCCCTCCACTTTAAAATCAAGCCATGCCTCTTCAACGCCTGCATAGTCAACATCATTCTTAAGGCAGAACTTCTTTATATTTTTCATTGCAATAAGGTTAGGCTTTGCTTTACCGCCTTCCCATCTATTAACAGTAGAAAATGCCACTTGTACTTCTTTGGCAAAGTCCTGCTGTGTCAAAAAACATCTCTGTCTGATTCTTTTAATTTCTTCTGGAAATCCCATATTGCATCTCCTTCCCGGAATTATCTCAAAAATATAGCGTTATTATACCACAAAATTATGAATTTTTCTACCCCTCCAGTCCATCTGTAACATTTGCAGATGGATTTTTTTATTTTCTTTCTCAAAAACGTCCTTTTGATGCCTCTTTCAAGGCTAACAGTTAGGAAGGACAGAAAATCTTTCAAATGTATCCGCTCAAACTGTAAAGCTTTCTCCAGTGGGAAAGTGTAAGGACGATACAGCGGGCAGTCCTTAGGAAGGAGGTCATACAGATGTATGGATAAGAAAAACGAAAAACTGAATGTGGAGATTTTCGATTACTCCACGATACCCAAGTTCATGAAAGACCATGGCAGGTTCTGTCTGTGGAAGCTTGTAATGAAACCGGGTAAGACCAAGCCCGACAAAATACCATATCAGCTTAACGGAAAACGAGCCGATGCTACTAATCCACAAGATTATTCATCTTTTGATGAAACTGTGGAGGCATTCGCTAAAGGTGGTTATGCAGGTATCGGTATTGGTTGCTTTGAACCATTAAGGCTTGTGGATGTTGATGACTGTGTTGTAAACGGAAAACTTGACGCAAGAGGTCAGGATATTGTTGATACCCTTGACTCCTATACGGAACTTAGTCCGTCAGTGACAATCAGCAGGACAGTGATTTCACACCATTCCTTAACATCATCAATGAATGGTATGCCAAGGATACTTCAAAGAAAATCCGTGCTGTATTCAAAGTAAAAGGTGAAGCAGGAAAACCATTATGTACAAATCCTCCTTATGGATATGTAAAAGACCCGGATGATAAACACCATTGGATTATTGAGGAAACTGCAGCGAATGTAGTTCGCAGGATATTCAAACTGTGTGTTGATGGCTTCGGTCCAAGTCAGATTGCAAGTATTCTTGAAAAGGATAAGGTTCTTGTACCTTCTGCTCATTACAAGTCACTTGGTATTAGTTATTCTGCCAAGGTGCCGGATAATCCATATGCTTGGCAATCAAGAACAGTTGCAGATATCCTTGCTCATCCTGAATATCTTGGTCACACCGTAAACTTCAAGACTTACAAGAAATCCTACAAGTCAAAGAAGAAGTTATGGAATGACTCTTCCAAATGGCAGGTATTCGAGAACACCCACGAAGCCATTATCGATCAGGAGACATTTGATATTGTGCAACGAATCCGTGATGGCAGACGAAGACGAACGCCTATGGGTGAAATGCCTATTCTTTCCGGGATGTTATATTGTGCCGATTGTGGTGCAAAGCTTTATCAGGTAAGAGCCAAAGGCTGGACACACGAGCAGGAACATTTCGTATGTGCTACATATCGTAAAATCAAAGGTGGTTGTTCTTCCCATCAGATTCACAATGTTCAGGTGGAAGAAATCCTTTTGAGAGAACTACACCGAATTACTGCATATGCTCGTGAACATGAAAGTGAATTCATCGAACTTGTAACCAAGCAGAGTGAGAAAGACCTTAATCGTCAGCTTCGTGATAGCCACAAGGAACTGGAACAGGCAAAAAGCAGAATTGCAAAGCTTGATAACATTGTTCAGAGGCTTTATGAAGATAATCTTGATGGTAAAATTTCTGATGAGCGTTTTGCAAGAATGTCTGCAACCTATGATGCTGAACAGAAACAGTTAGAGCAAAGGAAAATCGAACTTCAAGAGTTCATCGACAAATCAAAAGAGCAAACATTGAATGTGGACTCATTTCTTAAGGTGGTACGAAAGTACACTGATATTACAGAACTTACTGCTGAAATCATCAGAAGTTTTGTAGAAAGAATTGATGTTTACACACCTGAAAAGGTGCCGGGAACAAGAACTAAAAAGCAGACCATCTGCATCCATTGGAATTTTATTGGTGCAGTTGATATCCCAGCAGACAAAGAAAAAACGGCATAACCTACATTGTCGTAAGTTATGCCGATTATTTCAGAGATTAAAAATCCCTAATTGAAGTCACCTAACGGAATCCTTTTCTTGTAAATGCCTGATGTGAAACTATGCTTCTGTACTTTCCTCAGCTTCCTCGTCGGCTTCAGGAGCATTGTGTACCTCCTGGATAGTTACGATAGTAGCTTCCGGATCTGTCAGAATGTCAACATCTTTGTTCTTGTAGAGTGGCAGGTCTTTTACTTTGATAGATTCACCGACTTTTAACTCACCGACATTAATCTCAACCTTATCAACCAATGCAGCAGGAAGTGCGCGTAACTGGATTTCTTCAAGGAACTGCTCCAGTACTCCATATACTACCTTCTCATGGTCAACCAGTTCGATCTCTGCAACAGAATGAACTTTCTCGTCGCTTACAAGTGCCTGGAAGTCAATCTCATCTACCTGACCTTTTAACGGGTTATATTCTACATCTTTGATCAGTACCTGATAAGACTCGCCGTCGATATCTAACATGATCTGGCTACCTTTGTGGCTTGTCTTCAGTAACTTTTCAATTGCGGATTTCTCGATTTTGACTGGAATGGATTCTGCAAGCTTCTTGCCAAATACATTACCGGTAACGAAACCTTCTCTTCTTAATTTCTTTGCTTTGATGTCCATGCTTCTCTTTTCAGCTTTTAAAGTATTCATTTATCTTTTCCTCCAAAAATCTGATCTGCTTAGCATCCTTCAACTTTGCTGTTCAAAGAGGTGTGTTAAGTAGGTTTTCTTTGTTACAAGCACATTATAGCACCGAAGAAAAAGTATGATTAACCAAGAAATGAAAAAAATAATATACAAAATTGAACATAATGCACAAAAAGCGATAAGCGAAGACAAGAAAAAACACGACATGAAAATGTCGTGCTTTTTCCTTTTGGTATGTCATTGAGAGGTTTTTGTTGCTTTGCAGTGCTATATACAAAGCTTGGGGAATGCTTCTCCCAAAGGAGAAAAGTATATATGAATTGGAGTTTGCCCGAAGATCATTCTTGGGGAAAATGATACTTCGGCGTTCCTGCAATAGCAACCTTTTTTGTTATACAAAACAAAAAGGCAGTTTTCCTGTTGGAAAACCGCCTTTGGTTTGTACACATATAATATAACACTCAGATAAAAAGCTGTCAACAGATTTATACCGAATTTTATTCAATATCTTCAATTCCGGTAAATTCTATATCCGGCAGAAGTTCAAAGTAGAAATCGGAATATTTGGAAGCCAGTGCCTTAATACATTGATCCTGTAATTGTTTAAATTTGGACAGAGATACGATGTCCTTTTCGAAACTGATGTAGACACTGATCCAGAGTTTTCTTCCGGTGCGGACGATATCGTAATACAGGTTTTTGTGTCCGTATACGCCGATGATCGGTTCGATGGTTTCTTTGATATCATCGATGGTCTCTTCTTCCGGTGGGATCAGCATCAGATCACGGATACCTGTGATTACAGTGTGGATCGGTGTTGGTATCATAACCAGTGAAAGTACAATGGTGATTAACTGATCAAGATACGGCACGATATGTTGGAACCAGTCGAATGGGATCAGCATTGGCAGTAGGAAAGCAACGGTCATACCGAGTGAGATAAAGCTGTCAATCCGCCAGCCTTGCATTTCCATATTGATGAGCGGTGATTCCATTTGTTTGTTTTTATAATAGAGATAAACGGTTACGATGATACCTAAGATGCAGGCAAATAATTCAAATCCGGCAACGGTGTGGAAGGATACAATATGACCGCCGTGTAGCATCAGGTTGATGTTGTTAAAGATCAGACCAAAGGTAACTGCTGTCATAGTAATCCCCTTAACAACAACGAAGATGGTCTCGATCTGCATATATCCAAATGGGTGCTCCTCATTAGAGGGCTTGTATAGTAATGGAATCAGAAAAATGGAAGGGAGCAGCATACAGAATTCTACACCATCATAGACGGCGTCCAGAAGTACTGCCTGAGAGTCAGTGACCAGTGCCATCATAAGTTCAATGACGACAAAGACCAGATTACCATATAGTGATACAGACATGGCAGACTTTTCCCTTTTTTGCATTTTCTTACCTACGTGCATAAATAGCCTCCTTCGGATGTTTATTTCATCATACCATATCGTTTACAGGGATTCCAGATAAGATGCGAAAAGCTATTGACAGAAATGATGGTAGTGCTATAATAAAAACAAACATATGAACAAGTGCTCATATATTCAAACAAATAATTCAATAACAGAAAGGAAGTATTTATTATGAAAAAGACTTACAAAATCGATGTAGACTGTGCAAACTGTGCAAATAAGATGGAGCAGGCAGCAAAAGAGACAGCAGGCGTTAAGGATGCAACTGTTAACTTCATGATGCTGAAGATGATCGTGGAATTCGAAGAGGGACAGGAGCCTAAGAAGGTTATGAAAGAAGTCCTGAAGAACTGCAAGAAGGTAGAAGACGACTGCGAGATCTTCTTGTAAGATACAGCTAGATGGTAACAGATATCTGCAGAGAATAAAGCGGAAAATGAATCGGAAAGGACAGGAGCAGATATGACAAAGAAACAGAAAAAGGTATTGATCCGTGTTATCGTTGCGGCAGTACTGATCATTGCATTCAGTTTTCTTCCATTAGAGGGATATATCAGATTTATCTGCTATATGGTGCCGTATCTGGTAATCGGATACGACGTACTGCGCAAAGCGTTCAAAGGTATTCTGAACAGACAGGTATTTGATGAGAATTTCCTGATGGCAGTAGCTACTGTGGGTGCGATTGCCCTGGGTGATTATAAAGAAGGCGTATCCGTAATGCTGTTTTATCAGATTGGCGAGTTGTTCCAGAGTTATGCAGTAGGCAAGAGCAGGCGGAATATCAGTGATCTGATGGACATCAGACCGGATTATGCGAATGTTGAAAAAGACGGAGAACTGGAACAGGTGGATCCGGATGAGGTAGAAGTTGGCACGGTGATCGTCGTACAGCCAGGTGAAAAAGTGCCGATTGATGGTGTGATCACGGAAGGCAGCAGTACCCTTAATACCAGTGCACTGACTGGCGAAAGTCTTCCGAGAGAAGCAAAAGCCGGTGATGAGGTTATCAGTGGATGTATCAATATGACAGGTCTGCTGAAGATTCAGACGACCCGTGAGTTTGGGGAGTCTACCGTATCCAAGATTCTGGAACTGGTGGAGAATTCAAGTTCCAGAAAGTCGAGATCTGAAAACTTTATTTCGAAATTTGCAAGATATTATACACCGGCAGTCTGCTACGGTGCATTGGCACTGGCAATCCTGCCGCCAATCGTGCGTATGCTTGCATTGGGACTTGCGCCGGAATGGGGTGACTGGATCTACCGGGCACTGACATTTCTGGTTATCAGTTGTCCTTGTGCACTGGTTATCAGTATTCCGCTCAGCTTCTTTGCCGGGATTGGAGGAGCAAGTCATGAAGGTGTATTGGTCAAAGGTTCCAATTATCTTGAGACCATGGCGCAGACCAAATATGTAGTATTTGATAAGACCGGTACGATGACACAGGGCGTATTTGAGGTCAGCGGAGTACATCACAATACAATTCCGGAAGAGCAGCTTCTGGAGTACGCAGCATTGGCAGAGTGTTCGTCCTCACATCCGATCAGTAAGAGTCTGCAGAAAGCATATGGCAAGCCAATCGATCGTAATCGTGTAACGGATATCGAAGAGATCAGCGGACATGGCGTGAAAGCTAAAGTTGATGGCGTAGAAGTGGCGGTCGGTAATGCGAAGCTGATGAAGCAGATGGATCTCTCATACAGCGAATGTCATGAAGTAGGTACAATTGTACATGTGGCAGTGGATGGAACTTATGCCGGACACATTCTGATATCAGATCAGTTGAAGCCTCATGCAAAACAGGCAATCCAGGATCTGAAGCGCGCGGGTATCACGAAGACAGTCATGCTGACCGGAGATATGAAGCGGGTGGCAGATCAGGTGGCAGCAGAGCTTGGCATTGATGAAGTACACAGCGAACTACTTCCGGCAGATAAGGTTGCGAAGGTAGAAGAACTGCTGGCTAAGAAAGGCGAGAAAGAGAAACTTGCATTTGTCGGTGATGGCATTAATGATGCACCGGTGCTTTCCAGAGCAGATATCGGAATTGCCATGGGAGCCCTTGGATCTGATGCAGCCATTGAAGCAGCCGATGTGGTGCTGATGGATGATGATCCGCAGAAGATTGCAAAGGCGATTAAGATATCCAGAAAATGCTTACGCATTGTATATGAGAACATTTATTTTGCACTTGGTATTAAAGCAATCTGCCTGATCCTTGGAGCACTTGGTATAGCGAATATGTGGATGGCGATTTTCGCAGACGTGGGAGTTATGGTGATTGCAGTTCTTAATGCGATCCGTGCACTTTTTGTAAAGAACCTCTAGGAGTGATAAGATGGAAAAAAAAGCAAATGATGTGGAGATCTGTGAATCTTGCGAGGTACATGAGAATCTCCTGAAAATAGTAAATGAGACCATTCCGGCTGAGACGGAGCTGTATGATCTGGCGGAATTATTCAAGATCTTCGGAGACTCCACAAGAATCCGAATTCTGTATGTGCTCTTTGAAGCAGAGGTATGTGTCTGCGATCTGGCAGAGGCATTGAATATGACACAGTCAGCTATTTCCCACCAGCTCAGGATACTGAAGCAGAACAAACTGGTCAAGAGCAGACGGGAAGGTAAGTCTGTATTCTATTCACTGGCAGATGATCATGTGCGTACGATCATCGATCAGGGACGGGAACACATCGAAGAAGATTAAGAGATAAAAGATATTAGATATTAGCAGGGGCAGTCCGGGAGGACTGCTCCTGTTGACGTATCAGGGGAGCAGATGGTACACTAGAGAGCATAGATGTAGGGAGGCAAAAGATGAAGAACCCATTACACTATCAGATATCAGAATGTGATTGCGGACCGACATCGATGTTGAATGCGATCAGCTATCTTTTCAATCGGGAGGATATCCCACCGGAGATTATACGTAATGTGATGTTATATTGTCTGGATTGCTACAGTGCAGAAGGTGTGCCGGGACAGAGCGGCACTTCGCGTATGGCTATGATGTTTTTGTCAAATTGGCTAAATGAATTTGGCAAGATCGGCAGGCTGTCAGTAAACAGTGCATATCTGTCCGGAGAAGATGTATACCTTGGCGATAGCAGTCGGATCAATGATGTCTTACGCAGAGGTGGAGCTGTCGTAGTAAGACTGTTTCTGGATGAATGGCACTATGTGACATTGACGGGAATCCAGGATGGCAAGATTAAAATGTTTGATCCGTATTACTGGACAGAACCATATGAAGAGAAAGATATCGAGATACATATGGATCATCCGATGGAGTATAATCGCGTCGTATCGGAGAGATATTTTAATCAGGATGAAGAAAAATTATATGCACTGGGGCCGGTGGCAGGAAGAGAAGCAGTGTTATTGTCCAATAGAGAGACACTTCTGACGCCAGAGAAGACGATAGAATATTTTATATAGTATGTTGTGTATGGAAAAATGAGCTTAAATAAAGGGGTTGTATTGGTGACAAATAGAAAGTCAGATAGTGTAACTAATCAAATTTTGAGAAAGGATGGTTTATCAATAGAGAAATTAGATAAACTTTCATATTGCTCAAAATTAGGAATAAATTTGAAAAAGAATCTTCATTATTTTGATAAGAAAAGTTTATTAAAAGAAGTGGTTCAAATTAATGAGTGGTATGATTCTTGTGATTTGTTATATAATATTGCAACAGATTATCGTGTGAAGAGTGTTCAGTCTGCATTTTTGAAATATGAAAGATACTTTCCAGATCATCAAACAAGAAAAGTTTTTGATGATTTATTGGGATTTCGAACATTATGTGATGATTATGAAGTTATATTGGAATTGAAAAAATTTGAACATATCCGTGTTGCTGATATGTCAAATGGAAAAGCATTTGATGATGGATATCGAGGCGTGCATGTATATTATCAGGCAAGTAATTATCATTATCCTATAGAAATTCAATATAATACATTTTATGATCGTCAATTAAATAATTGGCTTCATAAATATGTGTATAAACAAAAGTATGATAATGCAGTAGGATGTGTATTGCGGAAAGAATATGAGAATGGTAAAATCAGGTCAGAAAGTGATTTTAAGGAGGTGCTAGATTATGTGTTATCTGATTGCAAAGAAATTCGGTAGTGTTGGCAGTTTGGCGTTACAGACTTCGCATGGTCAGCATTTAGTGGATTTTAAAAGAAAAATAATGTCTGAGGTTGGAACTGATGAGATTCAGTTGGTCACAATTAGTCGACCATCAGCATATGGAGAGTATGAACCTTATCAGTTTGTGGATACAGAGCAAGAGTTTGAACAGAAAGTGAAAGTGCTTTAGAGAGACAGGCAGTTGATTTTGAATCAACTGCCTGTTGTAATGTTATGGGAAAATAAGAGAGGCAGAAAAATCGAATCTCGTTATAAAATATTGACAAATGTAGTATCAATCTCTATAATTCCAACAACTAAGATGAAATGGGAATTGATTAACTTGTTGGTTAATCGAAAGAGGAGGAGATGGATATGGTTCTGGATATGTTCTATGAGGAGAATACCAAGGTAGTAGTATCGTATCTGCCAGTTTGGGAGTTCTTCTTTTCTATGCATGTATTGGCAAATCCTGAACATCATGTGTCACGAAAGAAATGGGTTTATGCAAAGGAAGTAGCCTTTCCTGATGTAATTAATGAGATTCGTGAATTGAAGGAAATAACCAATTCATGGATTCTGGTTATTGATTCAGAGAAATGGAAAGAAATACGCCAAATGGAAATTGTGGAAATGCTTGCTTATTTTCAGGGTAAAAATATTTATCAGTGGAATCAATGGATTAAAGATTCTGCTGGAAGTAAAATGAGTAAAAATGATCGAGACCGAGTGTTACGTGTAATGAAACAATATTACGATCTGGTGTTTCGAAAGGAAGAAATTATCCTACGTACATATCTGATGCGGGTACTTCAGGACGAAAAAGAGAAGTGTAAAAAGGATGGAATGTGGAAGTGGATTGGAACGATTCATTCCAGATTACAAGTTGAGTCGGAAGAAGTTGTCTATATGAAGAATCGTGAGTTTCGGTATAAGAAAAGTGAGATACAGACTATATGGATGACCGTCAGTACTTTTGTGTATCCACATTTATGGCTTTATAAGCATGGAGATGAGTTGGAAGTTGTAAAGGGGATTATTGTGGAACAGGCGAAAGGCGATATTCCGGAAGAATTCGTACAGCTATTTAAAGCGCTTGGAGATAAGAACAGACTTCGAATCATCAAATTACTTATGAAAGATGTGGCTACGACACAAGAACTGGCTAGCAGGCTACAGATTAGTGAAGCAGCTGTTTCAAAACATTTAAAGATTTTAAATGAGGTTAATCTGGTACGGAAAACAAAGAATGGGTTTTATATGGAATATAGATTTGATGAAGAAATGATTCGTTATATACCGTATCGATTTTATGAGGTTATGATGATGTGAGAAAGGAGATTGGAAGTGATGCAAGTATATTATAAGTTTATGAATGTGCATTGGATGGTTGCCGGGAATCAAGATGTGATAGATGCTATGGATAGATTATTGGCGGATTATTTTGTTCGTGAGAGTGAAAATGAAGAGATAGATTTCCGTGTGTTTCTGGAAAATAAATCATATGATGAACTTCGGGAAATACTGGAATTTGGTCAAAGGATAGTTATCCATAACAGTAAGAAAAGTGCAGTGCATGAAGCGGGAACTGAATACAGAAATGGATTGACGACCAGTATATATAATCATGCCACAAAAAGTGTGTATAGATTGAATTATTTATCTAAGGAAATTCACATTTATAATTCGGATAAAGGAGTACTTCATAAAGATGGGATACGAGTAGTACGTGATATAGTAAAAGTGTTGGCAGAAGAGAAGAGTCATGCTGTAATGCTACATGCGGCCGCATTATATAAAAAGGAATACGGAGGCATTATATTAGTCGGAGGTAAAGGATGTGGAAAAACGAGTGTGTCTCTGGAACTTTTATATAAATATGGTTTCTCAGAAGTATCAAGGGATCGTATTATGCTGAAAAAAGAGAACTCGAAATACATGATATATGGTTGGCCTAATTATTATAATCTGACGATTCGAACAATGAATAAATATGATAATACCAGACAGTTAATACCTAAAGAATATCTGAGTTTATCAATTGATGAAATGGAGAATGTTAACAGGAAAATGCAGTTCACGGCAAAAGAAATGCGGATAGATCATAAAGCGGCAACTGCGGAGTTGAAACATGTGTTTTATTTGAATAATAATGCAAAAGGAATATGTCTGAGTAAACAGGAACTATTGGCCATTAGCTGTTATACACCGGATGATCTGAATTATCCAGACTGACATCATTGGGGAGACAGCAGTAGAAAAGAAGTGATTACATTTGCTGAAAATTTGCAACAGGAGATAGATTCTACGGTCATTGATTGGAATTCACCAGAAGAGGCAGCGGAAGATATAAAAAGATTATTTTAGAAGTAGAGAGAATAATATCAGGCTGGACTGACAAAGCAGTTCAGCCTGATATTGATATTACAGTTCTACGATTTTAGCCCGATGATAAGCTGTACGTATTCGTCTTCGTCATTGACAAGTTGAGAATGGCTTCGCCCTGATGCAATGTATAGTCAATACCGTCCACGCGGATATCTAAATCTCCGCATTCTACACGGGTAAGCTACAGTTCTTCATGCCAGTGCGGATTGCAGTCATAGGCGTACCTCCGTTCTTTGTATATAGCTAGTGTAGCATAAATTCAGGTCGTGCAGTTTATTACGATAAATTAGAGCGCTTTGTGCTCTTTTGAAATAGACGTTACAACTTTCATACAAGCTAACAGTGCGATCAGGTTCGGCAGAACCATCAGACCGTTGAACATATCTGCCATATTCCATACCAGATCTACCTTTAATGTAGAACCAATGATAACGAAGATTACTACGATTACGGCATATACCTTTACTGCTTTGTTACCAAAGAGGTGGCGTACATTGACTTCTCCGAAATAATACCAGCCGATGATAGTGGTAAACGCGAAGAACAGCATACAGATGGCGATGAAGATATTTCCAAAATCACCAAATCCTACGTTAAATGCACTCTGCGCCAGTTCAGCTCCGGTCTGTCCATTTCCCAGAACTCCGGTAGACAGGATAACCAGTGCTGTCATAGTCAGGATGATAAATGTATCAATGAACACACCCATCATAGCAATGATACCCTGCTCGCATGGGTTGGATACCTTAGCCGTTGCATGCGCATGAGGTGTAGAACCCATACCTGCTTCGTTGGAGAACAGACCTCTTGCAACACCGAAACGCATAGCTTTCTGTACGGTCACACCAAGCATACCGCCGGCGACTGACTGTGGTGAAAATGCACCTACAAAGATATCTTTCAATGCAGTACCTACACCTGGAAGATGTGTTACCAGAATGATCAGGCTTCCAAGTACGTACAGGAGAGCCATGATTGGCACGATCTTTTCTGTGAAGCTTGCGATACGGTTGATACCTCCGATGAAAATGATAGCTGCAACAATTGCCACGAAGATACCAACAGCGATAGTCGGTACGTGGAATGCATTGTTAAATGCAACTCCGATAGAGTTGGACTGTACCATGTTACCCATGAATCCCAGTGCAAGGATGATGGCTACAGAGAAGAAACCGGCAAGGAACTTACCGAATCCGCCTTTAAATATGTATTTGATGTAATATACAGGACCGCCGATTACAGTACCGTTTTCTACTTTGCGGGTGTGCTGAGCCATAACTGCTTCAGCGTAAATCGTAGCCATACCGAAAAACGCGCTGACCCACATCCAGAAAATGGAACCGGGTCCACCGGATGCAATAGCGGTAGCAGCTCCGGCAATATTACCGGTACCGACCTGCGCAGCAATGGCAGTAGTCAGTGCCTGAAAAGAACTGAGACCTTCTTCGCTTTTTCCACCGTGCAGCGAAAAATTACCGAACAGTGAACGCATACCTTCGCCAAACTTACGTACCTGAATGAACTTCAGACGGAAGGTAAAAATGATACCTGCGCCAAGGAGCAGCACCAACAGTGCGTAGTCCCAGAGAAATGTGTTGACCAGATCAACGATTTTTGCAATGAATTCCATGTTTTTTTCCTCGATTCCTCTCAAAATTATTAAGCCATAGAAGATATGGGGAAAGCTCTGCCTGAAAAATGGATCGATGAAAAAGAGTCACATAGATGTCTCCCCGGGAATTTAATTTGTGAAACAAAAAAATCCCGAGGAGAATCCACGAGATCTTGGTATATCAAAATAATAAAAAACAACAAGGTTGTTTAAATATACTAGTCACACTGTCCTTTTGCCTGAGAGATTCGCGGGAACTATGTCCTGCTTTCACCTTCGGCACCCACTTAAGGGATTCTCCAGAGGGCCATCCAATTACAGTCTCGTCTCTAAATGAGACACCTGAGAGTATTATTCCTTCGGCGGGCATAATGCCTGCTTTCCTGCAATCTTCGATTGGCTCGATATTCAATTATCGTGGTCTATTATAAACATGTATACAATCCTTGTCAACCCCCACAAAAAATATTTCTGGTGGTTTCTGGAGTATTGACAAATGTAAGGAAAGAATACATAATATAGGTTATTAGTAGATTATTTGGAGACGATTTACAGGAGTTTAATATAGATGCTTACACAGTTTTCAAGAACAGAATTATTGCTGGGAAAAGAGGCAATGCAGCGGCTTGAAGGAGCCAGAGTTGCAGTCTTTGGTATTGGCGGTGTGGGTGGTTATGTATGTGAGGCGCTGGCAAGAAGTGGTGTGGGCGCGCTGGATCTGGTTGATGATGATAAAGTGTGTCTGACGAATCTGAACCGTCAGATCATAGCTACGAGAAAGACCGTTGGCAGATATAAGACAGAAGTTATGAAAGAACGTATTCTGGATATTAATCCTAAGGCGAAGGTTGAGATTCATAATTGCTTTTTTCTTCCGGAGAATGCAGATGAATTTCCATTTGAGGAGTATGATTATATCGTAGATGCGGTAGATACTGTGACAGCGAAGATTTCCCTTGTGATGAAAGCAAAGGAGTGCAATGTGCCGATCATCAGCAGTATGGGAGCTGGGAATAAGCTGGATGCAAGTCAGTTCAAAGTGGCAGATATTTATAAGACTAAGGTATGTCCATTAGCGAAGGTTATGCGGAGGGAGCTTAAGAAGCGCGGAGTGAAGAAGCTGAAGGTAGTATACTCAGAAGAACAGCCTACGAGACCGAAGGAAGATATGTCGATTGGCTGCCGTACGAACTGCATTTGTCCACCGGGAGCCAAGCATAAGTGTACGGAACGGAGAGATATTCCGGGAAGTGTAGCATTTGTGCCGGCAGTTGCAGGATTGATCATAGCAGGAGAAGTGGTCAAAGATCTGGGACAGATTGGATAAGTTAATTTTTAAAATTAAAGTAAATATATATGAGGTGAAAGAGTTGAAGGTACTGGAAGAGAAGATTCTGGCGGAAGGCCGGGCATTGAATGAAAACGTATTAAAAGTAGACAGTTTTATCAATCATAAGGTAGATCCTGAACTGATGCATGAGATCGGCAAGGAGTTTGCAGAGCATTTCAAGGATCAGGGGATTACCAAGATCGTGACGATTGAAAGTTCCGGTATTGCACCGGCACTTATGACAGCATATGAGATGAATGTGCCGATGGTTATTCTGAAGAAGCAGCCATCGAAGGTGTTGAATGATGATCTGTATCAGACGCTGGTAAGCTCATTTACCAAAGGAACCAGTTATGAATTGACTCTTTCCAGCCATCAGATCAGTGAAGCGGATCATGTCCTGATCATTGATGATTTTCTTGCCAATGGTGAGGCTGCAACAGGTGCACTGAGACTGCTGAGAAAAGCACATGCCACGACAGCAGGTGTGGGTGCACTGATTGAGAAGTCTTTCCAGCCAGGACGTGAGAAGCTGGAAGCACAGGGTGTGCATGTATATTCTCTGGCACGTATTTCCAGACTTGGCAAAGGCATTATCGAATTTGTACAGGAATAGAAAAATGGTAGTCATAAAACTTGACGTATTTTGTTATATATGACAAAATATTGATAGACAATATTTTCGAATAATGAGGAAGCAATTTGAACAATATTTGTTGAATTGCTTCCTTTTGTATTATGAGGGAGTAACAGATGAAGAGGACAAGATTCAGCGCATTTATATGTTTTCTGGTATTTTGTATTGTTACGGTATTATGCGGATGCCAGAAGGAGGAGAAGGAATCAGATAAAAAACTACCGCAGATTCGAGTGGGCGGCGTGGCGTATGAACCATATTTTTATAAAGACATTGACGGAGAATTTACCGGGATTGATGTGGAACTGGCGAAAGAAGCATTTCACCGGATGGGATACGAACCGGTTTTTGTTGATGTAGATATTGCAAAGGTAGATTCTGCACTTCCGGAAGATATCGTTGATTGTCTGTGGAGCTGTTATACGATGGAAGAGCGAGAAGATAAATATCTGTGGGCCGGACCATATCTGTATACGAGAAGAGTGCTGGCGGTGAGGGTCGACAGTGATATTAAGACAATTGAAGATCTGGAAGGAAAGACGATTGCAGTACAGGCTAATTCTATGACGGAAAAGATATTTCTTGAGAATATGAATCCTGAGATCCCTACAGAGTATAAGTTACATACTTATCGTACAATCGCAGATGCTTTTACTGCTTTACGGAAAGGCTATGTGAATGCAGTTGGTGGACATGAGGCGGCTTTGGGTCAGTATACAGCGGAATATCCGGAGGCTTATCGATATTTGAATATCAACCTGTACAGATCCAGGCTTGGTGTTGCGTTTGCAAAGGATAGAGACGAGCAATTGGTACAGAAACTGACGCAGACTTTGAGTGAGATGAGAGAGGATGGAACAATTGCGGAGATATTGACAGGATATCATCTGGATGTGGAGTCTAATTTGTACAAAGAGGAGGAGTAATGCGCAGATTGCTAAGTAATGAATCAGAAAACAGAAGAAAATTGCAGCTGCTGAGTGCGATAATGATCATAACTGGTTATCTGATCCTATATGCGGTGTTTCAGATTACATCTAATTCAGAAAAGCACAATATCAGTCGGGAAGCGGATGATGTGATGGAGTTCCTGCAGTCAAGCTGCCAGAAATATGATGATTACCAGCTTGGCAATCAGATTGAAAATCTGCAGAATCTACAGCTGAAAGCGGAGAATCTGTGCCGTTATCTGAACGATATTGTATTAAGCAGTAATGATCAGCTTGCACAGTTCGAGGAGGATCAGTCTCTGACAGGAATATGGATATTGGATGCAGATCTGAATACAGAGTATTATGCAGATCAGGATCAGGTGGAAAGAAGTAATTTGCTGGAACAGATTCTGTCCGAAGATAATGCTGCTAATGTACTGCAATATCCGCAGAAAAGTTATGCGGAGCGGATAGTACTGGATGATATCAGTTATGACTATGTGATCATTGCGAGAGAAGACAGAGACGGCGTAATCATTTGCTATGAAGATGTGACAACAGATGATGAAGACATGAGTGAATTTTCATTAAATTCACTGCTTTCCGGGGACAGTTTCCGCAATAATGCGATCATTGTGGTCACAGATGGCAAACAGGTTCTGTGTTCCAATGCGAAAGAGCAGGTTGGTCGGATGATGGAGAAATGTCCGGCTGCGAATATAGAAGACGGAGAAGCAAGTGATTCGGATTATGGGATGTTTCAGATGAACAGCAACGGAGATAACTGGTACGGTAAACACGATATATACAGGGAGTATTATTTGTATGTGTTTTATAAAAATTCGGATGTATTTTCCGGCAGACAGTCGGTTATGATCATAACACTGGCACTGTATGTTTTTGGATGCCTGAGTCTCATTATTTTGGTGCAGTATATCAGGAAATCTAAAATGAAGAGAAAGGAAAAAGAATATCATCTGATCAATGTGATCGCCAGTATTTACAGTGCTAATCTGGCATTATATCCAGAGGAAAATATCTGGAAACCGATTGTGATGTCAAAGCGGCTTGAAAAGGTGATCAGTCATATTACGCAGGCAGACCGGATGTTGGACACATTCAACAGAGAACGGGTGGCTCCGGCATATCAGGAAGCTTTTGGAGAATTTCTGAAACTTAAGGATTTGAAAGAACGCCTGGGTGATCGTAGATTTATAGGATATACGTTTGAAGATGTAGAGGGGCTCTGGTATCAGGCGCTTCTGATTCCACAGAAGTATGAGCAGGATAATCATAAACAGATCGTTATGCTGGTTATCCGTGATGTATCAGAACAGAAGAGAAAAGAGATGACGTATCAGGAAGAGCTGCGTGTGACAGCCGAAGAAGCAGAACGGGCCAATGCGGTTAAGACAGATTTTCTGAGACGGATGAGCCATGATATCCGTACTCCGATTAACGGAATCAGAGGGCTGGTAAATGTCGGTAAGAATCATATCCATGATGTGGACAAAATAGCAGAATGTCTGGATGAGATCATGCGGAGTTCGGATATGCTGGTGGATCTGGTGAACAACGTTCTGAATATGAGTAAGCTGGAATCTGGTGGTATCCAGCTTACAGAAGAAGCCTTTGATCTGCAGGAGATGTTGGATGATGTGGAACGTTTTGTAAATGTGCAGGCAGAGCGGAAGCAAATCAGTCTTCAGATTGATGCTGCCGAAGTTGAACATTATCATTTGATCGGAAGTCCATTACATATTCGTCAGATTTTTCAGAATATTATAGAAAATGCAGTGAAGTTCAACATGGACAGTGGAAGCATTAATGTAGTATGCAGAGAACTTGCAAGTGATGAGAATACAGTAGAGCTGGAAATGGTATGCGCGGATACCGGTATCGGTATGAGTGAAGAATTTCAGAAGCATGTCTTTGAGGCTTTTGTTCAGGAGGATACAAGTGCCAGAACAACTTATTCGGGCATAGGATTGGGACTTGCCATTACGAAGAAGCTGGTAAATTGCATGAATGGTGAGATCAGCTTTGAAAGTAAACAGGGAATTGGGACAGTATTTACTGTAAAGCTTCCGGTACAGATCGACCGGGCATATTATCAGCTGGCAGAGAAAAAAGATCCATTACAGGTGATGAAAGGACTTCAGATTCTGCTGGTAGAAGATAACGAACTTAATATGGAAATTACAGAATATATAATGACTGAACAGGGTGCTGTTGTGACTGAGGCATGGAATGGAAAAGAAGCAGTAGATATCTATGAAAGCTGTGAGTCAGGCACATTTGATGTGATCCTGATGGATATTATGATGCCGGTTATGAATGGGTTGGAAGCTGCGAGATGCATTCGGGCATCGGAAAAAGAAGATGCGCAAAGCATACCGATCATTGCTATCTCGGCAAATGCATTTAATGATGATATTGCACAAAGCCTGGCGGCGGGTATGAATATGCATCTGGCAAAACCTCTGGAATTTCAGAAAGTTATTGAGGCAATAGCTGCTCTTGTGGTACAATAATTGCTAAAGTATCAAAAAAGGGTAAAATGAATTGAGAGGAGAGACTATGGAAAAGCATGGTGAAAAGAGAAGTACGTTTTCCGGCAAGCTAGGATTCGTACTGTCGGCAGCGGGAGCTTCCGTAGGATTAGGAAATATCTGGAGATTTCCATATCTGGCAGCAAAGTATGGCGGAGGAATTTTTCTGTTGGTGTATATTATACTGGCACTGACATTTGGATATACGATGATCGTGGCAGAGACAACAATCGGTCGTATGACAAAGAAGAGTCCGGTAGGAGCGTATCAGTCGTTTGGTAAGGCAGGTTGGATGAAGTTCGGAGGCTGGATCAATGCTGTTATTCCGATTTTAATTGTACCGTATTATTCGGTGATCGGAGGATGGGTTATTAAGTATCTGGCAGGTTATGTGATGGGACAGGGCACAGATCTCGCATCTGACGGATATTTTTCAGCATTTATATCAGATGGAGTATCTACAGAGATCTGCTTTATTCTGTTTTCATTATTTACGGTAGCTATTATTTATGCCGGTGTTCGTAACGGTGTGGAGCGTGTATCCAAGTTTATGATGCCGATACTGGTGGTATTATCTGTAATTATTGCTGTTTATTCGGTAACAAGACCGGGAGCTATGGCCGGTGTAAAATATTTTCTGATTCCGAACATGGATAATTTTTCGTGGATGACAGTGGTCGCTGCAATGGGACAGATGTTTTATTCCCTTTCCATTGCAATGGGTATTCTGGTGACATTTGGTTCTTATATGAAGAGAGACGTAGCGATTGAGGATTCTACAAGAAATGTGGAGATTTTTGACACGGCGATTGCGATTATGGCGGGACTTATGATTATTCCGGCGGTATTTGCATTTTCAGACGGGGATGCAGCAAGCTTGCAGGCAGGACCGTCACTGATGTTTATTACGATTCCGAAAGTATTTGAAAGCATGGGACTTGGAAGACTTGTTGGTATTATGTTCTTTCTGCTGGTACTCTGTGCAGCAGTGACCAGTTCTATCGCATTGACAGAGAGTGCGGTATCTACATTCCAGGATGAACTGAAATGGGGACGTAAGAAAGCAACCGTAGTTGTCGGTGCTATCATGATTGCACTGGGAAGTCTGTCTGCTCTTGGTTATGGACCGTTAGCAGGGGTGAAGATTATTGGAATGCAGTTTCTGGATTTCTTTGACTTCATGACTAATTCTGTTATGATGCCGATCGCAGCATTTACAACCTGTCTGCTGGTATCTAAAGTAATTGGAGTAAAGAAGATTGAGGAAGAAGTTCTCCACGGAGAAGGAACTTTCCGTAGAAAGAAGATCTTCAACTTTATGATCAAATATCTCTGTCCGATTTTTGCAGCCATTATTCTGCTTAGTTCGGTGGCTAATGCATTTGGGTGGATTTCCATGTAATGATTGATATTGAATGTGTGAACCCTCGTCAGTAATCTACTGGCGTGGGTTCTTTTGAAGAGGTGTTATAGAAGAATGAAACAACAACACATGTTCACGAATCGTATGATTCGGAGTCTTCTGATTCCGGTTGTATTGGAACAGCTACTTAATTCTATCATGGGTACAGCAGATACGATGATGGTAAGTAATGTTGGCTCAGCAGCAATCTCAGCGGTTTCGTTGGTGGATTCGATCAATATTTTAGTAATTCAGGCATTTTCAGCACTTGCAGCGGGCGGTGCGATCGTCTGTGCACAGTACATAGGACAACAGAATCAAGAACGTGCTAATGAATCAGCGAGACAGGTATTATTTATTATTACCCTGATCTCAATTGTTGTCAGTGCAATCTGTCTGGGGTTTAAGAAGCCATTACTCCGGTTGATATTCGGGTCGGTGGAAGCTGATGTCATGAGGGCATCAGAGATTTATTTCTTTTATACGGCACTGTCATTTCCATTTATAGCGTTGTATGATGCGGCGGCATCTATTTTCCGGGCGCAGGATAATACTAAGGGACCGATGACAATATCTATGATTTCTAATATCATGAATATTGTAGGCAATGCAATCATGATCTGGGGCTTTCATATGGGAGTAGCAGGAGCAGCAATTGCGACGTTGATTTCTCGTATTTTCTGTGCATTAGTTGTATTGATCCAGCTCAGAAGAGACAGGCAACCGATTGTTGTGCGTGATTATCTGAAGATCCGTCCGGACTGGCTGATGATTGGAAGAATACTTGGAATCGGGATTCCGTCAGGTGTTGAGAACAGTATGTTTCAGCTGGGAAAACTTGCAATACAGTCTACGGTATCTACGCTTGGAACTGTTGCTATTGCAGCACAGGCAATGACGAACATTCTGGAGAATCTGAATGGAATCGCAGGTATCGGTGTCGGAGTAGGTCTGATGACGATAGTTGGACAGTGTATGGGGGCAAATCGCAAAGACGAAGCAGTCTATTATATTAAAAAGCTCTCTGTCATTGCAGAAGTTACGATTATCGTAAGTTGTCTACTGGTATTTATACTGACGAGACCGGTTACGATGCTTGGAGGCATGGAGAAGACCAGTGCAGATATGTGCTGGCATATGGTTATGTGGATTACCATAGTGAAACCAATTATGTGGGTTTTGGCATTCGTTCCGGCATATGGTCTGCGAGCAGCGGGAGATGTAAAATTTTCGATGATAAGCTCCTGCGCAGTTATGTGGCTGTGCAGATTCTGCCTGTCTGTATTGCTGATCCGCGGATTGGGATTCGGTCCGATGGGTGTCTGGATTGGAATGTTTGCTGACTGGACAGTGCGTGCAGTGCTCTTTACATGGAGATTCCACAGCAGAAAATGGTTGGAACATAAGGTGATATAACGGTATAGGAGGAACGATATGAACGAATTATACGAAATTATTGAAGCGAAAATCAAGGCATCCGGTTATCCACGAAAGATATCAGGTGCAGAGGTGTATGATGATATCTGTGATCAGATTGATGGTAAGGAGAATGGAGAATACCTGTTGCTTTCACATTTTGAAGAGGGTGTGATATTTGAATATCATATTACGATTCATGATGAAGATTTTAATCTGGGAGTTTTGACGATGAAAACTCCCGAGGGAGTCTTTGAAGTAGATTTTGATGCTGAATAATATTAGAAACAAAGAACTATGATTAATCAAACAGATTTGATTAATCATAGTTCTTTCTATATTATATGGCAGAGGGTATTATTTACCCCATACCTCTTCTGCGATTTCTTTTACAAGACGAAGCTTATCCCACTGTTCTTCTTCGGTAAGCTTGTTACCAATCTCACAGGAGGCAAAGCCGCATTGCGGACTGAGATACAGTCTGTCCAATGGAATGTATTTGGCAGCTTCGTGGATTCTTGCAATGACATCTTCTTTATTCTCGAGAGCAGGAGTCTTGGTAGTGATAAGTCCAAGTACAACTTTTTTGTCTTCGGATACTTTTGCAAGTGGCGCAAAACCGCCGGATCTTTCATCATCATATTCCAGATAGTATGTATTTACGTGTTCTTCTCCGAATAGCAGATCTGCAACACCATCATAAGCACCGGAACTGAAAAATGTGGAATGATAATTTCCGCGGCATACATGAGTGTTGATGATCAGATCGGTCGGTGCAAGAGTAACTACACGATTGTTTAAGTCGAGAATCAGTTTCTTATATTCTTCCAGCTGTTGACCGCTTCGGCCGGTGAGCGCAACGGCAAGTTTTGGATTTACCATGCCGCCCCATACGCAATCATCAAATTGTAGATTACGGCATCCGGCTGCATAAATTTCAGCGACAAATTCACTGTAGGCTTTTACTACATCGTCAGCGAAAGCTTCCTCTGTTCCATAGATATCCAGCGTAGTGGTGAGAAGTTCAGCACCCGTAAAGTAAGCATAGAATTGTCCCGGTGAAGGAATGGTTTGCTTTGCAATGGTATTCTCGTCCTCCAAAGCCTTGATGAATTTGAAATGTTCTACGAATGGATGCTCTTTGACAGAAATCTTACTGATCATATAAGTATCATCAATCATAGCTGCTTCTCCGTCGAAGGTGGTATTACCGGCTAAGGTCTTTTTGTGCTCAATTCCATTGAATCCCCACATGAAGTCCAGATGCCAGGTGGAACGGCGGAATTCACCATCTGTAATTACGTGATATCCCAGATCTTTGATCTTGCTGACCAGATCAAGGATGCATTCGTCCTCAACTTCTTTTAACTGTGACGGATTAATCATGCCTGATTCAAAATCAGCTCTGGCTTTTTTTAACCGCTCCGGGCGGAGAAAGCTTCCTACATAATCGTATCTGAAAGGTGTCTGTAATAAACTCATTCTAATGTCCTCCATATATTGTGTTTTACAAGTTTCAAGTGATGTTTCTCATTATATATGGGCAGAAGAAGATTGAAAAATACATAAAAATTCTGGTTATCCATAGCTTTAAACTATGGATAACCAGATCAGATGAAATATTTTTTTAGTGCTTCCAGGTAAGAACATCCCAGTCTGCTGAGCATTCCTCGTTTGTGTGTGATGTATCCGATACGCATATTATCATCAACAGCCAGAGGAACTGCAATAATATCACTTCCATTCAGATTCTCGTCGATGACACCGCTACATACAGTATAGCCATTTAAACCAATCAATAGATTGAATAAAGTTGCTCTATCCCTAACGCGGATATTTTTTCTGCGTTCAGAGGAAGAAAAGATTTCTTCCGAAAAATAAAACGAATTGTGTTCTCCCTGCTCAAAAGAGAGATAAGGATAGGCTTCCAGTTCTTCATTGGTAATGACTGTATTCTGCGCGAGTGGGTGTGAACGGCTGACAAATACATGCGGCCTGGCAGTGAATAATGGATGAAATGAAAGATCATGCGATTTTAGGATTTTGGTTAAAACGACTTCATTGAATTCATTTAAAAACAAAATGCCAAGTTCGCTGCGCATTTTTGCTACGTCGTCAATGATCTCATATGTCTGGGTTTCACGAAGGCTGAAATCATAATTATCTTGTCCGTATTCTTTGATGAGATCAACAAAAGCATTTACTGCGAAAGAATAATGTTGCGTTGATACACAGAAGTTTTTTTTGCCACCAGGTGTATGTTTGTATTTATCCTCCAGAATTGCTGCTTGTTCCAGTACTTGTCTGGCATATCCGAGGAAATCATCGCCTTCCTTAGAAAGTGTGATTCCCTTGTTAGTCCGGTTAAAAATGATGATATTCATTTCCTTTTCCAGTTCATGTATTGCATTGGTCAGACTGGGCTGGGAAATATAAAGCTTGTTAGCAGCCTCTGTGATCGTACCGGTCTCAGCTACAGTAATGACATATTTTAACTGTTGAAGAGTCATGTGAAAAACCTTTCTGTAAACGACTGTGTTATTTGTTACTGCATCACATGATAGTATATCTCAGAAGAGAATGCAATTAAATTAACTGAAATACTGCTCCATAATTGTCAATAGAATCTTCTGTACTGCCTTTGAAGAAAAAGATGTGTTGCTAGTGGCGCCTCCTTGAAGAGAGCAGCCTGGGAAACAATAATTTACATATGGAACATCGCGTGCTATACTGACAATCAAGAAAAAGAAAAGAGATGAATGTCAATTGAAACGAATAGATTTCGAACATGGAACTGTAACGGGCAATATTCTTGGCGCAGCACTTCCAATGCTGGTTGCCCAGATACTGAATCTGTTGTATAACATCGTAGACCGTGTTTATATTGCACGGATTCCGGAAGTAGGAACAGCCGCGCTTGGAGCAGTTGGACTATGCTTTCCATTGATTGTAATTATCAGTGCATTTGCCAATCTGTTTGGAACTGGTGGTGCACCGCTTTTTTCTATATTCAGAGGCAAAAAAGAGGAAACAAAAGCAGTTTGTGTAATGAATACATCATTTTCGCTGGTATGCGTCAGTGCTATTCTGCTGATGATGATTGGACTTATATTTGCACACCCATTGCTTGTGTTGTTTGGAGCATCTGATACGTCTATGATTTACGCATATCCATATATGATGATATATCTGACCGGTACCTTGCCATCAATGATTGCAATTGGAATGAATCCATTTATCAATGCGCAGGGATATTCTCTGATCGGTATGCTTTCAGTTGCTATCGGAGCATTGACGAATCTGATATTGGATCCTGTGTTTATATTTCTGTTTGGATTAGGCGTGCGTGGCGCGGCAATCGCAACGGTTCTTTCGCAGTGTCTTTCAGCAATGTTTGTATTATTTTTCCTTATGAAAAAAGCAGAACTGAAAGTGCGTTTCTTACATAGAGATGAATTGGCAGATTGCAGAGGATATGCGCAGAATATTGTAAGTCTCGGAACTTCGGGATTCATTATGCAGTTGACGAACAGTCTGGTTACGATCTGCTGTAATAATGTGCTTTCTGTTGTTGGTGGAGACATCTATATTTCAGTTATGACGCTCATATCCAGTGTCCGGCAGCTGGTAGAAACGCCAATTCATGCAATGAATGAGGGAACATCACCAATCTTAAGCTATAATTACGGGGCGCGTAGACCGGCAAGGGTGCGCAAAACAATGGTGGTTATGGGACTTATGGTTCTTGGATATACAGCTGTTATGTGGGGTGCGATCATACTTGTTCCGGAGACATTGATCGGAATATTCAGTTCGGATACAGAACTTTTGAAGGATGCGGTGCCGGCTCTTCATCAGTATTTTGCTGCATTTATTTTCATGGATCTGCAGTATATTGGTCAGACGGTATTCAAGTCAATGAATAAAAAGAAGCAGGCGATATTCTTTTCCCTGCTCCGTAAAGTAGTTATCGTAGTTCCGTTGACCTATCTGATGCCATACGCACTGGACATGGGACCAACCGGTGTATTTATGGCAGAGCCGGTGTCCAATGTAATCGGTGGAAGTGTGTGCTTTATTACGATGCTGTGCACGGTGCTGCCGGAATTGAAACGAATGGAACACTGAAGAACTGGAGAAAGGATATGCGGAGTCCGGACGGTCAAAAAATGCAAGCAAAATTTTGTTTGACTTTTTGAAAAAGAGACAATATAATTACAACGAACGAGTAGCAAGTAAGCGTAAATCCAGTTTGCCGGCTACTCGTTTTTATTTTGTTGAAAAATTAATATCGTCACGAAAAAGTGTGTAGCCTGTCAGCGTAAGTCCAGCTTATAAGACAGGGTGCGCACTTTTTTGTGTCAAAAAGAGAGGAGCTAAAACAAAATGGCGGAAAGTAACAAGATGAAGAATATGCCGGTGAATAAGCTGATGATACAGATGGGAATCCCAATGATCTTATCCATGGCACTGCAGGCAGTCTATAACATTGTAGACAGTGCATTTGTAGGAAATATGAGAGTGGGCAGTGAAGCAGCATTAAATGCTCTTACCTTGGTGTTCCCGGTTCAGATGCTTATGGTTGCGGTGGGAGTCGGAACGGGAGTCGGAACCAGTGCACTTCTTGCGAGAACACTTGGACAGGGAAACAGTAAAAAAGCTGCAAAGGTAGCAGGAAATAGTCTGTTTTTAGGTGTGATCATTTATGTGGTCTGCTTATTGTTTGGTGTTTTGGGCGTGAAAGCATACATTTTATCGCAGACAGTAGATACAGAAGTACTTGCGATGGGAGTCAGTTATCTGAGAATATGCTGCGTGATCTCTTTTGGGATTATTTTCTTTTCCTTGTTTGAAAAGTTATTACAGGCAACAGGGCGATCACTTTATTCTACAATCGGACAGGTGGTTGGTGCACTGATAAATATCATCCTGGATCCGATCATGATCTATGGCATTGGACCTTGTCCGGAAATGGGAGTAAAAGGTGCAGCCTACGCAACTGTAATTGGTCAGGTAGCATCCGCAGTGTTACTGTTTATTTTTCATATGAGGCTAAATAAAGAATTTGAACATGATGTGAAATACATGAAGCCGGATTTCAGTGTTATAAAAGAAATTTATGCAATTGGACTTCCGGCAATTATTGCGCAGGCTTTGATGTCCATTATGGTTTATGTAATGAATCTGATCCTGAAGTTCAATCCGTCAGCACAGACAGCTTATGGTTTGTTCTATAAGGTACAGCAGTTTGTTCTATTCCTTGCATTCGGTCTGCGAGATGCGATCACTCCAATTATTGCATTTGCTTATGGAATGAGGAATAAAAAGAGAATTTGTGATGGCATTAAATATGGACTTATTTATACCATTGCATTAATGATTCTGGGAATTGCAATCACAGAGATTTTTCCCGGAGCGTTTGCAACACTGTTCAATGCAGGACAGTCAAGAGAGCATTTTATCAGTGCGATGAGAGTAATCTCTGTCAGCTTTCTGTTTGCCGGAATTAATGTAGCTTATCAGGGTATTTATCAGGCATTGGACGGTGGTGTGGAATCTCTGATTATTTCCCTTTTGAGGCAGCTCGTTATCATATTACCACTAGCCGGAATTATTTCGCTGTTTGTCCGAAATGGTCAGATGGGAGTATCGCTGATCTGGTGGGCGTTCCTGATTACTGAAGTGATTGCATGTCTGGTCGGATATGTATTTTTAAAGAGAATCAGAAAAAATAAAGTGAATACTTTGAATTAAGGAGGAGTCAGAGATGGCAAAAAGAATCATTACAATCAGCAGAGAATTTGGAAGTGGTGGACGTTTTATCGGAGAAGAAGTCGCAAAGAAACTTGGAGTTGCTTATTATGATAAAAATATTATTGATGAGATTGCAGAACAGTCAGGTTTATCACCAGATTATATTCAGGAAAGCGCAGAGTTGTCTCCGAAGAAGGGATTGTTTGCCTATGCACTTGTCGGACGCGACATTACAGGAAAATCAGTAGAAGATATGGTGTATGAGGCACAGAGAAAAGTTATTTTGGATCTAGCCGAAAAGGAACCTTGTGTGATTATCGGAAGAAATGCCGATTATATATTGAGAGGCAGGGACGATGTCTTGAATGTATTTATTCATGGGGATATGCCAGAAAAAATACATCGTATCATTGGCTTATATAATGTAGAAGCGAAGGAAGCTGTCAAAATGATGGCTGACACAGATAAAAGACGTATGACAAATTACAATTTTTACACGGATCAAAAATGGGGAAAAGCCAGCAATTATACGTTGTGTCTGAATAGTTCACAGCTCGGATATGACAGATGTGAGAAGATCATTATGGAATGTTAAAACATTGAGTGAAAGAAAATGGCTAGAATGAGTCGGCTCTTGCAATTTTTGTGATATAATGTAGCAGATTAATTTGAAAGGAATAAGAGATTAATATGCATACATTAAAGAAATTTATTCAATATTATGCTCCGTATAAGGGGGTATTTTTTCTGGATTTGATTTGTGCCGCTGTGATCAGTTTGGCCGATCTGGCTTTTCCACAGATTTTACGAACGTTGACGAAGACATTATTTGCAGAGAGTTCTGATGCGATTTTGCGGGCGTTGATTCCGATTACACTCGTGTTGTTTGTTATGTATGTGATCCAGGCAGGATGCAAGTACTATGTTAGTTATCAGGGACATATGATGGGAGCACATATGGAACGGGATATGCGTCAACGGTTATTTGATCATTATGAAAGTTTATCATTTTCATATTATGATCAGAATAACTCGGGACAGATGATGAGTAAACTGGTATCGGACTTATTCGATATCTCAGAGTTTGCGCATCACGGACCGGAGAATTTGTTTATCTCGTTGATCAAAATCGTGGGATCTTTTGTATTTCTGTTCCTGATCAACTGGAAACTGGCGATTCCGCTTCTGGTGCTGGTGGCATTTATGCTGTTTTTTTCTTATGGGCAGAACAAGAAGATGCAGGCAACATTTATGGATAACAGACGTAAGATCGGAAATCTGAATTCCAGCCTTCAGGATACGCTGGCAGGAATCCGTGTGGTACAGTCTTTTGCGAATGAAGATATTGAACGGGAGAAATTTAAAAAGAGCAATCAAAGTTTTTTGATCTCAAAGGATGCAAACTATCGTTGTATGGGTAGTTTTACAGGAGGTAATTTATTCTTTCAGGGGATGATGTATCTGATGACGCTGGTGTTTGGAGGCTGGCTGATCGCACATGGACAGATGGAGCCGGAAGATCTGGCAATGTATGCGCTTTATATTGGCATTTTTATCAGTCCGATCCAGATTTTGGTAGAGCTTACGGAAATGATGCAAAAAGGGTTGTCCGGATTCAGGAGATTCTTAGATGTCGTTGAGACAGAACCGGAGATTGTAGATGCAGAAGATGCGGAGCCACTGGAAAATATCAAAGGGCATGTGCGTTATGAAAATGTTTCCTTTCATTATAATGACGATGACTCACTGGTTCTTGATAATGTTTCTTTTGATATCCCGGCAGGAAAATCGATTGCGTTGGTCGGACCATCCGGAAGTGGAAAGACAACCATCTGTTCGTTACTTCCGAGATTTTATGATGTATCTGGAGGACGTATTACAATCGATGGGAAGGATGTGCGGAAACTGACATTACAGAGTCTTCGTAATCAGATTGGATTGGTGCAGCAAGATGTATATCTGTTTTGTGGAAGTATTCGTGAGAATATTGCGTATGGCAGACCAGATGCATCAATGAAAGAGATTATTGAGGCGGCAAAGAAGGCTAATATTCATGAATTCATCATGGGACTTCCGGATGGGTATGAGACATTCGTTGGTGAGAGAGGAACCAGATTGTCCGGCGGTCAGAAACAGCGCATTTCTATTGCAAGAGTATTTTTGAAGAATCCATCTATCCTGATTCTGGATGAGGCAACGAGTGCTCTGGATAATGAAAGCGAGAAATTTATCCAGCAGAGTCTGGAAGAACTGGCAAAAGACAGAACTACAATTACCATTGCACACAGATTGTCAACGATCCGTAATGCTGATGAAATTCTGGTGGTTGCAGAAAACGGGATTGCAGAACGCGGAACGCATGATGAGCTGTTGGCAAAAGGTGGGATTTACGCACACTATTATGAAATGTCATAAAGTGATGAGGCGTTACCATTGTGGAAATTTATATGCAAGGATTGAACCAGATGTCAAAGAAAAAGCAGAAAGTATCCTGTCTACACTTGGTATCCCTGCTTCCAGTGCTATCAATATGTTTTATAAACAGATTATCTTACAAAGAGGACTTCCGTTTGAAGTAAAAATACCATCTGCCAGACCTGTTGACATCAGCACATTATCAGAAGCAGAGTTCAATGAAGAATTGGAGAAAGGATATGCGGATATGCAGGCTGGACGGACAAAAAATGCGAAGAAAGCCTTTACTGACATTCGCAAGGATTATGGCTTATGATATATGAAGTAGAAGTATCCGAACAGGCTGACAGTGATTTGAGAGGAATTTTTGAATATATTGCTTTTGAATTGCAATCGCCGGAAAATGCAAGCGGACAACTTGACCGTCTGGAAGAACAGATATTAAGTCTGGATACGATGCCAGAGCGTTATCGAAAATATGAAAAAGAACCGTGGAAAAGTCGTGGACTTCGTGTATTACCAGTAGACAATTATGTGGTACTTTATATTCCAGATAGCGATAAAAAGGTTGTAACAATACTTAGAGTAATGTATGCTGGACGGGACATAGACAATCAGTTGAATTTCCATACAAAGCAATAAAGAATAAAGAATACAATTTAAAGCAGGGGAGTTACGGATAAGTGATAAGTCTTGCGAGATATTTGGAAGTTGATCATTTTGCAGAAGGGGAAAGCCCGGATCCGCCGTTTATCTGTTATCTGCTTCCCGGCAGTGATAATTTTTCGGCAGACGGGCGGGTATACTTCCGGATCAGTGAAGTAAGGATAGAGCTTTACACGGACCGTAAGGATCCAGGGGCAGAAGCTCTGGTGGAAACAGTTCTGGATGATGCCGGGATTTTTTATAATAAATCGGAGGTCTGGAACTTGCACTGATTCCGGAGAGTTTCCGGACGGATGTGCGTCATATCCGCCACACAGGAGGATTTTGACAGGTTCTGATCTGATGAAATGTGATGACAGGATAAGCGAAAAAAGGTATAATGATTTCATGAAATCAGAAGTTGGAGGAAACATACATGAAAATTGTGATTATTAACGGAAGTGCCAGAAGGGGAAACACGCTGACGGCGATTGACGCATTTATAAAAGGGGCATCAGAAAAGAATGAGATTGAAATCATCCAACCAGACAGACTTCATATAGCACCTTGTAAGGGATGTGGGGCCTGTCAATGTTATAAAGGATGTATTGATCAGGATGATACAAATCCCACGATTGATAAAATTACCGCTGCAGATGTGATTCTTTTTGCTACTCCGGTATATTGGTG
>ERZ894183.510-NODE-510-length-31211-cov-7.961452_pt1 | contig 31211 bp, 25 predicted proteins | sample MGYA00380279_ERZ894183 | MGnify/ENA primary metagenome ERZ894183 (study PRJEB32331, sample SAMN06328422) | human gut metagenome | biome: human gut microbiome; feature: stool | host: Homo sapiens | collected 2013-06-26 ... | reverse complement strand
CCCCGGAACCCTGTGCGTAAATTTCTACATATGGTCCCTTATTACAGACATTTCCGCGAATCCCATTTGACACAGCATGGCGGCTCACCGTCGGTCGAAAGCCGACACCCTGAACGATACCGTATACCCTGATCCTCTTCGTAACCTCGCTCATACCCCATTTTCTCCTGATCTTATTTCAATCGTCCCGACACTGCAAAATGCACGGTATCCACGAATATTCCGGCAAATTTCGGTGTCATCCGTTCCATACAGTGATCCGCATAGATCACATCAAACTCACCGCTTTCCACAAGTTCCATATAATCATCCTCATCCCGCAGATGCAGATCTCCATCCTGTCGAAATTCCGACTTCATCATAAACCAGCTTGCCACCGTCACCTGCACATCCGGCGCTTTTTTCAAAATTTCCTCACGGATTGCATTTCCGATCACCTGTTGCTGCACAACCAGTACCTTTTTCCCGCTGTAATCCATATCGTAAACCAATTCATCCACCAGCGGATAAGCAATCTCATACGGCGTTCCGAAAGTTCTCTCCAGATATTTTGCAGCTTCCAGTGCTGCCGGTGCCACCACGATATGTTTTTCCACATTAGATACAGATTTCACATCATCCAATCCGTTTCCCATGCCATAACAGATAGCATGTTTCCCTTCTGCCGCAAAATGCCCCCGGATTCGGTCTGCCGCCCGCAAGTCACTGATATCCTGCGGTGTCATGCCAAGGATTCCGATATTTCCCGGAATCACGTCTTCCTTTTCTCCTGCAAACACCCGGAACAATTCCAACCATGCTTTTTCCTCACCTTTGTCATACAGCTCCATGCCATCGGTGTCCACCGTCAAAATCGGCAGATCTACTTTTTTCTCCGTCATGCGCTTCAACGCATGGTAATCCGTTCCGATGACCGCCGGAACCGGTGTTCCGATGATCGCCGCAAATTTTGCATCCAGCTTTGTCACCGCATCCGCAAGTTTTGCCACCAGACGGTCATCCCGTCCGAGGATTGCATCCATATCGCGAAGCCCTGCACTGAACAGTGCACTTTTGCTTTCAAACCAGCGCGGCTCATCAAATCCACAGATATTTCCGGTACAGCCACCGGCATCACAGATCACGATGATCCCGCCAAATTCATATAACACAGACACCGCGCCGGACTGATCCGGTGCAAAAGGTGTCAGATATTTTCTCAGTCCTCTCATTACTCTATACCTCCGCCAGTGCCTCAAACAGTCTGCGGACGCCGGCATAACCGTATGGCTGCCGTTCCCCGTTCCAGAGCACGTTTGGACAGTTTTTATGATAATAACCGGCATCTTTTCCGATGGTTAGATTTACCCCGGAATCCGTTCCGTCATAATACAGCATTGTCGGTTCCAAATTGGAAAATACTTTCGTCTCCGGGCTCAGTGCCGCCAGCTGTTTTATATAGATAAAATTCTCACCAGATAACGTTCCGTAAATCTCCGGCACTCGAAAACCGTAACGCACAAGAGCAAGCGCCAGTTCAAATGGATCTCCATTCATCCACTCACCAACTGCAAAAGATGCATCCGGATAAAGTTCTTTAAATTTTGCCACCGCAGCTTCTGCTGTTTTCCGCGGTTCCTCATCATCAAATTCCACACCAAGTGCTACGCCAAATGCACGATACTGACTGGCAATTTTATCGATCTGATATAGTCTGCGCAGCTCGATATACGGGATCTTCAACCGATCATGAAAATCCTCTGCCGCAAATCTTGCTTCCGGATGAAGCACAAGATTAAAATTTGCCTCAGACATCGTCTGATATTCTTCATAATCCTTGCATCTGGAAATCTCATGAATTGTCTTTACGCCAGCACCATGAAGCAGATCGTACAGCTCACAGTCATCCACCAGCGGAGAAAAATACCCTAATAAATTCACCACATTTCCTTTTTTCTTTCTCGGCTCAAGCAAAGAATAAATCGACTGACGCACGTGCACCATCGGTGGCTTGCGTCCTTCTCTCGTCAGAGCATACATATAACACGGTTTTACCGGAAGTCCAGTGGCTTCCTCCGCCTTGCGGCAGACACGCTCCATATCCGTTCCAAGCAGCGCGTCCACACAGGTAATGCAGATCATTACAACGGACGGTTTTTTCTCCAACCCCTCACAGATCTCTGCCACCGCCTTTGGAATTTTTTTTAAATGACGTCCTGTAACGATATCTGTCTCGTCCATCAGCAGATAGTAAAAACGGTCGTGATAAGCCCGCATAGAACTCAAAACCGATGTATTACGTCCGCAGCATCCCGGTGCCACGATCAGCATGATGGAATCCGGAACCGCCAGTCCCGCACGTTTGACACCAAAGCCCTCCGCTCCCGGTGAATTAAACGCCAGCGTCGCCGGCGAACTGTAGATCAGATGCGTATGGGAAATAAGCTGCTGCGGAATATTATCTTTTCCACGACTGTTCAGTTCTTCTACTGTACAAAAATATGCTTCCTGTCTCATGCATTTTCCTCTTCTTTCAATAATAATTCCGCCAGATCAAAGAAACATCTGCTGATCTCAGAATCCGGATCACCCTCAATCACTGTTTTTCCCTGATCTTCCCAACGGATGATTTCATCACTCCGCGGCACTTCTCCCACGATCGGCACACCGATTTTTTCAGAAAATGCCTGCACTTTTTCTGTCTCATTTTCCACATTTCGATGATTCAGCACGATACCAAATACACGGGCATAGCTGCGATCCTCAAAGTTGCGCACCGCACTGGAAATATTATTGGCAGCGTACAGTGCCATTTTTTCTCCGGACGTAACGATCAGAACTTTCTCTGCATATCCCTCACGGATCGGTGCCGCAAAACCGCCACAGACCACATCGCCCAATACGTCATACAACACCACATCCGGCTTATAGTGTTCGAACAATTCCATATCTTCCAAAAGCTGGAATGTTGCAATAATGCCTCGACCTGCACAGCCAAGTCCCGGTGTCGGTCCGCCGGTCTCGATACAGAGGATTCCTCCATAACCTTCCTTCGAAATCTGTGCCAGCTCATCCGGTTCCTCATCTTCCTCTCTCATATAATTCATCACCGGGCGAAGCGGCTCGCCGCCAAGCAGATTGATCGTAGAATCCGCCTTCGGATCACATCCGATCTGAATGACACGTTTTCCCATGTTTGCAAAAGCGGCTGCCAGATTAGAAGTCACTGTAGACTTTCCGATACCGCCCTTTCCGTAAATCGCTACCTTTAACATACTTTCCTCCTGAAATCGGCATATAATTAACAAACAGAAAAAGAACCATCTTTCCGGCAATCTGTCAGAAAATGGTTCTGTAAATTCTTATCTCGTAACTATTCCTGCTCGGATCATCCTTGCCGTCAGAGTTGTCTTATTCGTTTGTCTTAAATCATTCTCATTAATTGCTGCCCTATCTTCTTCACCAAATGCTCTGCAGATGCATGAATCAGATGCAGTAATCTCATAATTATTTTACCAGTTATTATGTGTGTTAGTCAACGTGAACCTTCGGTGGAAAATACTTTAAGTCGACATGGTTCATCGGGTCAAGTTCACCGTAAGCTTCCCCGCAGATATCGCGGATTACTTTATCCTTGCAGGCTGCTGATATACCAAAAAAAAGACTCTTGGAACTTCAGAGTTTACTCTCCAAAGTTCCAGGAGTCTTAATTTATGTTTGGACAATTCACGCAAACTTACGTGAATTTACATTTGCTACCACACAAATTATGCATTCTTCTGAGCGATAGCTGCCTGAGCTGCTGCCAGTCGAGCAATCGGTACACGGAATGGTGAGCAAGATACATAGTCCAGTCCGATCTTGTTGCAGAATTCTACTGAACTTGGATCTCCACCGTGCTCTCCACAGATACCGATGTGAAGCTTTGGATTAACCGGCTTACCTAACTTAATAGCAGTCTCCATCAGCTTGCCGACACCATTCTGGTCGAGCTTAGCGAATGGATCGTTCTCGTAGATCTTAGCATCATAGTAAGCATCAAGGAACTTACCGGCATCATCACGAGAGAAGCCGAATGCCATCTGTGTAAGGTCATTCGTACCGAAGCAGAAGAAGTCAGCTTCCTCAGCGATCTCATCAGCTGTCAGAGCAGCTCTTGGGATCTCGATCATAGTACCAACTTCATACTTAAGATCTGCGCCTGCTGCTGCGATCTCAGCATCTGCTGTCTCTACTACAAACTTCTTAACATATTTCAGCTCTTTTACATCACCGATCAACGGAATCATAATCTCTGGTACAAGATCCCAATCCGGATGAGCCTTCTTAACGTTGATAGCTGCACGGATAACAGCCTTTGTCTGCATCTTGGCAATCTCTGGATAAGTAACTGCAAGACGGCATCCACGATGTCCCATCATTGGGTTGAACTCATGCAGACTGTCGATAATAGTCTTGATCTCTTCTACAGTCTTGCCCTGCGCTTCTGCCAGTTTCTTAATATCTTCTTCCTCTGTAGGAACGAACTCATGAAGCGGTGGATCCAGGAAACGGATAGTTACCGGATTACCTTCCAGTGCTTCATACAGAGCCTCGAAGTCTCCCTGCTGGTATGGCAGGATCTTCTCCAGTGCAGCTTCTCTTTCTTCTACAGTATCAGCACAGATCATCTCACGGAATGCAGCAATTCTGTCTTCCTCGAAGAACATATGCTCTGTACGGCAAAGTCCGATACCTTCTGCACCAAGCTCACGTGCTTTCTTAGCATCTGCAGGTGTATCTGCATTCGTACGAACCTTCATAGTTCTGTATTTGTCAGCCCAAGCCATGATTCTTCCGAACTCACCGGCGATCTGAGCGTCAACAGTAGGAATGATTCCGTCATAGATGTTACCTGTAGTACCATCAATAGAGATTGCATCTCCTTCGTGGAATTCTTTTCCTGCTAATGTAAACTTCTTATTCTCTTCATCCATTGCAATGTCGCCACAACCAGATACACAGCATGTACCCATACCACGGGCAACTACGGCTGCGTGAGATGTCATACCACCACGAACTGTCAGGATACCCTGAGCAGACTTCATACCTGTGATATCTTCCGGAGATGTCTCCAGACGAACCAGAACAACCTTTTCTCCCTTAGCTGCCCATTCTACAGCATCATCAGCTGTGAATACGATCTTACCGCAGGCTGCTCCCGGAGAAGCTCCAAGACCTTTACCCATCGGTGTAGCAGCTTTCAGTGCTGCAGCATCGAACTGTGGGTGAAGCAGTGTATCCAGGTTACGTGGATCGATCATAGCCACTGCTTCTTCTTCTGTTCTCATGCCTTCATCTACCAGATCACAAGCGATCTTCAGAGCTGCCTGAGCAGTTCTCTTACCGTTACGTGTCTGAAGCATGTACAGCTTACCGTGCTCTACAGTAAACTCCATATCCTGCATGTCTCTATAGTGGTTCTCCAGAGTCTCGCATACTTTCTTGAATTCTACGAATGCTTCCGGGAACTTGTCTTCCATCTCAGAAATGTGCATTGGTGTACGAACACCGGCAACTACGTCCTCGCCCTGTGCATTGGTCAGGAACTCACCGAACAGTCCGTTCTCTCCTGTAGCAGGGTCACGTGTAAATGCAACACCTGTACCACAGTCATCACCCATGTTACCGAATGCCATAGACTGTACGTTAACAGCTGTTCCCCAAGAATATGGGATATCGTTGTCACGACGGTATACATTCGCACGCGGGTTGTCCCATGAACGGAATACAGCTTTGATAGCTCCCATCAGCTGTTCCTTCGGCTCATCCGGGAAGTCAGCACCAATCTTCTCTTTGTATTCAGCCTTGAACTGATTAGCCAGCTCTTTCAGATCGTCAGCAGTCAGATCTACATCCTGCTTAACTCCTCTGTCAGCTTTCATCTTGTCGATCAGCTCTTCGAAATACTTCTTACCTACTTCCATAACTACGTCAGAATACATCTGAATAAATCTTCTGTAGCAGTCCCAAGCCCAACGCGGATTACCAGACTGTTTTGCAATTGTCTCAACAACTGTCTCATTCAATCCAAGGTTCAGGATTGTATCCATCATACCAGGCATAGAAGCTCTTGCTCCTGAACGAACAGATACGAGAAGCGGATTCTCGCTGTCGCCAAACTTCTTACCTGTAATCTCTTCCATTTTAACAATGTACTCATTGATCTGTGCCTGGATCTCTTCATTGATCTCTCTGCCATCTTCGTAGTACTGAGTACAAGCTTCAGTAGTGATAGTAAATCCCTGCGGTACCGGAAGTCCGAGGCTTGTCATCTCAGCCAGGTTAGCTCCCTTACCACCAAGCAGCTCACGCATGCTTGCGTTACCTTCACTAAACAAATAAACCCATTTTCTTGCCATTTTTAAATGACCTCCTAAATAATAATTTGCATGTCAAGTCGCTCTTATAATTTTAATGGTTTTGACCATATACGTCAAGTATTTGACTGTCATAAATTGGCAGTTTTTTATAAATAATGCCGTTTTAGTTTTCCTTTTTCTTGTGCATACTGCAATAGATTTCTCATTCTGTGGTTACAGCTTCCTATATGTACTCCGGCATTCACGACAATTTGGCATTGATCAATCATATTTTCTGCATTTTTATATGTATTGTCGCTGATCTCTTCAAATGGTTCTTCTGTAATAATTTTCGATGCCAGTACTCTTGCCGCCTGATAATCCACATCATTGGTATACAATATACCTGCCGCAAATGGTCTGCCTTCCCGCTGAAGCTTCCGATAAATCGGTGTTCCATTGCCACCGGAAGAAATGACAAAGACTTCCGGCTCTCCTTCTGTCTTCTTAAGTTCCAGACTGCCGGACAATGGATTATAGGAACCATTGTCCAGATCATATAGTTTTTCTATGGTCTCTTCGTAAAATACCTCTTCCGGCGTTCCATACGCCATAATCTCTTCCCCGCGCACACAGACGATCCTGTCCGCACATTTCTGAGCCAGATCAATCTCGTGCAGAGACATAAGCACCGTAATTCCCTTTTCCTTTGCCATACGTTTCAGAATATCAAGAAGTTCCAGCTTATACCGGATATCCAGATATGAAGTCGGTTCGTCCAGCACAATGATCTCCGGCTCCTGACAGATGGCTCTCGCCAGCATAATTCGCTGCTTCTGCCCATCGCTGATCGCATTAAAATCCCGATTGCCGATCTCCTGTGCGTGAACTGCTGCCATTGCTTCATCTACGATCCGTTCATCCTCTGCGGTCAGGATACCGAGTCTTCCGGTATACGGATACCGTCCCGTTGCCACAATATCGTGACAGGTCATAAGCTCTGTCCGGATTCGTTCTGTTAATACCACTGCCATCCTGGACGACAACTCTTTATAAGAAATGTTCATCAGAGACGTTTCATCAAAAAACACCTTACCGCCCACCAGTCTGAGCTGCCTGGTAATACTTTTAAGGATTGTAGACTTCCCGGAACCATTTGGTCCTATCAATGTTACGATCTCGCCCTTACAGATGCCAAAATTAATATCATGGATCAGTGCCTTTCCATGATAACCCACGGCCAGGTCTTTGGTCTGCAAATAATACTCAGCCATATCTCTATCGTCCTTTCTCACGTTTCACCATCATATAGATGACGATCGGCGCACCCACAATGGATGTCACCGTGCTGATATTCAGTTCTACCGGTGCCAGTGCCATTCTCGCGATCAAGTCACAGCTCATGCAGAATACAGCTCCCGCAAAAAATGTACCCGGTATGATTACAATAGGTTTCGATGTCCCAAATGCCTTTCTGGTCAGAAACGGAACCGCGATTCCTACAAATGAAATCGGCCCCGCAAATGCTGTCACGCATGCAGACAATATACTGGACAACAAAATAATCAATATACGGAACAATTGAATATTAACACCCATACTCTGTGCATAATGCTCTCCCAGCTGGTAAGCTCCAATAGGCTTGGAAAGTAAAAATGTCCATACAGCCGCCACAGCTACAATGACTGCTGCCACCCTGATATTACTCCAGCTGGAACCCGAAAAGCTTCCCAATGACCAGCCGTGAAGATTGACAATATCGGAATCGTCTGCAAATGTCACTACAAAATCAGTAATCGCCGAGCAGATATATCCGATCATGATACCACCTACCAAAAGTGATGCCATATGCTGGATCTTTCGCGACATCAGTAAGATAAATCCGGTCGATAACAAAGATCCGATAAATGCCGCCAGCACAAGCACCCCTGACGAAAAATGTCCGATATGTTTCAGAAATATAATCATTGCCAATGCAACTACCATCTTGGCTCCCGAAGAAATACCAAGCACAAACGGTCCCGCTATAGGATTCGAGAAAAAGGTCTGTAATAAGAAACCGGACAGAGACAATGCTCCGCCCAGTATCGCTGCCATAAGAATGCGGGGCAGCCGTATTTTCCAGATAATACTGTACTCTACGGCATCCCCATCTCTCATGAATAATATTCTCAATATCTTCGGTACAGAAATATGTACATTTCCCGTGTTAATATTCAACACAATGATCACGAAAAATGCTGCCAGAAGCCCCAGAAATACCACTGTATATCTGGAACGCCTTTTGAAATTCTCACTGTGAAAGCTTACGCTCTCTGTCTGCTTCTGTTCTTTCTGCATAGTACCTCACCTAATTCATTTTCTCAAGAAATGTCATCTGACTCGCATCTCCATCCGTCAGCATATGATGAATGTCCCCGATCAGTTCTCCAACTGTATCTGTTGCCTGATACAGATTTTTTCCAGTATACCATACATTTCCGTCTTTGACAGCCTTGAACTCCGCAAAGAGATCACTCTTGGACTCCAGATCCGCAATACTGCTGACCTGCCCGTCAATGGTTCCATTATAGATCAGATAATCCGTATCTACTGCTGTCGCATAGAATTCTTCCATCGTCAGCTTTACAGAAGGTGCATTGCTGTCTGCATTCTTCAGGTCTGTGAAAATGTATCTGCCGCCTGCAATCTCGATCATTGACGGAATGTAGTCATCTGACTTACGTACCACGACAGAACCATCAGAATTCATATAGAAGTATGCAACTGTCTTCTCTGTATTTTTGAAATCTTTCAGTTCTTCGATTACTTTCGCCTGATCTTCAAAAAATGTTTCTGCCTGATCTTCTTTATTCAGCATTGCGCCATACAGCTTAATCCACTCTGTTCTGCCAAGCGGATGTGATTCATAACTGGAATAGTCCACAAATACCGGAATTCCGAGGTCTTCGATCATCTCCTGTACCTTTGGCATATGCAGGATCATGGTAGACTCAATTGCCAGATTACAGTCTCCGTCTACGATCTTCTCATAATCCGGCTCGCTATATTTACCAGCATAGGTAATATCTCCTGACTCCATTGCTTCTTTAGCATTCTCCACATACCAGCCCGAAGCTTCCAGTCCGGAAAAACTGATAGTATCCAATGCATCCAGTCTGTCAAAAAGCGACATGGTTGCCGTTGCTGCCATGTAGATGTTCTGTACCGGCTGTTTGATTACCACAATATCCTCATCCAATCCTTCCGGTGCTTCCTTGCCCTCTGGAACAATAAGATACTGTCTGTCCTCATGTACATCAATCAGCTTATATCCATCCTTATAATAATACACATCAAATTCTTTTGCATAAGTTAGATCCATTGCCCTTTCGAAAGTCAGCTCCGGAATCTCCGGAGCATCCACTTTCTCTTTATCAGAAGCTTTTTCCTCGCTTCGCTGACTGCTTTTACTATCTTTACTGTCATTTCCGCTCTGACCACATCCTGTTACCAGAAATGCCGCCATCATTATTACCGCAAACACCTGATATAATAGCTTTTTCTTCATTTACTTTTCTCCTGCCTGCTGTACGGCTTTGTTATACAGATCCTCTGCCTGTTCTTCACAGCCGAAGATCACACCATACACTTTGATCCATTCTGCTTTTGCCAGATCATCTTTTTCATCTGCCGAGCGATCCACGATCATCGGAATTCCAAGAAGTGCATATTTCTCTGTAATCTTCTCCCACTGTTCGAGCTGATCTTCTTCCGTAATGGTCTTCCCCTTCTTCGTGGACTTATCCTCTGCCGGAAGCAGATCACTGGATACCAACGCGAGATTTACTTCCTGTTTTACCAGGTCTCGATACTTCGGGTCTTTTTCTTTACCACCGTAGATAATTTCTGCCTGTTTTTCGTCTTTTTTCTTTGACATCTTATCTGCAATGTCAGAAACATCACAATTCTTCTTTTTCATACCGACTGCTGCCACCCGATCTAACAGGTCCATCTCTTCCATCTGCTTCAGTATCTCGTTATCGGATACATACGCTTTATCTGTTGGCATCTGTACTACGATCATATCCTCACTGAGTCCCACAGGGATTACAGTATTCTCCGGTACAAGAAGGTATTTGATGACATTTCCTTTATAAAGTTCTGCTGCCTGTTCCGCTTCACCGACTACAGCCTCGCCGCCTTCCGCAGAATCCGCCGCTTCCGATGTCTGATCCTTCGAAGTCTTTTCTGACTTATCAGGATCTTTGTTCGCATCGGTATCTTTTTTATCAGAGTCTTTCTTTTCCGGATCACGGATGGTGTCCTTTGTCACATCTACTTCCAGGAGTGTAATGCCCTTATCATAATGATAGATTTTAAAGTACTCTGCATGTTCCAGCTTCGTCTCAGACTCATAATTCAGTCCCATGATCTCAGGTGCCTTATCATCCAGTGTCTTATTCTGTACGGTTCCTACGCTCTTGCCATTAGCCGCTGCCGCCAGATACACAAAGATCGTATATGCAATTTCATGTGCCACGGACATTTTATCTGTCATAGCCAGAATCGTATTATTCTCGTTCAGAGCTACCGGAATTACAACCGTTGCCATTCCACCGCCTTTGGTTGTATAGTAAGTCTTTCCATTTGTCTTTACATACTGGTAATGATCGCTGTCAAATACCAGCGTTGCAAATGCCTGCCCATTCGTAATCGTAACCTTATTACAGCTGATCTTTACCTTACCGGTTCCACCTGACCAGCTAAATCTGTCTGGCGTATATACGCCATCAACTAATGTAGTAGAACTGTTGACAGCAGATGTAGATCCACTGGTATCTGCCTCCCACTTGGATTCATTGTCCGCTTTGCCGTCATTTGGCTTTGATGCACCAGAATTACCATTATTATCCGACGGCTTAGACGGAGTAGATGGGTTGGATGGATTTGTATTGCTGTCATCACTTATCTTCTGTAACGTGTCATATTTAAATGTAAGAGTACGAGCATACCACTGATTCTTTTTAATAGAATGAGAGGCTACTGCAATTTCCTTATCCAACGCCTCTACCGGAATGGTATAGGTATACTTGCCATTTGCATCTACCACATATGGAACCCATGATTTACGATCTGCTTTCTCAGCATCTGCTCCCGTTCCCATATAAAGATAATCATACCCTGTACCACTCAAAGTAATTACCGCTGACATCAAGCCATTCTTAACTGTCAGCTTACAGTCAACTACTTTAAACATAGCCGCGCCAGTTTCCACTTCAATAGAGTATGTGCCATCCGCTGCTGTCGGTGTCGGTGTTGGTGTTGGATTCGTTCCCGGTTCGGTCACTGTTTCCTCCGGAATATAAATCCACAGATCAGCCTTGGTATACCAGCTTCCATCTGGCTTTCCCAGTACTACAGACTGCACTTTTCCAACTTTAGATGCATCTACTTTAAATGTAAATGTATTGGTTCCATCTGCACTTCTACTAATTACAGGTTCTTTTGCTTCATCGTTTTTTGATCCCAAATAAATCTTATCATAACTGTTGCTGCTTGTAGTAAATGACACATCATACAGTTCTCCATTTTTCTTAACCGTTGAAGTGGTAATTTTGAACATCGCAAATACATTTCCATCTTCTTTTACTACCTGAACAGTATTACTCGTTACAGTTGGTGCATTTGCTGTCTGTACTACAACATTCTCTCCATCTGATGCTTCACTCTGTGCCTGTCCTGTCTCTGCTGTTTGCTGACTTTCCTGCTGAACAGCTACACTGCCGGATTTTTCTGCGTCTGCTGTGTTGCTATTATTGTTTGACGCATTTTCCTTTTCCTGACTCGACGCGTTACCAGCTTCTTCTGATGCCGGACTCTGACTCTCTGATTTGTTTTCTGACTCTGCTACAGTTTCATTCTGACTGCTGTTTTCCGTGACACCGGCTTCATCCGATGATGCATAAGCTTTCGTATAGCTGAGCGGTGAAACAAGCATAGACGCACTCAAGCAAAGAGCAAGAAAACGCTTATGATATCTCTTCATTTTTCTCCTCATTCCTTCTGCAATATCATGTTGTCTTTGTTATCTGGGGAAATAATCAGAATAAAGAATTCTACAAAAATCAAACCTTCCTGACCTGAAATACAGGAAGCCTTGAATTCATGATCATTTCGGTACAATCAATTACTCGTGATCTGGAATCTGCATTCCCCGCACCAACGACCGGCAGGTTTCCTGACTTGTAAAGTATCTCTATGTCTGCCTTCCCAGTTACCCAGTGGCATTCCAGCCATAGCCATTTACTCACAGTGACGAGTTCGTACAGGCATCTCACCTGTTTCCCTTTTACCTGTTCCGGCATAGTCTGCTTAAAGAATTTTATTCCGCAACCATGCTAAACAGCACCGAACGTTTTATAAAATTACCTAGTTAATATAGCATCTGACGATCGGCAAGTCAACAACTCACCAGCCGTCTTCCAGACTCATTTCTTTTCTTATTAAGTACTATCCTTTCATGCATTTGATCCTGTTTTATTCGTATACGACTTCAGACAACCACTCTTGTACTATATCTATGCCTACTTCCAATACTTCCGCAATATCTGAAAGAGCAGTTCCTTTTTTAGACAGCAGCAATGCTGAACGCTTAGCCTTAAGAACTTCACCTTCTTTTACTCCTTCATCGTATAATTCCTGTAATTCTTCACACATAATCTCCACCCCTTCTTTCGTCTCTTTCAACATATGTACCCGTGCCGCAAGAACCTTGCTGTACATATCCTTTGCTTCTCTGCAATTCAGATCATGTATCAGTCTTCCAAGTTCCGTATCGTCATGATTGGATCCATTGACATAGATAATATCTAACTCATCACCAAAATCCGCTTCCACTTCCCGTACTGTCCTACTAATGTGATAAATCGGCAAGCCCCCACCAAGCACATCATTCTTTGTAATAAATATTACAGTAGTACATGGGAGATTCTGAAACTCTGTCCCCGGTTCTAAAATATTCGCATCCAGAAGACTTGCATGATACCTCGGACGCTTTGGTAAAGCACCTTCATTCTCCTGTTGGATCTCCAGATTATAAACCTTATTCGCAGTATCTAACGCCACACAGTCCAGTCTCGCAGCTCTTCCATGTAGATTGGCATAATCCATCTGCAACACTTGCTCTACAATCCGTAATCCTATATTCTCTGTAATAATCTGAAGGATAAACTCTGTGCACGCTTTTTCTTTCAGGACATTCCTCATAAATATATCGTTCATAATCGTGAATTGTTTAATCAATTCAATATACCTATCATGTCTTTCTTCTAGTCTTCCTGCTGTTCCCTGTGTCATCCTCATTCGCCTCCATGTTATCATCAAATAAGATTCTTTTCAAGTTGTCTTCCGGAATATTCTCTCAATCTTTTTTCTTGTTTATCCACCATACCATATCAACATAACTTTTTCAATATGTTTTTATGTTTATTTAAATTTATCATTTTTGTATATATCCATTGTATATCATTTACCTTTTTTATATGTCCTAGCCCTACCACAAAAGTCACATAAACGCATTTAAAAAAGTCCCTTTTTGTAGTTATTAATTACCGCAAAAGGAACTTCATATCACATATACCATTCTTTCTATTTCAAAAACTCTTCTACATCTACCTCATCAAATGACTGAATCACCGGGTATTCTGTTTCTTCCTGCTGTTCTATCCATTTCGCATAACAAATTCCTTTTAATCCGTTATCCCAGGCGCCCTTTACATCTTTTGTAAGATTATCTCCGATAAATGCACATTCACCTGCAGGTACTCCTGCTTTTTCAACACATAATTCAAACAGATGCGGTGTTGGTTTCTCCACTCCTGCTTCTTCACTGGTAACAATAAAATCAATATATGGCGAAAGATTTAAAAATTCCAGTCGTCGGTATTGAATATGTGCAGTCATATCTGTTCCAATCCCAATACGAATACCACGTTCTTTCAATTTCTGCATAAACCTGATGATTCCTGGCGAAATCAATGAATGCTCGATTGATGCATTCCAGTACCTGTCATACATATTCACCGTATGCGGAAATAATGGCTTGTCCCACAATTCCAACATACACTGCATCCGCATCAGACGATTGTGCATGGCTGCTGTCTCACTGCCAATTCTGCCCATCATGATCTTGTTAGCTCTTTTATAACATTCTTCTGTTTCTTCTTCCGATACTCCAAACACGCGATTGCAATAAGACGCTAATGATCTCATGCCGTATTCATGACTGTGTTCGTAGCTATATAACGTATTATCAATATCAAAAATTACAGCTTTTATCATATGTACTCCTCTTCTATGTAACACCTCGGATTGCTCCCTATCGGGCTTCTTTCCCATGTTTTGGTACTGCTCTCCGCTTCCATGTAACACCTCGGATTGCTCCGCGCTCTCTCAATCCTCAAAACATTCGGATTCCGCCCTATCGGGCTTCTTCCTCATGTTTTGGCGGGTATAAAGGACAAGCCGTTTCATGCGAGCATGAACGGCTTGTCTTTTATACCCTGGTATTACATATTTTTCAAAAATGCCTTATATCCTTTATATGCTTCGTAGATATCGGCTTTGCTTGCGATTTCCCATGGAGCATGCATGCACAGAATAGCTACACCGCTATCGATGACTTCCATTCCGTAGTTTGCCATGATGTATGCGATGGTTCCACCGCCACCGACATCAACTTTACCAAGCTCTGCAAACTGGTATGCTACTCCATCCGTATCTAATGCCTTGCGGATCTGTGCAAGATATTCTGCATTGGCATCGTTGGATCCGCTCTTTCCGCGGCTTCCTGTGAACTTATTGAATACAAGTCCTTTTCCGAAAAATGCTGAACTTCTCTTCTCAAAGGCTTCTGCAAACATCGGATCGTAAGCTGCGCTTACATCTGAAGAAAGCATCTTAGAGTTCTGCAGTGCTCTTCTTACTTTAATATCAGCAGTCTCACCCATTAATGCAAGAATCTCTGCTACTGCATTTTCGAAGAATCTTGAATGCATACCTGTTGCACCAACGCTTCCGATTTCTTCTTTATCTACTAAGATACAACATGTTGTTCTGTCTCCTGCTTCAACATCCAGCATAGCAAAGAGAGATGTAAATCCACATACTCTGTCGTCCTGTCCGTATCCCATTACCATACTTCTGTCAAATCCCATGTCTCTGGACTTTCCAGCCGGAACGATCTCTAACTCTGCTGAAACAAAATCTTCTTCTGTCATTCCATAACGCTCTTCCAGAATGCCAAGCATATTCTTCTTTACTGCTTCTTTCTCATCTTCCGATACTCCTTCGAGCGGACGGTTACCAATGATCACGTCAAGTTTCTCGCCTTCGATGATCGCATTGGCTTTCTGCTCCATCTGCTTGGCAGCCAGATGTGGCAACAGGTCTGTTACTGCAAATACCGGATCTTCCTCGCTCTCACCGATGCATACGTCTACGACTTCTCCGTTCGTCTTAGCAACCACACCATGAATTGCGAGCGGCATTGTCAACCACTGATATTTCTTAATTCCACCATAATAGTGCGTATCCAGATATGCAAATTCTTCACTTTCATATAATGGATTCTGCTTTACATCAATACGTGGTGAATCGATGTGTGCTCCCAGAATATTCATACCTTCTTCCAGTGGCTTCTTACCAATCTGAAACAGAGATATACTCTTGTCCATGCATACTGCATAGATCTTATCTCCTGCCTTTACAGGTGTCTGATTCTTAATCAGATCACGGATATCCTGATATCCTTTTTCCTTTGCCATACGAACTGCGACTTTCACACATTCACGCTCTGTCTTACCTTCGTCCAGGCAATGTTTATACAATGCATTTGTAGCTTCTAACTCAGCAATCTGATCCTGATTATATGAGGACCATACATTTGCTCTCTCCATTTTTCACTACCTCCTAAATTATACTATTGGATCAGACATTTACTTATATAGTCTGTCCTTTCTGCGTAATTCTTAGTATAACACATCCCTATCTTAGATGCCATATCATTTCCCTGTTATTCTGACAATAACATCACAGAATTCCTCTACTGGAGTTTTCTATATTATTTCGTTTCTCCAAGAGGGTCCACACCGTCATCAAAGCACCGTAGAGTATACCTGCGACTGCCCAGATAAACCAGCTATACTGTGGCTGGCCATTTCCCTGCGGTCCAAATGTATAATAAAGAAAAATTGCTGTTACTATCAGCCAGTATACAACGCTGACCGTTCCGCGCACGCTTTTCTCTTCCTTACTTTTTCGTGAATAATCTCCCTCTTCCAACAGTTTATCCATGGCATTCTGTATCGTACCTGCATAAACAAATGCATAGCATCCTAAGCCGACAATGATCAATAGCAGACTTACCATGCCAACATATAGGATATCCGGTCCCTCCACGCAAACTGACATGAATAACGGCAATACTGACAGGATGCACAGCACCACTCCTGTGATATTCATACGGCTGTACGCCGGTCGAAACTCTTCTTTCTGTTTCTTTACCATCTCTGTTGCTCCGGTCTCCAGTTGAATTGCTTCATTCTCCAGATAATCATACTGTTTCACTTTATGATAACAGGACATAAACTCTACCACCGCAATCGTAACCAGAAGCAACAGCACGCACAGTCCGATTCCGGCAGCCATATTTTCCGACAAAGAGAACTCAGGGCGTTCACTGAGTGCACTGAGCATAAGAAGTGCTATCGGAGACAGTACGCATAACAATGTGGCACCGGCCATCTTCGGTGCCGCTTCCCTGCGGAGTCTGAGATATTCTGATGCCTCATTCATTGTAAGTACCCGCAGTTCTTCCGGATTATCTTCTGATTCTTTTCTATTAATGACCTCTTTATCTTCTGTCTTTGTATCTTCTATCTCATCTTTTAACAGATAGTCTGTCGTAACTCCAAATATCTCACTCATTTGTATAATTTTCTGAATATCCGGTACTGACTGTGCTCCTTCCCATTTTGATACAGACTGTCTCGTCACACCGAGCTGTTCTGCAAGTTCCTCCTGTGACCATCCTTTTCTTTTTCGTAATAATATGATTTTATCTGCTAAGATCATACCCATCCTCCTGACCGAAACATACGTTTCATTTATTGTAAACACAGCATAGCACTTTCCTCTTTTGCTTACCATAAAGTATACCATACAATTTGTCAACTGACAGTTGCAGCCACGTATTTCTGCCTGTTACAGTCATATATTTTTGCTTGTCAACGCTATATAAAAAGACAGACCATGACTCTGTCTTAAGCCACGCTCTGTCTTAACAACTCATTATTAAGTCACTATTTCGTTTACAGCTGCCAGCCTGCCGCCTGCATCTGTACTGCTGCCATATGCTGATAGATGCCGCCTTTCTCTTCCAGTTCTTTCGGCATACCAATCTCTGCCACTACGCCATCTTTTAATACAACAATCTTATCCGCCTCGGCTACCGTACGCATGCGATGCGCAATAATCATAACGGTCTTATTCCTGATCAGTTTTGAAAGTGATTCCTGAATAACCGTCTCATTATCCACATCCAGTGATGCTGTTGCTTCATCGAGCAGAATGATCGGTGCATCCTTCAGGAATGCTCTGGCGATCGAAATTCTCTGCCGCTCACCGCCAGACAATTCGGAGCCGTTTTCACCGATCATCGTATTCCAGCCATTCGGCATTTTTTCTGCGAACTCATCACAATGTGCCAGCTTTGCAGCTGCAATAACTTCTTCATCGGTTGCATCCTGTCTGCCGATTCGGATATTTTCCATAATCGAATTATTAAATAATGTTACATCCTGAAAGACAATGGAATACAGAGACATCAGCGTCTCCGGATCCACATTCTGTATATCCATACCTCCAACTGTAATCCGTCCTTTCTGTGCGTCCCAGAATCTGGATGCCAGTCTGGATACCGTTGTCTTTCCACCACCGGAAGGTCCGATCAAAGCTGTAACCTCACCCTGTTTCGCTGTAAATGAAACATCTTTTAACACCGTTTCTCCGCTGTCATAAGCAAATCCCACATGCGAAAATTCAATATCATAGCCTTTATTCGTAAGTTCGGTTTTTCCTTTCTGCACTTTATGAGACAATATCTCATCCAGACGTTCACACTGGACATCAGTTGCAATAATCGCTGCCAGATTCTGTAATGAGATCTGCATCGGATCATACAATCTGGATACCAGCAGCAGAAACATAAAGAAAGTCAGCACATCAATATCACCTTTTGCCAGAAGCATACCCCCCAACAAAGCAGTTGTTGCAATACCAAACTTCAGGATCATCTGTGCACCTGCCACAAATACCGCTGTAGTTAATTCTGAAAAAATCGCATGCTTTTCCACTGCATGGATTTTATCATCAAGTCCTTTCAGATACTCGTCTTCTGAATTATTGGCGCGCAGATCACGTACGGTTTCCAGACACTCCTGAATCCCGTCTGCACACGCCATCTTCAGAGTCATCTGTTTGGCTGCCATATTCTTCTGTACTCTACCGGAACAGAGCACGATCAGAAATGAAACCGGAAGTACCCAAAGAGCTGCGATTGCCATTCTCCAGTTCAAAAAGAAAAGGCTCACAGCCACTAATACTGTAGAAATACACGCACCGATCAGTTCCGGAATCCAATGCGAAGATGCTGTCTCCATGGTGGCACAGTCTGCCATAATCGCACTGGTAAGGTCTGACAGATCTTTCTTTCCAAAAAAAGATAATGGTATCTTTCTAAGCTTTTCTGCCAATGTAGTTCTTCGCACTCCACTTTCTATGTAAGTATTTAAGAATGTTGCATTATACTGAATATAAGTTGTCACAGCAATCAGGATCAGACACGCAATACATCCAATTGCAAAGAAACCTCCTCTGCCGTTCAGATCATCTGCCATATAGTATTTCACCAGCATATATAACATTCCTACCGGCAACATCAGAACAATATCTGAGATCGTTACAGAAATAAATGCACGGATCATATCCTGCGCACCTTTTTCTGAAAGCGCATATCTGTGTTGTAATTTCTCTTTTAATGTCATATTACACACCTACCTTCCAGCATACAGACTGATTATATTTTTCCCACATGTGAGCATATAATCCATTTGCTTTTTCCAGACTTTCATGAGTACCTGATTCTTCGATCTCACCATCTTTTAATACGAAGATACGATCGGCATTGGTTACAGAAGACAATCTGTGGGCAATCATGACAACCGTCTTGCCCTTAGAAAGTCTGCTGAACGCTTCCTGTACTTTTGTCTCATTATCAGGATCTGCAAATGCTGTCGCCTCATCGAGGATCAGAATCGGTGCATTCTTAAGCATTGCCCGTGCAATAGACAGACGCTGTGCCTCACCACCGGATACATAGGTACCTTTTGTTCCAATAATCGTATCCATACCATCCGGAAGTTTTTCTATAATATCTTCACACTGGGCATTCTTTAATGCTTCCATCACTTCTTCTCTGGAAGCATCTTTCTTACCCATACGCACATTATCATAAATAGACATTTTCAACAGTTTACTATCCTGAAACACAAATGAAACCTGCTCCAGCAGCTCCTTTGACGGAATATCTCTGACATCCACACCGCCGATCTTCACTGCGCCTTCCGTCACATCAAAGAACCTTGCGATCAGGCTTGCCAGCGTAGTCTTTCCTCCGCCGGACGGTCCTACAAATGCCACATGTTCTCCCTCTCCGATTTTGAGATTGATCTGATGCAATGCATCTTTCGCAGCGTCTTCATATCGGAAAGATACACGTTCAAAGATAATCGAATGATCTTTTGGATGCTCTTCCCGTCCACTCTCTTCCAGCGGTCTGCGATCCATGATTCCATCCACACGTGCCAGTGCATCTGCCACGATCATTTTATTCTCACTGGAGAACATGATCTTATTCAGTGTCACTGTAATGATCGGTGTGATAATAATGTAAAACAATAGATTTAAAAGAAATGTATTACTTGCTGTAAAGAAAAATGCAGCCGCGATCAATATGGTAAATACCGCATTGATGATTGTTGTATAGGCAACCATCGGTATCCTCAGATCCTCTGTATATGCAATCGTCCATTTTTCATATTTTTCAATGGATGTACGGAAGCGTTTAAACGAAAACACAGACTGCCCAAACGTCTTAACGACAGGAATACCACGCACGTATTCCACAGCTTCGCTGGACATTTCCTCCAGTGCATTCTGATACTCCTTCATCTTCTGTTCCATCTTCTTCCCTATCATACTTCCCATGATAAGAAATGCAAGACCTACAGGAATAAGACTTAACAATCCAAGCCGCCAGTCAAATACCAGCAGCAACACCAGCAGTCCCACCGGTGTAGCATAGGCCCCTGCCTGATCCGGAAGCTGATGAGCCAGATATGCTTCCGTTGCTGCACTGCATTCATTTACCGTTTTACGGATTTTTCCGCTTCCTTCACTATCCATAAAGCCTAATGGCAATGTCACAATATGATGCATCATTTCTGATCTCATATTTGCCTGCACACGAAACGCTGCAATATGAGAGCACATCAAAGCACCAATATAGATTACCATAGATAATAATGCTGAAAGCACAGCAGACCACCCATAGCTGGATAAATGCTCTACCTGGCTGTACTCCGGTGCTGCATTCAGCACTTCTCTGATGATTTTCCAAATGTAATAGAATGGTACGAGCGCAATCCATGCACTGATCACAGACAGTATCCATGACAGAATTGTCAGGTATTTGTAATTGCCTGCATACGCAAAGAGCCTTGCTAAGGAACTTTGTTTCTTCATCTTAAAACCTCTTTTCCTCTTCTTTAAATTATGCTATTTTTCTCCTTATCAATAATTAGTTGCAACTAACTATCAATTTTAAGAAAAGACTGCATGCGGCGCAGTCGTCATATATAACACTGTTATAAAGATACTCCAGAAATTCCTTTTTTGTCAAGCATTTTCGTTAGTTTCAACTTACTGTTTTAGTATTTTCATCCAGCCAGCTGTATAAAATTCGTGCATAGTTTTCAGATATATCTTCGCCTGATCAAGTGGCATCTGATGAATAAACATTTCAAAATAGGTGTTAAACATTCCAGTTGCCAGCATATGTTCCAGCATAGAATCAATTTCCGGCGACGGTCTGCCCACACTGTCAAGGCTCTCCTGATAGCGATGTGTCGCTTCTACCTCAATTTCCACCATTTCATCAATCATTCCCGCATATCTTGTTCCTTCCGCGCAGCACAAAAGAAGCTGAAATTCCTCCGGATAATTCTGTGCATAGAGCAACACGTCAAGCATACAGTCCACGGATATCTCTCCCACATGATCCGGCTGTTCCTCTGCCGGAAGCTCCGCAAATTCATCCTGCGCCTGACAGAAATGTTCCATCACATAATGATATTGCTCATCTACCAGCGCTCCAAACAATTCTTCCTTACTCTTGTAATATCCATAAAATGCACCGGTCGTAACTCCGGCCATTTTCACAATATTCCGAAGCGAAGCTGTCTTAAATCCTTTTTCCAGAAATTCCTTTTTTGCCGCTATATGAATTTGTTCTAATGTGTTATGTTTTGCATCCTGCTTCAATCCTAACGTCCTCCCGGCATCATATACAGCAACGCATTGCAGATGCAGGCTGCAATATTACTACCGCCTTTTCTTCCTCTTGCTACGATATACGGCACATCTTCTAATGTCAGTATCAGTTCCTTAGACGGAACGACATTCACAAATCCTACCGGCACACCGATAATAAGCTCTGGCTTCACTGCCCCGGACTTCACAAGTTCGTACAAATGCACCAAAGCGGTCGGAGCATTGCCGATTGCAAAGATCAACGGACCCGGAAGCTTCGCAGCATGCTCCATGCTGACTACCGCGCGCGTAACGCCTCTCTTTTTTGCTTCTTCTGCCACATCCGGATCTGACATGAAGCACCGAATCTGACAGCCAAGTGTTGCAAGCTTTTTTTTATTAACACCTGCCATCGCCATCTGCGTATCCGTAACGATGGTTGCACCGCTTCCCAGTACCTTCAGCGCATGTTCAATCACTCCATCGGAAAACACCAGGTTCTTCGCATAGTCAAAATCTGCACTGGTATGAATGCAGCGTTTTACCACAGGTTCGGTTCCCGGCACCAGCTTCACGTCTCCCAGTTCTTCTGTGATAATTTCGAAGCTCCTCTTCTCAATCTCTTGCGGGAGTACCTGTTCCAGTTCAATCTCTTTCATCATCTTCATCTTCGTTACCCCTTTATCTTTGTTCCAATCCCCATAACCACACGTACCACTTCATCCGAAAAAGCAGCCAGCTCTGTACAGATCCGCCCTACCTGTTCTCTGTAGCAGCGATCGGCTGCATCAATCGGCACCAGCCCATATCCAATCTCATCACTGACCAGAACAATCTCTGGATTCTGATGGATCAGCTTGTCTGCAAGTACAGCTCTCTGTTCTTCTTTTACATTTCGTATATATTCATGGAAACCATAAATAGCTTTGCATGTAAATATATCTGTTTCTTTACAATCTTTTCCATCAATCCAATCTTCATCTGCAATCTCTGGAAAATGTGCTTGCGCCCATGCAAGCTGTCCCTGATAAGCTCCACCGATTATCATCTTCATCGTTTTACCTCCACTGGTATTCCATAGACCACTTCCGTTACCCAATCTGCCTTCTGCGCAAGCCTGCGGTTCACTTCCGAGAGAATCTTCTTATACCGGATCATATCCGCTGAATCTCTGGTACACTCCGAACACACTTCATTGGTAACGATCACCACATGTTCACATCTGCTACAGAGTTCCTCCACACCGTCCACGATGCTGTCCGCGGTCTGCTCTCCTGCCCCATCCGGGCGATAAATCTCATTTGCCGTCAGATTCGACATGCACTCCAGCAGAACCGCCGGACGGTCTGTCAACATTTCTGCCGTTCCTTTCAGATCCACATAACGTTCCAACGTATCAAAACCTTTATCCTTGCGCATTTCCCGATGACGTGCAATCTTCTTAAGCGTCTCGTTCCCAAAGGGCTCCATAGTAGCAATATAATATTTTTTGCAATTATTTTGTTTCGCCAGGCGTAGGAGTTCTGTTTCCGCATAAGCGGATTTCCCGCTTCCGCTACCTCCGGTTACTACATGCAACATTATTTTCCTCCGCGTTCTATAATCTCATAGACCATCTTCATATCCAGATTCTCCCGGATGATATCTGCCAGTTTATCATACTGTTCTTCTTTATACTGTTTTCGGTCAATATTCTTCACCTGATCTGCATCCAATCCTTTACGTTTCAAGATTGTCTTAAGAATCGCCGTTACAACCTCGGCCTGATCAAAAATGCCATGAATATAGCAGCCATAGACATTACCATGCTGCATACCGTCTGCAGTACCACTGTCCAGATGCAGAAGTGGCTCCGTCTCACCCATACATTCGGTTTTGCCCATATGAATCTCATATCCGGCAAACGGCACATCCGTAAGTTCCGCAAATGCTCCTTGTACAATACCAAAATGACCGGTTATCTGTGTCCGATGCTTTTCCGGTTCAAAGACTGTTCTTGCAGGCAGAAGTTCCATACCGCGCACACATTTGCCAGCACCAGCCTCCACTCCGTCAGGATCATGCACTTCAGCTCCCAGCATCTGATATCCACCACAGATGCCAAATACCAGACCACCTGCCGATGCATGGCGGAGTATCTTTCCTTCTAATCCATTCTGTCGCATCCACAGAAGATCTGCGATCGTACTCTTAGTTCCCGGAAGGATCACCAGATCCGGTTCGCCAAAATCTGCTGACTGACTGATATAACGAAGCGATACTTCTTCTCTGCATTCAAGCGCAGCCAGATCTGTAAAATTCGAAATCCTCGGAAAACGGATAACCGCAATATCAATCGGTCCATTTCCCTGCTTTCCTGCGAAACGCTCAGACAAGCTGTCCTCATCGTCAATATCCAGATAGAAGTACGGCACTACCCCACAGACCGGCACATGAGTTCGCTCTACCAGCATATCCAGTCCCGGTCGTAAGATTTCCTTATCTCCACGGAATTTATTGATAATAGTTCCCTTGATGCGTCGCCTTTCTTCCTCCTCTAACAGCACAATGGTTCCAACAATCTGCGCAAACACACCTCCTCTGTCGATATCTCCGGTCAAAAGCACCGGTGCGTCGATCATTTTCGCCAACCCCATATTAACAATATCATTGGTCTTTAGATTAATCTCCGCCGGGCTTCCTGCACCTTCCACTACGATTATATCATACTGCTTCGACAGCTTTTCATATGCTTCCATGATCACTGGAATATACTCAGTCTTTCTCCGATAATATTCCATGGCCGACATGGTGCCTTCCACTTTTCCATTGATGATCACCTGTGAGCCTGTATCATTGGTCGGCTTCAACAGGATTGGATTCATTGCCGCAATTGGTTCAATGCCTGCCGCCTCTGCCTGCATTACCTGCGCCCTTCCCATTTCCAAACCGTCTTCTGTAATGTATGAATTCAATGCCATGTTCTGGGATTTGAACGGAGCTGCCTTTACACCGTCCTGCGCAAGCACCCGCAGAAGTCCTCCCGTCAGCACACTTTTCCCGGCATTTGACATGGTTCCCTGTATCATAATCGGCTTTGCCATCTGTCATCCTCCTATCTCAAATCCGTGTTATCTATCACATCACGTATCGCATCGATCAGCTGTCTGTTCTCTTCCTCTGTCTTTACTGCGATCCGATAATAACCTTTTGTAAGTCCCCGGTAATTACTGCAATTCCGGATCAGGATACCCTTTCTTTTCAATGGTTCCATCAGCTCCTGATCCAGATAGAATAACAGATAGTTGGCTGACGACGGATATACCTTACATCCCATGCTTTCCAGTTCTCCGGCAAGCCAGATTCTCTGTTCTGCTACATAACTTTTCACTTTTCTGCGCCAGCCAGTCTCATCTAACGCTGCAATTCCTGCTTCCTGCGCCGGGATCGATACGCTCCACGGCTGTCTGACTTCTTCCATGCGTTCCAGGAGATCTGTATCCGAACATAATCCATAACCAAGCCTAAGTCCCGGAATGCCATACATTTTTGTAAACGAACGAAGCAAAAAAAGTGATTGAAACTGCCCGATATATGGCAGCATCGTCTCCTCTTCCCGGTCAAACGCAAATTCCCAGAAGCTTTCATCCACAACCATACGCGCATAATATTTCTCACACAGTTCCAGCGATTGCAACAGAATATCTTTTAAAATCAATGCTCCTGACGGATTATCCGGCGTACAGAAGAAAACTATTCCAAGCCCTTCTTTTAATTCCTTCTCCAGACACACCAAAAACTCTTCATCCAGCCTGAATCCCTGTTCCGGATTCCGTTCCCACACAATCACCTGACTGCCTGCACTGCGAAGCGACTGTTCATATTCCTGAAATGCCGGTGCAAGGATCATCCCCTTTTCCGGCTTTTCTGCCAGCACCAGAGAAAATAACACATCTGCTGCACCATTTCCCGCAATTATCCACTCAACCGGAATCTTCAGTGTCTCTGCCAACTTCTGCCGCAATCTCCTACACTGACTGTCTGGATAAGCTGTCACCATTTCCATCCCACGAATTGCTGCCTGGCGAACTGCTTCATTGGCTCCGAACGGACAGATATTTGCTGAAAAATCCAGCCGGTATTCAGTTGTGTAGATATCTCCTCCGTGTGTATATTTCATGTCATACCTCTATTGTCAAAATACTCTTTAGAAAAACAGCCGGATGCCACCGAAAAGCAAAAATGTCAGCACTTCTGTTCCGATCATTAATTTCTCCGACCGCAGGATATCCCTTGGCTCAATATCCCGGATTGGATCCCCGATTGTATCTTTCTCATGTTTTTTCCCAAAATACCAGGCATCTCCAGCAAGCTGCACCTGCAATGCACCTGCGCATACCGCTTCCGTCTGCGCCGCATTCGGACTTGCGTGTTTTCTTCGATCCCTCTTCCAGATCCACAACGCATTCTTTCCATCCATCCCAAGCAGACAGGATGCCAGAATCATAAGCAGTGCTGAAATCCTTGCCGGAATAAATCCCGCCACATCATCCATTTTCGCCGCTACTCTGCCAAAATACAAATATTTTTCATTCTTATATCCTAACATAGAATCCATGGTGTTGACTGCCTTATATACAAATCCAAGTATCGGACCGCCGATCAGCATATAAATTAATGGTGCGATCACCCCATCATTGGTATTCTCAGCCACCGTTTCCACCGCCGCCTTCGTCACGCCTTCCACTGTCAGATTCTCCGTATCCCTGCCGACGATCATCGATACTTCCAACCTTGCTCCCGGCAAATCATCCTGTATTAATTTCTTATATACTTTTTTACTTTCTTTTCCGAGTGATCTTGCTGCCAATAGCTGATAGCACCAGAAACACTCCAACACAAATGCTGCACATGGACTGAACTTCTCTGCCAGATATAAAATCCCCATTGGTACTGCTGCTGATGCCAGGATCACAAGTATCCACAATATTCCTCCTGCGATCAACAGTTTCTTCTCATTCCCCTCCTGATCTCCGGCAAACTTCCGGAGTATCTTTTCCAAAAACGATATCCATTTGCCAATAATCCGCACCGGATGATACAGCCATACCGGATCTCCAAATATCCAGTCCAGTATCATACCGATCAGGCAGACACATAATATCTTCATCGTAATTTTTCTCCATCTGTTATATCTATCTCGTGTAGGATCCGGACATTATAAAAAAGATGTCCGCCCTTTTTCCACTCTTCCGGATCAATATCAGTTATATATCCATTGCCATTACATACCTGCCAGTGGTAAAACGGTCTTTTCTCAGGATCAAATGCAGACAGCACCGCCATAATTGTCCCACCGTGCACTACCACACCTGCACGTTTACAGTCTTCCGCAATCAGTCTGCTGATCATATTCTCTGCTCCCTGTACGCAGCGCTTCTGAAAATCTGTCCGGTCTTCTCCTCCAGGGAATGCACCTGCACCACCAGAATCAAGCCAAGCCTGATATACTGGCTCGTTCTTCAGTTCTTCATATGTCTTTCGCTCATATTCGCCAAAATCCAACTCTCGCATCAGCGGTTCTGTCTCAAAAGGCATACTCGGCCAGATCCTTTCTGCTGTCTGCCTGCATCGGAGCATCGGGCTGACGGTCAGTGCATCAATCTGCGGATAGTCTTTCAGATCCTGCGGAATCATTTCCTCATCCAGTGGTTCATCCGTACTTCCTATATATTGTTTCTTACGGTTGCCTGGTGTCATAAAATGCCGTACCCATATAATCTCCATCTGCTACCTCCCAATGCAGGTCACTAAAATTCCGGTAAACATTGCAAGCTCTGCCGTCTCCAGAAAAAATCCTGCCAGATCTCCTGTCACACCCCCAAACTGCTTCCGGCTCACCACTATATAATATAGAAATGCGATCATTGCGCCAGTAACAGCTCCTGTCATTGCCCGTGCGTTCATCACTGCCATCATGATCACTGCTGCTGCCACATACAGACACATCGTAATCCTGACAACTTTTTTCTGTGCTCCGTCCTGAAACATCTTCAACAACCCACTATTTCTTGCCGCCGGAAATGTAACTACGCTGAACCCACTGAGTGCTCTGGAAAGGACAAAACTTACACCGCACACTCTCAGCACTTCTGCCGGAAGTTCACTCCATACTGCCACACTCCACATCAGATAACAACCCATGCCCAATATAGCAAATGCACCCGCATGAGAATCCTTCAGAATCTCCAACTTCTTTTCCCGGTCTCCCCAGGATCCGAGCGCATCCATGGTATCCATGAAACCGTCCATATGAATGCCTCCGGTGATTATGATCGGAATCAAGGTAAATACCACACCACGGAACAGACCGCCCACAGACGTCTTATCCAGCAGCCAGCCTGCCAGATACATAACTGCTCCGATGACAACTCCAATCATGGGAAAAAAGCACATGGCATATCGCATATTTTCTTTTTCCCAGTCCACTCTCGGAACCGGTATTCTGGAATACATAGAAAATGCGATAAAAAATGAATTTATAATACTCATATATTTCTCCTGAATTACAATACCTTATACTGCTCTACCTTTATATCCTCAAATGTCCCCATATCTCCGTAGACTTTCAATCCCATCTCCAACAGGGGAATCACAGCAACTGCACCGCTTCCTTCTCCAAGACACATATCACAGGTGATGAGCGGTGACAGTCCGAGTTCATCTAATACATAATGAGCTGCCGGCTCTTTGGATACATGCGATGGGATCAGATAATCCGCCACAGCTGGAATCAAATGGACTGCACAAAGAGCTGCCACCCCGGATATAAATCCATCCAGCACGACCGGTATATGATAACGTGCTCCGCCAATACAAAGTCCGCAGAGTCCTGCGATATCATATCCACCAACCGATGCCATCACCGTAAGCACGTCCGCTTGCCGGAGATTATATCGTCCGATTGCATCCTCGATTACATGAATCTTACGCTTAAGACCATCATCATCCAGACCGGCTCCCTTCCCGGTCATCACTGCCGGATCACGGTTAAGAAGTACTGATGCCACTGCACTGCTGGTCGTTGTATTGCCAATCCCCATCTCGCCTGTCAGCAGAATGTCATATCCCTCCTGCTTCTTCTCTCCGGCGATACGAATGCCGGTCTCGATTGCCTGCCAGAGCTGTTCTCGTGTCATAGCAGGCTCTTTTGCAAAGTTCTTCGTTCCATATGCAGTCTTTTCATTTTTTCTGGTTACATTCTTTACATCCGTTATCATACCGATATCTACCGGATAAATGTCCACGCCAGCCACCTCTGCCATCAGACAGGCACTGGTCTCATGACGGCTGAAATTCTCTGCCACAATTGCCGTAACCTCCTGCCCGGTCTGTGTCACGCCTTCTGCCACCACACCATTATCGGCACACATGACAACCAATGCTTTCTTCTTAATTTCATAGCATGCAATCCGTTTTATCCCGGCAATCCGGGTAATCTGCTGTTCCAGCTTACCCAGGCTGAACAGCGGTTTTCCAACCTTCATCCATCGTTCTTCCGACAGTCTGATCACATCCTGATCAGCCGGCTGTATCTCTTCTTGTAATTCTTCTAATGTCATAGTTAGCTTCCTTTATCGTCTGGTTCCTTTTTTGGAATATTCTGTGCAGGCTTTCACATATCGTTCCACCAGTTCCGGGTGCGAGCGGTAATAGAGGTGTGGATAGCCTGCCATCAGATTCCCTTTCATGTGTATACACTGCCATCTTCTCTTCCCATCCGGCTTCACTGCCAGACAGCTATCTCCATTATCTGTACTGTCCCAGTGATGAAATTCATGCGCCCGTATCTGTTCGCCTTTCTTTAAAAATGCGCCATCCTGCTCTGCCTCAATAGTCGCATATCCGAAACGCACAAGTCTCCCCTGATTACTGCTCTCTGACGGAATAACTCCTGCCATACGATAACTGTATCCTTCCGCATCCGTCAGTCCATCCTGCAAATACTGAAACCCACCACATTCAGCAAGACATGGCATGCCGTCTGCGATCTTCTGCCGTATTTCCCTGCGCAAGCCATCATTTTTCTCCAGTCTGGCACCATATAGTTCAGGATAACCGCCCCCGAGAATCAATCCACAACAGCCTTCCGGCAATGTCTCATCCTCCAAAGGACTGAATGGCACCAGTTCACATCCGGCTTGTTCCAGTAATTTCATATTCTCTTTATAGTAAAAGCAAAATGCTTCGTCTCTGGCAACAGCCACGTGCACCTTCTGCTTCCCATTCACTTCTTTTTTTATCGGATTCTCTTCTTCCAGGCACTCTGCCTGTTCTGCAATTTTAAGAATCTCTGACAGATTGACTGTCTCTGCGATTGTCATTCCCACTTCCTGAAGCTGACTTTTTAATCCGGTCAGCTCCTGCGGTGTCACAAGTCCCAGATGTCTGCTCTCCAATCGAAAGCATTCTTTCTCTGGAAGGTACCCGAGTATCTTCACCTCCGGATGTCCCATATCCGCAAGTCCATGATCCAGCATCTCTTTCATCCGCGGATAAAGCATCGGCGAGATGCGGTTCAGGATAATGCCTCTGATATGGCTGTCCTTCTGATATTCCAGAAATCCTTTCAACAGTGCCAATACAGAAGATGCCATCCCACGGCATGGAACAACCAATATGACCGGAAGCTCCAGTACCCCGGCAATATCCCATGCACTGCCATTCATACTTCCAAATGAAATACCGTCATAATACCCCATAACGCCTTCCGTCACAACCAGATCAGCACCATTCCCATGATTCTGGTAGATTTCCCGCAGCTCTTCTTTACTGCTGAAAAACAGATCCAGATTTTCAGATTCTATCCCAAGCACTGTCTGATGAAACATCGGATCAATATAATCCGGTCCGCATTTGCATGCCCGGATATTTTTCCCCATCTGCCTGAATGCTGCCATCAGTCCACAGGCAGCAATTGTCTTGCCGCTGCCACTGGATGGAGCTGCCAGCAAGATTCCCGGTAGCTTTGTCATCGTTTTCTCTCCGTAATAATATATACCGGATTCTGTCCGGTCATCATATGATATCGTCCCAATACTCTGGATGCAGCCACGTTCATCTGTATGATTTCCGGATCTCTCAGCAGACCAGATCTGACTGCACACACTACTTCTTCTATCGTCTCTAAGGAGATGGCATTAATCACCAGTGCCACTTCCGGATTCTTCTCCTTCAACATACGGATAATGTCCCGGAGATGTCCTGTGCTTCCTCCGATAA